>WNGL01004645.1_pt1 | contig 16420 bp, 20 predicted proteins | sample 5400591 | NCBI WGS metagenome assembly WNGL01 (sample SAMN13153377, study PRJNA577476) | soil metagenome | isolation source: 80 cm soil or saprolite under Garry oak tree replicate 1 | place: USA:California | collected 2016-06-15
TGATGCGGCGATGACATCGCCACCACACCGCTTCCGCGCACATGATCGCGCAGCGCCGTTGATGTCCGAGCGCGCGCAGCCGCGCGAGACCGTCATGGAACGGCGGGGTGAGCGCGTAGTCGGCATAGTTGTGAAAGCTCTGGTTTTGCCAGAACGCGTTCACCTCCGGCGCAACCTCTTGCGTCCTCGCGCGCAAGCCGCCGAGCGCGGCGATGTGCTCGTATCCGATCTGGAATCGGGCCAGCGTTTCGGGAAGGACATCGCGATTGTATTGCGGATTGGTGCGCGAGCGCGGGACGGTGCGGACATCGACCACGCATCCGACCTGCGCTCCCTTGAGCAGGTCGACGAACTCCTCCACCGGCCGGGTTGAATGTCCGATGGTGAAGAACGGGTGTGCCATCTGTCCCGGGTCGTCGACTAGCGACGCATGAGCCTCAGGGCGGTCCCCTTGTGCAGGGCGACATGGTCGGTCTTGTCGCTTTTGATTTCGTACTGGGGCTCGTCCTTGCTGGCGTGATGGACGTATCCTTTGTAATTCACGTCCTTTGTATGCACCTTGACGATTCTCCCGCTGACCCTGCCGGCCTCCGAGTTCCAGCTTACACGGTCATGCAGCTTGAATCGTTTTGTCATACATCGTCTTGAGAGGACTTTGGCGGAGCGACATCGCAGCCGCCCGCAGAAAACTCAAGCTCGCTGAGCGGTTCGCGTCAAGCCCACCGGGGCGGACCCCCAGTATCGGTTTAATGCCAGCGAGAAGTGCAAGTTCCGTCGCGGTCGAGGGCCTGTCGCATTGGTCGCTGGCCCATGGTTGCTGTGCCTGTCTCGGCGTCCAGCGGAGGCGCGACGGAACGCGCGTCCAGCAGAACCGTTGAGACGGTAGGAGACCAAGCGACGACCGCCAGGACCATGCGCGAGCGACCAGTGTTTGAATGGGTAGCGCGGATCGGCTACGCGGCACGGGGGATCGTGTTCTTGATTCTTGGGACGTTTGCGGTCTTGGCGGCGATGGGGGCCCATCACCAGGCGATCGATACCAAAGACGCGCTCCGCGCGCTGCTGGCGCAGCCCTTCGGCCACGTCCTCGTTGCCGTGGTCGCCGCCGGTCTCGTTTGCTTTGCCGCCTGGCGGTTGGCGCAGGCCCTGCTTGATGCCGATCACTGCGGACATGACGTCAAGGCGCTCATCCGCCGCGCCGTCTATGGGACTGCCGCCGTGTTCTACGTGGGCTTCGCCGCCGTGGCATTGAACACGATGTTGGGCTCCGACCGCAGCGGCACTAGCGATCAGATCGCGCATGACTGGACGGCTTGGGTCGTGGCCAAGCCGTTCGGGCAATGGATCGTCGGGGCGATCGGCGCGGCGACAGCAGCGATCGGTCTTGGCATCGGCATTGCTGGAGTCTGGGGAGAGTTCAGGCGTCCGCTGGAACTTGAAGCGAAGGAGCGGCGACTGGTCGTAGCGCTGGGACGATTTGGTTTCGTCGCTCGCTCGCTTGTGTTCACGATGATCGGGCTTTTTCTTCTCTACGCCCGCATTCGATTCCAATTCGCGCGAAGTGAAGGGTTTTGCAGGAGCATTGCGGCTCATTCAACAGCAGCCCCACGGCTCCGTATGGCTTGGCGTGACCGCCGTGGGCGGATCAACGCCCCTTCCCTGCACCGAGCCGCCGCGAAACGCGCGCTCGCAGACTGACGAGGAGCGCAAGCGGTGTTGGATGTTGCAGACATGACCCAAGACGACCTCGCGACGCTGCAAAGGGCCGTTGCTTCGCTTGAACATCCGGGCCTTGCTGCGCGGCTTACCAATATGGTGGGCAAGCCGATCGAACTCATTGGATACGCGCTCCCCGCTTCCGCCTCGCAGGCGATCACGGCTGCCACCTCCAAGGCACTGGAGATGGCGCTCGAGGTCGCGCTGCGGACCATGCACCATACCCCTCGCGCGGGATCGCAGCTCTTCCATAAGGCCTTGGCCACAGCCTCCGGCGCCGCGGGCGGCGCCTTCGGTTTGGCAACGCTCCCCATCGAGCTTCCCGTTTCCACGATCATCATGCTGAGGTCGATTGCGGAAATTGCGCGAAGCGAGGGCGAAGATCTGTCCGACCCGGAAGCGGCACTCTCGTGTGTGCAAGTGTTCGCATTGGGCGGACGACCCGGTTCAGCCGACGCATCCGAAAGCGGATATTTTGCCGTGCGCGGCATGCTGGCGAAAAGCGTCACGCAGGCCGCGAGATTTATCGTCGAGCGCGGCGTTATCGAAGAGGGCGGCCCAATTCTCGTGCGCTTTATCACCCAGGTCGCATCTCGCTTTGGACTGGTGGTCACGCAGAAGCTCGCGGCGCAAGCCATTCCGCTCGTCGGTGCCCTCGGAGGCGCTGCCGTGAACTACGCGTTCATCGAACATTTCCAGGAGGTGGCTCGAGGTCACTTTGCCGTTCGCCGCCTCGAGCGCGCGTATGGCAAAGAGGCCGTGCGGAAAGCATATGAGCGCTTCGCGCAGGACTACTGACATCGGGACGCAGTCGTACGCGCGTCGCGACCGCAATTGTTGCAGCAGAGGAACTAATTCTGCTCGGCCGGCGTTTCAATTGCGGCAGATACCGAACTCGGTCTATGCGGCGTGACTGATGCAGCAGCGAAAGAAACCGGACACGGACGCCTGACCGGAAAATCCCGAAACGGCGCGACGCCGCACGCCATCGCGCTGGCGAAGCGGCTCGGCTTGCGATACGTCACCACCGATGCGTTATCGATTCGACGTCGCCGCTCCGGCAGAGGTTGGATCTATATCGGAAACGACCGGCAGCCCATCCAGAATCCAAGGATCGTCCGGCGGCTCGCCCGCCTGGCCGTGCCGCCGGCCTATCAGGACGTGCTCTATGCGGCCGACCCGGCGGCACATTTGCAGGCCGTCGGACGCGATGCCGCAGGGCGCCTGCAATACCGATATCACCCGCAATGGGAAGATGTGCGCGAGAGCCGCAAGGCGCGCCGGCTCGCTCGGCTCGCGCATGCATTGCCGCAGGTGCGAAGGAGTATCGGCCAGTACCTTGCGGCGGACCAACAGACTCGGGAGTTTGCATGCGCGGCCGTGATCGAGCTCGTCGCGTGCAGCGCCATAAGGCCTGGAGGCGAGGATTATAGGCGCCTGCACGGCACGCGCGGGGCGGCGACGTTGCTCAAATCGAATGTCTCGATTTATGGCGAGGCGATCAGCCTGAGGTTTCGCTCGAAGGGCGGAAAGATCGTCACCAAGGAATTCGCGGCGCCGCGCCTCGCAAGGGTTATCACCCTGCTGCGGCGATTGCCCGGACGCCGCTTGTTTCAGTACCGGGCCGAGAGCGGCACGGTGCGCGGCGTCACCGCGCGGGAGGTGAACGCATTCTTGCGCGAGATCGCCGGCGTCAAAATTTCCTTGAAGGACTTTCGTACGCTGCTGGCATCGGCAAGCGTGCTCGAAGCGCTTGCCCGCATCAAGCCTGCTGCGAGCCCCCGCCAACGCCGCAAGCAGGTGCTGGAGGCCGTCAGCTCAGTGGCCGAGGATCTCGCCAACACGCCGACGATTTGCCGCAGGAGTTACGTACATGAAACGGTGGTCGCCGCCTTCGAGGATGGCGTGCTGGAGCGCTTCTCACAAACGCTCAGAAATTGTCGCTCGCCAACCCGGCGAGCGAAAGTGTTGGCGCAGATCATCGCGACTGCGGCCACCGGTTCTTCAAGGTTTGATGTTGCTGGCGCGGTACGGCGCCGGACATAACTTCTCCGCACGACGCCCGCGGCGATTGCGATGTGGTCACTTCTGAAAGACACGGCGGCGAGCTGGTCGAACCACAAGGCGGCACGGCTGGGCGCGGCGCTTGCGTATTATTCGATCTTTTCTCTCGGGCCGCTCATCGTCATCGCCGTTGCGGTCGCGGGGCTCACATTTGGGCAGGACGCCGCGCGCGGCGAGGTCAGCGCGCAGCTGCAAGACCTCCTCGGCCCGGCCGGGGCGCAGGCCGTCAATGCGATGCTGCTTGGAGCCAGCAAACCCACGGACGGGATCTTGGCAACGGTGCTCGGCGTCGGCACCTTGGTGTTTGCCGCGCTCGGCCTCGTTGTCCAGCTCAAGGATGCGCTCAATACCGTGTGGGAGGTCGAGCCTGCCAAGGCGAGCGGCATCTGGCACTTTGTTCGCACCTATGTGGTCTCGCTTGCGGCTGTGCTTTCGCTCGGATTTCTTCTGCTGGTATCGCTGGTGCTGACGACCGCGCTGGCTGCAGGCGGTAAATACATTGCCCCTTACGTATCGGAAGTGGCAATGCACGCGCTCGGCAGCGCCTTGTCTTTCGGCATGATCACGCTTCTGTTCGCCATGATGTTCAAGTGGCTGCCGGACACCTATGTCGCCTGGCGCGACGTCTGGCTCGGCGCCGCCGTCACAGCCGCCCTCTTCGAGATCGGCAAGCTGCTCATCGGCCTCTACATCGGCAAGCAAGGCCTCGAATCGACGTATGGCGCGGCGGCCTCCCTCGTCGTCCTGCTGATCTGGGTCTACTACTCGTCGCAACTGGTGCTGATGGGCGCGGAATTCACGCGCGTGTACGCGATGCGCCGCGCGCTTGGAAATATCTCCGCGTCCGGTGATCGACCACCGGTCGCCGCCCCTGGCGTCGACCATTACGTCCACGTGGCGGCCGGACGCAGCGCCTATGCAGCCGCCATCATGGCGTTCCTTGTCGGGTGGCTTTTCGGCCGCCTCCGCGATCGCAATCAATACGCTGGGCGAACGAGGGCAATTTAGTGCGCCACTGACGCGCCGATCCGCGATGGCGAGGATTCTCTGCTGCGCGTCGCGAGCGTGGAACTTTCGTGTCCATATGTGGTTCTACAGGAGATGATTTCCATACGAAAGGATCGAGCCATGGCGGCACGTGCACAGGTCCGCAGCGTCGTCTCCGACGCCCAGGACAAGGGAAGGGAAGCAGTCGAGGCGGTCAGCGAAGTCCGCGACAACCTGGCCAACGCGATCGACAAGTCCCTGAAGAAACGGCCCTACACGACGTTGGGCCTGACGCTGGCACTTGGCTTTCTGCTCGGGGTCGTGTGGGCACGTTAGCGACCCCGGAGAGCCGCTGAATGGGCGGGTGGCGCAGATATCTGGAGCTTAAGGCTCAGGCTAAAACCGGGCTGAGCTCCGGCCTCTTTATTTGGGCGCTCCTCGCCACGACGTTCGCGATCTTGACCGCCGCGTTCATCCTCCTCGTCGCTTTCATTTGGCTGGCCGAACGGTACGATCCCCTGAGCGCAGCAGCGGCGCTCGCTGGCTTTTTCCTGCTGGTTACGATTATTGCGCTCATTTGCTGTCTTTGGTCGCGGCGCCGAACGATGGAACGCGCCGAGCTCGCCCTGGCGGGGCGCAGAAACGCGACTTGGCTCGACCCGAAAGTGCTCGGTAGTGCAATTCAGGTCAGCCGTGCCGTCGGCTGGCGCAAGCTCCTTCCGCTGCTGGCCGTCGGCGTTCTCGCCGCCGGCGCCGGGATGGAATGGATTGGGCGCGACAGGCCGCGGGTCGAGGGCGAGCAGAACGGCCGCCGCAACCTTGCTCGAGCGCGTAAGGATTTTGGGTTCATCAAAGTCGACCGTTCGTGTTTTAGGCGACGGCAGGGAACCGACGTCCCCTCCGGCCGTTGAAGCTGTGACTCTCAGGAGGAACACATGAATGAAGATCGCCTGACCGGTAACGCCAAGAACCTCGGCGGCCAAGTGGAAGAGGGATTCGGACGCGCGACCGGCGATGTAAAAACTCAGCTCCAGGGCAAGGCCAGGCAGATGGAGGGCACGTTGCAGGATGTCTACGGACAGGCGAAGCAGACGGCGGCCAACGCCGCGGACGCCATCCGCGAAAGCGCCAGCGAGGCCGACGACTTCCTGCGTGCAGCCATCGAGGAGCGCCCGTACACGGCTGCTGCCGTCGCGCTCGCCATCGGATACCTGATTGGCCGCTTCGGCCGACGCGCCAACTACTAACGCCGTCGTTCGCGTACGAAACACGGTTCTTGCTTTTGCGGACGCGATCGCGGTCGCAAGAGAACCGTCGCGGGCCCGCAAAAATTGCCATCTTCCTAAAAGCAACAAAGAAAGAAGCCCCGGCTCGCACCGGGGGCTTCTTCGTATGTTTTTGTAGGTCGCGCCGCCTTAGCGGGGAGGAGGCACGGGGCCTCCCACGGTGCCACCACTCTCGCAGACCTTCACGGTCTTCATGGCGCCCTCGGCTTCCTGACGCGTCGTATAAGTCCTGCCCCCACCCACAACAACCGTCGTTTGAGTGGTCGGCTTCTGTTCGACGATCGTGCAGCGTTTCGTCGCGGTGTCTTGCACGATGTAGAACTCCGCCGCCGACTGGCCTCCGATGCTGGCTTCGAACGCCGCCCACCTTGCCCATAGTCTTGAAGAAGGAAACGTATCCGGGAAAAGGCTGACACTGAATTCGTCGGGGATCAGCTGGTACGATTTCACTTGCATGCGTAACGAGAATCTTACAGAGATAGGTATTCACCAAATTTGCGCTTGGACGCTCGGCGTTGTCGCATCTGAGCGGCCGCCAAGTGATGAGCTTGGCGAGCCTGTCGCAAGGCGTAGCACGGACGCACGCTTGGTGCTGGGGATCGCAGTCTCCTGCTCATCGCCTGTTTTCGCCCTGTTATTTTTCTCCTGCTGCTTGCAGAGACACTCAAAGGCGATTGTGCCCGCGCACGGCCTAAAGTTGCAGGAGTGAGCTAAGGGGCGATAGCAACAGATGATGTCGCCCGAGGCCGCGCTGCAACGAAGGAAGCCCAAGGGTTGTGGATCGGCTCGTCTCCTGTTTTTTCTCTGTTCTTTACAGGAGGCGGCCGCTGTCGAAGGTGCTTTGCCCACCGCCCAGGGTTGAAGGACACCGCAGCGCAGGTCTTCCGACCGCATGCGTGCAAATTGAGAGACCCCGGTCGCGACGGTCCGGGGTCCCAGACTGGAGCAGTACGCGGCCGCACGCGGATAGGTGCTCCGGTCATGTCCTAAGAACGTGGTTTGGCGTGTGCGGTTCCCTCGACTGCGGTTGCGAGTGAGAACGCTACGAAGACCCTGGCGAAGTCCTCGATACACATCAATCGACGTATTTCGCAGGCTTGCTTTCCGGCAGGAAGGCCCAGAGCAGGGCGACGCCAGCGGCGGTCGCCGCGGCCATCAACAGAAATCCTGCGAGATCTCCGAATTGCTGAACGATGAATCCGACTGAGCCAGTACTGACGGCCGCGGCCGTGCCCGTCAGGGTGCCGAGGACCCCCTGCGCCAAATTGAAGCGGCCCGTGCCCGTCGTGAGGTCGGTGACCACCAAGATCGTCAATACCGTTACGGCCGCGCCGGTGACGCCATCCAGCAATTGGATCACCATCATGAACACGGGGTCGGAGACCCATGCGAAGAGCAGCGCGCGCGCCGCTTCGAGGGCGAAGGCGGCGAGCAGCAGCGGTTTGCGACCCCAGAGCTCGGACCAATATCCAATCCAAGGCGCCAAAATCGCAACCACCACTTGCGGAACCGCGATGAGGCCCGCCATGAACAGAGGGCTGTTGGCGACCTTGCTGTGTGCCAGATTTTCACTGACCAGAGGTAACAATGACGCGCTGGAAAAATGGAACAGCACCAAACACCCCGCGAACAGCACGAGACGCCAGTTCTTCGTGAAATCGACCAGTCTTTGAAGATCGAGGGTGTGGTCGCGCTTGGTGGCATTGCGTGCACGAACGTAATCGATCTCGTTCGGTCGGATTTCGCTAAGCGCGATCAGCGCCGGGATGCACAGGACCGCCGCGGCAATGAATATCGCGCTGTTCGACAGGTAGGCTCCGAGCCCACCCATGAGGGTGGCGGTCAGGGCATTCCCGGCGCCGGCGAAGCGATAATTTCGCCCAACGCGACTCGACATTCCATGACGGCCAGCGAGACCGAGACTGATCGCAGCGATCGCAGGGCCGACAATGCCACCGGTCATGCCGTGCAGAATCTCGGCTACAAATACGAGCGAGAAACCCGGACGCAACGCGAGAATGAGTGCCGAGGCCGCGATCAGGACAAAGCCGGACGCCGCCAGCCCCCGCTTCCAACGCACCTCGTCCGCGAGCGCGCCGCCCGGGATCTGCGCCGCCACGCCCGCCAATCCGCCAACGGTCAACGCGAGCCCAACGTTCTGTTTCGACCAACCCAGATCGGCCAAGTAGAAAGCGAGGAACGAGCCGAAGCTCATCTGAACGTCGGCCAAGAAAAAGTTCGTCCAATCGAGGCCCCGCCGGCTGCGGTCCGATACTTCCCGATCTCGGAGTTTTCGCCTGCGGCGATGCTCCGAGATCGTGCGGCGCGAGCGGGTGTGAAGATCGACAAGCCGCTGGCGAATTCTGGGGTGTCTTCCGGCTGGTTGGGCTCGATGATCCGCAGCAGCTTTCGGACGATGTTCTTCCGGGCTGGACGCTGCACTCATCGCTCGCATGACTCGCCGCTTCGCTGTTGCGCCCTCGATCTTCTCCCGACAAGCGGCCGGCCTGGATCAGGCTGTACCGTTATCGTGGGAATCCTCTTCTTTGTTACGCGCCGCGAGTTCCCTCACGTCATCGGCAAATTTTTGTAGGCTGGCGCGCAGCCAAGCCTTGTAGTGTCTCTCTTTTTGCTCTTCGCTCTCATTCGTTTTCGAAATCTTCGTCATCTCCGGAATGAACGCTTCGACGATTTGATCGATGGCTTTGTTAATGGACGACATCGAGTCAGATCCTTGGCCGCACAGTAGAGCCTTGACCGCGGTTGGCGCAGATTAGTCCGGCATCGGGCGGGCCCATGCCGCGGGAAGACAACTTGTCAGTCGGAAGTTGGTTCACCGGCGCGAGGCGCGGCCTGCCCCCTAACCCCGGCCAAGCCCCGGAGGAGGCCCGGCGGGCGGGCCTGTCCGCTACAGGCCGGATCGGGCAGAAGATGCGCCGATGTGCCCAACGGCCAAACCATTGCGGGTCCCCCGCAACCTTCAAAGGACCGCTGGCGTTAGTACCGGGCCGATAGGACACCGCGGATCGCCAGGGCCACACGAGGAGCGGGCCGATGCCGCAATTGACGCCCCGCAAGGGAATGCCCAGCCCGCGCCTGAACGAAGGCGAATTCCGAAGGCGTTTTCTCGGTCAATTCCAGGATCCCGCGTTCGATTCGCTCGCCACCGAGCTCGACAAGATCGCGGCCGCGGCCTGGGACGCCTACGAGCACAGTCGCAAAGCTCCGCGGACGCGCAAGGCGGGCAACGAATTTGCCGATCCGGACTATGATCTTTCGGTCGACTGGTTGGCGGCTCGCGCAGCGATAGCGGAGGCGCGGCGCCGCCACCTGGGGCGCAGCACACCAGCCATTCTGTTGATCAACTGCTCGTCCCGCAGCGAGCACACCTGTCCGGGTGAAATGTCGAAGTCTTATCGTTTGCTCGAAATCGCACGAGAAGTGTTCACTGCTGCGCCGGACGTCGCGATCGAGGTGCTCGACCTGAGCCGGCTCGCCTCAGAGTATGGGCGCCGTATCCATCCGTGCAAGGCGTGCTTTTCCACCGCGGCGGCGCTGTGTCACTGGCCCTGCTCGTGCTATCCAAATCATTCGCTCGGCCAGACCCAGGACTGGATGAACGAGATCTATCCGATGTGGGTTGCCGCGCACGGCGTCATGATCATTACACCCGTGAACTGGTATCAGGTCTCGTCGCCGCTCAAGCTGATGATGGACCGTCTGGTCTGCGCGGATGGAGGCAATCCCGACCCCACGCGCACGCAGGGCAAGAACGCGGAGCTGGCCAAGCGGATCGAGCTCGAAGGCTGGGACTATCCCCGACATCTGGAGGGCCGGCTGTTCTCCGTCGTCGTGCACGGGGACGTCGAGGGAGCCGAGAACGTCCGGCAGCATTTCCGACTGGCTTTGCTTCATGGACCTCTGTCCCGCCGGGCCGACCGCGGAACTCGACCGCTATATCGGATACTGGAAACCTTACGCCACGAGCCACGCTGATCTCGACGCCGACACCGCAATTCAAGACGAGGTGCGCAATGCCGCGCGCACCTTGCTCGATGCGGTCCGAAGCAAACTTGAAGGCAAGCTGGTGACGGCGGGTCAAAATCTGCGGCCACCGAGACAGAAATAGCTGTTATTCCCAAGCCAATTTCCGCCCGGCGGGTCTATCGTGGCCCATGCAGTTGGAGGCTGAAAAAAGGGCGGCCCCGAGCGGGGGCCGCCCAACTGTCAGTTCGTCGCTTCCAATCAGACCGCGAGGATCGCAACGATCTTGTGGCCACGATCGACGATGATGATCTCGTCGCCGACCACAAAGTACCAGAATCCCCGCCACTCGGGATGGATGTCCACGATGACCGAGGGAACTTCGACCACGCGCACGTGCGTTGGCACCGCGGTACCCACGTGGATCGAGAAGTTGACGTTGCTGGCACGCGGTACATTCCCGCCGGCCAAGACCGTTTGTCTGATCTTAGTGCGTTGCTCCGTCGTCAGGGTCACGCTGCTGCCCGCCTGGCCTTGCTGAGCTTGACCCTGCTGGGCCTGCCCCTGTTGGCCGGTCTGACCCTGCTGCCCGGTCTGACCCTGCTGCCCGGTCTGACCCTGCTGCCCGCTCTGGCCTTGTTGACCCTGCTGCCGTTGCGGGGCCTGACCCTGGGTCTGGTCGCGTTGCTGGCGCTGCGGCTGCGCCTGCTGGTCTTGCTGCCGCTGGCTCTGGCCCGTGGTCTCCTCTTTCTGCCCGCGCTGCGATTGGCCCTCCTTCTGGCCTTGCGTGCGTTGCTGCGATGGCCCCTGCATGTCATGCCCGCGCTGGGTCTCGCTGCCCGGAGAGGACTGTGATTGTTGAGCTGCACCGCCGCGTTGCTCTCCTCCGCCTTGCATGTTTTGGGCTGACGCCAAGGCAACTCCCGCCAATAGCGCAGCCGTACTGATCAAAAGCCTGTTCCTCATTCGAACGGTTCCTCTCGTTGTTCCCCGCGTGCCGAACGCTTGCGCTTGGGTAAAACGAAAAAGCCATTGAACGGGTTCCACGCGTTGCCGAGCAGCGACAACAAATCCCGGGGAACTTGCGCCGAACTGTCTTTCTTACACGAGCCTCTGGCTCGATCCCCTCTGAGGTAAGGTTGCGCTTATCCGTCCCGTGGGTCGGACACCGCACGTAGCAACGGCGTAACCGATTAGACGCTTCGGAACTGCCTGAACGAATCCCTCATTGATAAGAAGGAATGCGTGTTGCTCGAGAGCGTCGAGTTGGCACCCCGCAAAGCAAGCACGTAGCCCGCACCGCCGGTAACTCGCGTGGAGATGCGAACTCGTCAGGCCGACCGACGGTCGGTTCTTACTGCGCCGCCACGCTCGCGACCGTCTTTCGTCCTCGACGCTCCAGAACGGGGAGATCCCGCGCGCTCGCAAACGTGCGCACCACGAGCCGCTCGACCCGGCCGCGGATCTCGATCTCGTGGCGGGGGGCATCTCCGAGATCGATGCCCGCGCGCAGCGCCACAGCTTCGGAGATCACGAGCTCGCAGGCATAGGTCTTGGTGAGGGCCTCGATGCGGCTCGCCGTGTTGACGGAGTCCCCGACCGCGGTGATCGAGACTGCGGTGCCGTAACCCATTTCGCCCACGATGGCGGGGCCGGTATGGATGCCGATGCCGATCCGCAGCGGCTCGGGTATGTCGTGGATCATCGCGCGATTGAGGGTCTCCATGCGCTCGGCCATGTCCTTGGCCGCGGCGAGCGCCTCGCGGCAGCCCGCCTCGACGCCGCTGTCGAGACCAAACAGCGCCATCACCCCGTCGCCGATGAACTTGTCGATGCGCCCGCCCGCTGCCTCCACCGCATGGCCGGTTTCGGCAAAGTATCGATTGAGGAGGAATACCAAGTCGTAGGGCAGCTTCTTTTCGGAGAGCTGGGTGAAGGACCTGAGATCGCCGAACAGGATCACGATCTCGCGCTCGGCGCCGTGGAGATAGCCCGGACGGCTGAATCCGTCCCGGGCCTGGGCGCTCGCCGGCAGCAACGGCGTCACGCGCAGATCGCCGTGCGGGCGCAGTTGACAGGCGAGCCGCACGTCGGGCGCCGCGCCTACGCGGTGCAATACCTTCACCTCTTCGGCCGCGGGCGGCAGGATCGCCTCCTTCGCTCCGTCGACCCTGATGCGGCAGGTGGAGCAACGCCCGCGGCCGCCGCACACGGAGGCGTGCGGAATGCCGGCCATTCGGCTTGCCTCCAATACCGATACGCCGCGCACGATCTGCACCACGCGGCCGTTCGGGTAAGTCAGCCGGACGACGCCGCGCCGGCGCTGCCAGTACCAACGCACCATCCGCGCTGCCAGAACGGCAAGGAGCGCCGCCACGAAGGCGTAACGCACCCACACCACCAGCTGATCGATAATTGCGGCGTCGGCCGGTGCTGCGGGCGCATGGTCCTGCGCCTGCTGGGCGACCCAGGCCGGATCCTCGGCCAGCGCCATGACCTGCCGGCCGCCCTCGAGAGCGCCAAGAATTGCCAAGGTCGGCATCAGGAGCGCGAACGCGTAGAGGATCGGCTGCCAGCGTGGGTACCACGGCTTCAGGCGCAGCCAGAACCACAGTCCGATCATGGCGTGGACCCAGGCGATCACCATGACCGCGAACTGAAGTCCGCCACGCAGCGGATTGGTCACGAAATACGTGTGCAGCACGTGCGAGTAATAGCCGACATTGGCGCCATAGAAGGTGTCGGCGACGCGCGTCTGGAGGACGTGATCCGTGAGGAAAAACGGAATCGAGAATCCGAGGACGAGCTGGGTTGCTTCCGCCAACGGCATCTTGAGCGAACGGCGCAGCCAGAGCGCCCAGAGCGCCAAGCTGTAGTGGGTCGCAAAGGCGCCGTAGAGGAGGACGCCGCCGAGGGACGACGCCCAATACTGGTAGATGTGCTCGAGCGCGAAATCCATGACCTGGACCGAGACGAGGCCCAGGCTGTGGTTGACGAAGTGGGTCGTCACGTATGCCAACATGACGAGTCCCGATGCCAACCGCAGTCGTCGGATCATGCCTTCCACCCGCGCCCGGCGTCACACGCGTTCGCGCCTTACATCATGACGTGCGGATGCGAAGTATAAAAGCTCTGTTTCCGGAATGCATGCGCGCTGTCACCGCCCCCGCCGACACGCCAGATGCTCAATGATATTGCAGTGCCCTTAATGGAATGCGGTAGGGCGTACAACGCTTGCGATCTACCGTTCGCATAGAACTCGGAATGCTCCTGCTACAGGTCGGGACGCCGGCAGCTTTGGCATTACTCGGAGGAACTGTGGCGACCTTAAGAGCGAGGACTCCTGATGCGGGTGAGCGCTGCATGTTTCGCCCAATGACCGTTCCCGATTTGCACCACGCCTGGCTTTTGCGCATGACGGGAGGCGACCCGAGAATCGGTTGTCATGCTGACCCTCTTTGCCATCAGCCCGAGTCACATTATCAAACCCAAGGCAACAGTCAGATGTGAACTAATTCACAAACACGGTTTCGGGTTATTTCTTGGCTTCGCCGCGTGGCGTGAGGACGAGATCGATCGCGCGGTGAAGATTCTGCGGAGAGTCGTTCTGGCCGGTTAACCTGAGACCAAGATCATTTGATGAACGACAGCGGCGAATGACCGCTTGGCGGAAGGGGTGGGATTCGAACCCACGAGGGGCTTACACCCCTGGCGGTTTTCAAGACCGCTGCCTTAAACCACTCGGCCACCCTTCCGGCTCAAGTATTGCGGAACACGCATCACAACAAGACTCCGCGTCGTATTAGGCTCATGGTCATTGCGAGAATGATTAGCCAGCCAAACATGACAAAGACGAACCATTCCGGCGGGTCATCCCTCCAGAACAGCTTTGCCGCCATCCACATGGCCATGCCGCCGCCGATAAACATCAGAAAGTCCGGAAATAAGCCGAGATCGCCTCGGCGTCGCGCCTCGATCACCGCGCCGACCGCAAACAATACGACGCCGACAAGCAACGCAAGCCATCTACGGTCTCGATCATTCATCATTTAGGGACCGCCGCACTGCAAGTACAAGGGTCCGGCATTTGCCGGTGTGGCGAGCGCGCAATCGCACGCCGATCAGCAGTCCCTTGCCCGTGGGCGGCCGCGGCCAAGCCGGAACCACAAAAGTAGACGTTTTTGATGGGCGGCGAAGGGGCTCGGCTAGCGCTTGTACAGGCGCACAGGATTGTCCGGCAATGGCTTCGGCGAATGTGATGGCTATCACGAAATGGGCGAATGGCTTCGGCGAATGTGATGGCTATCACAAAATGGGCGATTTGAGACTCGCGCTGTTGAACCGACGGATCGTTCGCATGACAGACCATGTAGGATGTGAGAACACATCCGATAACAACTAGGAGAGACGCATGATCCGCAAGACGATTTTCGCTATCGCCACCGTCGCCGCTATCGGCGCCGCCGCGCTCATCCCCACCGAAGCTTCCGCTGGAGGCGGGGGCAAGGGTGGTGGTGGGGGCAAGGGTGGTGGCATGGGTGGCGGCCATCACGGCCATGGCCATCATGGCTACTGGGGCTACGGCTTCGGCGGCAACGTGGTGACCGGATACAGCTGCTGGCGGTGGAGCCCCCGGCTTCAGCGGAGAGTGTACGTTTGCTACTAAATCGCTCGTCATCGACTTGTCTCAGGGGGCCCCGGTCTCGCGTCGCGAAATCGGGGCCTGTCGATTTGCGCGAAACACGCTCCTTCGTCGTTGGCGGTAAGCAAGCAGATCGCCGCGACGATTAGATGATTCTATAACAAGCCAGCGTCAGCGTCGTGTCGGCCGCCCCGAGGGGCGACTCGCGGACGCTCGCTTGAGGATTAGTGTGGTCATGCCGTGAGAACGAGCTTGCCGTCATAGAACAGCGCAAGCTCAATCTGCTTGCTGAAATCGGCAACGTCGGCCTCCGTTAATAGCAATTCGGCCGCGTGTTGCCATTGGGCGCGCAGCTCGCGGGCCTTCGATAGCCCGAGCATGCAGGACGCAACATTGAATTTTGGACCCAAACTTGGACCCAACGGACACCAAACGCTCCACTACAGGATGCTACAAGACCGATCAAACCCCAGCGGTAATCGGCGAAAATCCGTACGCAACCACACATGCCAACACTAGACCGCACAATGGGGTCCGTTTTTCAAGACCGCTGCCTTAAACCACTCGGCCACCCTTCCGCGCTGACAACATCGAATACTTACGCATTGCCGCCGGCAGAACAAACGTCAACATTGCCACCAAATTGCCACCGCCCGCCCCCGACCCAGCTCGCTCGGATGCGCGTTATTGGGGCCGGCCTTATCTTAAATAAACGAGGCGCACCACGGAAAGCGCGCGCGATTGATACCGGATTGATGGGCCGGCGCTCGCCCCTTTCCGAGACCGGGCCACTTAAGGACTTGGGTGCCGAAAAAGAAAACCCCGCTAAGGCGCGGGGCAAGTCCCAGGTTCGGCGTATGTCAGGACAGCTCGGGGATTGGGGGAATCGGAAAGCCGTCCAGCCCGCCTTCCATAGGTAGATATGGAGGCCGGGGCCATACCGATGTGATGGCCGTCACAAAAAGTGCGATTTCGGCCGGCGACGCGGCCTTCAGTGGAACAGGTTGAACCCGGCCGCGGCGCGACGCTCGGCGACGGGCAGCACCACGACCTTGGTACCGACCTTGACGCGGTCGTAGAGGTCCATGACGTCCTCGTTGGCCATGCGGATGCATCCGGCTGTCGCGCGGCTGCCGATGGTCGAGGGCGCGTTGGTGCCGTGGATGCGGTAGAATGTGCCGCTGAGATACATGGCGCGCGCGCCCAGCGGATTGGTTGCGCCGCCGGCCATGAAGCGCGGCAGATAAGGCGAGCGGGCAATCATCTCCGGCGGCGGCGTCCAATCCGGCCACTCGGCCTTGCGCTCGACGGTCTTCACGCCGGACCAGGTGAAACCTTCCCGGCCGACGCCGATGCCGTAACGGATCGCCTTGCCGCCGGGAAGCACATAGTAGAGGTAGGTGTTCGGCGTATCGACGATGATCGTGCCCGGTGCCTCGTTGGTCGGATATTCGACGGTCCGGCGCTGCAGGTCGGCCCGCACCTGGTTGCCGTTATCGCTTGGAGCGTAGCCCAGACCGAGCCAACCAAATGGATTGGCGGATGCTTGCGTGGCGAAGGCGCTCGCGGCGATGACAACGGCGGCGACCGTCGCAAAACGGGACAACTTGTTCATGATAGGCTCCCCTTTCCCTGCCTGATTAGTCGGCCGAGGGGACCCCAAGGTTCAAAATTGGCTGAAGAGAATTTGCGGCCGAGGTCTGAGCGTTAGTCTGTTGGCGGCGCGAAGCTGATCGAATGG
>WNGL01004654.1_pt1 | contig 16402 bp, 12 predicted proteins | sample 5400591 | NCBI WGS metagenome assembly WNGL01 (sample SAMN13153377, study PRJNA577476) | soil metagenome | isolation source: 80 cm soil or saprolite under Garry oak tree replicate 1 | place: USA:California | collected 2016-06-15
TTCAAGGCGATGGGGACTTTCGTAGTAAATGAGGGTGTGGGGCATGTCCTTGTCAACTTCCATGAAACGGCGACGCGGGCCGGACTTGCGCGGGGGGAAGCCGCGAAAGGTGAAGCTGTGGACCGGCAGGCCTGAGAGTACCAGGGCCATGACGAAGGCTGTGGGGCCTGGAATCATTGTCAACTGGATATCTGCGGCAATGGCACGGCGCACCAGTGTGTAGCCAGGGTCGGAGATTCCAGGGGTGCCGGCGTTCGTGACCAGCGCGACGGATTTTCCCTGCTTCAACAACTCCTCGATATGCTGGCCCGCTCGCTCTTCGTTGTGTTCATGGAAGGCAAGCTGTGGTTTGGAAATATCGAAGTGTTTGAGCAACATGCCCGTTTTACGCGTATCTTCACTGGCGACGTAATCCACCTCGCGTAAGGTCGTGAGGGCGCGCAGCGTTATATCGTTCAGATTCCCAATAGGCGTCGCGACCAGGTAGAGCAAGCTACTTCTCCTGACTTCGTATCGTCTGAAACTTCTCAAGCACCTCTGGCCTTTTCACTTTCAGAGTGTGCGTGCGTGGGAAGTCCGCCTCGGGCCAGATGGTGTAGCCGCGCACTTGCTGGTGTGAGGCAAGCTGTTTGTTGGCCTGCTGGATAGCGGCTTTCGCTTGACCGGGGTCATCCATCAAGAGGATGGCATGCACATTTGGTCCTCCATCCCCTTCCATCAAGCCGATCACTACAGCGTCCTTGATGGCAGGATTGGTTAAGAGCACATTTTCGATATCCTCAGGGTAGACATTGAGGCCGTTGGCCAGCACGATCAGGTTTTTCTTGCGGCCTTTCAGGTAGAGCCGACCTTTGTCGTCTTGACTGCCCAGGTCGCCGGTATGGTACCAGCCGTCTTGAAATGCGGCGGCACTGGCTTCGGGGTTTTTCCAGTAGCCCTGCGCTACATTCGGCCCATGTACGAGCAGTTCGCCATCTTCGGCGATGCGCACATCAACACCTGGAAGAGGGTTGCCGATACTCTCATAGGTGTGGTCGTTGTAGCGCGTGGCGGAAACGACAGGGGAACATTCGGTCGCGCCGTAGCCTTGCATCACGCGAAAGCCCATATTTTCCCATCGCTCAGCCAGTTTCGGCGGTAAATAGGCGCCGCCGCTGATAAAGAAACGGAAGTGTCCGCCAAAACGCTTGTGTACAGTTCTAAAGAGAATGCGCCGCAAAGAGAACGGGAGCAAGGGCGCTATACGGTGCAGCAGCTCCCACTGCTTTTCTTTTTTTTGTATGCGCACCTGGCGTTCAATGCCATTGAGAAATAATTGCAGCGCCTGTGGCACCAGCACCATACAGGTCACATGTTGAGAATTAAGTAGTTTGAGCAGCGTATCGGGGACGAGCGAACGCGCATAGACGATGCTGGCGCCGCTGCGAAAGATAGCCAGTTCGATGGTCAGCTCGAACATATGACTGAGGGGAAGGATCGAGAGGGCGCGATCATCAGGATGGATATCAACCACATCGAGCGCGGCTGCAGCGTTGCTGGCGATGTTCCAATGGCTGAGCATGACGCCCTTTGGCTGGCCTGTGGTCCCTGATGTAAATACTAACTCCGCCAGGTCGTTTCCCTCAACAGTTGGAAGAGCGGCAGAATCAAATGTCCCGCTCGGTAAAGCATCCAGGTCGATCAATGGCGCGGGCGGCTGTTTGAGCGTGTCATATTGCTTTTTCGTTGTAACGAGATAGCTTGCCTCAGTCGTCTGTGCAATGCGCCGCAAAAAATCTTCCTTCGAACTGATGTCGAGCGGCACGACAACTCCTCCGGCGAGCAGCACAGACAGAAAAGCGACCATCCAATCTATTCTACTGGCTGCCCAGAGTAGAACACGTTCGCCTTTCGCCAGATGACGCTCCTGTAAATACCCGGTGAATTGCTGAACGCGCGCTTGCAGCGCATCATAGGTGAGCGTTATCATACCACCATCGTCGCCGGGTTCGAGCAGGGCAGTACGTTCATGGAATCGTGCTACTGCGGAAGCGAATAAGATGTTGATGGTCTCCATACAATCCCTCCCTTTTGTTTCAACGGTGCTTCCAAATGTAAATAAGCGGATCAGTATCACTAAATAAGGATGAAGACGCCTGAGTTGTCATTATAGATGACATGGAAGCTTTTTTCTAGTGTGTGCATATGATAAATGTCGAAGATTGTACCCTTTAAGTACTACATTTAGCACAAAGGTTGTTTTAGCTGCACCTTCTTTGATTACGATTAGTAACATCAAAGATGAGAATTATGATATTATATGTGTGTACAATGATGCTATTTGAGTTAAAGAAAATAGCAGAGGATTTAAGCGACGCACTATACTTATATAGGGAGGTAATACGTGAAAGCTCTGCTATATTTTGCATGCAAAAAATGTTTAAATAAATGTAGTTTCAACTGCTAAAAAGGTCTCAGGTATCGTACTTGCATATATTGCATTTAGTCAAACTCTCCAATCTACTCTGCATATTTCAAGTTGAATACCCATTGTTGACAAATAGCTAAGTATGTCTTATACTAAACTTTAGAAAGCTCTTTGGAGATTGATGCTTAGACTGTTGAGGATGCTAACGAAATTGATAGAGCTTTCAGCGAATCGAGTCAAGCGAGTTCAAGTTATTGACTAGAACAAGAACAACTTTTTTATGCACTTGAATTCCAGGAAGAAGTAGAAATTGTCACAACACATCATTTTTAAATGATGTGCTTATTCGCGTTCTGACAAGAAAAACCGGTGTTGATTTGGACTGTCGTTTTGGCAGTTCATGTAATCCCCCCACACTGTCCAGAAAGGAAATTGTTACTCATGGCTTCAATTGAAACTGCCAATGTAGGAAAGGCGGTGGCGGCACGCGTTGGAACAAACATTCGTGAGGTGCGCACCAAGTTAGGCTTGACACAGGCACAGCTTGCTGCGCCTGAGTTCTCAATCTCGTACATTTCCGCCATAGAGCGCGGAAAAATTCGTCCCTCGCTCAAAGCGCTTTCGATCCTGGCAAAACGCCTGGATGTTCCCTTGACATTCCTTTTAGAGGGATCGCCTGCGGGCGCCGCAGAAGCGCGCGCGGTCGGCTATTCGCCAGCCGATTCTGGCCCAGATCAGCGTATCGACGTGGATCTGTTGCAGGCCAGTGTGCTGATTCAACAGCACGAATATGCAAGGGCAAACGATCTACTCACTCCTATCCAGCCAGATCGCATTACGACCGATCAGGCCTATCGACTATTTCTCCTACGTGGGCAAATACATTTAGGCTTACATGAAAATCAAGAAGCAGTCGTTGATTTACGCGCGGCGGTATCGCAGGGCGAAGGTCTGGGTGATATTGAATTTGCCGAGCGGGCTCGTAATCTGTTAGGAAAAGCGTACTTCTTGCTATATAACTATACTCTGGCCCTGGAAAATCATATGCGTTGCGCAAATGCTCTGGAGAATCAACAGATCAATGATCCTGTGTTTGCTCTTGACGTGTTCAGCAACCTCGCAAATGATTACTTCCGCCATGGGGACCTGGAGAAGGCTGTTGCCTATTATCATCGCGCGCTCGCCACTCTCGAAGGCATGAGGCGTGATAGTAAGAGTTTCGCTGAGAAGTACATGGAGATCGGGCAAGGCTATAAGTCGGCTGGCAAGATCACGATGGCACGTGACTATATTCTGCGCAGCCTGGCGATTTACGAAATGCGTGATGAACAGCGCACGGTCGGTATGACGCACCAGCGCCTGGGTAAGACGCTCGAAAGGCAGAACGACCTGGACGGCGCGGAGAGCGAGTACCGGCAGGCTATCGCCATCGAAGAGGAACTCGAGGACGATGTTGCTGCTTCTGTTTGTCATACCAGCCTGGCAGAGCTACTGGTGAAGCGTGGCAAAACGGCTGAGGCCGAAAAAGAGGCGCAGGCGGCTCTGGCCTCCGCGCAGCGCAGTGGTGACCCACAGACACAGGGTCAGGCGCTGATTGCGCTAGCGCAACTGCGGCACAACGCCAAAGATTATGCTGGTGCCGATGAGCTCTTCTCCCAGGCGCTGAGTCTGCTGGATTCATCCAATGCGCACGAACTGGCGGGTATCGCCTATTCACGCTATGCTAATCTCTTGGAGCAGCGAGGTGAAGTTCAGCGCAGCCTTACCGCCTTCAAGAAGGCATACCAGCATCAATTGCAAGGCAATCGTGGAGATATCGAGTAACATCCACGATGCCAGGACAAAGAAAAAGGCGGCCATTTACGTGTGGCCGCTTTTTTTATGCAGTATGTTTTGTATGTAAAACAAGTTAAAAACAGGGAAGGCAAGTATCTATTGCTTTTCTCGCTCCTTACTATTCATACTTAAAAGCGTGCATAAAAATCCTGCAAAGTGTAGTTTCTATGTTACAATAGAACATGTATGCGCCTGACTCCATTATGCGGCTTTTGCTTGCCTAACGCTTCGGAGGGTTCTTTTCATGCCATTCTCGGCACATGATCTCAGGTATCATTTAGAAGACTATTATGCTTCGCTGTACGCCTATTTGCACCATCGCGCCCAACGTTATCTAGGATCACTCGCGTTCGATGCATTTGAGGTCGACCAGGTGGTTGGTCACGTGATTGAGCAACTGGCACGTTTCCATATTCTTGGAGGCGGAGATGCTGCACCGAAGACCGCGCTCGATAATTTAACCAACGCGCAGTTTTACGCTTTCCTGAATCGAAGCGCGAAAAATAAAGCCATTGACCGTTTGCGCAAGTATCGTTCTCCCACCAATACCCTGACAGAACTTGAGAAATCAGGCGCGCATGAAGAAGATAGTAATCCTATGAGCGATGTCGTTGAATCATTATGGGGAACTATTCCGTTTGCTTCCCCGGAAGAAGCCGCGCTTACAGCCGCCTCTCAGCAAATGTTACGCCGTCTGCTGAAACAATGTATCGAGAAGTTGAGTGTGGCACCGCACCAATTGCAGGCGGTTATCCAGGAATTGGAAGAAATAGGAGCGGATGAACTGGCGCACATCTTGCGCCAGGAGTTCGCAGCATTGGTCGATGATGCGCCGCTTGCCCACGCAAGCCAGCATAAGGACCACGCCCATAAAAAGTTGCGCCATTGTTTACAGCAAAGTAGTTCCAATTTGGGAGTTCTCGTCGCGTTACGTTTGTCAGAGTATGGAGTACATACCACTACTTCTAATGAGATAACAGTGGATATTCAGACCCTGGTGCAGGATAATCTTTCTGAAAAAGAGGTGCAGACGGGTCTACAACATCTGGTTGCTGAAGGTTTGCTTGATTGGTATGGTGAGGAGACAATCCGTCTTACCTCATCACAATGCAAGCGTCTGGCGCGCTTCTACGAGGGAGAATGAGCAGAGTAGTAGGCACACAGAATCTGGAGGAACATACATGGACAAACACAATCAATTTGAAGGCAATACCGGTTCACAAGATGCATATCTGCCACTTGCGCAGTGGTTACAAGATATACTGACAATTCCATCGCTTTCACCCCATGAAGAACAGGCCTCTCTTCACGAGAGCGGTGTCAATAATGAGTATCACCTGGCATTCTACCAGCAATTACCCGATTTCGTAGGAGCGCTGCTCAACAACGATACGCAAGCTACTTTACGCTTTGCGCCGCTCTTCTATCACCTGATCGGCTGTGCTGCCTGCCACACAGCTTACCTGGAGGTCTACGATGCCATGCGCGCTGCCGTCACCGGAGGCGATGGACAATTGTTGGTCGATAATGCTACGCATTCACTGGCTATTACTCCCCCTCGCATGCTGGTACACCTGTGCCAGGTATTGATAATCCAGGCTCGGGCCGTGCTAAAAGAGGCGCGTCACGATCATGTAGATAACGATGTCTGGGCGCGGTCGCTCTTGCAACAGGCGCTGCGCATGAGTTCGCACATCATGCAGAGCACACTTCGACAGCGCGCTCTGCAAAATCTGGTAGAGGTAGCGACGCTGTATACTGCCATCCAGTCAGATGAACAAGGCCCGGCAGCCCATACCTACACATCCCTTGTTGCTAGCGGCAGTGGGACACGTAAGGGGAAAACGAGACGCAGGGCTGAAATGCTAGAGCGCCCCATGGGAGAGCCTGTCATTGATTTACAATCGGGGTCGCTGGTGGGGCTGGTAACTCAACATGAAGATACACTGGAACTGCACCTGCAAGACCTTGACGAATCATTACGCGGGCATTATGTCCTGGTTTCCGTTCCGCTTGGATCAATTCTTGAGCCTGTACGCTGGCTTGGAGGAAACCCTTACGCCATTCGCAGCCAATCGCCGGTGAATGAACGCGGCAGCTTGAAAACACCGATCGGTAAGACCGAATTACGGCTGACAGATGCGGAAGACCATAACCTGCTTGAGGCTATGTTCAAGAAACTGGATGTGCGGCCTACCGAGTAACCACTGGCAGATCACTCTCCCCCGTACTTTTTCGTCCTCTGCCTGCTGTCGAAGGCTTTCTTCCAGTACAGCACTGCTCGACGTATATCGCCATGATCTTCCAGGAGTTGTGCGTAATGAGCTGAGTGATCGGCCAGGTCTTCACGAAAGTTTAGACGTTCCAGCATCTCAAGGCCAGCTTCAAATTGCGCATCGCCAGCCTTATACCGTTTTTGCGCGTACTCGATCTTCCCTGAAAGAATATGTGCATCGGCTGCTATACTGCTATCTCCGGAGGAGGATAACAGCTTGCTCGCTTTTTGAGCATGCTTCCTGGCTTCAGCCACCTCATCCTGTGTGAGCAACCACGCCCCCATATGGATATGCGCGCTCGCATGTATTAGTTGATCTTGCAGGGCCTGGGCCTCTGCTAAGGCTTTTTCCAGGTAGTCGCGCGTTCCTTGCTGGTTGCTCTGGATCATGGCTCGTCCAAGCGCGTGGCGGAGTTCCCTCCTGAGCTCCTGTTCCTCTGCTCCTGAAAGCACGTGGAGACATTTATATCCGAGCAACCTGGCCTGTAGGTATTCTCCCGACTCAGTACACTGCCGACAGCTATTCCAGTAAATTGCCAGGCGCTGAAGCGGTGTTAACTCGTCTGTCAGTTGCAGTGCCGTTCTGAACATATCCTGCGCTTCATCAACACGGTCAAGTTGCATGTAATGTTGCCCCAGGTGTCCATACACCTCTCCCATAAGAAAGGCATCTTGCCGCGCTTCAAGTTTTTCCAGGCTCCGTTGATTGAGGGTAATTCCTTGCGAATAGTTATGCAAAGAGAGATGTATGATCCCTTGCAGGTTCAGTAATTGAATATGGATGTAATCATTTCCATCTTTCGCGATCTGCATTGCTTTGGAGAGTATATGTTCACTTTCTTGCAACTGATTATTATGTGCATATGCCTGCGCAAGTACATAGTTTACAAGTATTTCTTGTTGTGGTGTTAAGCTATACGAAAGCACATTACTTAGCTGTTGAATCGCTTGTTGATGTGAACCCTGCCGTATCGCTACCTGTGCCGCGAGTACCTGCCACTCAATTTCATCTTCCGTGCTCATCTCCCTGGATATGGCAGACACATTGTTCCCACCTGGAACCTGAGGTGCCAACAGGTCTTTTGAGGAAAGACCAAGGCGTAATGCGAATATTTCTAAAGCCCGGAGTGAGGGATGAATTTGTCCTCGCTCAATAGCTGAAATATAGCTAACAGAGAAATCACCCGCCGCAAGTTGGCTTTGTGTATACTTCTTTGCCAACCGGGCCTCTTTCAACCTGGCTCCAACAGATTTCCCCATCTGTTGATGTGCTGGCTCGTACGGCATAACAACATTCTCCTACCTGGTATGAATTGTAAAAAAGTCAAATCAACAAATAACAAAATGGTTTTTCGTATCTATTGTAAAATATAAGAATGTTTTCTGTCAATATCTTCACAGCATACTTACTAAAGCGATACTCACATTTTTCTTGTGTACATTTCGAGAGCATGCTTTTCAAGAAACCAGGACGCCCTTGCGGTCGCCCAAGAGGCATCAACCTAAGCCGGGAAACCAGGCACAAGGCCCGATGATCCGTAGGGGCGAGGGAGGATGATGTGGGGTTGGGAGGGCCTTTATGGTCGCCCGCGGGGTGGGGTGTGGTCATGTTCCCCCAACATGGAAGCCAGAGGAACAGGACGCGGGCGACCATAAAGGCCCTCCCTTCCGCTCCCCACCGCTCTCGCCCCTACGGATGTTGATGGGCTTGGTCTTCGGGTGATGCCTCTTGGGCGCCCTTGCGGTCGCCCTGACAGCTATACATAGTACTCTTTGTATGTGATTAGAGGCTTCCAAACCACATGCATGGTATAATGCTCAAAATAAAAGGCTGATTATCCCTGAGAGTTACCTATACCTCAAGATCATCCCGATCAGTCGGCCTGGAAGATGTTAACTGATGAATAGCAGAGCAATAAACCGTATCCCCACTGCATATAAATGGCTTTTTCTAGCATTGATATTTCTGGGAGTATTCTCATTCTACACCTATCTTGTATCAACAGGCAGTCTGACCGCTCTCACGCTGGGCCAGGAGCAGTGGGTGTTACAACGCCCCTTGACGCGCTTTGATTGTGTAGTGCGCGAGTGGAAATACCTAGGTGAGGCACAAATAAGCGCTTTTATTGTGCTTGCATTATGTATCGTATGCTGGTTGCTAGGGTATCGCCGACGTGTGGCATTGGTGTTGATACTATTGCTAGGCATCGGTATAGGTGGCGAATACCTGGGGAAGCAGTACATTGAGCAGCCTGTACCTGTTTCCATACAACAGGGAATGGGCACGCTGAATTGCCCGCAAATGCATCAATCAGTTTTGAGGCATATTCCACTACTGCTGGGAATTTGGTGGTTCGCTCCCGCTCCCTTGCACTGGCAGAAAGTTATCAAGCAAAATGCTGTCGCTGCTCCCCTTTATGGAGAAGATGCCTTTGCTGATTTTGGCTATCCAAGTGGCCATGCCTTTCGTTGGATGTTGATCGGACTTGTCGCGTTCTGGCTCGCCTGGCGGCAGGTACGTAGACGTATATTGCGCTGGTTACTGATGGCTCTGGCCCTCGCACTGGCTTTCGGCGGTGGCATCGGACAATTCTATAGTGGCGGCCATCTCTTTACAGATACAATCGGAGGGTACCTGCTGGGCGCGTGTTTCGCCTGCTGCGCGATTGCCTTTTTGCATTGCAATGAAACCAGAAGCAGGCGCCAGTTGCCCTCGCAGCTCGAATCTACAGCAGAGTCTGAGCCAGGGCGACTGTTACTTCTCAATGTTGCTAATCGATGGAAACAGTGATACACTTTTGCCGAAAAAGTTATGCTAACATGTTTCTTGTGAGAACAGAGGAATTATTGTGAATATCCGTAGAAGCATTCGCAGATTGAGCATGCTGTTTGTTATACTCTTCGTCGCGGTGAGCGGGGGCCTGGTTTACTGGCAGGTGGTAGTCGCGCAGCAGGTCTCAAGCAATCCCTACCTGACCTTGAACCGTAAGTGTTTGCCTGATTCCACGCCTAAACGTGGGCGTATCTTTGATCGCAATGGCGTCTTGCTTGCCGAATCGGTAGCCATTCCCGTCAATACGAACAATCCCAATGCGAACAATCTCTGCATCTACCAGCGTTATTATACACACCCCTCAATGGCAAATTTGATTGGCTATTATGTAAGTCCGCTCTACTGCGCCATTAGCGCTCCCTACTGTTCATCGGGCATCGAGCGCCAATTCGATGATTACCTCAGTGGGCGTAATGGTATTACCGGGTTGAATAATACCGTCAACCAGGCGCTGCACCTGCCGCCGGTCGGCGATGACATCTACCTGACCATCGATGTGCGCATCCAGGATATCGTCGACAAAGACTTTGATACACAGGCACAACCGAGCGGCCCAAATGACACCTCCGTCTTCACTACCCATACCGGCTCGGTCATCGTCACTGACCCGAAAACCGGCGAAATCCTGGCGATGGTCAGCCACCCAACCTACGATTCCAATCGTGTAGCTTCCGGCGACCGGCCGTACCTGCAACAATTGTTATCAGACCCACATCAGCCCTTGATTAACCGCGCCATTGACGATTGTTATGTGCCCGGTTCAACCTACAAAACGCTCAGCTTGATGGCCGCCCTTGACACTAACACATTTGACCTCGACACTCCTCAGTTTTATATGGATAGTGACCCCACCCATTTGCAGGCCATCGGCCCCGTCCGCCTCGGCTCGGCCAATGATACAGAGAAATTTGGCCCCATTGGCAATAATATCGACTACTACACCTTTCATTACCCGGTCAACCTGCGATATGGCTATTCCCATTCCGATAACATCATTTTCGCGCAGGTGGGCGCTAAAACTGGTGTGGATACGTGGCTGAAATATAACCACAATTTCTATGTTGGGCAGCAAATTCCCTTCGATCTGCCGGTGCGTGTAAGCACCGTTACTCCACAGTCCCAGAAAAACCTCTGCTCCTACACACCGCCGCAGGAGACGCCTCTCAGTGTCAAGCAACTGGCGGAAAATGCCTTTGGCCAGGGCATTGACTTTGTGACGCCCATGCAAATGTCGCTCTTTGACGATGCCGCCGCCAATAACGGCCATTTGATGCGACCGACGCTCATTTCGAAAATTGTAGACCCCTCACAATCAGTACTCCAGTCTTTCAGCGCAAAGGAACTGGGAACCCCCATCTCTGATACGACCGCTGGTCTCGTGCGCGATGCCATGTACGGGGTGGTATCATGTGGTTCCGGCTCGCTGGGGAAGGTACAGTTGAGCTATCCCTACTCGCGCTGGTCGGTAATCGGCAAAACGGGTACAGGCGAAGTCGATAGCACAGGCCAAACGCCCGCCCAATCCTGGTTTATTACAGCAGCGCCCTACCAGTTCCAGTCCGGTGGACTCCCGCGTATTACCATTGTTGCCATGAAAGAACACGGCGGTGAAGGCGCTTACGCCAATGGTCCCATGCTTCGTGACATCTACGAAGCAATCTTTTCACACGTGCTCACCGACGTACAGGCGCCGCCTCCGCCCGATCCCAATTTCTGTAACACCACTGGCCTGATACAAACAAGGTAAAATTATTCGTCTATTGCTTTTGCATCTCTTGCCAACAGGTATCGCAATAACCGGCGGCAACCAGATCGAGCGTCAGACTATGAAAGCCGTATTGTTCCTGCAATTGCTCGTTCAGATTGCCCAGTAAGGCTTCATCCAGGTGGATAATAGCGCGACAACGGCGGCAAACCAGGTGATGATGCGCCTGCCCCTCAGCTGGCTCATAATGAGGCTGCTCACCTGGCAGCCGGTTCTCGCGCACCAACCCCAACTCGCGCAGCAATTCCAGTGTGCGGTAGATGGTAGACAAGCTGACATACGGATTGCGTTTCTGCACCCGCTCAGTAATCTGATCAACACTCAGGTGTTCGCCAGCTTCTTGAATCACGCTTAAAATCATGTAACGCTGCGGCGTCAAACGATATCCTCGCTTGCGCAATTGCTCGTTACTATTATGAACATATTGATGCACCTTCAACCCCCTTCGTTTCGTTCCTTACAGTCGCCTGACGCGTAGCGCCTTCTTTTCAGCTTGCCTGACCGTAGTAAGATACATCTTTTCCATATCCTAACATCGCTTGCATAGAGCGTCAACGTATACTACCTCTCGTCCATTTCCCGTAGGAGCCGGGTTGCCCTTGCGATAATCCATATATACGATACAATATGATACGGAGTGACATACTCTGAAAGGATAGGACGAGATGGTTCGCTGGGAACATCGATACTTATTAGGAACGATGGTCTTTACCATTGCTGGCGACGTCGTGCGCGATTTCGATGAAGAATACGAGGCATGGAGCTGGTTGGAGCAAGAGGGATGGGGTCTGGTCGCCATAGAGCCACCTGATCCCGTACGGCCTGGAGCATGCAAGTACTACTTCAAACGCCAGAACGTACAATCAACCTCCATGCGCGCCGCTCCTACCACCCAATCCCTTCCTGCCTATGAACAACGAGGAAAACGCCCATGACTGTCCCCCAGGTTCCGAATTTCTGGCGTTCCCCCCTCGATCCAGAGCGCGTCATGAACGTTCAGGTCACACGCTGGCAGGACAACCAGCAGCACCAGCGCGAAGATCACCTCACCGTCGAAGAACCACTTGAGATCCGCCTCAACCAGCATAGCCTGGCCGTCATCATGCGTACCCCTGGCCACGACCACGAACTGGCCCTCGGGTTTCTGCTCACTGAAGGCATTATCAAAACCCTCGATGACATACTTTTGATCCAGGATGGCATTGATGCTGATGATCTCCCTCTGGCAAACGTCGTCGATGTCACGTTACGGCCATCGTCTGCTGACCTTGCCGAGGCTTCCGACACCCCCGCCTTTCAAAGGCATTTCGCAGTCTCGGCAAGTTGTGGGCTATGCGGGAAAAATAGCATCGCCGACCTGCTGTGCAATATACCTCCGGTGGCAATAGATGATGCGCATATCTCCGTCGGCGCTATCTACAATCTCGCATCCCAATTGCGAGCACAGCAAGACGTGTTTTCGCATACAGGAGGATTGCACGCCGCCGGTCTCTTCACAAGCGCCGGAAAACTCAGCTTGTTGCGCGAAGATGTTGGCCGCCACAACGCCGTCGATAAACTGATCGGACATGGTTTGCTGCATCACACCCTCCCCTACACCCACCATATCCTGCTAGTCAGTGGCCGCACCTCATTCGAGATCATCCAGAAAGCCTTGCTCGCTCGCATCCCCTGTATCGCCGCCATCTCTGCCCCCTCCAGCCTCGCCGTGGAACTGGCCGACACCGGCGGTATCACCCTCATCGGCTTCTTGCGCGACCACTCCATGAACGTCTACACCCATCCCGAAAGGATCATCGAATAAACTTACTCTTAATAACCTCTTGTCACATTTCATACACTCCGATATAATCCCCCTATGCAGAATATCAGAAATGACACCATCGCAGCAATTGCCACACCACCAGGTTATGGCGGCATCGGCGTGATTCGCGTCAGCGGCCCCGAAGCCTTTGCCCTTGTATTACCGCTCGTGCGGCGACCCGGAGGCAATACCGACCTCCCGCCGTCCCACCTGCTCACCTACGGGCATATCGTCGTGCCAGGCACACAGGAAATACTCGACGAAACACTGGTCACCTTCATGCAGGCACCGCATACCTACACACGTGAGGATATCGTAGAGATACAGGGGCACGGCGGCCCCCTCGTTCTGCAGCGCATCCTTCGCCTCGTCCTGGCTCAGGGAGCGCGCATGGCCAATCCCGGTGAATTCACCATGCGTGCATTTCTCAATGGCAGACTCGACCTCGCCCAGGCCGAAGCCGTCATGGACCTCATCAGTTCTCAGACCGAAATTGGCCAGCGTCTCGCCATGCAACAACTGCAAGGGCGCATCTCCGAACAGGTCCAGCACGCCCGCCATACCCTCCTCGGCGTCATTGCCCGCATTGAGGCCAGCATCGACTTTCCAGAAGAAGACGTGCCGACACCCCGGACAGCCGAACTACTCTCTCTCATCCATACCGCCCGGCAACAAGTCAACACCCTGCTCGCAGGCTCCGACCAGGGACGCCTCTACCGGCAAGGACTCCGCACCGCCATCATTGGGCGACCCAACGTCGGCAAATCCAGCCTCCTCAATGCTCTCTTACGCAGCGAACGCGCCATCGTCACCCCCGTCGCTGGCACAACTCGTGACACCGTCGAAGAAATCGCCAACCTGCGCGGCATCCCCCTGCACCTCATCGACACCGCCGGCATTACTCCAACCAGTGACCCCGTTGAACAGATTGGTGTCGAACGTAGCCGGGCCGCTGCAGCAAGTGCCGATCTCATCCTACTTGTCTTTGACGGCGCCTCACCCCTGACCGAACAAGATACCCTTGTCTCACAGGAATTATGGGCAATGGGCTTTGGTGCGAACACCCATGCTTCGTCTCATAGTAAGGGCGGGGGAGGAGAAGATGAGAGGTGTGGACCCTCGCGGTCGCCCTCTGGGATGGAAAGTGGTAAGGGCGGGGAAGGAGAAGATGAGCGATGGCTCTCACGGTCGCCTTCCAGGGTGGGAGATCGCCCCGTCATAGTGGTCATCAATAAGGTAGATCGTCCTCAACAAATAGAAATAGGGCAGCTGAAACAGATATGGCCTGGTATATTCCATGTCAACACATCAACCCTCACCGCCGGGGGGATACATGAACTCGAAGAAGCCATCATCACCCTCGTCCTCGCCGGTAAAACCACGCAAAGCGAAGGCCCCCTCGTCACCAGCGCCCGTCACCAGGAAAGCCTGCGCCGCGCAGCAGAGCATATCTCAGCATCGCTGCTTACATTGCAGCAGGGTGTACCACTGGATTTTGTCTCAATAGACTTACGCGCCGCTTATGATGCCCTTGGAGAAGTCACCGGAGAAACAGCAAGCGAAGATCTGCTGGAACGCATATTTAGCGAATTTTGTATCGGCAAGTAATGGCTTGCCGACGGCCTGAGCGAAGCTAGAACGCAGTGCGTCTGGTTGTTGGGCAGTCGGAATATGGACCTAAATGCCTACCTTGCTCGTTCTTTTTTATAACAATGGTATACTATTAAATAAAAACAAGCGTTAAAGACATATGCCTTACCGACCGCTGTAGAGAAGGAACGTATCGCGTCCTAAGGAAAGAGGAAACCGTATGCTGCCAGCAAATAGATCCCCCAGAAAAGCCCTCCTGCTCGGAGTCACTGCGCTGCTTGCCAGCCTTATCGTAATCACCACTACCTATCATATCGCCACATCCCATACAGTGCCCTCATCTTCCACATCCACTCCGAAAGCAAATTCTACCGCCACACAGCTTCCCACCACCACTGCCTCCTCCGGTTCGGGTAGCGTACAACTCACCCCCCATCCACCATCGCCAACCGGCACACCTCCCTACATCGTACAGAATCCCAATCCAGCAACCGTCCTGGGCGTTGACTCCGACCCCGGCACCTACTACTCCGGCATTCACTGGGTACGCCTCGGCTACCCCAGCTGCGGCTGGGGCGATCTAAGCGGCAATCACCTCAAAACAACCTTGCAAAACTACCATAACCTGGGTTTGCATGTACTCCTCATCATCTGCCAGGCTTCTGGCCCTCGCCTCTTCGCTCAGCAACAATTCACCGATGTTGCCCAGAGCAACGCCGACGCAGTTCAGTGCGGCAACGAAGAAATGAAACACAACAGCCTCACTATCTACGTCACCCCCTCCAACTTCGCCAGGTTCTATGACCTCTGCTCCAGCGCCGTCCACCGCCTACAACCCAACACCCCTGTCCTACTCGGTGCCCTTGATCCCCAGGTCGGCGGCATCGACTACGGCCCCTTGAACTACCAGGCAAGCTATCTCGACCAGGTGCAGGCTGCCATGAACACCCAGGTACACCCCGGCGGCAACTGGTCCTGGCGTTCTCAAATCGTTGGTCTCATCGACAGCTGGCATAACGGTTATCCGACCCAGAACACCAACAGCCTCTACTGGCTCTTCGTCTTCTGGGCCCAGCAGTTCCATGTCGACTTGAACAGCGGCCAACTTGGCAAACACCTCTGGGTCGTCGAAGGTACCGGCTGCTTCAAAGGCTGCGGCATCGACACCTCCAGCTCCTATCAGGTCGCCGTCTCACACATCCTCACCCTCGTCACCGACGCCCAGACCACCACTCGCTACAACGTCCCATTCTTCTACTTCAGCAGTAGAGACTTCATCCAGAGCGGTGAATACTGGCCCATTGGCATCCTCGACCTCAACGGTCATCCCAAGGCCATTCGCCAGGATCTCTCACTTGGTGCGCGCGTCCTCTCCATGTCCTGTCCTGGCGGCCAGGTCAGCGTTACCACCCAGGTGCAACTCCTGGCCACACTCTACCAGCGCTGCTCCTTACCCGGTAACTACCTCGCCACCTTGACAAACTAAAAGACCACAAGTCCAAATTTGGATTTTTATAATTTTGGAAAAATTTGCCGAAAACCTATTGACAAGGGAAAATCCCTGTGTCATAATACACGTGTCGCCAGAAACGACAGGAGCAACTTCTGGTAAGCAAACCACTAAAAAGGTTTCTCCCAAGAAATAACGAACCCAGGGTTCTTATGGTGCAACATAGACATGAGACTCCGGGCCTTTTGTATCTGTCTTTAAAATGGTGATATGTGAGCAGCTAGCTTGCTCCAAATGAGCACCTTGACAATTGAAGAGTGGAAAGCAGAACAGCAAAGGTGAAGGAACATGAGCAGTTCCTGTCAATGAATCAATGAATGCAATCTGCGAACAAGCCAAGTACGAGACAACACAAGCAAGCACTTGGCCTGGATCGCTCACA
>WNGL01004655.1_pt1 | contig 16401 bp, 13 predicted proteins | sample 5400591 | NCBI WGS metagenome assembly WNGL01 (sample SAMN13153377, study PRJNA577476) | soil metagenome | isolation source: 80 cm soil or saprolite under Garry oak tree replicate 1 | place: USA:California | collected 2016-06-15
TGGTCACCCACAACCCGCAGGTGGCAGAGCGCGCCCGGCGCACTCTGCGCATGCGCGACGGCCGCATCGAATCGACCAATGCAGAACGCGTGGGAGCGGTCCGATGAACCTGACGTTTGTCGTGGTGGGATTGTTCGTAATGACTTACGCCACGTTGCTGGTGATCGCCCTGCGCCGGCCGCTTTTGGCGCGACTGGCGCTGCGAGAGGCGGTGCGGCGACCGGGCCAGTCCGCAATCGTCGTGCTCGGCCTGATGGTCGGAACTGTTGCCATCTTTGCGATGCAGGTTCTCGGTGACTCTTTCTACGAGTCCCAGACGCGTGCAGCTTTCCTGGCCTGGGGTCGCGTCGACCTTGTCGCCGCCGACGGGGGCCGCTTCTTCGACCCCGCGCTGGCAACTGAGGTGGCAGCTGATCCCCGACTGCGCGCATCGCTGGCCGGAGTGCAGGCAGGTGTCGAGCTGCCCAGCTCGGTGGTTGACCTCGACCGCGGCAATGCTAAGCCACTGGTCATGCTTGTCGGGTTCGACCCGGCCACACAACGTCCCTTTGGCAGCTATCGGCTCACCGACGGAAGGACGACCGTTGGACAGGACCTGGGCGCGGACGACGTGTTGATCTCTGCATCGCTCGCCTTCGCCCTGGACGCCCGCCCGGGTGACCGGCTCCGCGTCTCTGTCGGTCCCCAGCAAGTTGTGGAGTTCCGTGTTGGGGGCGTCGCCCGGGCTCAGGGCCCTGGGGCCTATACGCTCCGGCCGGCTATCTTCTCACCGCTGGCCAACCTTCGCCCGGTCATCGGAGACAAGGGCGTCAACATCATCCGGCTCGCGGCTCCCGGCGAAGGCCGTACCGAGCTTGACCGGGCCCACGATCTGGCGCCACAGGTGAGGGCCAGTCTGCAGGGCCTTCCCGGCGGGCCGAGCCTGCAGGTTCAGGAGCTGAAGCGCGAGGATTTCGAGGCCCAGGTCAGGCAGGTCGATGGGACTCGAGGCTTCTACACCGCTATCAGCCTGTTCGTTGCCCTCGCCGGCGCGGCCCTGGTTATCAACCTTGGCCTCGCCCTGGCTGAAGAGAGGCGGCCTCGGCACGCCGTGCTCCGAGCGCTCGGACTCGGCCGTTCCGGCATGGTTGCCCTGTCAGTGCTGGAGGGCGCCATATACAGCCTGGCCGCCGCCGTAGCAGCTCTTGTTCCTGGCGCCCTCTTCGGCCTCGGCCTCGTCGCATTGGTGTATGTCCGGGTACACAACGTGGTGGTAGAGAGCCGCGCCGCGCCTGTGCAGTACGCCGTCACGCCCGGTTCAGTGGCCCTGTCCGTCACGATCGGCTCCCTCATCGTGCTGGCCACGCTCTTCGCCACCTCCGTCCGGAGCTCCCGGATGCAGATCTCCTCAGCCATCAAGAACCTGCCCGAACCAACCCTTCAGCGCGGGCGATCAGTCTGGAGGACCGCGCTCATGGTCGGTCTCGGCCTGGGCTCGCTCGCGGCTCTGGTCGTGGGCAGCCTGCCGGTGCGGCTGGCAGGCGGGGTGGGCCTGGTGATCCTGGCGACGGCTCTGGTCAGCGGCCGGATCTCAGACCGGTTGCGGGCGTCCCTGACCGGAGCTGCCCTGACGATATGGGCGGCGGCCAGCCTGGCCACGATCGAGAACATCGTGTCGAACGACTCGGGCATTGCGATCGTACTGGGCGTGGTCACAGCGGTCTTCGGGCTCAGCCTGGTCGTGGCGTCCAACCTACGTTTGCTGGAGCTCCCGATGGGCTGGCTTCAAGGCGGGGCCCGAGCGATGCTTAGGCCGTCCCTCGCCTACCTGACCCGGCGGCCTCTCAGGGCCGGCCTGGGTACTGGCGCGTTCGCGCTCGTCCTGGTTCTGATGACGATGACCTCCATCCTCATCCCGACCTTCAACGCCACGTTCCGTAGTGGCCTGAGTGAATACGACATCCGCGTCAACGCGCCGACACGACCGGGGTTGTCGCTACCCGATTCCGTGCGTCCACAGATCGCCCGCGAGGTCGCGATGCCGACCCGACCCTACCGTGGGGAGGTGGGCGAAAGTGGGCTTACGCTGAAGGATCAGTACCTGCCCCTCTACTCGCTCAGCCGCACCCAGCTGGCGGCCGGACTCTTCGAGCTCACCAACCGGGACAATCGCTACAAGAGCGATGCCGAGGTCTGGCAGGCGCTGGCCGACGACCCCCACCTGGTGGTCTCGCCCACCTACACAATTCCCGGCGACACGGTCAGGTTGGTGGGCCCGGACGGACCGGTGGTGTTTCGCGTGGCGGGCGTTTTGCGAACCGTCGGACTCTGGGGGCTGGCGGGATCCGAAGCGGCGATGGCACCCTTCACCACGCTACCGCTCGGCACCACCATCCTGCTTAGGACGGCGCCCGGGGCCGACCCCGTGGCGCTGGCCCGGCAGATCCAGCGGGAAGTCTTCAGCCAGGGCGCGGAGGCGACGACCGTCCAGGAAATGTTCGACACCGTCTCGAGCGCCGGGCAAGCCTTCGCCGACATGATCCGGCTGGTGATGGGGATCGGACTCCTTGTCGGGGTGCTGAGCCTCGGCATCCTCGCCCTGAGGGCGGTCATCGAACGCCGTCGCTCGATCGGCATGCTGCGGGCTCTCGGCTACCGACCGGGCCAGGTCCTGACCGGGATGCTCTCGGAGGCGCTGATCACTGCCACCTGCGGTGCACTGGTCGGGATCGGGGTCGGGGTGCCAGTCAGTGTCGTCATGATCACGGGGTACTTGCCCGGTGCCCGCCTTGAAATCGACAGCGCATCGTTGGCGCTCATCGTCGGCCTGCTCTATCTGGCGGTACTAGCGGTCACCATCGTGCCGGCCTTCAGAGCTGCCCGCCTGCCCGCGGTCGAAGCCCTGCGCCTGGAGGACTAAGCAGCGCAGCCCAACGTGCCTGACCTGAGCCAGCTCGGCCCGAATGTTCTTCTCGGGGCGCTGGTGGCAGCGATCCTGGTGGTCGCCCTGGCCACCGCCGCCGCCACGGGCGTGACGCGCCGTCGCCGGGAGGGGGCCAGCCTCTCGGCGATCGACTTTGTGCGCAGCTCATTCGCGAGCCAGCTGAGCCGCGGCGTACCGATGGACGAGCTCCTGCTCCAGATGGTCGAGGCCTTGAAGGACGGGTTCAAGCTCGACGCCGCTGAGCTCTGGCTTTGCGAGACGGGAAGCCTGCGACTGGCAGCGGCCGAGCCTCGAAAAGAGAGGAAACCCATCCCAATCAGTCCCGCTGAAGAGACGATCGCCGCAAACGCACACGTCTCGAGCGCAGCGTGGGCCAAGATATGGCTGCCGGCATTGTCAGAAGGAAGGGATCAGGCGACGCTCCGAGTCGCACCCGTCAGCAACAGCGGACAGCTCTTCGGCCTGGTCGTGGCCGAACGGGCGCGCAAAGGCGAAAGCCTCGCGGCCGAGGTCGACGTCACCCTCGAAGAGGTGGCGCGAGAGTTGGGAGTGGCGCTGAAGAAGGCGCACCTGGACTCGTCACTGCAGGACTCTCTCGAGCAACTGCGCGGGCAGGCGGCCGAGCTGCAAGCGTCGCGTGGAAGATTGGTCGCGGCCGCCGATGCCGAGCGGAGGCGCATCGAACGCAACCTGCACGACGGCGCGCAGCAGCACCTGGTCGCGCTTTCCGTCAAGGTGCGGCTGGTCGAGCAGTTAGCGGAACGCGACCCCGAACGCGCGAGGTCGTTGATGAACCAGCTCCAGGATGACGTCAGATCGGCCATCGAGGACCTGCGGGCGCTGGCGCACGGAATCTATCCGCCACTGCTCTCGAGCGCCGGGCTCGGAGTGGCCCTGAGCGCCGCATGCCGTCGGGCTGCACTTTCCGCGAGCGCCGATGCTGATGGTGTTGGCAGGTACGCGCCCGAAGTCGAGGCGGCGGTGTATTTCTGCTGCCTGGAAGCGCTGCAAAACGCAGGTAAATACGCTGGCGTGCAAGCCTCTGCCCGCGTGCGGATCTGGGAGGACGCCGGTGGCCTGCTGTTCGAAGTCAGCGATGATGGCGTCGGCTTCGAAGTCGGCCGCCGCGATGAAGGGGCTGGCCTCACCAACATGCGTGATCGCCTGGGCGCCGTCGGCGGGACGCTTCGGCTAGAGTCCGAGCCCGGCCATGGAACCCGGATTTGCGGGGTAGTGCCGGTGAGCGCCACCAACAACGGTCGAATCACGCAGCGGCGGACGGAACCCCCGATCTGAAGCCCGGCCTGGCCACATAGATATCGTCGCGCGCGCGTAATCTCGCGGATGTCAGTGGGGCCGGCTGTGATTCGGGGATCTCGCGGTTTTGCGCCGCATGGACGGGGCTCGGGCAGCCGCGTCCATTTGAGTCCAGAAAGGTGTGTCGGAGACGCTTGAGCGGCCGGTATGTTCGTGCTTCGGTCATAATGACGTCAATACACCCTGATCACTGAGATGGGACGTAAAGCAAATCCAGGCATGACCGAAGCGAACATCGAGTGGACCGAGCTCGAGATAGAACCGCGCGGCGGGGTGGCGTTGTACCGCCAGATCAAACAGGATCTGTCCCGGCGTATCGAGCGGGGCCAGCTCCGGCCCGGCGATGCGCTGCCGTCCGAGGCAGAGCTCTGCGAGCGGTACGGGGTGAGCCGGCCAACCCTTCGCCAGGCGACCCAGGATCTCATCCGAGAGGGACTTCTAGTGGTTCGCCGCGGGGTCGGTACATACGTCGCCCAACCCAAAGTCCGGCAGGAGCTCGGGACTGTACTTGGCTTCACGGACAAGATGGCCAGCCAAGGCCGACTCGCCTCGACTCGGGTCCTCGAACGCAGCCTCCATCGCGCGAACGATCTGGATGCCGCCGTGGCCGCCGAGCTTCAGCTCCAGCCGCAGGCCGCGATTCTTCGCGTCGTTCGCCTCAGGCTTGCGGACGGAGTTCCAGTTATGGTCGAAACGATGCACATTTCACCCGACCGTTTCCCAGGCATCCAAGATCTGAATCTTGAGACGGTTTCCCTGTACCAGGCGCTGCGCGACCGTTACAAGGTCCAGATCGTTCAACTTCGTGAGGCTCTCGAGCCTGTCGTGTTGAGCGCGGCTGAGGCTAAGCTCTTAGGCACACGAGGTCGTAGTCCCTCGATTCAGGCAACCATTACGTCATTCGACAGCAAGGGCCGCCCGATCGAGCACACGATCTCACGGGTGCGTGGTGATTCCAGCCAGTACTTCATCGAGGTTGGAGACGGAAAGTCAGCAAGCCGAGTGCGCTTGCGCCAGCCTCAGCTCGAAGTTTCCGTGGAGTAGGGCCTCCGCTACTTTATTCCCGTAAAGGCGATCCCCTGCAGGAACTGGCGCTGACCGAAAAGGAAGACCACGATCAGCGGCAAGCTCATTAGGGTCGCAGCTGCCATCAGCGCACCCCAGGCGACGCCATGCTCCGAGAAAAAGCCGTACAGGCCGATCGAGAGTGTGTACTGCTCGGGATCGTTGATGTAGATCAGCGGCAGAAGAAAGTCGGTCCACGCCCACATGAACGCGAAGATCGCAAGCGCGACCAGCGCCGGCTGGGCTAGCGGCAAAACGATGCTGCGATAGATGCGAAGCTCCGACGCGCCGTCGAGTCGCGCCGCGTCGATCAGCTCCTCGGGGATCCCACGGAAGAACTGGCGCAGCATGAAAATGAAGAAAGCGTTGCCGAAGAACTGCGGGACCAGAAGCGGCAGGTAGGTTCCGGTTAGACCGATCCTGTTCCAGCCGATATAGACAGGAATCATCGTCACCTGCGGCGGCAGCATCATCGTCGCAACAATCAGCAGCAGGAGAGCGTCCCGTCCACGCCAGCGCATCTTGGCCAGCGAGTACGCGACGATGGAGCTGGAGAACAGCTGACCGATCACGGTCACAGTGGAGATGAAGGCGGTGTTCAAGAGATAGCGCCAAAACGGCATTGCCTCAAACGCGGATCGGTAGTTGTCCAGCGTCCAACTGTCTGAGCCAAGTCGTGGGGGCAGGCTGAAGATCTCGGTGGGCGGCTTGAGCGAGGTGGTGACTACGACCACGAACGGAAACAGATAGAGGGCGGCGATCCCAAGCAGCGCCAGATAACGGAGCGCAAGCCGCGACCCGCTTCGGAAAGTCGGCGGCTGGATCATCACCAAGACGCCGTTCGGTGATCGAAGCGCGAGCGCCGGAGACTCAGTCGCCCGCATAAAACACTCGATTCCTGGAGAGCCGCAGTAGGAGCAACGTGCCCGCCAAGGCCACGAACAGCAGCACCCAGGCCATGGCCGAGGCGTAGCCCATGTTGAGATTGACGAAAGCCTGCTGGAACAGATAGAGGCCGTACACGAGAAGTGAGTTCTCGGGGCCGCCGGACACCATGTTGAACCGCGCCTGGCTCAGCAGATAGGCCTGGGTGAAGTACTGCAGCGTGAAGATTCCGGCGATTATGGTCTCGAAGAGGATGACTGGCGAGATGAGAGGCAACGTCACGTGCCGGAACTTCGCCCATGCGCCGGCTCCGTCGATCGTCGCCGCCTCGTAGTAAACCTCCGGGACATCCTGGAGGGCCGCGAGAAACACGATCATCGCCGACCCGGTCACCCACAGGCTCATCAGGATCAGTGCCGGCTTTGTCCACAGCGGGTCGTCAAGCCACAGCGGCTGCCCCAGGTGCACGCTGCCAAGGGCCTCGTTGATGTAGCCGTACTGGGCGTTAAGAAGCCATCGCCAGATGTACGTCGCAGCCACCACGGGCACGACCGTGGGCAGGAACACGATGGTGCGGAAGAACCACTGGCCGCGGACGCGCATGTTGAGAGCCACCGCCGCCAGCAGGGCGGCGCCGAGCGAGATTGGAACACCGACGACGGTCAGGTAGACCGTGTTGAACAGGCTCTTCCAGAACAGGTCGTCGGCGGCGAGATGCTGATAATTTCGCATGCCGACGAACTGAGGGTCCTGGAAAAGGTTGAAGTTCGTAAGGCTGTAGTAAGCGGAGGCGAGGATCGGAATCAGCTGGAAGACCAGGAAGCCTACGATCCAGGGAGACGCGAAGAGGAGGCCTCGGAACACCGGACGGTGCGCCATCAAGCCTCCTCCCCTACGTTTTATCGCCCCCGGGCCCGGCCTCGGCTTAGCGTCATTGTCACTCGCCAGTTGATCCTAGGTGCCGTAGCTCGCCGCCTTGGACTTGACTTTCGCCATTCCGGCCTCCGGCGTGTCCTGGAGGTTCGCAACCAACTGGAACTCATCGCCCAGGTCCTTTTGATACTGCGCGGACGATGGCAGGCTGGCAAAGATGCGCAGGTTGGGACTCTTCAGAGAGTTAGCCAGACGTTGAACTGGGGCAGGTCGTTGTATAGAGGGCTGCCGAGGATTGAGGTCCGAGCCGGCAGATTGCCCAGCGCACGAGTGAATTTGGTCATGGCGTCCGGCCCGGTGAGGTACTTGAGGAAAGTCCACGCCTGCTGCTTGTGAGAAGCGTTCTTGGGCATGAAGAACATGCTGCTCGTCAGCTGTGTGGCCCCGGCCAGGTTCGACTGACCCGCTGGATACGGGATTGCCGCGACGCCCCAGTCGAGATTTGGCGCGTATTGCTTGATGAAGACGGGCTGCCACTCACCGTCGAGGGTCATTGCGACCTTGCCCGTGTAGAAGGGATTCTGGGCGGACGCGTACTCGCCGTAGCCAGACTCGAATTTCTTGATCTTGTCGGCTCCGTACTTCTTAACAACGTTGTCGACCCAGAAGTGAAGCGCCGCGACGTTTCCCGCATCGTCCGGCGTCGGGGTGCCTGAGGAGTCGTACCACTTGCCGCCAAAGGCGTATGCAAGAGTGACGTAGTCCGGCGATCGCATCCCGAGTTGGGTGATGTTTCCGGAGGAGTCGACCTTGGTCAGCTTGGCAAGGTCCGCCTGCAGCTCGTTGGTGGTCGTGGGCGGCGCCGTAATCCCCACGTCCGAGAAGAGCTTCTTGTTGTACATCAGCAGCAGTGTGTGGACGGCGATGGGCAACGCGTACGTCTTGCCCTGGTACTGGTTGCTCTGGAGCGCCGTCGGTACAAAGTCGCTGGTTTTGTAGCCGTCGGCCTTCATATAGCTGTCGAGGGGTTCCAGGATCCCTTTCGACGCCCACGATCCGACAGTCGAGCCGAAGTTATCGGATACATCAAAGCCGTTTGCGCCCGACATCTGTGCGAGCTGCTTCTGGAAGTCAGGTGACGAGACACCCTTGACGACGATCCCTGACTGGCTCTTGTTGAAGTCGCTGATGACGCCTTCGAGCGCCTGCCCTTCGGGTCCGCCCCAAAGGTAGGGAAAGTTGATCGTTACAGTTCCGCCGGAGCTCGAGCCGGTGGAACAACCGGCGAGCAGGACTACGCTCGTCACCATGACCGCCCATAGCGTTGTCAGCCTGGCGGTTCTCATCCCCTATCTCCTCCTATGTGCCTGGTAGTAATGACGTCCTGACGCCTATACTAGTCGCGGCGCTTGCTGATGTCAAATCTGGCGCGTAAGGGAGACCCGATTGGGGCGGTGAGATGTCTCGTCTAGACCACAAAGAAGATGCCCAGCCGCCGGATCGGTGGTCGGAGGCCCTTCTCCCAGATCCGATACCGCGACTGGCCGGCGGGCTGATCGTCTCTTGTCAGGCTGGGCCGCAAGACCCACTGCATGGGCCACCTTTCATGGCGGCGATGGCTCGAGCAGCGGCGGCCGGGGGTGCTGTAGCGATCCGCGCCAACGGACCTGACGACATCCGTGCGATTCGCGCGGCGGTCGAGTTGCCGATCATCGGGATCTGGAAGGCTGATGTGCCCGGATTCGGCGTTCGCATCACACCCGATGTCAAGCATGCCCGGGCGGTCGCTGACGCGGGCGCTTCAATCATCGCTTTCGATGCGACCGATCGGGCTCGCACGGATGGCCTGAGTGCAGCCGACTGGATCGCCCAGGTTCGAGCTGAAACGAAGCTGCCGGTGATGGCTGACGTCTCCTCATTTGAAGAAGGTTTGATCGCAGAGGCCGCTGGGGCAAATCTCGTCGCCACGACCCTTGCCGGCTACGTCGATGGCCACTCGACGGAAGACGGCCCTGACCTCGATCTGGTCGCGAGGCTGGCCCCAGCCCTGCATGTGCCCCTGGTCGCTGAGGGACGGATCTCGACACCGGATGAGGGCGCCCAGGCGATCGCGCTGGGGGCGTTTGCAGTCGTGATCGGCCAGGCCATCACTCGACCCGAATGGATCACCGCCCGTTTCGTCGCCGCACTGCGCGAACGGTGAGCCGGCTCGCGCTCCTTCCGCTAGACGACAGGCCCGTCAACTATGACCATCCGTGGTGGCTTGGCCGGGCTGCCGGGATTGACGTGATCAGACCCGTCCGCGACTGGCTGGGCAACCCATTTCGCACCGCTGACAGCGCACGACTTTCCACGTGGCTGACTAAAGAAGGCGGTGCTGCCGACGCGGTCGTGATTGCGATCGACACCCTCGCCTACGGCGGTCTCATTCCTTCTCGCCAGAGCGACACGCCCCTGGATGAGGTTCGCCGCTCATTGGAGCCGCTTCGCCTCCTTCGAGCAGCGCGGCCCGGGCTGTTGATCTACGCGTTCAGCATCCTGATGCGGATCAATCGTTCAGATTCGGCGGAAGAGGAAAAGGCCTACTGGGCAGACCACGGTCGAAACCTTTTCCGTCTGTCGTATCTGGATGACAAGGCCAACGCTGGAGACGCAAGCGAGGACGAGGTTCGAGAGCGACAAGTGCTGTTCAACTTGGTTGCAGGTTCGGTGGTTGCCGACTATCGAGCCGGCCGCGCGCGGAACAATGCGATCAATCGACTGATGCTCGAGTGGGCGGAACAAGATCTCGTCAGCTACATAGTGATCGGGCAGGATGACACCGCCCCATACGGGTGGAACATCGCTGAGTCTCGTGCGCTACGCGACGTGATCGCCCAACGTGGGCTGCGCGACCGCGCGATCGTCTATCCCGGCGCGGACGAGGTGGGCAGCTTGCTAATTGCCGCATTTGCTTGCCGAAGCGCCGGGCTCAAGCCAAGAGTCTTCACCCGATATTCAGCGTCTGACGGACCGTCGATGATGACGGCGTACGAGGATCGCCCCCTCGAGCAACTCGTGCAGGCCCACCTTGGGCCGCTAGGCGGAGAGATGACCGGATCGGCCGACCAAGCCGACCTGGTGCTCGCTGTGAACGCGCCCGGCGTGGAGCAGGTCGACGGATGGCTGCAGCTTGCCGTGCGTGAGCCAGAGCTCGTCGCCGGCAGATCGGGAAGCTCGATTGACCAACAAGCGCTGGACGCCGTCCGGCGTGAGATGACGACGCCTCGCAAAGACGTCGATCGGCTCACCGCCGAGATCGAAGCGGATCTGGTGGCCGACCGCAATGTGGCAATCGTTGATGTCGCTTTTGTCAACGGCGCCGACCTGGCTCTCGCCGAGCGTCTGATGGCGCAGGTTTCGATCGTGCGCCTCGCCGCCTACGCCGCCTGGAACACCGCCGGCAACAGCCTCGGCAGCGCCCTCGCGCAGGGCGTGGTGCGGGCGATTACTCGTGGCAAAGAGCTCTCTGATGACGTCATTTCGGCACACGTCGCGCTGCTCGCCATCCACTTCCTGGACGATTATGTGTATCAGGGCATCGTTCGTACCCAGATCGTCCTTGACGATTTCCACGGTCTTGGCCTGGAGCCGACTTTCGCGAGACTTCCCGAGCAACTGGTTCCCGAGATCGAGAGACGCATCGGCCGTCGCATGGCGGCGCATGTGGACGCACTCGAACGTCACCTGACGATGTCGACGATTGCAAATGGCGCGGAAACGCGCCGCGTGTCGGCACTTGACATCTCTGCTCCGAGCCTGCCGTGGAATCGCGCCTTCGAGATCGCGATCACTCCGCGAGTGGAGGTGACGTGAAAGGCGATGCCGCGGTCGGGGTGGACATTGGGGGCACGAAGATTGCTGCGGCACTCGTCGGGCGAGATGGCCTCCTGGGTGACCTCCGAGTGATTCCAACCGAAGCGCGTGGTGGAGGATCTGCAACCCTGCGACGTGCGACAGATCTCGCCTTGGACGTCGTGGCCGGATCAGGCATGACCGCTCCAGCAGCGATCGGCGTCGCGTCGGGTGGATGGATGGAGCGGTCGAGCGGACGCGTTGTTCTTGCCACCAACTTGCTGCCCGGATGGAGCGGCATCGACCTCCGAGCGGAATTCGAACGTGCGAGTGGATGGCCGGCGGTTGTGATCAACGACGTCCATGCGATGGCAGTCGCAGAGGCGCGCTTGGGTGCCGGCATCGGTCGCCGAGTTTGTCTCACGGTCGCGGTCGGAACCGGCATCGGTGGCGCGATCACGGTCGCGGGTCAACTCTTCGAGGGCGCGCATGGAATGGCAGGTGCGCTTGGACACATCCGCTTCCGGGCTGGTGGGGCGAGGTGTTCATGCGGACGGCGCGGCTGCATCGAGGCGCACGCAAGCGGACCGGCGATTGCGCGCTCATTTGGGCGATGCGCGGGTCTCAAGAAGTCGCAGATCGGGCTGCAGGATGTCGTCAATGCGGCGACCTCGTCAGATCCGCGACTCCGCGCGTGCGCGGAGAAAGCCACGGCCACCGCCGGCAGCGCCCTGGGTCAAATCCTCGGTGGGGTGGCAAACGCGATCGACCCGGATCTGATCGTTCTCGGAGGGGGCGCGGCGCTCGCCCTCGGCGAAGAGTTTCTGGGGGCGATCCAGGCAGCGGTGGCTGACACCGTTCTACGACCAATCCGCGTGTCGATCGTCCCCGTGCGCCTTGGCACGGGCGGAGGGGTGATCGGGGCCGGACTCGTCGCCCTCGACTCGCTCGCCTCGGTGGCCGGGCAAAGCAGCGCCGCACCTTGCCGTTGACGAATCGCCGAAGCCCACTCAGAAATCGCCGTGTGAATTCGCTGCGTGCCGCTGCGTTCCGCCAAGCAGCACCGTTTGCCACCGGTGTGGCGATAAGCCCCTAGGCTTGACGTCAATCGTGGTCGAAGACGTCGGAAATCAGAGCCTGGCAAACGCTATTGAGGTCGGCGAGGCGATCGTCGGCGGCTATTCATCAGGGTCAGTCTCGCTTCGGACTTCTCGAGGCCGCCTTGCGCCATCCCTCCGGAGCACTCGATTCGAACTGGGATCTCGGTCGTGACCGCCGCCGGCGAGGCGGTCGTTGGGAATGGCCCGGTGACGGTCGCGGTTTCCTTCAAGGTCAAGGCTGGTCGCGAGGCAGACTTCGAAAGTTGGGCTCATGACATCACGACTGCAGCCGCCGACTATCCAGGATTCCTGGGCGCCAGCTGGATACGGTCCGGATCGACATTCCAGGTGGTGTATCGGTTCGCGGACCATGCGCTCTTTCAAGGCTGGCACGAGTCGAAAGAACGGTCCAGTTTCCTAAATCAACTCGGCACGGTTGCGAGTCTCGTCACAGATGAGCACTTGACCGGATTGGAGACGTGGTTTCAACTGCCCGAAGAGCCTGGCAGGCCGGCACCTCCACGTTGGAAGATGGCGATCACCACCTGGGCTGGCGTCTTCCCCCTACTTGCGATCCTCCAGTGGTTGCTCGGCCCTCGGATTGTCAGTTGGCCACTCGTCGTGCGTGTAATGCTGCTGACGCTCATAGTCGTCGGCCTGATGACCTACGTTGTGATGCCCCGGCTCGCCCGATTCCTGCAGCGATGGTTGTACCCGGCGTCATAGACGGTCGGGTTTGACCCAGATCGCTGGCCTGGCCTCGGCACGACCAACTCACTAGAGGTCGCCGAATGAATGCCTGGTGACCCTAAGCACGGTTCGACACCGGCGTTGCTGTACTGGAAAATGCCTTACTCGATGTTCGCCGGCTGAACGCCAGATCTAGGAACCGGCACGGCCAATCCGGCTGCACCGACCTCGGACGTTCTAGCGGCTGATCCGCTCCGTATCAACAGGTCCAGACCCAGCCTGGCCCGGCGCACGCGTTCGCGGCACAGCGCCACCGCGTTCGAGACCAGGTGGCCTCCGGAAGGATAGATGTCGGGTGCATTCCGCAGACCGAACTTGAGATAGACGGGCGATGCGACGCGCACGATCTCCGGGATCTCGTGCATCCGGATGAAGCCACCCAGGTTGTCGGGCGCCTCTACGTAGATGTCGAGCGGCACGTCAACGGCGGCACGGATGGCCGCGATCTGAGGCAGCGTCAGGTCGGTAGGCACGTTGATGGTGTTCGCCCCCATGTGCTCGACGACCTGGGCAGTCGCAGGATTGGCCACCGGCAGCATTACCGAGACCTTCGCCTGCATCTCTGCAGGCAATGAGCCGGCCTTGCGCATCGCGTCAAACGCGGCGAGGACGCCCAGGTCCGCCACCAGCACGCTTCGAAAACCATGGTCCGCCGCGCGTCGCGCGTCTTCCAGGCAATCAACGACCTGGTCCTGGCCGCGCGCGCTGGCCGCGATGACTCCGCCGGCCGGGGCGCGCGCCATGGCCGACGTGTCCCACCCAGCGTTCGGCCGCGCGAACAGGCTCACCTCGACCTGCGCGTCCGCCGCCATCGACGCCATCTCGTCGAGTTCGTCATCCGTCAGCATGAACACGCCGCTCCCTTGCGAGACGCGATGCACACGGACCGACAACCTGCTGGCCTCCTCGAGCACCGCGCGCAAACACTCAGGGCCCTCGGTGCTGGGGATCTCCACCCGGTACTGAGCACCGTCGGGAAAGCGCTTGGTGGAATCCGGCAGCGGATGCAGGTCTCCCTGCGGTAAGCCCATCCCAAGCAGCACGTCGCGGGATGAGGTCATCGACCTCTTCGTGGCTTGGTGTACACCAAGGGCCTTCCCCGGGCCGGAACCACCACGTGAGCTCTGCCGCCACGACCCTGCACGGCGGCGACGAATTGCTCTGGGAAACCGGGATTGGCGGCGAACATGTCGTAATGCATCGGCATGACAAGGTCCGCGCCCACCTCATCAGCGAGGTCGGCGGCCTCGGCGCTGTCCAGGTTGCCGACGATGTCGAGCGCCTCGCGATCGGCGTCGCGGCCATTGATGGGAAGTAGACATACGTCCACGTTCCGCTGGCGCAGGCGATCGGCGAGGTCGTCGTAGCCGATCGTGTCGCCGGCGTGGTAGATGCACACGCCGCCCCCCTCGAAGACATAGCCGAGGTACCGATACAGGCCGCCGGATGACTCCGTGCCGAACGTATACGCGTCGGCCTGATGCACGCCATGGCGGGCGGGTATCGCGTGGATGGTGACCCCGGCGATCTCCACGGGCGTGTCGGGCTGGATCCCCGCGACCCGTCGAGCCGGGACGCCGGCACGAACCGTCAGGTCAACAATCGGCTCCGGGACCACGACTCGTGCACTCGGTGAGGCGGCGCAAACAGGTGGGAGGCTTTCGGCGTCGAGATGGTCCCAGTGCTCGTGCGTGCATGCGATCACGTCTATCCCCTCCGCTTCGGACGGCTCGAGGACGGACGGAAAGCGGCGATCTGGATGCGGCGAAAGAAATGCATCGACAAGCACGGTCGCACGGCCGACGCGCAGGGCGAAACCACTCTGTCCCAGCCAGAGCAGACCGACCTGGCGATCGGAGATCTCAAGTCCGGCCAAAAGTTGGAGTGGATTGGCCATCGAACGCATCACGCAGCGTCCGTCGGTACGAGTTCCACTTTGACGGCGCCGCTGTCGACGTCTTCGAGTGCGTCGAACGCCGCCTCGAACCGTTCGAGCGGGAATCGATGGCTCACAAGGTCGGCGAGTGGTAGGCGGCCGGATGCAAACAGCTCGACCGCCCAGCGCCATGCCGCGCTCGACGCGCCGAATATGCCCTGGACCCGCAGCTGCTTGGTGGTGATCGCATCCGCGCTGATCGCCGGCTGACTGGAACCCGAGATGCCTTCGAGAATGACCGTGCCGCCGCGCCTGGCGAGAAGCAGTGCCGTGGCCGCGGCCTCAGGCCGGTTCCCCGCTTCGAAGACGAGGTCGAAGCCGCCCGCCAGCGAACCGCCCGGGTCGCCGTCGTGAATGTTCCACGTCTCGTCGCACCCAAGACGCCGAGCGAGCTCGAGCCGCGCCTTGCGGCTGCCCACCAGCGCCAGGCGTGCCGGCGACGTCAGACTCAGGATCGACACCGCGAGCAAGCCCAGCGTGCCGGCGCCGACAACGGCGATCCGCAGCCCAGGGCGAAGATCAGCCTCGAGAAGTCCCGCGGCGACGCACGCCGTCGGTTCGAGAACCGCCGCCGCTCCGAGGTCGGAGTGGTCCGGCAGTTGGTGGACCAGGCGAGCCGGAACTGAGATAAATTCCGCAAACGCACCCTGGTGGGTGAAGCCGGTCTCCGCGTACCCGGCGGTGCACAGGTTGGTGCGACCCTCCTGGCAGCGCTCGCACACGGCGCAAGAGCGAAAACCCTCAGCGACCACCGCGTCGCCGACAGCGATTCCACGCACGTCAGAGCCTATCCGCGCAACCGTGCCGGCCCACTCGTGCCCGGGGACGACGGGGTAGCGGACGAAGGCCGCGGGCCGCGAGCCGTGCATCACCTCGAGGTCGGAGCCGCAGATGCCGGCTGCGGCGACCCGGACGAGGACCTCTGTGGGCTCCGGTTCCGGCACCGTCAGATGCGCAACGTGCGCCTGCCCGGGTCGCTCCACGACGACCGCGCGCATCTTGCTCATTTTCGTGCCGCCTGAAGCGCCGAGTGCGTCTCGATGAGCGATCGGTACCAATCACCGCTGGCCTTGAGAGTGCGCCGCTGCGTGCCGTAATCGACGTGGTAAAGACCAAATCGCTTGCTGTAACCGAAGCTCCATTCGAAGTTGTCCATCAGCGACCAGACGAAATAGGCCCGCAGCGGAATCCCGGCGCGGATCGCGGCCGCGGCCGACCGCAAGTGGGCGACGAGGTAGTCGCGCCGGCGGACATCCTCGATTCGTCCGTCTTGTGGATTGACGGCGTCCTCAAACGCAGCCCCGTTCTCGGTGATGAGCAGGGCAGGTGGCCGATAGTCGGCGTGCACGCGCGCCAGGATCTCGTGGAGCCCGTCCGGATACACCTCCCAGCCCATCTCGGTGAATGCGGCGCCGTCGGGTTTCACGGCCTGGATCTTGAGTGGGCCCGCGTTGGAGGCGCGCACGAACCGCCTGGAGTAGTAGTTCACGCCCAGGAAGTCGAGGCCGCCGGCCCAGGTCGCGAGCTCTGCGACCGCGCCTCCGGGCATGAGCTCGCCGTAGAGCTCGACCATGTCGGCGGGATAACCGCGACCGTGCAGCGGGTCGAGGAACCAGCGGTTGAGCTGTCCGTCGGCGCGACGCGCGCCTGCGATGTCTTCCGGCGACGTCGTGGCGGGTACGCAGGGGGATAGGTTGAGAGCAATGCCCACCCGAGCA
>WNGL01004660.1_pt1 | contig 16393 bp, 17 predicted proteins | sample 5400591 | NCBI WGS metagenome assembly WNGL01 (sample SAMN13153377, study PRJNA577476) | soil metagenome | isolation source: 80 cm soil or saprolite under Garry oak tree replicate 1 | place: USA:California | collected 2016-06-15
CAGGCTCATCAGCCGTGGTGTAGACGGGGGCAAGCTCGCCGGTGGCCAGGTCGATGGCCTCGATGCGGCCGCGCAGCTGAACCGGGTGCGTGCACTGGCCGCTGGTGGCGAGCTGACGTTCCCAGGCCCGGAAGTCCTCACCCGAGACGGCAGGGTCCGCCCCCGGACCCTGGTCGGGTCCGGGGGCGGCAGGAGTGACCGTGGCAGCGGTCATCCGGTCAGCGCGCTCCGCGCTCGCGGGTAGGGGTGTTGTGGCTGGCCGGGCCAGCGGAGATCAGACGCCATGCGGCGTCGTGGCAGGACTGGACGGTCCTGTGGGAGCACGGCCACATGCGGGCGTACTCGGCCTGATGGTCAGGCGGGTTGTAGTTGTGATCGGCGTAAAGGCGGTTGATGTGCTGGGTGCGGGCGGCGTAGTGCCGGACGCGGTCGATGCCGAGCAGGGCCAGGCCCTGAGTGGCCCACTGCATGAGCTGAGCGGCATCGGCCGACCGGAAGGAACGCGGGCGGATACCGGACGCGAACAGCGCCACGGCCAGCTCTGTGGGCTCCTGGCCGTGAACAGCGCCGAACCCGGCGGCCAGCTCTTTGGCACCCTCGGTGCTCTTGGCTGGCTCCAGGCCGGACGTGTTCATGGTGAAGTCGAGAGCGGACAGTAGCGCGTGTGCCGGTACCGTCGCCTCTGCCGGTCGGTCAAGTACCGCAGTACCCTGAGTGTGCATCGAGTGATCTCCAATCGTGATCGATGCGCCTGGCCTCGGCGGATACCCGTCCGTCGGGGCCTTCTCTTGATCTGGAGAGCCTCCAGGGCTCTCATGCCGTCGGTCTCCACAATCTGAACTAGACGTCTACTTGTCTAGAGGAGATATTACATATATAGAGGAGTCATGCAGGAGTGTCAAGCCCTACCGCGCGGGCAGTTCGTAGGACAGTTGGTAGGCGTCGGCCGCCATCACGGTGTCGCAGACCTCGACGGCTCGGCCATCCATGTCGTAGGCGGTCCGGACCAGCCGGAACACAGGCACGCCGGGGGAGAGGTTGAGCAGCCGGGCTTCCTGCGGGGTCGGCATCCTGGCCGTCACGTCCTCAATGAACCTCTCCAGGGTGTGGCCCTGCTCCTCCAGCCGGGCATAGATGCCGCCGGGTCCTGGGTTGGGATCGCTGATCGGCGTGCCACGCGCGAGGTCAGCAGGGATGTAGGAGACAGCCATCTCGACGGGCCTGCCGTCCAGCAGGTAGCGGCGGGAGCGGACCACGACAATGGCGTCATCGCTGAGGCCCAGCCGGTCAGCGACCTCAGCCGGTGGCCTCGACTCGCTGACCTCGATCCTGTCAACGTCCGGGGTAGCGCCGACGTGCTCGGCTTCGGTAATGAAGGCTGCCTTGCCTTCCTTGCGGTGACGCTGCGCGAACCGGTCGGAGGCAAGCCGCCGGACGGGAGGACGGCTGCGCACGTAGCTGCCCTTGCCGTGCTCGGCTGTCACCAGCCCCTCATCCTGGAGCAAGCGCATGGCATTGCGGATGGTCATCCGGGCGACACCGTAGTAGTCCATGAGCTGCGCCTCAGAGGGCAACTGCTCACCCTCGTGCAGACGCCCCCGCGCGATTGCCTCCCGGAGATGGTCGGCAATCTGCTTGTAGACCGGCCGGTCACTGGCTGGGTCCACGGACGAAGTGAGCACGGCATCAGCAGTCATGCGCCTCACTCCTCCACTCGTGCAGACTTCTACACTTGCAGGCTACTGTAGAAAGAGAAAGATGAACACAGCTACCGCGCAGCACTCGGTCAGCGTCGCGGGCGTCATCACCGACGACGACGGGCGAGCGCTGCTCATCAGAAGACGCGACACGCTGCACTGGGAGCCTCCAGGCGGCGTGCTGGAACTCAGTGAATCCATTGAAGCAGGCCTACAGCGCGAAGTCCGTGAGGAAACAGGGCTGAAAGTTGCGCCTGTTGCGCTGACCGGCGTGTACAAGAACATGGCACGCGGCATCATCGCCTTGGTATTCAGGTGCAAGGTGGTCAGCGGTCACCTGACTGTCAACGACGAAGTGTCGGGATTCCAGTGGGCCATGCCAGAAGAGGTCAAGGCGATGGCCGACGAAGCGTTTGCGGTGCGTGTGCTCGATGCTCTCGCTGATCAGTCAGTACCAGCAGTGCGCCACCACGACGGAGTACACCTCACCTGACCGCAGGCGCGAGTGGGTCACGCTGTGGTCCACGCGAGCTGTGACAAGTTTCTCTACGGCTTCAAGGGCGCACCTTCGGCGCGCCAGCCTACGGCCAGGGCCGCAGCGGACTTGACAAGGGAACCCTCGCGGCGGCCCTCTTCGGGCTAAGGCGGGCAGGCCAGAGGCCGCCCGATCGCCAGACAGCTTACGGGCCGCCGCCCCTTGTCAAGTCCGCTGCTCCGTCCGCGCAGAAGTGGCCGGGCGCCAGCGGCTCAGGCGCGAGGAAACGACGAGACGATGACCACCAGGGCGACGACCTCAGCGGAGAAATGACGGGGGACGGTCCGCACCTGGGGCGTCGGCAAAAGCCGCGCCCTTCGGGCGGAAGCCCTACGGCGCGGCGAGCCGACGCCTGGCGGCCGTCCCCGCTTCTCTAGGCCGGTGGTGGCCCGCCGTTACGCGCCGATTGGCACCGACCCCGCGCGTCAAGCAGCGATTGACAGGAATGCCCGTACGCGCTGGGATCCAGGCAACAGGGCTGGCCTGCCCGCACGTGCCCGCTACGTGCCCGATCGAGGGAGAACCAGCAGACATTGAGAACCAGTGAACGACACCTGAAATATGCCTCTCACCTGGGAAATCCGTGATCGTGAGGCCCATGAGATACCTATTCCCAAGCTGATAGTGCGGGTTCGATTCCCGTCACCCGCTCCAGTCTGAAAGCGCAGGTCAGGGGCCTCTCTGCGAGGTCTGGCCTGACCAGTCGAGGGTCATCAGATACCGTCCGGGCCATTAGCGGGCCATTAGCCAGCGGGGACCAGCACGCCGGTTGGCCCGTCCGCGTCGTCGCCGTGCCTCGCATGCTCGGCCTGGACGTGCGTGTCGATCGCGTTCGTGATTGCCTCGTCGGCGCCCTGGGCCTCGTGCTGGTAGATCATCGCGGCCCGTTCGCTGTCGTGCCCCATCCGGGCCATCAGGTCCCGGAGCCTGGCGCCGCTGTAGGCGGCGAACTGGTTCCCGGTGTGGCGCAGGTCGTGGAAATGCAGGCCCGGCATGCCGATCGACGCAACCGCTTGCGGCCAGGCGGACATCTTGTTGAAGTTGCCCCGCCGCAGCGGGCCGCCCTTGGCGCCGGGGAAGATCAGCGCGCCCGGGTCGTCTTCGGCGAAGACGGTCAGGTGCTCGCGGAGCGCCGGGACGATCACCTCGGGGATGCCGATGATCCGGCGGCCTGCCCTGGACTTCGGCGGCCCGAGGAGCATTTCGCCGGTCGACCGCTCGATATAGGCGGCCCGTACCCTGACCGTGCGCGCGTTCAGGTCGAGATCGCATCGCCGGAGCGCCGTCGCCTCGCCCCAGCGCAGGCTCGCGAAGGTGGCGAGGAGCACCAGGGCGTGGAACCTCCGGTCATGGTGGCAGTCGGCCCGGTCGTCGCTGGCCATCTTCCACAGGGCTCGTTCGGCGTCAGCTCGTGAGCCGTACATCTCTGGTGACGTGCGAATCTCGCCGTGACGGCCGAAGCGGAGCCGGTAGCCGCCGGGGATCTTGCGGATATTGCCGACCGGGCGGCGTCCGACCAGCCCGGCCAACTGGAAGACCTGGGCCACCGTCAGGACCTGTCGTTCGCCTGCGTTCTCGGTCCCGGCGCCACGGATTCGGCACGGGTTGCGAGGGAGGAGCTTGTCGTCCTCCACCGCGGTCGTCAGGATGGCGCGGATCAGCCGGTATGCCTTGGCCGTCACGGAGACGGACACGCCGTTGGCCAGGAGTGTGGCGCGCCATTCCCGGATCTGCCGAGTCGACAGCTTCCCAACCGGTATGCCGCCGAGGTAAGGCTCAATGTGCTTACGGAGCAGCCACCGGTACAGGTCCATGGTCCGAGGGCGCAGCCCGGGCCGTTCGGTGATCCAGGCGGATCCGTAGTCGCCGAGCTTCACCTTCCCGCGTTCAGGATCGGTCCACTCGCCCGATCTGATTTGGGCTTCGACCATCACTAGCGCCCGGTCGGCGTCGCTCTTCCGCTCGTAAGTCTCCGGTCCCGTGCGCATTCGCCCGTCCGGTCCCGGATAGCGAATCTGGTAGCGCCCGGACTCACGTCTGCGGACGTTGCCAAAACGCCGGTGTCCTTCTCGGTTCGCCATTACGCGACCCCTTTCATCTTGTGGCGGGTACTTGCGGCGGTTAGCGGCTCGACGCGGCCAGCGTCGATGAAGTCATGAAGCGCGGATTCGCTGATCCGGACGTGACGGCCGACCTTGACGAACTCGATGCGCCGTTCGGCGATCAACCGGCGGATAAACCGCGGGGACGTGCTCAGCCGCTCGGCCGCCGCCTCCACCGTCAGCAGCACGGAAGGGGCCTGGTCTCGTCGGCTCGTCATGCGGCCCGCCCGGTTGCCGGAAGATCGGCCTCAGCTTCTCTGCGCCTGGCCAGGTCGAGGGCGGTTTGCCATTGGATGCGGTCGGCGACGACGTGCAGGAGCCGTTGCCCGTTGGGCATGTGGTCCGGGTCGCCGGGCTTGACCGGTTCCCAGGTGTACCGGCGCGGGTCGGTTGCCGGAAGACCGAGCATCCCGGTCAGCCAGGTCCGCCGGTCGGCGCGGTGGTCGGCCAGCGTCTTGCCGGACCATTTGCGGGAGACCAGGACGCGCCGTCCGGCGTAGCCGAGGTATTCGCGGCGGTGGGCTTTGCCCTTGCAGGCCCCGGGTCGCAGGCCCGGCCGGGCGTTGCGGGGCTGGATGCCGTAGCGGAGCCAGTTCGCGCAGGTCGGGGAGCAGGGTTCGTAGCGCAGCGCGTCGGCGAGCCGGGCGGCGTGCGCGGCCTGGGCGTCGGTGGTCACCTGGTGGCAGTCGCCGAGGTGCTTGGTCAGGTATTTGGTGAGGTAACCCATGCACCGGCTGGCATCCTTGGATCCGGCGAGCACGCCCTGGGCGTCGAACCGCGCGCCGAACCGGGCCACATGCCGCGGCTCGTCCTCGTCGCCGATGGCATCGAGCGCCTGGTCCCAGGTCGGCAGCACCTCGCCGGTGTCCGGGTCGAGGTAGGTGGCAGTGTGCTCGTCCCAGACTGGCAGGTGCGCGCCGTCGTAGGTGACGGTCTCGGTTGATGGCCACCAGACCTGGTGGTAGGTGGCGGCGATGACCTCGCGGAGCTCTTGCCGGGAGATGGTGCCGCGCAGGGCGAGGTGGACGTGCGGGGCGAGCCTGCGCTGTGGTTCGATGGCGGCGAAGTACTGCAGGTCATAGCCGGTGAACCGGCGCAGGTTCTGGATGAACCGGTCGAACAGCGCGGCGAAGTGCAGCGCGTCGCGGGCGGCGCGGGTGTAGTCGTAGGTGTCCGGGTCGGCGGGTGTTCCGTCCTCGTCGACCCGACTGTAAGACGGGCACGTGAGCGTGATGAATAGCGAGGGCCGGAAAGTCTTGCCGTCCGGCGCGGTGTAGGCCTTGCCGACGGTCCGGGAATTGACTTTGCGGCGAGGCAGGGGAGCGGTGTCCTGCCGCCGACGGGTGGAGCGGTGGCGGCGCGGCCGCGCAGGCAGGACCTTGCCACGAAGCCCGGCATCAGTGATCTGCTCATCTAGCTCGCCGATCCTGGTGTCCAGGTCGCTGGTGTCGAGGCCTTCGCTGGCCAGGAGGTCCCGGCCTTCTTGCGCCTCAGCCCGCCCGGCGATCAGTGCCCGGTGTTCTTCCGTCGCTCGGTCCGGGTCGATGGCGGGTTCGTGGTCGAGGTGCCAGCCCTCGCGGCATTGCGCGGCGCGCAGGATCCGGGCCCGCTCGGCGCACGACGGGCACACCGAGGCCAGGGTGTGCCCGCACGGGATGAGGATCTGCTCGACATAGCCGGTGTCGGTCTCGGTCCGGCGCAGCTGCACTGGGCGCAGGCAGGCGCCGTGCTCGGCGGCCAGGTCCTTGACCACCTGGCGAGCCAGCGGCGCGGCCATCCGCTCGGCCCGAGTCGTCCGTACCGCGGTCACCATTCGCCGTCCGGGAGATCGGCGGTGTCGAAGGGCCCGGCGTAGCCGCACAGGCGGCATTCGGCCCGCAGCACCGGGCCGCCGGTGTCGACCAGGACCAGGCCGGTGCCGCAGACGGGGCAGGGTTCGTCGGTGCGCCAGGCGGTTTCCCTCATAGGCCACCGCCGGGCAGGTAGCCGATGACGTGGGCCATGGCGCAGATGTCGGCGTCGGTGGGGTAGGCGGCGCGGACCCGCACTGGGTCGGGGGAGGCCTCCAGCCGCACGTATCCCACCCCGGCCCCGGTGTAGGGGAGCGGTGAGATCTGGTCGGCCAGGGCGCCGCGGTCCCGGGCGCCGTCGCCGAGCACCATGTCCACCTGGTCGGACTCATCGAGCCGCAGCGCGATCCGGGTGGAGAACAGATTCCGCAGGCTGATCACGTCCTTGCGCGGGTCCTGCAGCGCGCTGACCACGCACACCCCCACCGACCGGCCCTGGCTGGTCAGCGTCGCGATCGCGGCCTCGGCCCGCTTACGCAGGTCTCTCTCGGGCTGGTAGGCGGTCAGGAACGCCAGCTCATCCACCAGCACCACCACGAACGGGAACTCCGCCGAGGGCGTGAAGGTGCGGGTCCGGCCGCCGAACTGCCCGGCCCGCTGGTGCATCTCGGCGACCGCGGCCTCCAGCAGCTCCACCATCGCGGTCGCGTGGCAGGCATACCTGTGGAACAGCGCCCGGCCGAACGACAGCTCCATCCGCTTGGGATCGATCGCCCACACCTGCACCCACCCGGCCGCGATCGCGGGCAGAAGGGCGCGGATCAGCGACCAGATCACCGAGCCCTTCCCCGACCCGGTGGCCCCGGCGATCAGCACATGCGTTGAGACGAGCCGCAGCCGCCACGGGGAGCCGTCCTCGCACCGGCCGACCGGCAGCCCGGCCAGGTCCACCTCGCCGGTGATGGGAAGGGCGGGGATAGGGTCGGCCAGGGTGTCGGCGCGGACCAGTTCCAGCATCAGCACTCCAGGGGCGGCGCCGCGGATGCGGCACAGCCGGGCGCCGAACGCGTGCGCCAGGTTCTCCGCCCGGGCCTCGAAGTCGGCGGGCGCCTGACCGGTCACCAGGCCCACGCGCACCAGGTCCACCGCCCCGGCCCGGTGCACCCGGTCCAGGACCGGGAGCATCGGCTGGCCGCGGTAGTCCGGCGCGAGCCCAGCCAGGGTCATGGCGGCCTTCCACCGGCGCCGGTAGAACCACCACCGCAGCCAGTCCCGCACCGGCACCGCTACGAACCGGGCGAACCATCGCGGCTGGATGATCCGCAGACCGGCCAGGCCGGTGACAGTCATCGCCGCAAGGCCTGCCACGCCGGGCCAGCTCAGCCCATGCCAGGTCACCACGACCAGCGCCGCCACGGCATCCAGCACGGGATGGGTGAGGGCGAACCAGATCACCCGCCAGATCAGCCGGACGAGCTGGACGACCATGATCACCGGCTCGGGGGTGCGGTACACCGGGGACCGCCACGCCGGGACGGCGAACGGGTCGCGGTTGTCGACCTGGGCGAGTTGCTCGCCCATCACCCAGTTACGGCCGCGCGGCACTAGACTCAGCTCCTCTCCATTTGCGCCAGCAGGGGGAGACACCCGGGGCGGCAGGAATGCCCGTTCCTGCCGCCCCGCCATCGATCGCCATCAAGCGGCCTCGCCGTTCCCGGCGCCGCAGCCGTTGCCCGTGTCACCGTCCTGGCCGTGCTGGGCGTGGAGCCGCTCGATCTCGGCGGCGAACCTCGCTGCCTGGCTGGCCAGCTCCCGCGCGAACTCCAGCGCCGAGTCATCGACCTTGCGGTCGGCGATGCTGAATGTCACCGTGGTCGACCCGGCGGCGACATCCAGGATCGGGGTGTGCTCGTCGTAGGTGTTCAGGAACGTCCACCAGTCCGCGCCCACGTGCAGGCTGATGCGTCCGAACGATCCGCCGCCGCTCCTCATGCCGCCGCCTCCCTTACGTCCTGGCCGGGCCGCCCGCGGCCCGGTGTCCGGATCCCTGTTGCCTTGAGCGAGTAGGCCAGCCGCCCGGCCTGGTTCACGTACGGCGTGACGGTGAGCCCGGTGAACTCCACCGGGGTGAACGGGGACCCGGAGGGCCCGGCCGGGATGACCGGCTGGACCTGCGCGGCGACCTTGACCTTGACTGCCCGCGTCCGTGCCTGCGGGTCGGCGTCGATGACCTCGATCACCCACAGGGGCATGCCCGAGGTCTTGTCGTTGGACTGGACGAACTTCTCCCCGGTAGAGGCGTCGAAGTTCCGCACCGGGTCGAACCCGCCAGCCGCGTACGCGCCGGACGGGAACACCGCGCCGAACTCCACCGGGATCGGACCTTGAAGAGACATGTGTACTCCTAGTAGATACCGGCTTGCTTGGCCAGTTGACTAAGCAAGTTTCTTCAAGATACGACACCACTTGCTTAGTCAAGCGGTCAGGCCAGGGAATCCGGGGACCGGTCTCAGCCCACCTGGTAGGCGTCCTCGAGCTCGTGCCGGTCGCCCGGCATGACCACCTCCAGGACCAGCACCGGCCCGCCCGAGGCATCGCGCGCGGCCATATACATGGCCAGCATCGGCGCCGACTTACCGACACCCAGGAGCTTTGATTCCTGGCTGCTGGGATGCCGCGCGGTGACCTGCTCCAGGACGTGATCCACGCGGACGCCCTTGCGGCGGGACAGGTGCCCGCGGACCCCGCCATGCAACGGCTCGGCCTTGGCCAAGTCGGTGCCCTCCGCCAGCGCCGCGGGCACCCACCAAGTGACCAGCTCGGAGGCCTCGCCGTCCTGGCGGATCAGCAGCCGCCGGGCCAGCACCTCGCCCCGGCCTGCCGGGCCGAGCAGCGCGGCCACCCGGGGCGGCGGGGGAGTGATGGCCGCCTGGATCACCTCGCCCGGCTCGCGGGACTCCTCGCGGTTCAGGGCTTCCTCGCCGGTCCGCTGCGATTCCAGGCCGGCCAGCGCGGGGCGGCCCCGGACGAAGCTGCCCTTGCCCTGCTGGGTCTCGATCCACCCGTCCTGGCGCAGCACCCGCAGTGCCCGCACCACGGTCGGCCGGGCGATCTGGAACTCATCGCTAAGCTGATGCTCGCTCGGCAGCAGCGAGCCGGGCGGATATTCACCGGACTCGATCCGCCGCCGGAGCTCGCCGATCACCTGGGCGTACTTGGGCGGGGTGTACTCATAGGGCATGGCATACGCCTTACTCACGTTACCTGGCTACTCAAGCACACTACTGCTTAAGCGCCTGGCTGTCACCCCTTTCCGGCTCAGGCCGCAGCCGGACAGCAGGCGCAGGCGCGCGCTTCGCGCTAACGGGTGGCCGCGCAGGTACCCGAGATATCCGCGATCATCCCGGCGGTTTTCTCCACTGCCGCGTCATCGCCGATGTCTGCCCACCGCTGTCACGACACCTGGCAGCGATCCCCGGTCTTGTCCCGGCCGATGCTCACCGGCTCGCGGAACCGGTCGCCGGTGACGACGATCTCCAGTTCCAGCGACTCATCCTGGTACGCGATGGCCGCGACCTCCAGCTCCTCCCGCCGGGCCAGTTCCACCGCCAGCGCCCGCAGCCGGCCCCCGGCCGCGAACTCCGCAGGCGCCAGCCGCTGGCAGAACTTCTCCAGCCGCCCGGCGTCATCCGGCGCGCCGTCCAGGATCAGCTTGCGGACCGTCACCGCGCCTCTTTCCCGTACGTGTCTGCTACCGGCCGTGATCCCTCCCGGCCACTCTCAAGCTCCCGCCATAGCTCGCTGGCATCCCGCGTGATCACGGCGTACAAGCCTGCCGTGCCGTCATCGCGCCAGGCCTCGAACGTCAGCCCCCGCCAGCCCGGGCAGATATTGAACGAGAACTCCGGGAACACGGCCTGCAGCCGGACCAGCTGCGCTCTCATCCACAGCGGGGCGACCGGCCCCGCGTGCAACGCGGACCATCCGTCCGCCGGTAGCGCACCGTCATGGGAATGCTCGTATATGGCGCCAGGCTCCTGGCCGGACGCCTCAGGCGCGTCGTGTGCGCCGGTGGCCATCGGCTAGGCCTGCTTCCGGGCTCGCCCGGTGCCGCCGCACTCCAGGCAGGACCGGCGCACGCACTCGGCGCGGCCCCGGGTCATGGTGCCAACCGTCCATGCCCGCCGCGAGCGGTGGTGCTTCCAGCCGTGACCGCGGCAGGCCGGGCAGCTATCGTGCTGGGCGTCATTGTGAGCCATGCCGCCACGATCCACGACATGTCGTTACGAACCAATTACACGTGGGGTTCTCACAGTGAGATGACGCGTAAGCTTCTGACCGCACCCAGTCACACGGGCGCCGGGGCCCGGCACGATCGAAGGAACGCCATGCGGGCAAGCGCATTCGACCCCCCGGCGATCCCGGCCGCCTTCTGGGAACGCCCCGAGGTCTGCCAGGCACTCCGCGCGCGCGACATGGGCGCGCTGTTCGGGCTGCTGTGCCAGTACACCGGGCTTAGCCAGATGCGCATCGCCACCGCGGTGGGCCTGGGCCAGGGCCGGATCAGCGAAGTCATCAACGGCACCCGGGCCATCGGCCACACCCGCGTCTTCGAGCGCATCGCCGACGGCCTCGACATGCCCGACCACGCCCGGACCCTGCTCGGCCTCTCCGCCCGTCAGATCACCGCCAGCCCCCGCCCCCGCAGTATTACCCCGGCCAGGCCCGGCCAGGACACCGAGCTGGTCCGGCAGATCACCGCGGCCCGCAGCATCGACGGCACCGTCGTCCGCGTTCTGCAGGGCGAGACCGACAACATCCGGCTGCTGGACCGCCGCCTCGGCGCCCCCGCCGTCGCAGGCAAGCTCGAAGCCCACATCAGCCACATCGAAACCGGCCTGCGGTACTCCCTTCGCCCCGGCAACCGCGAACAGCTCGCCCGGGTCCTGGCCGATGCGTCCGCCCTGGCCGGATGGCAGGCCATCGACATGGGCCGCCTGCCCCGCGCGTGGGAACACTTCGAGCGCGCCACCGCCGCCGCCCGTGAGGCCGTTGACCCCTGCTTGCTCGCGTTCGCTGCGGGGGAGCAGGCCTACGTGCTCCTGGACTTGCACCGCCCGGCCGAAGCACTCGCCATGGTCCGGGCCGCCTACGACCAGACCCGCGCAGCTATCCCGCATGAGGTCCGCGGCTGGCTGTGCGCGGCCGAAGCCGAGATGGCCGCAGCCGCCGGGGAGGAATCCACCTGCCGCACCGCCCTGGACAGCGCCGCCCGGGAAATCGGCCATGGCCCGGCCAGCGAGGATCTGCCGTACCTCGCCCTGAACGAGGCCCACCTGGCCCGCTGGCGCGGCAACTGCCTGGTCATGTTCGGTGACCCGCAGACCGCCGACGACCTCAGCGCCGCCCTGGCCGCGATGGATGGCAGCTTCACCCGCGCCGAGGCGGGTCTGCGCTGCGACCTGGCCGCCGCCCTGCACGCCCTTGGCGAGCACGACGAAGCCAAGCACCACCTCAGGCGCGCCCGGGAACTCGCCCAGATCACCGGATCTGCCCGCCAGCGCCGCCGCATCCGCGACCTGTCCAAGCAGATCGCCAAAGCGGCCTAGCGTCCCGGCATCAGCAGCCGCAGCAGCGCGACCAGCGACCCGGCGTTCCAGATCTCCCCGGCATCGATGAGCCCCGGCACCGACGCGAGCGGCACCCACTCCATCCGCTCGATCTCGGTTGTCTCGGTCGGCTCCGCTACCTTCTCCGGGTCCCGGCCGGTGAACACGACGTGCTCGGAGTCGACCATGCCGACCATCGGCTGGAACGTGACCAGGTGCTCCACCCGGCCAGCCCGGAATCCAGTCTCCTCTTCCAGCTCTCGCTCTGCCGTCTCGGCTGGTTCCTCGCCTTCATCGATCAGTCCGCCGGGAAGTTCCCACCCCCACCGGTCCTGCACGAACCGGTGACGCCACAGCAGCAGCACCCGGTCATGCTCATCCAGCAGCACCATCATCGCCGCCCGGTGCAGCCGCACCACGTGATGCCAGAACCGCTCCCCGTCCGGCAGCTCCACGTCTACCTGGCCCAGCCACACCCACGGGTTGTCATAGATCACCCGTTCGCCGAACGTCTTCCACCTGCTCGACCCGTCACCCTCCACATCACTCACACCCCCGACGCTAACGCGTCCTAGGTTCGAGCCAGCGCTGTGAACCGGGTTGTTACAACTTTCTTCACAGTTTCAAGGGCGCACCTCCGGCGCGCCAGGCCTGACGGCCCCAGCCGTGAGCAGCGAGGACGGGCGCGAGCAGTTGAGGGGGAATGACCGGCCAGGGTGACCCGCCGTAGGCGGCTGAGGTTCACCCGGGGGTCTCGCCGTTGCGGGGCGGCAGCTTCGCCGCGTCCTTCGGACGCAAGCCCTACGGCGCGGCGGCTGCCGCGCGTGGCATCCCCGGTGACCGGCCGCCTGCGGTCCCCGCCGTATCCCCGCTGCCGCGCCCGCCAGCACCACGGCCAGGCCGCCAGCGTCGCGCCGAGTGCGCCGGTCGCCGGGAAAATGTCACAGTCACCAGGGCGGAACGCCGCGCATTGTCCGGATCGGCCCCTCCAGCGTCAAGGGCACCCGAAGATCGTTTCTAACCGCTTCGCAGAAACGATCTTCGGGACCCACCCTTGAGCGCCGGAGACCTCTGCCGACCCAACGGGCCTGACGGCGATGGCCAGGCCAGAGGCCAGGCCCGAAACGCGCGCGGCGAACGTCTCAGGTCGTACCTAAATGGATCAGCGAAGGCTAACGGTGACACCGCCAGAGAACGCCGAATCGTGCAGTTCTGCCTTCACTGCTTTCAGTCCCGCAGGCATGTCGAATGCCAGCTCCCCGCGTACCGTGTTGCCCGGGTTGATGTCGTTGAAAAACACGCTGTTCGACCCGCTGGCACCATTTAGGTCAATGTCCGCGCTCGTGCTCGCGTTGTATTTCCGGCCGCTGGCATCGTAAACGTACTGGCTGGAACCATCGAGGGTTTGCGTCTGGCTGCCGATATTGGTGACTGTGACGAGCAGGATGGTGTACTCGCCCTGCGCGGTGTCACCGAAGCCATTAGCGGTGTCACCAACCGACTTGGCATGCGAGACAGATGTGACGGTGAACTGGAATTTCCCGTCCCGTACCGGAATGCCGATCTTGGCGACTTGCGGCGCGACTGGCGTCGCGTTCGCAGATGTCGCGCCGCTGCCCGCCACTGGTGTGCCGTTACTTCCTCCGTTCGCGGCAACCGAGATGATAACGATCAAGACGATGAACCCGGCCAAGCCCAGGAAAGTGTTCCGTACCCAATGACGCTTCTTCTTCGGCGGCTGCTGCGGCGGGTAATATTGCGGCTGTGGTGGTGGGTAGTACTGCGGCTGCTGAGTGTAGGGCTGATTCGCCCAAGTTTGCCCGGCATGGCCCTGATCATAACCAGGCGCGGCGTAACCCGAGTCTGGGGCCGGAGTGGAGGATGGGCGCTGCGCAGGCGGTTCATTTGACATGGCGGTTCCCTCCCTTGGGTGCCCATGTGACGCACGACACCCTAGGGAGTTTACGCCCTGCCGAGGAAATAAGCCATTGGCCAATCATGCTGAGCTACAGTGTTACGCTAACCACGAAATGATGACCTAGCCGACATTTCCCTTATGGGGCACTATGACAGAAACGATGGCAGCCAGCAGCGCACCGAGCCAGTGAGGTCGGTGCGCCAAAATCACGCGTTGATTTCGGGACGAAGAGGACAACGCCAGTTGAGAGTCCGAAGATGGAAGTCTGCGGACCAGACGAGAACCAACGATCCTCGCGGCCTACTGTCCGCGCAGGCAGTGAGGCAGTCGGCCAACTGCCTCCGGAGCCGTGAGCCTGGATGCTGACCACCATCGTTGACCACAACGACATACGACACTCGCCGACGAAGCGAGTGACATGGAGAGCCGAATTCCCAGGTGAGCGACGGCAACCGACAGGGTGCCGGTAGCTTAGAAGCGAGGGATCAGACCCAGCGTGGGCCACATGCGGGCCAGATGCCGCGATGATCAGCGGTCACTCACGGTCAGCCAGGGATCGTCAGGCGTTTGTGACCAGCACATACGTCTTAGCACGTCGTTCCGGGTGGACCATTACCGATCTTCCAAGCTGGTTATGGAGGTTCGATTCCCTCGCCCGCTCCGCTGAGTAAGCCCAGGTCGCGGCGGTCTTGCGTACCGGCGCGCGGCTCTTCATGATGCCCTGTCGCGTCTTCGTGCCCGTACAAGACAATCCGGCACATAGCTTTAGCCATGGAACTCTTCTGCCCTGCCCTAGCATCGGTTACGGCCGATTTCCTTTCCGATGCCCGAACCTACGGGCCTGAGAGAAAAGGCTAAGTCGATGGGATGGTTGCGACGCCTATTCGGTAGTCAGCGCCAGGAGCGTGAACTTCGCCCAGTTGCCCCTCCGACGGTGCCAACACGACCGGTTCCACCCCGACGACCCCCTGGCGCGCCACCGGCGCGTACCGACCTGCCGTTGCGGGTGTTCCAGCCTGGCTACCTGTCGCGCACGGCACCGGGTGTGCCCGCCAAGGACGTGACATTCGCCGCGATCGACCTGGAAACCACCGGCTTGCTGCCACCCGCACATCGGGTGTGCGAGGTGGCGGTGGTACGCTTCCGCGGCGACGGCACCGTGCTCGACGAGTACGCCACTCTCATCGATCCACAGCGGCAGATCAGCCCGGACGCCGCCGAATGCAACAACATCGCCGTCGAGGACATCAAGGGTGCCCCCACGTTCGCGCAGGTGTGGTCGGACCTACTGCGCATGCTGTCCGGCAGCGTGGTAGTCGCCCACAACTTGCCGTTCGAGGACACGTTTCTCGCTGCCGAGCTGAGCCGACTCGACCAGCCATTCCCCCCACTGGTTGGGCTGTGCAGCATGCTCACCTGCCGGGCACAACTAGATGGCCCCACCTACGGGCTGCAGTCGGTGTACCGCACCGCCACCGGCGAGTGGATCAGCGACGCGCACACCGCGCTTGGCGACTGCCGCGCCCTCGCCGTGCTGATCCCGTGGCTGATCGCCAAAGCACCGATCCCACTGCGGTACTACGGGCCGCAGCCAGTGCCGCTGCGGCCTGCTGGCGACGAACAACCGGGCCGGATCTTTCCCCGTGCGGAACGCCTCACCCGGCACGCCGACGGCTATCTTGGCGCGCTAGCGAAGCGCTTTCCTCGCACTAGCGTCGAATACCGCGTCGACTCGGATGCCGTGCAACGCTACGACGACGCCCTCGACGAGATCACCGACGACCACGCCATCACCGGAAACGAGGGATGGCGCATGGAACACCTCGCCCGCCACGCAGGGTTCAACCAGCAACGCCTCATGGCGGCGCACAGGGCCGCGTGGGACCGCGCCACCTGCAACCTGCCGGTCGCCGAACCCGGCAAGCTCACGCGAACACAGCGACGCATGCTGCTCCAACTGGCCCACGACCTGGGGTATCCCGATCTTGCCACGCCTCTCGCGGTCGATGACGCCGACGACGATACGCCAGCTACGCGATACCTGCGCGGTTGGCGGATCGGAGTCGATGGCGACAACGAAGCCGCCGCCTACCTGCGCACCCTGATCACCAGCAACGGCGGCTCGGTGGCGAAGCGACTGACCGCGACGGTGAGGTTCGTCGCGGCGACCGACCCCACCGCCAGGACCCCGCAGCTAGCGCAAGCCCGCGAACTCGGTCTGACCGTGGTGGCCATGAAAGACGGCACTACTCAGATCGCCAGGGCGGTGAAGGCCGCCGAAATGGAAGCCAAACGCCGCGAGCGTGAACAGCAACGTTGGGAAGCGGCCCGCGCCAGGGAGCAGGCCAAGGCAGATGCGCACTACCGGCACCGATGGCGTCTCGTCGAGAACAACCCCGAATGGGGGTGGGCGGAGAAAGCGGTCGTGGTCAAGCTGCCGCACAGCTGACCTCGATCCGCGGTTAAAGCCCATGTAGCCCCCACTGCCTGTGAAATGTCTTTGATCGGATATGTCCCTTGTGCAGCTAATTTAGCCGCGGACCCATCCTGTCAATGGCCAGGTTGCGGGGGATTATTCATTCATCGCATTTTCCGATTTCTCTGCTCCGAAACTCTGGCGGTCGGCACGACGGAAAGTTTTCCACAATTCCACAGGCAAAGATGAACGTTTCCTGAGAATGACGGGAAACCCTGGACATGGCAACGGCCCCTCCTTTTAGATCCATGGTTGTCAAGACCGAA
>WNGL01006188.1_pt1 | contig 16381 bp, 13 predicted proteins | sample 5400591 | NCBI WGS metagenome assembly WNGL01 (sample SAMN13153377, study PRJNA577476) | soil metagenome | isolation source: 80 cm soil or saprolite under Garry oak tree replicate 1 | place: USA:California | collected 2016-06-15
CGCGATCGTCCCCCTCACCGACAACCAGATACTCCACATCGTGGCCTTGCGCGACGACATAGGGGATGGCAGAAATGACTCGGTCTTGGCCTTTGTATTGTTGGCCCGAGTCCATCCGTCCGACAGTCAAGAGCACGCGCTTATTCTTGATTCCCAAAGTAGCGTCCGTTGTCCAGCCGTCTCCAAACGTGAACGTTTCCTTGAAGGTATTCGGCACGACCAAGACCCGCTCGGGCGTGATCGCGGCCCAGGAGAGCACCGCGGCGCGCGTATAGCGCGAGACACACAACAGGAGATCGGCCGATTCCAGAGCCGCGCGCTGGAGTCGTGATGGCCGCGGCCAAGCCTCAATTCCATGGGTCTGAATGATAAGCTTCGCGCCCTTCAGTCGCGCGATGAGCGCCGCTAATGGAGCCATAAAAAGGTGTCCACAGAACACCACATCGATTCTCCGGAAGAGCGCTATTCGCAGGGCCGCGACGGAGTAGGCAATCCGTCCGGGCCGGGCGGAGGCTTGTTCAACCTTTTCTGGCGGCGCAGGCAGATCGGGAGCTAGCCGCGGCAAGATCGTAATCGATGACACGGCTCCCGTTTCAACCAGCGCTCCCAGAAAATCACGGTTATATTGCGCTATGCCGCCGCGCCCACCGAAAGCGTCAGTCACAATAGCTAGCATGGTGGGCGACGTGTTCATGAGGCGTTTAGTAGCGTTTGCGCGTTGGCCGGGGCTACGCCATTCAGTACAGTGCGCGACCAGCGTCGCGAAATAAGGCCTTTAGATTCCAGACCTACAGCCTTCGAATCCAAACCTTTGCTGGTAGCCGTATTCATCCACTTACCCGTGGGTAGATTGAAGCCTGTTTTTGCACGAGCAATGATCTCGTGCGGCAGAGGCAGGGTCGGCGCTTTGCCAAGTGCGGCTTTCCCGGCTCCCGAAATGAGCGATGGGATCACGGGTGCGAGCGCTCTCAACAATGTAAAGTCGATTAGCGGCACGCGGATCTCAAGACTGTGGGCCATTCCCACCCAATCGGCATCGCGTAGAAGCTGATTGCGCATGTATTGTGCCGACTCAAGCAGGCAGACACGCGCATTGTCGGAAATCGGATCTGGAGTGAGGTTCGCGGCCAGACGGTGTAGTGGCTTCAGCCGGCGCAGACCCTCGTGCGCGATCTCCGCATCCATAATGTCAGGGAGCTCGTGCGGCAAGAACAAACCGCGGCGCAGGAGATATGTCCCAGCCCAGGTACCAGAATGTTCCAGAACCCCGAGCGCTTTGGGCATCGTCCGTGAGAAAGTCGGAGCAACAGCGGCAATGAGCATGCGAGCCAAAAGACCTATTCCCGGTATCTCCGCCAGCCCGCCGAAACGACGGTGCCACCGCGGTAAATCTAAGAAGCTCGGATAGCCTCCAAGCAGCTCATCGCCACCTAGTCCCGAGATCGCGACTTTGAGACCCGCCTCTTTTGCGGCTTTGGAAACGAACCAAGTGTTCACACCGTCGATTGAGGGTTGGTCCATCGCGTCAAAGATCGCAGGGAGATCGCGGACAAACTCCTGCTCACTTAACGACCGTACAATATGGCGTGCCCCGTACTGCTTGGAGACGCGCCCAGCCAAGGGCGCTTCGTCTTCCGACGTTCCGTGGAATTCCGCAAATGTAAGCGTGATTGCGCGAATCTCGTGTTGCCCCGCGTCACGCATCATTCCGAGCATAGCCCCGGAGTCGACGCCCGCAGAAAGAAAGATGCCGACCTCAACGTCGGCTAACAAATGCGCGCGCACGCTATCGAGAACGCCGGCGCGCACCCGTTCGGAAATCTCAGCAGGGGGAGCCGGGTTAGCAGCACCTTTAGCTAAGACTTCGGCAAGATTTGAAAAGGATTTGGGCTCTCTCGGGCCGGCGGCGTCCACCCATTGAGTATGACCGGCGGGCAAAGCTCGGATGTCGCGATAGAGCGTAAACGGCTCAGGCACGCTGCCAAAAAGATGGAAGCCAACAATGCCAGCCGGCTCAGGGTCGCGCGAAACATGACCCCCCGCCAGCAGAGCTTTGACCTGCGAAGCGAAGCGGAACGTCCAGCCGTCATTTGCTGTATAGAGCGGTTTGATACCGTACGGGTCTCGCGCAAGGAAGACGCCGCACCGCACTTCGTCCCAGATTGCGAATGCGAACATGCCACGGAGCCGATGTACCATCTCGGCGCCATAGCGCGCGTAGAGGTGCAAGAGTGCCTCGGTGTCCGAGGTCGTGCGGAAGCGCGCACCCTCGACCTCGAGCTCCACACGCAGCTGAGGATAGTTGTAGATCTCGCCGTTAAACACGACGACGAAACGACCGTCTTCACTAGTCATCGGCTGGGAAGCACGATCGGAAAGGTCAATGATGGAGAGACGTCGATGCCCAAGGGCACAACACCGGTCCACGCTCCACCAGGTGCCTAACCCATCTGGACCGCGAGCACGCATTGCGTCGCGGGTAAGGAGAAGCTCGGCTTCGTCCGGCGCACTCGACGCCGAATGATATGCAAAAATGCCGTTTATGCCGCACATAGACTGTTCTCAGGTAAAAAAAGCGGGCGCATGACAGCACATAATCCTGCAGCGGATTTCTCAACCGGCTGAACTAGGCGAGAAATGGTCGAACGCTCTCGCGGGAAGGCTCTCAACCCGTCGAAACGTTGCGCACAAAAATTCATCGCGCAACTAGACAAGCTACCGCCCTCTCGCACACAATCCCCGGCGTTGGGAATTTTTTGGGAAATAAAAGACTACCTCTCAACAACGCGTGTGTCAACGGGATCTCCGCGTTTCGCTTTCATCTCTTCGATCCAATGGGCGAAGCAACTCATATAGAATGGTTCGCAGGCCGCCTTAGAACGGAACAAAAATCGGTGCTGGTCTTGGCGGCGGAGCCAGCACTATCGAAGGGAGGTTGCGTGGGAGGCTGGAACGATACTTGTCTTGTCGACAATGTTGGGCCGGTGGGAGCGGGCCTTCATTTTGAATGCGATTCCGAGGTTCGTACCGGCCGCTGGTACGCTTTATATGTTCGATCGCGACACGAAAAGGTTGTCGAAACCGGACTCAGGGGCAAGGGATACCCTGCTTTTTCTCCGTTTTATCGGACCAAGCGCAAGAGAGTTGACCGGGTCGCTGAGGTCGATGTGCCTTTGTTTCCGGGATATGTCTTCTGCAACTTTGAGTCCGGAAAGCGGCTGCCGATTCTAACCACGCCAGGTATTGTAGGAGTAGTAGGGGCTGGGAATAGACCGGAACCAGTCGAAGATCATGAAATCGCTTCCATTCGTACGATTGCGCTATCCGGACGTCCCGTTCAGCCGTGGCCTTTCTTAAGAGCCGGGCAACGAATCCGGTTGCAGGCTGGTCCACTCGTAGGCGCGGAGGGGATTTTCCTGTGTGTCAAGAATGAGTACCATCTTGTTGTTTCCATTACTTTGCTCCAGCGCGCCGTCGCAGTTGTCATCGAAAGGGACCATGTTGCGCCGTTGTTTTAGGCGTGCGTCACGTGAGTCGTTCTACGCTTGTTCTCAGCATCGAAATGATTGCGCCCTTTCAGCGGATCAAAAAATACTTCCGCAGATCTGATCACAGTCGAAGCAAAAAGTAATTCGTGCAGACCGCTACTCTCGCAAAATTGGGTGAGTGGTCGTCTGAAAGGAAGCTGTTCTATGTGCTGAGCACGGAAAGAGTGCGAAAGCGAGCAGGATGATCACGGATGCAGCGATTCGAATAGAGAATCGCAATCAATCACCAAATGTATCAAAAGTTGTACGAGGAAAGTTTTAGGGAAGTGTTAGAATTCGTTATCCTTTAATCTAGTTTGCGCAGAAAAAAGAAAGTGCCACCGTTCTGGGGCTAAATTGATGCAATTGCAGTCTAGGCGTAGCAATCTCCGCGATCCGGAATCCTTAGAGCCGATCGAAATACAGCCCGGCAGGGGTTATCAACCCCATCCTCATTATTATGACGTGGAAAATCCGAGCCCGATTCTGCACTATCTGCGAGTTTTGCGGAAGCGCGGATGGTGGGTCCTCGCTACGTTGGCTATTGTTTTCTCCCTTTCGGTAATCGCAACTTTGAAGACCACGCCGCTTTACCAAGCCACATCTAAGGTGGCAATCTTTCCAGAAAGTCCGAATGTCTTGGGATTTAAGGACTTCCAGGATAGTTCGCCTGACTATGACTACGACGTAGCTCTTGAAACTCAGGCTGCGATTCTACGTAGTGACGCGTTGGCAATAAAAGTAATCGATGCGATGCACCTTGATCAAGATCCCAGGTTCAGTAGTTCCAAGCGCTCTTCTTCAGTATCCACAATTCGCACTGCTGATATGGAACCTGACCCTGCTAAAACAGCTGGCTTGCTGGGCACGTTAGGCGGTGGGCTAAATGTTCAGCTAATCCGCAGTTCTAGGCTCATACAAGTTAGCTATACGCATCCAGACCCTAGATTATCAACCGAAGTCGTGAATACGTTGATAAGGACATTCATCGAGGAAAATTTCAGGACGAAATACGAATCTGTAACACAAACTTCAGAGTGGCTTTCCAAGGAGCTAGCAGATCTCCAGTTGAGAGTCCAGACCTCAGAGGAAAAACTTGTCCGATATCAGAAAGATCACAGCATTCTGGGGATCGACGAGAAGCAGAACATTGTAACAGCTAAGTTGGACGAGCTGAATAGAGAGCTCACTGCAGCCCAGACCGATCGCATTCAGAGGGAATCCAACTACAGGCAAGGTGTGGCTGGTGATCCCACGGGTTTCGGGAAATCCTCGACCCAAGGAATGAGCAGCCTGCTGGACAAGTTGCGCGAAAAAGAAGCTGACCTCAATACTCAATACGCACAGACCACCACTCAATTCGGTTCGGGATATCCCAAAGTTGTGGAACTGAACAATCAGTTGAAACAGGTGCGCACCGAAATACGGTTAGAAGAAACGAGGATGCAAGCCAGGCTTCAGGATGAATACTTAGCCGCCGCTGGGCGGGAGAAGTTGCTGACGTCGGCATTTGATGAACAGAAGAAGCAGGCTAATCAACTGAACGAGAGCGCGATCGAGTATTCGGTGCTGAAGCGCGACGCGGAGTCAAACCGTCAGCTCTATCAGAGCCTTTTGCAACGACTGAAGGAGGCCGGTGTCACCGCTGGTTTAAGATCCAGCAATATCCGCGTGGTAGACATCGCACGGGTTCCGACGTCTCCCGTTACACCCGATATTCCGCGCAACCTCGCACTGGGTCTCCTATTGGGTCTTGGGGGAGGCATTGCACTTGCGTTCATCATCGAGAGCCTGGACCGCAGCGTAAGAGATATGGACCAAGTTACTGCGATATCGACGCTGCCGGCACTCGGAATGATCCCTTTGCAACTGTCAAGTAACGGCGATTTGCGAAAGCGGTTGAACGCCGTTTCAATTGGCATGGGAAACTCAGACTCGCTTAGTTTGGTTACGTACGCGCGTCCCAAGTCACAAGCGGCAGAAGCCTACCGAGCACTCAGGACATCGATTCTCCTTTCCGCGTTTGGTGCTCCGCCAAAAGTGATTCTCGTAACTAGCCCTTTGCCGCAAGAAGGAAAAACTACGATCAGCGCGAACTCAGCACTAGTCTTGGCGCAGCGCGGCAGTCGCGTTCTCCTTGTAGACGCAGACCTTAGGCGACCCGGACTCGAGAGAATGATGGGCATAAGATCGAAGGGAGGTCTGAGCACGCTCATTAGCGGAGTGGACAAAGTCGAAGACGTCATTGTCCAATTTAGTAAAGTGCCAAACCTGTGGATCTTGCCTGCAGGCCCTATTCCGCCACAACCTGCCGAGTTGCTCGGCTCGAATGTCATGAAGGAGCACATTGCACGCTGGCGTGACGAGTATGATCACGTGATTATCGATACACCACCTTGCCTGTCGGTCACTGACGCGGTAATTTTGTCTGCCGACGTAGACCGAGTCCTTCTAGTCGCGCGCGCTGGACAAACTACAAAACCTGCTCTTCGGCGAGCTTGCGACCTGTTGTTGCAAGTCAATGCCAAAGTCATGGGTGTTGTCCTGAATGCGTTTGATCTTCGCTCCGCTGACAGCTACTACAATTCTTATTCGTATGGCAACCGCTACGCCGGGCACTACTACGACGAGGGCTCATCCCATAACGGCAATTCAGCACATACAGAAGATTCAGTCGATAGCAAAGTTTCTTAACATGGTTCAGACTATTTTGGATGCACCCACATTGCTGGCCTCGCATACGCCCCTTCGATCCTTTGCATAGAATCAGATTCGGATGCGGATGGAATCGCGGTCTCGACAGTTTTCCTTCGCGGCGGCTTGCATCGTCTTCGCGGGGTTGTATTTGCACCTAGCCCTGCGTCCATACTCGGCATCGCGTCTTGCAACGATTCCTACCAAGGACAACTTGGAAAAGGCAATTAGGCTGGAACCCACGAACGCTGAATATCGCGAACTGCTGGGCCGTTACCTAGCATTCTCCGAACAAAATCTAGACGGCGGCATTTCAAGCTATCGGGCGGCAGTAGATTTGGATCCATACGTAGCTCGGTACTGGCTGGACTTGGCCAGTGCATACCAAGTAGCCAACCGCACCAGCGAACAGGGCGAGAGCTTAGAACGTGCCGTCCAAGCGGATCCGACGACTCCACATGTCGCTTGGGAGGCTGCGAATTTCTTCTTGGTCCAAGGGGATCGTGAAAAGGCGCTACATCATTTCCGAGTTGTTCTGGCAAACGATCCCGAAAAGGTCGATGCAGCCCTTCGTCTCTGTTGGCGTGCGACGGGAGATGAAAATCAAATTCTTAACCAAGCTCTTCCAGGAAGACCGGATCTGTACTTCTCTTTTTTACGTTTGTTGATTCACAACCAGGAAACTGCGGCTGCAAAAAACGTTTGGGATCGCCTGGTCGCACTTAATCAGGCCTTTTCGTTACAGCTGGCATTTCCCTATTTCCAGTTTCTCCTCGCGCAGCACGAGGTGGAGGCAGCCCGAGACGCTTGGCGACAGATGGCATCTCTAAATCGATCTCTTTTGTCATATCTGCCCTCTCGGGAAAACTTGATCGTAAACGGTGGGTTTGAGGACAATGTATTGAACGGTGGGTTTGACTGGTCGTATCTGTCAAACCCACATGTGGCCTTGGCCGTCGACACGAGTGAGTTTCATAGCGGGACGCGATCGCTTTCTATCACTTTCGATGGACAAAACCCTCCGGATGCTGGAATCTACCAATTCATTCCCGTAAAACCAAACACTGAATACGAATTCAGCGCAGCGTACCGGGCGGCAGAATTAGTGACTGCCAGCGGGCCGCGTTTCGCGATCGCTGACGCTTACACCAATGCTTCGTACGTGCTTACCGATGATTCGATGGGCACCAATCCGTGGCGTCTGCAACAAGCACGATTTCAAAGTGGCCCGAACACAAAGTTAGTACTATTGAAAATCGCCCGAGAGCCGGCACGACCGCTGATCCGGGGCAAGTTCTGGATCGACGATCTCAAGCTGGTGGAAAAATAAAACCAAGCGCAAGTTGAAATGTCCTCGAACGTCATAGTTGCCACGCGTGAGCTTGAGGTTTCGGATGATCGGCGTAGCCGTACGCCGAAGATCCTGGACCAAGTTCTCACGTATGGTCTATGTGCCCTATTGATTTTCGGCGTATTGGCATTTGGTGCCGTCGAAGAATGGTCGGCCTTCGCGTTTGAGGCTGGCGCAGCGGCTCTGTTCCTAATTTGGGCGGGGAAGAAAATTGCTGTACGCAACGTAGGGTTATCAAAAAATCCTCTGTACCTGCCAGCAATCATCTTTTTCGTGTTCATTCTCGCACAAATTTTGCTCCGTACGTCTGCTTACTCCTACGTCACGCGATATGAAGCGCTTCAATACGTCTCGTACGGAATCGTTTTGTTAATTGCAGCGGAGTGCGTCAGAGCAAACGATACTCGAAGGATATTTGCACTCGTAATGACTCTCTTCGGCTGTCTGTATGCCTTTTTTGCGCTCGCTCAAGATCTGACTGCGAACGGCAAGCTTTTCTGGATTCGCAGTCAGCGTTTTCACGGCGCGATTTATGGGAGTTATGTTAACCGCGACCATTACGCTGGGTTAATGGAGATGCTCGTACCAATTCCGTTGGCGATCAGTATGAGTCATTTGCTAATAGGCGGAAAGCGAATTTTGGTTGCCTTCTGCGCGATATTGATGGCGAGTACGATCTTTCTTTGCGCCTCAAGAGGAGGAATGATTACTTTTGTCCTCGAGATGGTACTGTTGGCCGCATTGATTCTTGGAAAGAGGCGCAGCCCCCGCGCATTATTGGGATACGCCGCAATCTGCGTTTTTATCCTCGCGCTCATATCTTTTTCGAGTAAAGGACAAGTGATGGGGCGCATTGGGGATCTGGACCCCGGCATCCGTCCGCAGATCACCAAAGACAGTCTAAAAATGTTTCTGCAACGCCCAATCTGGGGCTGGGGCTTGGGTACGTTCCCGATCGTCTACCCGCGTTACCGAAGCTTCTATACCAACCTCTTCATAAACGAAGCGCACAATGATTATGCCCAGCTGCTGACAGAAATGGGTTTGCTCGGCTTCACGTTTGCGCTTTGGTTTCTGACCGGAGTATACCGTCGAGGATTGTCGGCATCGCAACGCTGGCAAAACCATTGGGATGGAACGGTGTCTTTGGCCGCCTTAATAGGGTGTACCGGAATCCTGCTACACAGCTTCGTAGACTTCAACTTACAAATCCCAGCAAATGCTGCCTTGTTTTATGTGCTTTGTGCATTAGCCGCGTCAGAACCCGAGGCACAGTCATTGTTGGCCAGGCGGACGCGAGCTAGGGCAATTGACAGGGTTGAGACTCTGGTATCCGACGGGTAAGGCAAAAGGCCATTTTCAAGGAAGACTTACATTCTCCCCGATGGAGGAGAAATGTCGCTGAAAGGCCTGGTACTCGCAATTTTGGCGGCAGTTTGCATCTTCCCGCCACACGCAGTGGCGCAGCGGAACGAATTGTCAGGGCTGGTGGGACGAACATTCATCAGCGACCAAGGCATTAACAAGGCATTAAAGGGGCGCTTTCTTCCGATCCTAACCTACACTTTGGCAACGGGCTAAGCTTTGAGGTCAATTATGCGCGGCGGATCATTGATGCAAGCTTCTGGTCACTTGCCCTGGAGGCTCCGCTCGTGCTGAACCCTGATGAGGACTTGCACGCCGCGCAGAACGTGGTCCCCAAACAATACTTTTCTTTCTTCGTGACTCCCGCAGCCCGACTAAACGTCTTTCCGGATGCTGGTCTTTCACCTTGGATCAGTTTTGGAGGCGGATTTGGGCATTTTAGTGAAAGCTCTACCCTAGTCCTTGGAGGACCGAACCCGGGGAAAACTGGAACCAACACCGGCGTACTCCAAGTCGGCGTCGGACTTGATGTGAAAATCGTCCGTGGATTCAGCCTACGAGGGGAAGCTCGCGACTTCTGGTCCGGCGTACCACAACTGAATGTAGACTCGGGCAAGAGCCGTCAACACAATATTTTTGTCGGCGGCGGCGTTGTTTGGCACTTCTGAAATTGCGACACACCGCGCCTTCCGCGATGCGGGTTTACCGCTTGGTCCAATTTTAATTCAGGGTAGGAAACTACCGGAACATGGTTCGCTCTTTTCGCGGTTCGTGTGAACGGCGGGCCGAACAATGGATAGCAAACTGCAGATAACCCAGCAGCCAAAATCCAAGTTGGAAGAGTCGGGTGATCTGCGATGTGAGGAGAGACACGGTATTCAAAAGGGCGGCACCCGAAGGACAATGTCTTCATACCAAGCGGAAGCTGCTCAGTAAGTTTTGGAAACCGGGGGACAATGGCGGGACGCTGTCCCAGCAGTGCGCGACTGGCCTGTGGAGGTTATGGGACCGCCGGACTGGCCGGCTCATCTCCTTGCAGTAGTACCCAAAGGAGCAATCCTCCCACTGCTGCACCGCCGGCTGCGATAGCGTATGGCGAATCTAATGCACCTTTGGTTACGGCAGGGACGGCTCCGCCGGCTCTTTTCTTCCTGTTGCGGTTCTCCTCCGAGTCGTTCCGGGTCGTCTGCTGTCCTTGGGGAAGAGTACTAGTCGTTTCCTGATCACTGATGCTTACGTCCCCTTTGCGCGCCGTGATCTCTACCGTCCCATTCACGTCTCTTACTTCAAATTCGGTCCAACCATCGGATACAGGAGCGACTACTACTGCTCCGGCGCGTGTTTTCATGCCTTTCATGGTCGCGACGTTCACCGCACCATGTTCCATGGATACTGCGTTGCCTTCAAATTTCACCAGCGAATCCGACAGAATCATGACGCTGGAGCCAGTCGCATTGATACGAACCACCGAGTCTGCCTGCGTCTGCACAAGATCGCCGGGAAAAACCGCTGAGCTTTGCGGCACGCTGGCACCGTTGATCCAAGCCGCGCCTTTGGCGTAAAGCATAGCCGCCCCGGAATCCGCTCCCAGCAGCGATGCGGGCACGACCAAAAGCAACATCCAGCAAAAAATATTGCGCAACCCCGATGTGGGCATCTCTAACTCCGTTCCTGCGGACTCCGTTCCTGCGAAACTTTTGTCAGTCATCGTAGCTGGACCGGCAAGTACAAGTCAATTGCCTTTCGGGTGCACATCCGGCGGTGGACATCAAGAGACATCCACAAACCGAGACTTTGATAGTCGCAGGTGGGCTCGATGTCGGAAAATTGCCACAATTTACCGGGATGCAGTACTCACATAGTCGGATGGGAACTCAGTCGACCCAGTCCATGGACCGCGTCACGGCTTTCTTCCAGAGACGATACAACTCTTCACGCTTTTGTCTTTCCATGTTCGGCTTCCAGGTATGTCCGGCTGACCATTGCGAGCGCAGGTCGTTCAGATCCTTAAAAAAACCTACGGCTAGTCCGGCCGCGTAGGAAGCACCCAGAGATGTGGTTTCTGTTACCAGGGGACGCACGACAGGACGGTCGAGTATATCAGCCTGAAACTGCATCAACAGATCGTTGGCTACCATGCCGCCGTCAGTGCGCAATACGTTCAGAGGGATGCCGGAATCTTTTTCCATGGCCTCCAGGACTTCACGCGTTTGAAACGCTGTGGCTTCGAGGACGGCGCGCGCCAGATGCGCTTTCGTCGCATAGCGAGTAAGCCCGGTGATCACACCACGAGCCTTGTGCTTCCAGTGCGGCGCATAAAGACCGGAGAAGGCGGGGACAAAATAGACGCCTCCGTTGTCATCCACCGAGCGCGCCAGTTTTTCGATTTCGCTGCTGGTCTGAATGAGTCCCAGATTGTCACGCATCCACTGCACCAGCGCCCCGGTGATTGCAATGCTGCCTTCGAGTGCATAATGAGCGGGCTGGTCTCCAAGCCTGTAGGCGACGGTTGTCAGCAATCCACAGGTTGATTGAACTGCCCGCGGACCCGTGTTCATCAGCAGGAAGCAGCCGGTGCCGTAAGTGTTTTTTGCCTCACCTGGCGCGAAGCAGCTTTGTCCCACGAGCGCGGCCTGCTGGTCGCCGAGGATGCCGGCGATGGGAACTCCCTTTACCGCGTCAAGAGTCGCAAGCCCGTAAACTTCGCTGCTGGAGCGAATTTTCGGCAGCATGGCTTCCGGCACTCCCAAGTCGTTGAGTAGCTGCTTGTCCCACGACAGAGTCTGCAAGTTCATCAATTGTGTGCGACTGGCATTGGTGACTTCGGTGACATGAACTCCGCCGTCAGGACCGCCAGTCAAATTCCATAATAAGAAGGTATCGATGTTGCCGAAGAGCACCTCTCCCATTTCTGCCCGCGAGCGCACGTCAGTCACGTGTTCTAATAACCAGCGGATTTTCAGGCCACTGAAATAGGTGGCTAAGGGAAGGCCGGTCACCGCCCTAAAGCGGTCCTGGCCTCCGTCGCGGGCAAGTTCGGAAACGTAGTCGGAAACCCGAGTGTCTTGCCACACCAAGGCGTTGGCTACGGGCTTGCCGGTTTTCCGATTCCACAAAACCGTGGTTTCACGCTGATTGGCAATCCCGATGGCAGCGATGTCGCCGGCGCGCAAGCCGCGTTGTTGCATCGCTGCGGTAATTACATCTTGTGTGCGTCGCCATATTTCCTCGGCATCGTGTTCCACCCATCCGGGCTGAGGATAAATCTGCTCGTGTTCTTTTTGAGCCGTCGCCACAGCCCTGCCGGAGCGATCAAAGATGGTGAAGCGTGTGCTGGTGGTGCCTTGATCAATTGCCCCGATGTAGCTGGCCACGCTCACCTCGTTGTTAACTTCGCCGCTCGCAAGACATCAAGGTGAATCAGTCTACAACCAACAGTTGTGGAGCACTCGAGCAACAATCGTACGCGACCGGAAATCGTTGACTGGAGATTGACAATCGTTGGATGTTCCCTTACGGTATTCAATTATGACTTCGCTGTTGCACCATCGCCATCACCATCATCATCCGGTGGCCGGGGTGTCGGCGAAGCTTCAAACCTAATAGACCAAGCAATAATCAGGTTGAGCCCGCTGACGCGTTTCACGCCAGCGGGCTTTTTACTTTTGCGGCAAATGAGAACACCCATGACCAAACTCGACTTCGACAAGATGCAAGGCCTGATCCCGGCGGTGCTTCAGGATGCTGACAGCGGCGAGGTGCTGATGCTGGGCTTTATGAATCCCGCGGCGCTGGCGGAGACCCTCCGCAGCGGCTATGCCACTTTTTTCAGTCGCACCCGGAACCAACTCTGGACGAAGGGTGAGGTTTCGGGCAATCGCGCTCAAGTGATCTCGATCAGCACTGACTGCGACCGTGACACTTTGCTGCTCCGCGTTCGAATTCTTGGAGATGGACTGATTTGCCATCGAGGTGCCCGGTCTTGTTTTACTGAGAGCCTCGTTACCGAGAGCTTGTCTCCATCGTCGGAATTTTCAGGGACAACACAATGAAAGTTCGTCTGGGTGTGCCCAAAGGCAGTTTGCAGGAAGCTTCGCTACAGCTTCTCGGCCGCGCCGGCTTGAATGTTTTCACCAATGGGCGTTCTTATCTCGCCTCGACCAATGATTCTGAGATCGAATGCATGCTGATTCGCGCTCAGGAGATGGCCCGCTACGTGGAGCATGGCGCCCTGGATGTGGGAATCACCGGACTCGACTGGGTGTTGGAAAGCGGTTTGGAGATAATGACTGTCGCCGACCTGATTTATGCGAAGCAGAGCCGCGGCAAGGTGCGTTGGGTGCTGGCTGTTCCTGAAGATTCTTCCTACCAGACAGCCGAGGATCTCGCCGGTTGCACGGTGGCCACCGAGTTGGTGCAAGTTACACACAACTATTTCGCGGAGAAAAATGTACCTGTCAACGTGGAATTCTCCTGGGGCGCGACCGAAGTCAAACCACCCACACTGGCAGATGCAATTGTTGAGGTAACTGAAACCGGCAGTTCACTCCGCGCCAATCGTCTTCGTATCATCGACACGGTTCTCGAGTCAAACACTCAAATCATTACCAACCAGCGCGCCTGGGCAGATTCGTGCAAGCGGCAGAAGATTGAAAATCTGGCGCTGATGCTATGCGGCGCACTGCACGCCCAGGGGCGCGTCGGCCTGATGCTCAATGTTCGCCGAGAGGACCTGGACGCTGTCCTGTCAGTTCTTCCAGCTCTCAAGAATCCAACTATCTCTACGCTAAGTAATCAGGACTGGGTTGCAGTAAACACCATCATCGACGAAAGTGAGGCCTGGAAAGTCATTCCGCAACTTAAAGCCGCAAAAGCGCAGGGCATCGTCGAGTATCCGCTCAATAAGGTGGTGATGTAATGAGGACACTCGAAGGTGCCTCCGCACGCTCCTGTGTCTCCACATTGGCAAACCGCGCCGATGATCTGGACAAGGTGAGCAACAAAGTGCGGCGCATCATTAACAATGTTCGCCGCGACGGAGACCGCGCGCTTCGCCGTTATGCCCAGCGCTGGGATGGACTCGCAGAAAATGAGGCAGTCAAGGTCGATCCCGCCGAGATTTCCAACGCATGGCAGCAAGTCTCTTCTGAATTTCGGTCGGCGTTGCGGCAGGCAGCAATCAATGTCCGCCAATTCGCTACCTGGCAGAAACCGAAGACGTTGCTCATGACGGTGATCCCGGCTCAGGTGGCCGGAGTCAAACGGATCTGTGTTGTCTCGCCTCAGCCGCGAATGGAGACGCTTGCTGCCGCGGCGCTTCTCGGCATACGTGAGGTCTATCGCGTGGGTGGGGCGCAGGGGATTGCAGCTCTCGCCTACGGTACCGAGACCATTCCGCGAGTGGACAAGATCGTTGGCCCCGGAAATGTTTATGTGACAGCTGCCAAGAAACTCGTCGCCTTCGATTGTTCCATCGATTTCCTGGCGGGGCCGACCGAGATTGTCGTAGTGAGTCATCGAGGAAAGCCGCTCATGATCGCCAGTGATCTGGTGGCTCAGGCCGAACATGATCCTCAGGCTGTTGTCGTTTTCATCACGACATCCCGTCAATTAGCGAAACGGGTGGCGACTTCGATAAGGAGCCTGGCGAAAAGTAATCCCATCGCACAACGTTCTCTAGCAGACAAGAGTGCAATCCTTGTGGCTTCCTCTCGCCGCGAAGCGATGGACTGGGCGAATCGCCTGGCTCCCGAACACATTACGCTTGACTCACAGGATCTGCCCTTGTTGCGGAATGCCGGATCTGTTTTTGTAGGTAAATATTCTCCAACTGCGGCCGGCGACTACGCTTCTGGACCTAACCATGTGCTGCCGACGGGCGGCCAGGCCCGTTCTCGAGGCGGTCTGACCGTATCGGATTTTCTGAAACTCATTACTGTGCAGCGGCTGAGCAAGGCAGGTCTGCGCTATATCGCTCCCATCGTCGAAACGCTGGCGGAGGCCGAAGGATTAAAGGCACATGCCCAATCGCTTCGCGTGAGGTATGCCAATGCTTAGAGCGCGGCAGGCGATTAAAGACTTGCGCGAATATCGGCCTCCACTCGGGGATCGCGTCGGAATGCGGTTGGACTTCAATGAAAATACCGTGGGAGCATCTCCCCGCGTGCTGCAATGCCTGCGCGAACTAACCCTTGAACAGCTAGCCCGATATCCAGAGCGCGAATCCGTGGAGCTTGCCTTAGCTAGATTTTTTCGAGTGCGTCCGGAAGAACTTCTGCTCACGAACGGGATCGACGAGGCCATTCATGTTATCTGTGAAACATATCTCGATCCCCAGGTTCAGGCGATTATCGTCGTCCCAACTTTCGGCGTTTACGAGTTGTTCGTCGGCGCCACGGGCGCGAAGGCCATTCCAGTTCTTGCCAAGCAGGACTTCGCGTTTCCCACGGAAGCTGTACTTGCAGCACTGAATGACCGCACCCGCCTGATAGCGATCGCGAATCCCAACAATCCCACTGGCCAGGTAGCATCACGAGTTGACCTCTTGCGTATTGCGAATTCGGCGCCACAGGCGGCAATCCTCGTCGACGAAGCCTACTTTGAATTTTATCGCCTTGGCGTGTTTGCCGGCGGTTCTTCAGGATCAGAATTTCGTGCAGCGCTACGTTGATGAAGTCCATCAAGGCCGTGAGCGTCTGCAAGACGAGCTTCGTTCGCTCGGCATCCGGTACTGGCCCAGTCATGGAAACTTCGTGCTCGCGAATCTGGGCCGACAGCATCGAGCGTTTGTGGACGAAATGCGGCGGCGGAGTGTTCTAGTCCGTGATCGCTCCCAGGACCCTGGGTGTGAAGGTTGCGTTCGCATCACCGTCGGTGCGGCCGAACATATGGGCCAGTTGTTATCCGCGATTCGCGAGACGATTGCCGAAATCGGCTCTCCGAAGGAAGTGTCTGCATGAGGAAAGGTCAGGTTCACAGAGAAACTGCGGAGACTGACATCCGAATCCAACTCAATGTGGACGGGCGCGGCAAGTACCAGGTCTCGACCGGCATCCATTTCTTCGATCACATGCTGCATCTTTTTGCCCGTCACGGCGGCTTCGACCTTAAGTTGCGCGCTAACGGAGACCTGGAGGTTGACCAACACCACACCGTAGAAGATGTGGGCATCGCCTTAGGTCAAGCTTTCGATCAAGCTTTGGGTAGCAAACGCGGTATTTTACGCGCCGGATATTTTGTCATGCCGATGGACGAAACCCTCGCCCTGGCCGCGGTAGATTTCGGCGGCCGCTCGTCCGCCGTCGTCGATACCAAAGTTCGCGTGCGATCCGTAGGCGACCTGCAAGCGGAACTGGTCCATGACTTCTTTGAAGGATTCGCTCGCGGCGCCCGTGCCAACGTCCATGCACGCGTTTTGTACGGGCGTTCCAGTCATCACAAGATC
>WNGL01004667.1_pt1 | contig 16379 bp, 17 predicted proteins | sample 5400591 | NCBI WGS metagenome assembly WNGL01 (sample SAMN13153377, study PRJNA577476) | soil metagenome | isolation source: 80 cm soil or saprolite under Garry oak tree replicate 1 | place: USA:California | collected 2016-06-15
CGCCTATCCCGCGCGCGTTGCGCGCGGCTCGTCGCCGCCGTGCGCGAAACCCTGCAAGCGGCGCTCGCCGCAGGAGGGTCGAGCTTGCGGGACTTCGTGCATTCGGACGGCGCCTCGGGCTATTTCCAGCAGCAGTACTTCGTCTATGACCGAGCCGGCCTGCCGTGCCGCGTCTGCGGGACCGCCATCAGGTCGGCGCGCCTCGGGCAGCGCTCCAGTTTCTACTGCCCGAGCTGCCAGAAGTAGGCCGGCAATCCTTTTGCCGACACGCTTACTTCCCCCGCTTTCCCACTTTCGCGGAGAGAGCGCTCGCCACGCGCGGATGCACGAACTTGCCGACGTCCCCGCCGAGGGACGCGATTTCCCTCACGATCGTGGCCGAGACGAACATGTATTGGTCGGCCGGCGTCAGGAACACGGTCTCGACGTCAGGGTAAAGATTGCGGTTCATCCCGGCCATCTGGAATTCGTATTCGAAGTCCGATACCGCCCGCAGGCCGCGCAGGATGACTCGCGCTTCTTGCTCGCGGACGAAGTCCATGAGCAGGCCGCGGAAGCCTTCGACCTTTGCGTTGCGATAAGGCCCCAGCACTTCGCGCGCCAGGCGCACGCGCTCCTCCAGCTTGAAGAACGTTCCCTTTGTCTGGCTGTCGGCGACGCCGACCACGACTTCCTCGAACAGCGCGGAGGCGCGCCGCACGAGGTCTTCGTGGCCGCGGGTGATGGGGTCAAATGTCCCCGGATAGACCGCCTTGATCATCGGGCTCCCTTTCCACAAGGTGAAAATGCACGTTGCCCGCGCGCCCGTGCTTCAGGATACCCCAGCCGGGCGGCGGATCATAGGCGGCGTCGCTCTCCAGGTACACCCGCCCTCCCTCGGCGAGCAGCCCGGGCAGAAGCGCGAGCGCGGCCGCCTGCAAGCGCAGGCGGTAAGGCGGATCGACGAAGACGAGGTCGAAGCGGCGCTCCGCGCGGCGGGCGAATTCCAGCGCATCGCCGCGCACGAGAGTCAGATTTTTCGCGCCGAGCTTGTGCGCGTTTTCCTCGAGCTTGCGCAGCACCGCCGGATTTCTCTCCACCATGACTACAGAAGCGGCCCCGCGCGACAGCGCTTCGAAGCCGAGCGCCCCGCTGCCCGCGAACAGATCGAGGCAGCTCAATCCGCTCAGGTTCTGGCCGAGCCAGTTGAACAGCGTCTCGCGCACCCGGTCCGGAGTCGGCCTCAGGTCCTGCGCGTCCTGAAAATGCAGCAGGCGGCTGCGCCAGGAGCCGCCGATGATCCGGACCGTGTTGGCTCTACTGCGCGGCACCGACGATGACGACCGAAAGCTTCGCCGGATCGATGCGGCGCGCGAACGCGCTCCGAACCTGCTCGAGAGTGACGCCTTCGACGCGCGCGGGAAACCGGTCGAGCCAGTCGAGCGGCAGCCGGTAAAAACCGATCGCCGCGACCTGCTCGAGAACCTTGCGGTTGGTGTCGATGCGAAGCGGGAAGCCGCCGACGAGCCCTTTTTTTGCCGCCTTCAACTCCGCCTCGGTCGGACCCCGCGCTATGAATTCCTCGAGCACCGCGCGCGCGCGCGCAAGCGCTTCGTTCGTCTGCTCGCGCCGCGTCTGCAGCCCCACCAGGAACGGGCCCTCGCGCTCGAACGGACGGAAATAGCTGTAGGCGCTGTAGGCATAGCCGCGCTTGTCCCGCACTTCCTTCAGCAGCCTTGAAACGAAGCCGCCGCCTCCCAGGACGTAATTGCCGACGTAGAGCGGGAAATAATCCGGGTCGCTGCGGCTAAGGGCCGCAATTCCCAGGAGCACGTGGCTCTGTGTTGACGGATGCGCGATGCGCAGCGTTTGGCCCTGGCGCGCCGCAGGGACCGGCGCAAGCGCGGGGCCTTCCGCCTGCGGCAGGCGCGAGGTCAACTCCTCGGCGAGGATCCCGGCCGCGTCGCGCCGCAAATCCCCGACGATCGTCACCACCGAGCGCGCGGCGCCGTAATGGGATCGGTAGAAACGCTCGACATCCTCGCGGGCGATCGCCGCGAGCGAAGCCGGGCCCGCCGTGAGCCCGTAGGGATGCGCCGGATACATCAGCGCGTGCAGCCGCCGCTCGGCAATGCGGTCGGGCCGCGTTTCGTCTTCCGCCGCATCGGCGACCGCGCGCGCGCGCTCGCGCTCGAAGATCCGGCCGGGAAATTGCGGCGCCTGCAGCATTTCGGCCAGGGTTTCGACCGCCGTCCTGCGCTCGGCGTCCGAGGACAGGGTTCTCAGGGCAAATCCGGCGCGATCGAGATCGAGAACGTTCTGCAGCTGCGCACCCGCGCCGGCAAGGCGGCGGCTCAACTCCGCGTCGGAATAGCGCGCCGAGCCGCCCCTGAGCATCGCCTGCGTGAGTTGCGCGAGCCCGGCGCGCTCGCCGGGGTCGTAGGCGCTCCCGGCGGCAAACTCGACCGCGACATCGACGATCGGCAGAGCGTGGGTCTCGACAAAATAGACGCGCGCGCCCGAGCGAGCGCTCCACTGCTCGATCGCCACGCGTGCCTCGGCCGAGCAGGCGCACGACGCGAGCAGGAGCAAAAGCGCTGCGCGCGGCATGGCTAATGTCCGGTCGCCGCCGGCGGGGCGCGCGTGCCGAGCGGCTGCGGGTCGAGCACCGCAGCGGTCAAGACATCCTCGACCAGATATTTCGCGGCCACCGCCCGGATCTGCTCGGCGGTCACCGCCTTGAGTTTTTCCAGGATGCGATCGGCGTCGCGAAACGACAGCCCGCCGCTCTCGAGCTCGCCGATTTCAAGCGCCTGCGCGAACATCGAATCGCGCCGGTATACCTGCTGCGCCACGCGCGCCGTTTTTCCCCGCGCCAGTTCCTCGGCCGACACGCCCTCGGAAGCGACGCGCGCGAGGACCTCGCGCATCCCCGCTTCGAGCTCGGCGGCGTTTTTTCCCTGCGCCGCCGCGGCATGCAGGAACAACATACCCGGGCCGCGCGAGATGAGATCGTAGTCCGCGCCGGTCGAGGTGGCGAGGCGCCGCTCGCGCACGAGCGCCTGGTTGAGCCGCGCCGCGTCGTTGCCCCCGAGCACCTCCCTGAGCAGCGCAAGCGCGAACGGTTCCCAGTCGTTCTCCGGATCGCGCAGCACCGGTACTTTGTAGCCCAGCCGCACGTAGGGCAGCTCGGCCGGCGCCTTGACCGTGACGCGCTTCAAGCCCCGCTGGACCGGCTCGCCGAGAGGTTTGCGCTCGGGAAGCGTCCCGGCTGCGAGCCCGCCGTAATAGCGCCGCGCCCAGGCGAGCACCTGTTTCGGCTCGACGTCGCCGACGATGACGACGACGGCGTTATTGGGGGCGTACCAGCGCCGGTACCACGCCAAGGCGTCCCGCCAGGTCATGTTTTCCAGGTCTTGCATCCACCCGATCACCGGCCACTTGTAGGGATGCGCCGCAAATGCCGTCGCCATGAGATTTTCTTCCAGCAACGAGCGTGGCCGGTCCTCGTAGTTCAAGCGGCGCTCCTCCATCACCACCTTGATTTCCTGCCTGAACTGGTCGGCGCGCACGACGAGATCAGCCATGCGGTCGGCTTCGAGTCGCATCGCGAGCGGCAGCCGGTCGCGGTGCACCTGCTCGTGATACACGGTGTAGTCGGTGTTCGTGAACGCATTTTCGCGCCCGCCCGCCTCCGCGATGAGCCGCGAGAACTCCCCCGGACCGAGGCGCCGCGTTCCCTTGAACATCATGTGCTCGAGCACGTGCGCAACGCCGGTCACGCCGGGCGATTCGTCCATGCTCCCGGCGCGGTACCACACCTGCTGCACCACGGTAGGCGCGCGATGGTCTTCCTTGACGATGAGGCGAAGCCCGTTGGAAAGTCGGAACTCGTACGGGTTCGCGCGCGCCGTGAAAGAAAGCGCGAGCGCGGCGGCAAGACAGACGGTGCGTGCGGGACTCATCGCGGCGGGTGCTAGAATGCCGCGCTATTCTATAGCGGATTTACCCCGCACTCGCTCTGCTGATCCGTCCATGCTTGGACCCTTTTCGAAAAACGAGCGGGAGCAGAAACCCTGGCTCGCGCGCCTGAAAGACGGGCTGAAGAAAACTCGCTCGCAGCTCTCCGCGCTGTTCGGCCGCTGCGAAATCGATGCGGCGCTGTTCGAGCGCCTCGAGTCGGCGCTGCTTGCAAGCGACGCCGGAGTCGATGCGACGCGGTTCTTGCTCGCGCGCCTGCGGGAGCGCGCGGGTCGCGCCGGGACCGCTGAGCAGCTGAAGGCCGAGCTGCGGGCGATACTGCTCGAGCTGCTCGCGCCGCTCGAGCAACCGTTCGAGCTTCCTGCCGCAAGGCCGTGCGTCATCATGCTGGCGGGCGTCAACGGCGCAGGAAAGACGACCGCGATCGGCAAGCTCGCGAAGTATTTCCGGGACGAAGGACTCTCGGTGCTCCTCGCGGCGGGTGACACGTTCCGCGCGGCCGCGCGCGAGCAGCTCGCGGCCTGGGCCGGCCGGAACGGCGTGGCGGTCGTCGCGCAATCCGGCGGCGATCCCGGGGCGGTCGTGTTTGACGCCATGGCCGCGGCGCGCGCGCGCGCGATCGACGTGGTGCTCGCGGACACGGCCGGACGCCTGCCGACGCAGCTGCATCTCATGGAGGAAGTGAAAAAGATCAAGCGCGTCATCGCCAAGGCCGAGGCCGGCGCACCGCACCATGTGTGGCTGGTGCTCGACGCGAACACCGGCCAGAACGCGCTCAATCAGGTCAAGGCGTTTGACGATGCGCTCGGCCTGACCGGGCTGGTCCTGACCAAGCTGGACGGCACGGCGAAAGGCGGCGCCGTATGCGCCATCGCGCTGGCGCGATCCAAAGAGGCGCTGGCGCGATCCGAAGGCCTGAGAGGCCAGCCCCTTCCGCTGAGGTTCGTCGGCGTCGGAGAAGGCATCGACGACCTGCGCCCGTTCGCGGCGCGCGAGTTCGTCTCGGCGCTGCTCGACTGAGCTTTTCGCGTGGCGATCATTACTTTCAACCGGGTCAGCAAGCGCTACCCCGGCGGCTTCGAGGCGCTGAAAGCCATCAGCTTCGCGGTCGAGGCCGGCGAGATGGTGTTCCTCACCGGCCACTCCGGCGCCGGCAAGACGACGCTCCTGAAGCTGATCGCCGCCATCGAGCGCGCGAACGGCGGCACGGTGCTCGTCAACGGCCAGAACATCTCGAAAATCCGTCCCTCGGCGATTCCTTTCCTGCGGCGCAATCTGGGCCTGGTGTTCCAGAACCAGAAGCTGCTCTACGACCGCAGCGCGTTCGACAACGTCATGCTGCCTCTGATCGTCACCGGGTATCCGTACAAGGAAGCGGTGCGGCGGGTGCGCGCGGCGCTCGACATGGTCGGGCTGCTCGAGCGCGAGAAAGCAAACCCGGTCATGCTTTCGGGCGGCGAGCAGCAGCGTCTGTGCATTGCCCGCGCCGTGGTGAACCGGCCCGGCATTCTGCTCGCCGACGAGCCCACGGCGAGCCTCGATCAGGCCTACTCCGACGACATCATGGAAATATTCCGCGCCTTCAACCGGGTCGGCGTAACCGTGCTCATCGCCACGCATGACCCGCAGCTCATACGCAAATGGCAAAAGCGCTCGCTCGCTCTCGATCACGGGAGGCTCCTTTGAGGGCGTGGCTGCAGCACCACCGCTTCAGCTTCGCGCAGACCGTGTCGCGTCTGGCGGGCGCGCCGGTCGCGACCTTCCTCAACATGCTGGTGATCGGCGTGGCGCTCGCGCTTCCGCTCGGGGGCTACACCGTGCTCGGCAACCTCGAGCCGTTCTCGCGCAACGTCTCGACGGAGTCTCAGCTTTCGGTCTTCCTCGCCGCCGATGCGGCAAAAAACGACGCCGCGGCGATCGAGGCGCGCCTCAAAGGCGCCCAAGGCGTGCGCGCGGTGCGCTTTGTCGACCGCAATTCCGCGCTCACCGGGCTGAAGCGCTCGCCCGGCATGGCCGAGGTCATCGCGACCCTGCGCGACAACCCGCTCCCGGATGCGTTCGTCGTCACCCTTGCCGCGAGCGACCCCGAGCTCGCGGAGCGGCTCGAGCGCCAGTTTCGGGCGCTGCCCAAGGTGGCGCACGTCCAGGTGGATTCGGCGTGGTTGCGACGCCTGGACACGCTGCTGCGCCTGGGGAGGACGACGGTGGCCCTGCTGGGCGCGCTGCTCGGTCTCGCGCTGGTCGCCGTGACGTTCAATACGATCCGCCTGCAGATCCTCACCCAGCGCGACGAGATCGAGGTGAGCCGGCTGATCGGGGCGACCCGCGCCTATGTACAGCGGCCGTTTATCTATCTCGGGTCCTTTCTCGGCCTGCTCGGCGGGCTCGCCGCGCTGGGGATCGTGTACGCCGCGCTTGCCGTCGTCAACCGCGATATCGCGCAGTTGGCCGTGTTATACGGATCGGACTTTCGCCTGCGCTTCCCGGATCCGGCCGAGGCGGCCGCGACCCTGGGTGCGGCCGCCCTCCTCGGGTGGCTCGGGGCCTATCTATCGGTAAGCAAGCACTTACGCGAAATAGACTTGGATTAGGCGATTTACGAGCTGCCGCCACCCTCCGGTCCCGGGGTGGAGGGAACCTGGCCCTGCGGTTAGCACTCTAACACCGAGACTGCTAAAATTAGTTTAGCTCTGAAGGGCGTTGGAGCGCACGATGAAGCCCGTGCCGCTCAACGCCAGCATCGGGAAGTGGGTACGTCCTGTCCCCGATGAACACGGGAGATACGCATATGAGCAAAGCAATGGCATTGCCGGTACCGGTAGGAAGCCTGGAAAGCTACATCCAGGCGGTCAACCGCTTCCCGATCCTCTCAGCGGAAGAGGAGGTGCGGCTCGCGCGCAAGTTCAGGTCCGAGGACGACCTCGAGGCGGCGCGCCAGCTGGTGCTGTCGCACCTGCGCGTGGTGGTTTCGATCGCGCGCGGCTATATGGGCTACGGGCTGCCGCAAGCCGACCTCATCCAGGAAGGCAACATCGGCCTGATGAAGGCCGTGAAGCGCTTCGATCCGGAGCGCGGCGTGCGGCTGGTGTCCTTTGCGGTTCACTGGATCAAGGCCGAGATCCATGAATTCATCCTGCGCAACTGGCGCCTGGTGAAGATCGCCACCACCAAGGCGCAACGCAAGTTGTTTTTCAATCTGCGCAGCATGAAACCGTCGCTCGATCCGCTTTCACGCGCCGAAACCGGCTCGGTGGCAAAGCAACTTCGCGTGAAGCCCGAGGAAGTCACGGAGATGGAAATGCGGCTAGCGGGCAAGGAAATCGCGCTCGATCCCGCCGACGACGACGAGGACCGCTACGCGCCCATCGCCTATCTCGCCGACCGCTCTGCCGGGCCGCTCGAGCTTGTCGAAGCCAAACAGGACGAAAATCTGCGCGCACGCGGTCTGAGCACCGCGCTGGCGAGCCTGGACGAGCGCAGCCGCCGCATCATCGAGGCGCGCTGGCTGCGCGAAAAGGACTCGGCGACACTGCATGAGCTCGCGGCAGAGTTCAGGGTTTCGGCCGAACGCATCCGCCAGATCGAGGCGAAGGCGCTTGAAAAGATGAAGGGCGTCATCGCCGCGGCGTGAGCTTCCGGCGCCGGACTTTGCGCCCGAAAAAGCCGCGCTGAAGCGCGGCTTTGCCCACAGAAGTAGGGCGGCATTCCCCATGCCGCTCCTCGGCGCGTCGGCGAACGGCCACCGATACGATCGTCGAAGTCATCGCGCGATCCAGAGTCCCCCGCGCACGCTTGTTTTGTCTGCGGAGTACGCCACGACACGGTTGCGCCCGGTCTGCTTCGCCAGATACAGCGCCTCGTCCGCGCAGCGCAGCAACGCCTCGGCCTCCTGCGCGTGATCGGGGAAGGCCGCTACACCGATCGAAACGGTGACGGGCCCGAGCGGCTGATTCTCATACTGAAGCTTGAGCTTCAGAACTTCCTCGCGCAGTTGCTCGGCCTTGCGCAGCGCGGCGTCGAACGGACATTCCGGTAGGAGCACGAGGAACTCCTCGCCGCCGTACCGGCTGGCGACGTCGGACTGTCGCGCAAGTCGCCTGAGCACGCCCGCCAGGTCCCGCAACACCAGGTCGCCTGCTTCATGGCCGAAGCTGTCGTTGAAGCGCTTGAAGTGATCGACGTCCACCATGATGGCGGCGATCGGCCTGCCGTGGCGCTGCGCGCGGCGCAGCTCCAGGCCGAACCACTCCTCTACGTAATGGCGGTTGTAGAGTCCGGTGAGCTTGTCGCGCATCGCCTGCTCGCGCAGTTTTTCGCGCAGCAGCACCGCCTCGCGGTTGCTCTTCGCGAGCTCGGCGCCGCGCGATTCGGAGGTTGCAACCGACGTCATCAGCCAGAACAGCAGGGCGCTGATGGCAAGCAGGGCCGCCAGGATCGCTGCGATCCCGGCCTTGTCCAGGAGGTCGACGGGATCCTTGCGGGGAACGATCCGCAACCGCCATTCGCGATCTCCCACGGCCAGACGGTGGGTCACCGCGTATCCGGAGAATTCCGCCGGGGCGGCTGCAGAGGCCGCGGTGCCCGAGGCTGCGCTGTCAAACAGCAGCGTGCCCCCTGCCGCGTCTTCGGCGGGTGCGTCGCCGGCTTCGTAAATCTGCAGCTGCGCGCGGGAGAGGATGTCCTTGGACAGCGTCGCACCGATCATCTCGCCGATGCGTACGGTCGAGCCCACCATTCCCCAGTAGAGGCGCTGCCGCTCCTCGACCGACCCCGGCACACCGCCGCCGCGGTACAAGGCGAGACGCAGCAGCGTGCTGCTGACGCCGGCGTTGCTGTCCCTCAGTAAGGTGACTCCCGAGCTCGACGCCATCCGGCCCGTATCCCGCGCGCGATCCGTGACAGAGCGGCGCAGCGGATCGGCGTTGAGGTCGAGCCCCCACGCGGGGACGTTCTTGCCCATGGGCTCGATGTAGGTCAATACCGCGTACTCCGGGCGCTCGCCCGGGGGCTTGATGGCAAATTCGGGCAGCCCTTTGATCAGGGGACTCGTCTCGGCGCGCACCGCGCGCTCGAATTCCAGCTTCTTTGCATGCGGGACGCGGGATGCAAAAGAAATGTTGGTGGCCCCGGGATAACGCTCAGCCAGCGAGAGCGCCTGCGCGAACTGGTGAAACTCGTCCCGGGTCACCTTGTCGGAAGCGTCGAACAGCCCGCGCAGCGCGTAGAGCACGTCCCCGTAGGCGCGGATCCGCGATTGCACGTCGTTGGCGACGCCGATGCCGACGGTCTCGAACCTCGAGCGCGCCTCCTGTCGCACCTCGATGCCGAAGTAGTAGGTGCTGACGGCGGAAAAAGCGAGGCTCGCCGCGAGCACCGCCCAGCGCAGCCATCGATGGCGCAGCGGCAGCTGCTGCAGCCGTGCGATCGGATCCAGCTTCGCGTCATCGAATGCGGCCACGGATATTCCCTCGCGTGCGGTGCGGCGCTCGACGGTTCCTGAACAACGTTCCGGCCGCTAGTCTACGCCTCTGAGCTTCCCGAGGAGAGCGGTGATCGCGTCGAAATCAACGGGCCTGCTGAAGAGATAGCCCTGCACGACGGGCGGAGCCGAAGATCGAGTTCGCTGATCGCGAGAACCTGACGCTCAGCCTCGAATTTCGAGGCTGCACTGCTCAGAGCCGGCTCGAAGTACGCAGCAAGGTCTGGATGTCGGCAACCAGGTTGGCCGCGTTGCCGTAGCGCGCGAAGAGGCGCAATCGTCCCTGCGCATCGAACACGTAGCTGCCCGCGGTGTGATCGACGGTATAGCTCTCCGGCGTCTTCCCCGGCACTTTCTGATAGAACACCTTGAAGTCCTTCGCCACCTTGGCGGTCGCTGCCGGATCTCCGTACAGTCCGAGAAAACTCGGATCGAACGCGGGGACGTAATTCGCGAGCAGCTTCGGCGTGTCGCGCTCCGGATCGACCGTGACGAAGAGCACTTGCAATTTTTTCCCGTCCTCGCCCAGCTGCTCCTTCACGGCCCTCAGCTCGGCGAGCGTCGTCGGGCAGACGTCGGGGCAGCGCGTGTAGCCGAAGAACACCACGACCACCTTGGCGCGAAAGTCGGCGAGCGTGCGCTTCTTGCCGGTGTGATCGGTGAGCGCGAAGTCCTTGCCGTAGTCGGCGCCGGTGATATCGGCGTTCTTGAACGACGGACCCGAGGCGTTGCAACCGGCGAGCGCGAGCGCGGCAGAGATCAGCCAGAACAGTGCACGCACGGAGACCCGCTCAGACGAGGAAATAATGATCGGCCAGCAGCGCGGCGAAGAGCAGGGCGAGATACACGATCGAATAACGAAAGGTGCGCCGCGCGAGCGCGTCGCTATAGCCGACGTAAAGCCTCACCGCGTACGCCACGAAAGCGCCGTTCAGCACGAGCGCCGCTCCGAGATAAATCCAGCCGCTCATGCCGTAAGCGAAGGGCGCGAGCGCGCAGGCGAACAGGATCAGCGTGTAGAGCAGCACGTAGAGCCGCGTGAAGCGGGGCCCGTGCGTGACGGGCAGCATCGGCAGCCCGGCCCTGGCGAAATCCTCGGTGCGGTAGAGCGCGAGCGCCCAGAAGTGCGGCGGGGTCCAGGCGAAGATGATGAGGAACAGGAGCAGCGCTTCCGGCGCGACGTTGCCCGTGACCGCGGCCCAGCCGAGCACCGGCGGCATCGCGCCCGAGGCTCCGCCGATCACGATGTTCTGCGGCGTCATCGGCTTGAGCAGCACCGTATACACGACGGCGTAACCGATGAACGTGCCGAAGCTGAGCCACATGGTGAGCGGATTGACGGCGTGATACAGCAGCCAAAGCCCGGCGCCGCCCGTAACGCCGGCAAAGGCGAGCGTCTGCAGCGAAGTCAGCTCGCCGCGGGGCAGCGGCCGGCCGCGGGTGCGCGCCATGACCGCGTCGATTTTCTGCTCGACCAGGCAGTTCATTGCGGCCGCGGCGCCCGCCACCAGCCAGATTCCGATCGTCGCGGCCAGCAGCAACCCGGGCGGCACCATGCCGGGCGCGGCGAGGAACATGCCGATGACTGCGCAAAACACGATCAACGACACCACGCGCGGCTTGGTGAGGCTCAGGAACTGGCGCAGGTGGAAGCGCGCGACGGCGGAGGCGAGCTGCATAGGCGGAAATTTTATCACGCTTCGAACGGAGTACACTCGCGGCGGATGGTTCCCGCCGCGGCGCCGTGAAAATCGTCGTCATCCTGTTCTTCATCGCGATCCTCGCAAGCCTCGGCTCGGCGCTGTTTTTCCTGGTGACCGACCGGGGCCGGTCCAATCGCGCCGTCAAGGCGCTCGCATTGCGCGTCGGGTTGTCGCTGACGCTGTTTCTGCTGCTCATGGCCGGCTATTACTTCGGCCTCATTCCCGGCAAGATCACCTAGGGTAAAAAACGCCGCACATCGAGCGCGGCGCATGAGTAGCCCTCTGAGGGGGCTTCCTTCTCGTTCCTCGCGCACGCGCTCGCGCCCCCGTCCCGTCTCCTTATTCCGAACGCGCCGCCTTACAGCCAGTATACGAAGATGAAAAGGCCCAGCCACACGACGTCGACGAAATGCCAGTACCACGCGACCGCTTCGAACGCAAAATGGTTTTCGGGCTTGAAGTGCCCCGCGAGGCAGCGGAGCAGAATGGTGGTGAGCATGATGGCGCCGAGCGTCACGTGAAAGCCGTGGAAGCCGGTCAGCATGAAGAAAGTCGAGCCGTAGATTCCGGTCGAGAGCTTGAGGTTGAGCTCGGAATAGGCATGGCCGTATTCATAGGCCTGGAGGCAGAGGAAGGTGACGCCGAGCGCTACCGTGAAGAACATGAAGAGCGCGAGCTGTGCGCGCTTGCCCTCCTTCAGCGCCCAGTGGGCGATCGTGACCGTAACGCCCGATGAGAGGAGCAGCAGCGTATTGATCGCGGGGATGCCCCAGGCGGCCATCGGCGTAAACGGATCCTTGAAATTCGGCCCGGCCGAAGGCCACCGGGCCGCGAAATCCGGCCAGAGCAGCTCGTTGTCGATGCTGCCCAGATCGGGCACCGCGAGTAGCCGCGCATAGTAGAGCGCGCCGAAGAACGCGCCGAAGAACATCACCTCCGAGAAGATGAACCAGCTCATGCCCCAGCGGAACGACACGTCCTCCCAACGGCCGTACTTGCCGCCCTCGGACTCGCGGATCACGTCGCCGAACCAGCGCACCATCATGAAGACGAGGATAGCGAGCCCGAGCAGCACGATGTAGCGCCCGGGCGCCCAGCCGTTGAACCAGCTCGCAGCGCCGGTCGCCATGCACAGCAGCGCCGCCGAGCCGAAGATCATCCAGTGCGACGGCTGCGGAACGTAGTAGTGCTGAGCGCGATCGCTCATCTTGCTCTCCTCTCCTTACGCGGCCCTGCCGACGATGAACTTCACCATCAGCTCCTGCCTCCGCCCGCACCGTCCACCTCGAAAAAGGTGTAGGACAGCGTGATCGTGTTGAGCTCGGCCGGGAGCTTCGGATCGATCACGAACACCACCGGCATCCTGCGCACCTCGCCCGGGCCGAGCGTCTGCTGCCGAAAGCAGAAACACTCGACCTTCCTGAAGTAGAGCGCCGCCTGCTGTGGACCGTAGCTCGGCACCGCCTGGCCGGTCACAGGACGGTCCAGCGTGTTTCTGACCTCGTACTCCACCTGCGTGACCTCGCCCGGATGCACCGCCACGCTTGACTGAAGCGGCCGGAACGTCCAGGGCAGGCGCCGCGTGTTGGCGTCGAATTCGATCGAGACCCTGCGCGAGACGTCGATCTGCTTGTTCTGCGGCGCGACCTCGTCCGGCTGGAACACGTTGCGGATGCCGGTCACCTCGCAGATCTTTTCGTAGAACGGCACCAGCGCGAAGCCGAAGCCGAACATGACGGCCGCGGCGACCAGCAGCTTTTTCATCAGCCGCCGGTTGGCGACCCGCAGATCGTCGACGGGCGGAGTCATTTGAGCAGTATGTACTTGAGCATGATGCCGAGGAAAAACGCGGCCGCGATCGAGGCGAGCACGAGTGCCGTCCTGCGGTTGCTCGCCCGTCGTACGCGCCCCTGCATCATCTCACCACCGGCTGTTCGTGGAAGCTGTGATACGGAGGAGGGCTGGGCAGGTGCGTCCACTCGAGCGTGTCGGCGCCTTCCCAGGGCTTCTGCCCCGCCTTTTCGCCTTGCCCGAGCACCGTCACCTTCAGGATGATCCACAGGAACAGGAGCTGCGTGAGGCCGAAGCCGAACGCGCCGATCGAGGCGATCTCGTTGAATTCGGCGAACTGCAGCGCGTAATCCGGGATCCTGCGCGGCATGCCGGCGAGCCCGAGGAAATGCATCGGGAAGAAGGTGACATTGAAGAAGATCATCGACAGCCAGAAGTGCCACTTGCCGAGCTTCTCGTCGTACATCCTGCCGGTCCACTTCGGCACCCAGAAGTAGAACCCGGCGAAGAGAGAAAACAGCGACCCCGCGACGAGCACGTAATGGAAGTGCGCCACCACGTAGTAGGTGTCCTGCAGCTGGATGTCGATCGGCATGATCGCGAGAATGAGGCCGGTGAACCCGCCAATGGTGAACACGAAGATGAAGCCCACCGCGAACAGCATCGGGGTCTCGAAGCTCATCGAGCCGCGCCACATGGTGGCGAGCCAGTTGAATACCTTGACGCCGGTGGGCACAGCGATCAGCACCGTCGCGTACATGAAGAACAGGATTCCCGCCGTGGGCATGCCCACGGTGAACATGTGGTGCGCCCAGACGATGAGCGAGAGGATCGCAATCGAAGCGGTCGCGTAGACCATCGACGAATAGCCGAACAGGGGTTTCCTCGAAAACGCCGGAATCACCTGGCTGACGATCCCGAAGGCCGGCAGGATCATGATGTACACCTCGGGGTGGCCGAAGAACCAAAAGATGTGCTGGAACATCACCGGGTCGCCGCCGCCCGCCGCGTTGAAGAACGAGGTGCCGAAGTGGCGGTCGGTGAGCACCATGGTGACGGCGCCGGCGAGCACCGGCATCACCGCGATGAGCAGGTAGGCGGTGATGAGCCACGTCCACACGAACAAGGGCATCCGCATCAGCGTCATCCCAGGCGCGCGCATGTTGAGGATGGTGGTGATGATGTTGATCGAGCCCATGATCGAGGAGGCGCCCATGATGTGGAGCGCGAAGATCGCGAGGTCCATTCCCGGCCCCATCTGGGTCGAGAGCGGGGCGTAAAGGGTCCACCCGGCGGCGCTCGCGCCGCCCGGCGCGAAGAACGATCCCACCAGCAGCAGCGCGCCCACCGGCAGCAGCCAGAAGCTCCAGTTGTTCAGGCGCGCAAACGCCATGTCGGGCGCGCCGATCATCATCGGCACCTGCCAGTTGGCGAAGCCGACGAAGGCCGGCATGATCGCCCCGAACACCATGATGAGGCCGTGCATCGTGGTGAGCTGGTTGAAGAACTCCGGATGCCACAGCTGCAGGCCGGGCTTGAACAGCTCCGCGCGGATGCCCAGCGCCAGCACCCCACCGACCATGAACATGGTGAAACTGAACCACAGGTAGAGCGTGCCGATGTCCTTGTGGTTGGTCGTCGTGATCCAGCGCATGATTCCCCCGTGGGGGCCGTGCGCGTGCTCGTCGTGGGCGTGACCGTGGTCGATGACTGCGCTCATGAGATGCTCCTGGTGCTCAATCTCCGATTCTTTCAGCTATGGCCGCGCTTTCAGGCGTGCGGTCATTTCCGCGCCGACTTGATCTCGCTCGGCTGGATGACGTCGCCGGTCTTGTTGCCCCAGTTGTTGCGCTCGTAGGTGATGACCGCGGCGATGTCGGTGTCCGAGAGCTGCTTGCCAAAAGCGGCCATTGCGGTGCCCTGCTTGCCCTCGAGCACCATCTGGATGTGCGCGGTCCGCGGACCGTTGACGAGCTTGGAGCCGTCGAGCGCGGGGAACGCTCCTTTCACGCCCTGCCCGTTTGCCTGGTGGCAGGCGATGCAGTTGGCCGCATAGACCTTTTCGCCCCTGGCCTTCAGCTCGGCGAGCTCCCATTTCTTGTTGGGGTCCTCGGCGGCGGCCGCCATTTTCTGCTCCCCGACCCAGGCGGCGTACTTCTCGGCGGAAACGACTTCGACCACGATAGGCATGAACCCGTGGTCCTTGCCGCACAGTTCCGCGCACTGGCCGCGGTAGACGCCCTCTTTCTCCGCCTTGAACCAAGTATCGCGAACAAATCCGGGTATGGCGTCCTGCTTCACGCCGAACTCGGGCACCCACCAAGCATGGATGACGTCGTTGGCGGTGACGAGGACGCGAATTTTCTTGTTGACGGGGACGACGAGGCGCTTGTCCACTTCGAGTAGATAATGCTCGTCCTTGGGTGCATCGCCGACGATCTGCTCCTGGGGCGTGGCGAGGTTGGAAAGAAAGCTGATCCCCTCGCCTTCGCCCTTCAGGTAATCGTAGCCCCATTTCCATTGATAGCCGGTCGCCTTGATGGTGATGTCGGCGCTGGAAGTGTCCTTGATGCCCAGCAGCACCTTGGTCGCCGGCCAGGCCACGGCGATCAGGATCAGGAACGGGATGATGGCCCAGATGATCTCGACGGTGATGTTCTCGTGGAAATGCTCGGCCTTGTGGCCGACGGACTTGCGGTGAGCATAGATCGAATAGAACATCACGCCAAACACGCAGATAAAAATCACCAGGATGATCCCCATCATGGCGAGGTGCAGGTCGTAGATTTTGGTGGCGACGCGCGTCACCGGGGTCGGCAGGTTCCACTCGTACGCCGCCTCTGCCGCCCCGGATAGCGCGAGGAACACAGCGCCGGTTCCATTGACCATCCTGTTCGTCATCATGTCCTCGTATTAGCACACTCTCGTACCCCGGACAAACCGCGGCGCGAGTGAAAGCGCGGGTTTCAGCGCGATTTTTTCGCATCCAATTCTACTTTTATGATCCGCCTTCCGTCGACGGTCGTACGCGGCTCGCTTTTCCAAGCGTGCCCGTAGATCACCTCGATTGTCGCCGGCAGCCTGCCTTCCTTGCGCTCGCGCTCATAGGAAGCAAGCATGCGCTCCCACGCATGCCGTCCCATGAGGCCGCGTTGTCGATCGCGCGCCGCGCAGGTCTCGCCGGAGGCTTTCAAGTCACGCAGGAGCGACGGGACCTCGGAGTAGGTCAGCGTGATGACTTCCATATCCACGACAGGCGCGGCGAATCCGCTCGCGACCAGCATGTCGCCGAGGTCGTGCATGTCGATGAAAGAATGCACGTGGCGCGCGGCCGAGCCCGCGCCGAAGGCCGCTTTGAGTTCCTTCAGCGTGTCGGGCCCGTAGCTCGAGAACATCAGCAGCCCCCCGGCAATGAGCACGCGGTGAACCTCGCGCAGCGCAGCGAG
>WNGL01013849.1_pt1 | contig 16377 bp, 17 predicted proteins | sample 5400591 | NCBI WGS metagenome assembly WNGL01 (sample SAMN13153377, study PRJNA577476) | soil metagenome | isolation source: 80 cm soil or saprolite under Garry oak tree replicate 1 | place: USA:California | collected 2016-06-15
GGGGTGAACCTGCTTGTGCTGGCGGGGCAGGTTGTTACGAGCCTGGAGCCCCAGGCACGCAAGGCAGGGGTTGTCATCAATAAAGAAATTCCTTCCCCTTCTCCGCTGCTCTATGTTGATCCGCAGCGTATGAAACAGGTGTTGAATAACCTGGTGACGAATGCCATCAAGTTTACGCCGCCGGAAGGGACGGTGACTATTCGAGCGCGTGACTATAACGAGCAATTTGTGCTGATCTCTGTGGCTGATACGGGTTTTGGTATTCCCGTGGAAGATCGCCAGCATGTTTTTGAGCGTTTCTACCAGTCGAACCACGTGCAGCAATCGAAAATGGGTGGGTATGGCCTGGGTCTCTCTATTGCCAGGTTGATTGTTGAGCAGCATGGTGGGACGATTTATTTTGAGAGTACTTCGGGGAAGGGTACAACGTTCTTCTTTACTGCTCCGCTGGATAGGAGGCAGGTGTCAGGGTAGAGTAGGGTGTACAGGGCAGAGACAAGCTCTACCCCGACAATTCATGGAACGAGTTATCTTTGGAGAGTTTGTCGGCCTGGCGGGTTGGTTCGGGAAGGCGATAGCCTTTGCAGCACGCGAGGACGTAGTGGAGGCTGGTGGCGAGGCTGATGCGATGACCCAGAGAGATGATCATTGGTTTGACGCGGGTGCGGGTGCGTAGTGCAGCTCCTACTGTTTCGCGATTGAAGATCAGGGGTACCCATGTTCCTGCTTCTTCGCTGAGTGCCTTCTCATCATAGTGCCCTCTCAGGATTGACTTGGCGCAGCCAATAGTGGGTAAATCGAGCCAGAGGCCGAGGTGGGAGGCGATGCCCAGGTGGCGCGGGTGGGCGATGCCCTGCCCGTCAACCATGACCAGGTCAGGTTGCTGGCTCAGGAGCGCAAAGGCTCCGAGAATACAGGGAATTTCGCGAAACGAGAGTAAGCCGGGGATATAGGGCATGCGTACAGGCTCTTCGTAGACGTGTCGCTCGATTACCTCCATTGCAGGATAGAAGAGTAATACCACCGCGGCGCGCGCCATATCTGTTTCCTCGTTGATGGCCATATCCACTCCTGCGACGAGTCGTACTTCTCCTGGTAGCTGGTCAGTGCGGATAACTTTCGCCGCGAGTTTTCGTTGCAGAGCGATGGCCTCCTCAGGTTGTAGATTCCACTCATGTAATACAGGTCTGTTGATCATACTTCTTTAGCGTGCCTCCGCGATAAAAATCATACGCTGACTCTCCAGGGTGAAAGGGCCAAGGTCGTAATCACCATAGACATCTTTGACAGCGAAGTCTGCCTGTTCCAGCAACAGTTCCATTTCGGTGCGTTCAAACAGGTAGATGTGCGTGGTGATGACTGTGCGATTGACAGGGCCACCCTGCTGGTGCTGATCGTAAAAATGCGTCAACTCAAGCTGGTGTTTTGCCTCGGATGAGGCGGGACTGACCAGGTGGGTGAGCTGGGTACCGTCGTCGCGCTGCCACGTGCCCTGGTGCAGGAGCTGGCCGCTGAGGCTTTCCATATAGCGGGCGTCGGTGTTGCTGATATCCAGGATGAAGATACCCCCGGTGGCGAGGTGCTTATGGATGGAGGCAAGCGCCTGCTGCTGGATTTTGCGCGAGGTGAGATGCGCAAAGGAGCCGAGGGCTACAAAAGCCAGGCTGAATTTCTGTGAAAGCTGTAGCGCAGCTATGTCTTGTTGTACCAGTGTGATACGGGAGAGGAAACCTGCCTGCTGTGAGCGTTCGCGCGCCAGGGCGAGCATCTTTTCTGATGTATCTACGCCCGTGATGGTGTAGCCTTCGCCGGCAAGTGGGATGAGCAGGCGCCCACTGCCGCAGGCGAGTTCGAGCAGCGGGCCATTGCACAATTCTGCGAAGTTGCGGTACAGGTCCACGTCTTCGTTGAATAGCTGGTGTTCGATATCATAAAAAGGGGCGATCAGGTCGTATTCATTCATCTGTCTTTGTTCGTTTCGGATTAACTTTATATGTTATCGACGCTGGTAATTTTCCAGACGTTGTTCTCTTGCCGCAACTCCAGGTGGACTGTGTAGGAGCTGCCATTGCGGGTGACGTCCATGGTGACTGTGGCTGTGTTGCCACTACTGGTACTGGTATTCAGGCTGATGCCCGACTGGCTGAAGGAGGAGACGGTCCCTTTTGTTGCATCTATCGTCTGGCCAAGTATTATGAAGGCATCCTTTGATACTTGCTGTCCCTCTACAGAGGCGCCACTGATATCAAGGTAAGTAAAGGCTGTGCCGTAATCCTGTTTTTTGATGGCATTGTAGTATGAATTTGCCGTAGTAGAGGGAGCGATTGCAGTGGACACCGCCCGTCCAAAGATACCGATACCTGCTACGCTGGCTATGATGCAGCCGCCACAGCCAAGGACGAGGATCCCGCCGACAATGGCGAGCGTGATCCAGAGCCAGCGCAAGGATGCCCTTTGCGGTTGTGGTTGTGCGTAGGTGGGCACGGGTGGCACGTCGCTATACGGTGGCTGTCCATAGGCTGGTTGCTGAGCATATGGCTGGTTATATTCGGGAGGAGGAGTATACTGCGTTGGCGTCTGGTAATCTGGTTGTTGTGGTGGTTGATTTTGTTCATTTGGCTGGTTGGGATCGTAACTCATGTGCGTATCCTCCGGTATTGTGTACTCATGCCTGGCAAAGTGAGTAGCCCTGATGCTAATATTGGTGGCGCCAAGGCTCCTCATCTCGTTTTGAGGAAGTTTTCATTTCTATGGGTGTGCCAGGGAAGCGAAGAAGACTACCATGGCGCAGCCGCCGCAGAGAAGTAAAGGGACGAGGACGAGGAGTACAATCCTGACCGCGATGCCCAGCATAAGGAAGCGCACGAGAAGGTTGTCGGCTCGTTGCGATTGCGCCTGCGGCTGTGCGTAGGGCGGAACATTGCTATATTGGTACTGGTTGTATTGGCCTTGCGCATATTGTTGTGGGGCATACTGGTTGGCAGGCGGCTGGTTCCATTGTGGTTGATTATACACTGGTTGCTGTTGCTGCTCCCAGGCCTGAGGTGGTGGCTGAGACCACTGTGGCTGCGGTTCATATTGTGTTGGTGGTGGTTGCAGTGGTGGTTGTGGCTGTTGTGGCTGCTCCCACTGCTGTGGATTCTGTTCATTATTCATACTGGCATGGCTCCTTGAGTTGTGGCTCTTTTAGCGATATTCCTAAAAAAGACTCCTATTGCATACCAGTATACGGGTAGACGAGGTAAAGTACAATGGGATAGGTCATAGTGGGGTGGTTGAATGGGTAACAAATGGTATGCTTTACACCTTAACCAGCACTTTCAGCACGCCCGGCTGCGCGGCGTGTTCAAACGCAGCCAACCCCTCATCCAAACTAAATCGTGCGCTGATGAGCGGTTGCACATCTATTCGATGCTGACTCAAAGCCCGCAATGCCGGGGCGAATGGGCCGCAGCGCGAGCCTTGCACGCGAATCTCGTCAATGACGATGGGGGCGAGGTCGAGGGTGCTCTTATCCGCTACCGTGCTTTTTAGGATAATGGTGCCTCTGGGTCTTACCAATCGCAATGCCAACGCCAGTCCTTGCGCCGATCCGCTGCACTCGACAACGATGTCGACCCGCCGCCTGTTCTCTAATGTGAAGCTATGAGGATCATCAAGCAAACGGGTATGCACACCATGTTTTGCTGCCAGCGCCAGTTTCTCTTCGTGCTTGCCAACCATCAAGACTTCGGAGCCGCTCAAGGTGAGTACCTGTGCCGCCAACTGGCCCATTTTGCCATCACCAAGGATGGCCACGCTATCTGTAGGTTTGAGATGCACCTGTTCTGTAATCTCGAAGTTGGCGGCCAGCGGCTCTACGAAGACTGCTTCCTCGTCACTGACATTGTCCGGCACGAGATGCAGGTTTTCAATGGGTAAGGTCAGGTAGTCAGCGAACGCTCCATCACGATTGACGATACCCAGCGTGGTGCGATGCGGGCAATGGGTTGGCATGCTATGGCTGCAATAGAAACAATCTGAGCGGCGGCAGGCGGCGTTAATTTCGCCAACGACGCGCTTACCAATCAGGGACTTTGGGGTAGATGCTCCGGGGCCTTCATGCAACGTTTCAACGATGCCGACGAATTCGTGTCCCAGGACCCCCTGGAAAGCCAGGTAGCCGCGGGTGATTTCCAGGTCGGTGTTGCAGATGCCGACCTGTAAGACCCGAATGAGGGCTTCGCCCGGTTCTAGAGAGGGTTGCGGATAGTTTTTTTCCAGGGTTAGGGTGTTGTTGTGGTAGACTAGGGCGCGCATGAAATCTCCCATTATCTTCTTTACTGGATAGAGTTTTTTCTGATATTTTCTCCTGTTCAGTATGCCTCTTTCCCGGTAAACCTAGCGCAGTCCTTCAAACAAATCACCCTCTATCCTCCGCCCACCATTCACTAGACTGAAAGCCCGGTAGTACGTTTGAGAATCCCATAACTCCTTCTGGTAGTCCTGTGATACGTGTTCGAGCTGACGATAGACAACCAGTTGTGACTCGTGGCACAAGATCGCTTCCCACACCGTCTGTCGATACGCTTGCGTGTCGATACGAGAGGTGATCACCCACTCCGGCCATCCAATGCCACGTCGCTCCACTCCATCCACATGCATGACCACCTCACCGAAAACAGCTTGATACGCCAATCCTAATTGCAATGTCGGTGCCATGTAATAGAGCTTCGAGACGGCATGGGGAGCCAGGTCGCGCTGATACAAAGAGGTTGGATTGGCCGCTTCAACGATGGCAGCAGTGGTGAACTGGCAAATGGCGATATGATCGGGATGCCCATAGGCGCCATCTGGCCCAAACGTCACCACTACATCGGGTTTCACACGGCGCACATATCCCACAATCTTCGCGATCGCCTCCGCGGGGGGAGCCTGGTCCAGGTCGCCATCAATATAATCCAGGAAATCGACCTGGCGGATGCCAAGTACCCTGGCGGCTGCCAACAACTCCGCCTCGCGTATCTTGCCCAGTGCTTCCAACCCTGGATAATCACGCTCGTCGCCAAACCAGCCACGCTCTCCTCTCGTCGCTGTAACGAGGTACGTCTCGACTCCCTCGGCGGCATATTTCGCGAGGATGCCGCCATTACCCAGCGATTCATCGTCGGGATGTGCCAACACACACATCAGTTTCAGTTGGTTCGTCATGTTTTCTCCTCCAGCGCTCGCTTATGACGAATAAAAAAAGTTCAACCTGCTTCATTTTGATGTTACCTGAAAAAACTGGCCCGGCTGCTGCACAGAGAAAATCGGCTTATTATTCGACCTTCTCCGTGCAGTAAGAGTCGCTTAAAGAGCTTAGTATGGCGTGTCGCTACGGTGTGACCTCGTAGAGAATGTTGAAGGGATTCTCCATCGGAACACGCCGCACAGCAAGACAACCTGCCCTCTGCCACTCGTTGCCTGATCGAACAGTGCACGGAGGGTTGCAAATTCACCTACACGGTCAATGAGGACCGGGCAGACAACTGGTTTGTGAAACGGAACCACCATAACGTTCGTTGCCTTCTGGTGAAAACCTGAACGACATTGGTATTGCAGTCACTTCATCAGCCTAAAAGGTGATTACAGGTTTTGTAGTTCACCTTTGTGCAAGGTCACGGCCTGTATTATAGCATCTACAGGGATGATTCCCCTGGCAGTTGTTAAGCGACTTTACTGAAGATTCTCCTTGGCTGAGCAGACTCAAGCATTCATTCACCAACTCTATTAACTGTTACCAAACTAATGATGACTGTGTAACCTATACCGGCAATTTGCATATAAAACAAGTAACAGAGCGATAACGGGTTTTATTTTGCCCTTGACCTTTATTAATTCGCTGGGTATACTCCTTACAGCAAAATATAGGCATTCGTTCTACTCTGTGGAAACAGAGTTAAATAATAAGAAAGACACCGCCTTAACCGCGAAACGCTTCATCTTGGCGGACGGACGTTTCAAAGGTTATCAGTGACGATGCCTTCATTATGTTTTGCACACAAACAAGGGTTTGCTAGCGTGCTGTATGGAAACTGATATTTTTCATCAATTTCCGTCCTATAGTATTTACCATTTAATATGTTTACTTGTCAAGTGTTTTGCCTACAATTTAATGGTATTCGCTACGGGAATTATATCCAGTATAGCGCGCTACATTTCTTCAGTTGTAGCCAGAAGAGCGTCTGGTATTAACATGAAGGAGCATATAGCGTGCTTTCACAACCATCAAAGAGAAAGAAACTATCGCACCGTTCTCCTAAAATGCAGCAGGAAGATGAGATACAACGTCGCCAACTCCGCTGGTGCTTCTTTATTATCCTCACCATTTGGACGCTCACATCACTCGTAGCTCCCATCGTGGTTTTTTGGTTTACAAAAAATCCGCTCAGCTTTTCCTTCTTTTCTACTCTTGCACCACCAATTTACCTTTGGTATCGCTTCGCAAAATATGTTCTTCAGGATGAAAGGACATTTGTGCTTGAAAAAATGCGGCTAGAGATGAAGGGACAAAATAATAAACATGCTCACTAGTGTGATTTTCCCTATAAAGTGGCCACAAGTTCTCTTCACGGAAAATGTCTGTTTTGGACATTTCATTTTGGACTCGGTGGCCAACATATGGATAAATAGTGACATTTTATGCTTCAAAATCGCCACTCATACGTGATTACAGCATAAAATGGCCGCGAAAACAGGAGAGGCCATGATCTGCAATCAACAGGCGAAAAGGCTGAGAAAGAGTAAAACAGGTGAACCTCCATCTCACTTGTGTAGTACTTGTGAAGCTAATAATGCTCAAACGGCCAGGTTTTCTTGCAGATCACAGCTGCTGGGGAGTACTTTTATAATATATAGTTTTTCAGCATAGATACAGGAGGATGTATTATGTACAAGCTTCTGCGGGGGTGTTTTTTTGGCTTAGGTCTGACTATGGCAATAGTTGTTACGCTTAGCTTTTTTACTCAAGGAGCATTCATACCACTACTACCCCTAGTTATCTTAGCAATGTTTGGTGTAGGAGTAGCATTAGCTGCACAACATGGTGTATTCCTTTCAAATAAGTGGTTCAGAGAGAATGGTATTCGTACGGAGGCAACGTTTGAAAAAATTGAAGCAGACAGGACGGTTACGTATAGTGGTTCTGATTTTTCTTCTTACCCTTCCTATACTATTCATGTCACAGGAATAAACCCGGTAACGGGACAACAGCAAACATTTACGCAATCGTGTTTAAGGAAAGAAATAGGGCGTTTTACCAGAGGTGACAAGCTTACTGTCTATGTTCACCCGGAAAGACCTGAAATAGCGTACAGGATTGACGGGGTTTCACGCCACTCCTAGACCAACGCAGCTAAAATGGGAATGCAAGCAACGCTCAAGCTCACATTTCCAGGGGGTGATCCTTTTTGATGTTTGCACAAGTAGTATGAGATACAACCAGGTTGCGTCGATTGCTACCAAAATGTGAACGAAGCTGCTCCCAGACTGCCATTACTAGGCATCTTTCGCTTGGCGATAACGGAAACCCTGCCCATATAACTTTGTCTACCTGTAAACACCTTTTCCCTCTTGCAAGGTAGTTACACAACACCTATACTAGAGAAAGTGAGTAACAAGTTGTTGTGTAACACGCATCAGGATCGTTTCGGGAGGGCTGTCAGATGCCGAAGGTTCCAGCATACACGCTGCTCTGGTCCTCCGCTCACTAGGCATACGAACTGCATGAGCACTCCTCCCCCATGGCGCTCAGCCTGGAGTCCGAGAGTCCTGCCTGGTTTGCTTGGTTGGCTGACGTGCCTTCCTTTGCTTTTCACGCAACTCACCGTAGTGGTGCTGCTCGTGGCGGGGCTGACATGGCGGGTCGTTCTTCAGCTGCAGCCGCCTCCGCCGCCACCGGCTGACTGCGGCCAACCGGCCGATGCGGCACGTTCCGGTGCCGTGGCGCAGTTCTGCTTCCCCAAACTCACCCCGCTGTTTGGTCAGGGCTCCATGACAGCGGGACCGGATGGCAGCATCTGGTTCACAGAGGGCCAAAAGATTGCACGCATCACGCCAGCAGGCGCGCTGACGGAGTTTCCCGTGCCGCCACCTGACGTCTTCATCACCGCAGGGCCGGACGGCAATCTCTGGTTCTCGGGGATGGGCCCCAAGATCGTGCGAATGAGCACGCACGGCGATGTCAGGGAGTTCGCTCTTCCCAAGCAGAGCCATGATCCCGCACCCCTCATTGTAGGGCCAGATGGCAATCTCTGGTTCACGGAGGGCCAGGGCGTTGGCAAGTTCGCGAAAATGACTTTGACCGGCCAGATCACGGAGTTCTCGCTTCCTTTCGAGGTGCGGGATCTTGCACCCGCATCTGACGGCAATCTCTGGTTTGTGGCGGACAGCCTCATTGGGCGCATCACCCCCAGCGGCATGGTGATTGCCAGGTTCGCTGTGGCGACGGACAAGATTGCCGCGCTCGCCGCAGGGCCGGATGGCAATCTCTGGTTTCTCGAAAACGATGGTCACGTTGGCCGGATCACGCTGGCTGGCGAAGTCAAGCGCTTCCCAGCCTTTGAGCCGACGAACCCGGCGTATAGCGTCATCATCGCAGGGCCAGATGGCAATCTCTGGTTTTCGGCTCAGCCAGGCAAGATCGGGCGCATCACCCCCAGCGGCGCGGTGACACTGTTCCCGCTTCCACCCAAGGCACAGATCGGCGGACTGGCAGCAGGATCGGATGGTCGTGTCTGGTTCCTCAGGTCTGATACCGACATGTCCGGCATCTTCTGGTGGACGCAGATCGGGCGCATCACGCCATGAGCGGCGTACTGCCCGATCCGCCTGCAGTTGCCAGCCATACTGCTGGAGTGCCACGAGAGGCGCTGGCAAGAGCTGGCCTTTAAATAGGTAAAATCACAACTAACTTTAACAATCTTAGGAGTCATCAGCTTCTGGTAGTTCTAATGTGCTATCTTGTACAGAGAACTGTCTTAAAGTTTCGAGACTCAATCCGACCAAAAAAAGGACGACGGCTACTAAAAGGACAGACGCTATCGCTATGCTCATATAGCCAACATGAGCACCCTCACTGCCAATCCAAAAAGTAGCTAAAACGACTATCAAAGTACTGTCACAATACCATCACACGGGGCGCTCCTGCTCTCACAATCTCCTCACCAACGGGCTTCTCTTCCTTTGCGTAGGGACCTATGGTACCATTTTCTTGACTTTCAACATTGGTCACGAATATTGTTGGCTATAGCAGAACGCCAAGTACAAATACCTGAAGGCCCTGCAAATGTATACAGAGGCAATAAATCAGTGCTATCGCGAGGCGATGGAAAAATATCCTGGAAAGAAGGAAGGCACCATCATGTCACAGATGAACTTATTTGACGAGCTACCTGAGCAACCAGCAAAACGCAATGGAGTACCATCTCTTGACAGATTCGAAGGTGCGCTGCTTTGCAGTACCGTTGGAGATGCTCTCGGCTGGCCTACCGAGTTCCTTAAGCAAACGAATGGCCATAGACCCTCATTCAGTTTACCTGTAAAAGATTTTGTCTCGTGGGAAAAATTGGTCGGTGGCAAATGGTGGGGATATGATGAAAGGATCGGACAAGGCGAATACTCTGACGATACACAACTGACTTTGGCAGTTGCCCGTAGCATTGCAGAAACCGGTCAGTTTGAACCGGAACGTTTTGCTTATGAAGAACTTCCTTTATGGCTGCAATATGAACGTGGAGGAGGCAAATCGGTAAAAACGGCGGCGAGAAGACTAGTGGGAAAAAATGCCGATTGGCAAAGCAACTTCTATAAGCAACACGACCTTGATTATAGAACCGCCGGAGCGAATGGAGCGGCTATGCGGGACTTACCCATAGCACTGGTCAACGTCAATCATGATTCACGCCTCATCAAGGACTCATTTCTTAACGCCATTATCACGCACGGACATCCCAGGGCTATTCTTGGTGCCATTCTCTTCGCTTTAGCGGTAAAGTATGCTCTTACAGCATCTCACGGGATTCCTATCGCATCACTTGTCAAATATCTCAGCGAGGGTATGAACAATACAGGTAAAGTCATTGCTGGTGATGATCGGATAACTCTCTGGATTCGTAGATGGGAACAAGAAAAAGGAGAAAAGTCATTCCGCCAATCCTTCATGCAAACATACCAGGAAGCTCTAAACTATCTCAAGAGCATAGACCAGTATGTGAGTTCTGACGCCAAATCCTACTATATCTTTGTAGGTGCCTTGGAACCTCTCACCAAAGGCTCAGGTCTGGCAACTGTCTGTGTCGCTATTTACCTCTTCCTCAAATATCTTGAAGAACCAGAGACAGCCTTGATGACCGCTGTCAATATGTTGGGAAGTGATACTGATACTATAGGTGTGTTTCTAGGAAGTTTGCTTGGCGCATATCACGGAATGAAGGCAGTGCCAACACATCTATTCGCACAAGTTCAGGATCGAGATTATCTTCTGAAAACGGCTAAACGGCTTCATGCAATAGCTGTAGGAGAGAAAGCAGATTTTGTAGCTGAAAATCGAACTGTCCAGCGAACGGATGCTTATTATAGAATATTAGCCTGGGAGATTGGTTTGCACGAGATGTTTTGGGATGCGCTCAGGGAAGGTGGTACTGTGGTACACCCTGCACTTGGACGCGGAACCATTACCAAGCAAGAGGTAAAGCCTATCAAACGTGATGACTATGTTGCCAAGTTAATTCACGTAAAATTTGATTGTGGACAGTCATGCATCTTTCACTCACGAGTAGAGCACAACGAGAGGATTTCAGAAAGTTTGGCAAAAGAGGTCGCTCGTGCATTACAGTGAGCTTGCCCCAGTATTGTAGAGCTGAGAAACTCCTCTGAAAAAGTCAAAGTGGAGTCAACTACCCCTTCTTCGCCCTACCAAGATACCGTTCAAACAGCAAATCCAAAAACGTTTTCGCGAACTCCGGGTCGTCGTTCACATGTTTGTAGAACTTGAAGTGACCGTCGATCATGTCCTGGAGCAGGTCATTTACCACAAGGTCAAAGGTGAGACGGGCATTTTCGGGTGGATTGACGCGCACGCTTGCTTCGAGATATAGCCATTACAAATGGGAGCTTCACCAGCACAAAGCCATCACAATTTCCTCCAGGCCTGTCAGAGGAGGGCGGGTCCTATACCAGAGCGCGCTTCCACTAATCCATTATCCAAATGGAGGTTCGTATCATTCGGAACTTTCCACCCTTTTCCTCTTGACTCTGTAGTATGGTACAGGGTGTATAGTTCTTCTGAAGGAGCAACAAAGATGGATACCCTTTCGATTGGACAAGTTGCGCGCAAAGCCGGGGTCGGCGTGGAAACGGTTCGCTTCTACGAGCGTGAGGGCTTGCTGGAAGAGCCGCCGCGTCGTGCCTCTGGCTATCGTCAGTACTCTGATCAGGTGGTCAAGCGGATTCGCTTTATTAAACGCGCCCAACAGCTAGGCTTCTCGCTCAAAGAGATTACGGAGCTGCTGCTGCTGCGCGTGGATGCACAGACGTCCTGTGAAGTGGTCAAGCAGCGCACAGAGGCGAAAATCGCTGAGGTGGAGCAGAAATTGGTCGAGTTACAACGCATGCGGCAAGCTCTGCTCCAGGTGGCCTCACTGTGCACAGGACGAGGACCGACCGGTCGCTGTCCCATGCTTGATGCACTCGACCGGCAAGAGCCGCTAGAGCAGGCTGAACAAACAGCGGAGTGAGCAACATCGATGTGTCACCACCACATCACTTTGCTCTGGTGATGCTCGGCGACTTTCGGGTCGCGATCTCACAGAAAACACAAACACGTGCATGGAAGGAAATAATCATGGATACGATACAAGGAAACGTTGAGCAACGCACGAACGATCTCGAACTGCTCTTCTCCCTCGAACTGCACTACCAGGGACCGATTGAGCTCGCTCCCATTGGAGAGAAGGTGGGCCAGCTGGTGGGTGGAGGAGACGGGACGCTCACCGGTCCCTTATTGCGAGGCACGGTCCGTTGGTCGAACTACGAGACGACTGGTGAAGACCTCGTCTGCGCACTGCAGGTTCCAGGGTTCATTCAGACGCACGACGGCGCTCTCATCCAGTTCGAGGGTCGCGAGTTCGCGATGCCCATCTCGGATGGAAGTAAGCAGTGGAGAGTCGCTGGCGTCCTGCGTTTCAAGACCGACGACAGCCGCTACGCGTGGCTGAACGAAACCTTCGCCCTCACCAGTGGCACGTTCGATTACGAATCCGGCATGGCTCGCTGGACGGCCTTCGTTCCGAGGAGCGAAGCAGGGAGCAACGACCAGGGAGGGCGGTAAATGGAAGGACTCAGACTGGATCAACTCGCTGAAACCCTGCGCGAGGCGGGCATCCGGCAGGCTTTCACCCCGGATGTCTCCCGGCTGACGGTGCGCTTGTGGAGAGAGATCGCCAGGGGTGGCCCGGTTTCTCCGCAAAGGGTGGAGCAGATCGCCTCTGCCCTCGACATCCCGCAGCAGACCGCCCACGAGGTGCTCCACAAGATGTGCGAACGGGATGGAGCGGGCCTCGTGGTGGGGATCGCCGGGCTGTCACAGAACCAGCATCCCCACCGCTTTACCGTCAATGGCATAAGACTTTCCACGTGGTGCGCGTGGGACTCCCTGTTTCTCCCCGTGATGCTCCAGCAGACCGCCCTTGTCTCGTCCCCGTGCCCGACCACAGGAGAGACCATCAGGCTGACCATCACGCAGGAGGGCGTGACGAGCTACCAGCCCGCCAGCACCGTCATTTCCATCGTGATCCCACAGCCGACCAAAAATGGGCTGGAATCGGTCGAGGAGATCTGGATGACGTTCTGCCACCACATTCACTTCTTTTCCTCGCCACAAGCGGCGCAGGAGTGGTTTGCCGCACGGGAGCAGGAGATCGTCATCCTCACTATCGAGGAAGCCTTTGAACTGGGTCGGCTGACTCTGAGCGAGGTCTTGCGGCACATCTAGGGCTAGCGGGGGCACGTTCTTGCGCTCTTTGCGCAAGGTCCGCCGACAGCCGACCTGCAAGTACTGGGTCGATGCATTGGCCGGTGCCTGCACAGGAAGAGATGGGTTATCGCTTGGAGCGTTTGGGGGCAGGAGCGGCTCCGGTGTCATCATACCGTTCATTGGAGAAAGGCACGAATATGATACAACGACGATTCTGGATGCGTGGGGGCGGAAGTGCTCTTGCAGCTCTTTCAGCCCTTTTTACCACACTGTGCTGTTTAGGGTTTCCGGCTCTGGTCGGATTCCTCTCTGCCTTGGGGACAGGGTTTTTACTCACTGATCGCTACCTGGAGCCGCTCCTGGCCACAACGCTCCTGCTCACATTGTTGATCGCCGGGCTCCATCTGCGCCAGCATCATCAGGTTGGACCTTTCATCCTCTCACTTGTTGCTAGCGGAAGTGTGTTCTTCGCCATCTACGGCATCGGGTTGCTCCCACATGCTGCGGGCGGCGATCACATGGCTGATGCCATGGCTGCCCCACCCACCTGGAGCTTGGTCCTGGCCTATGGAGCGATCCTCGTACTCCTAGGCGCGCAGGTCTGGGATCTCTGGCTTTTCCGCCGGTGCGTACGCTCCTCTCTTGTCTCAACTGGGACAGGAAAGGAAGGTGTTTGATGTGCCGAATGAGTGGAGTTCTGCTGACTGTGACGGGCTTTCTTGCCTGTCCCTGCCATCTGATTGTGACCCTGCCGCTCCTGGCCTCTTTGCTGGCAGGAACGGCCCTGGGCAGTTTTCTGACCAGCAATACCGGTCTGGTCTACACTGGTGCCTCCATCTACTTCGTGGTGGCACTCGCGCTCGGATACTGGTTCTTGTTCGGGAAGAGCCGTCCGAGCAGCACGATAGAGAGGACCTGTCCCACCTGCGTGCCTCTGGAACCTGGAGCAACACGGGAACGATCTACCACTTCGGATGAAGTGTCCGCGACAAGGAGTAGGGAATGACTTCCATGAAGAACGACGTGTATGACTTACTGATTCTGGGCAGTGGCTCGACGGCCTTCGCTGCCGCCATTCATGCCCAAGACCTGGGCAAAACGGCGGTGATGACCGAGGGGCGCACCCTTGGCGGCACCTGTGTCAACCGGGGCTGCCTGCCCTCCAAGAACCTGATCGAGGCGGCCCGTCTCGTCTACGATGCCGCCCATCCCCGCTACCCGGGTCTCACGCCTGCGCGTCTCGACGTGGATTTTCCGGCGCTCATTGCTCAGAAGGATGAGGTGATCCGTGAGTACCGTGACCAGCACTACGCCAGTCTCCTTGATGACGCCAACGAAACTGGTCAGTCTCCCATTGAGCTGGTGCCAGGACGGGCGGTGCTGGTCGATCCGCACACCGCCCGTGTGACGGCTTCCAATGGAGAGGTGCGCCAACTTGTCGGTGACCAGGTGCTCATCGCTACCGGGTCCTCGCCACTCATCCCCGACCTCCCAGGGCTCTCCGAGACCCCGTATCTCACGAGTGATCTGCTCACTAACCAGGAGAACCTGGAACTGACCGAACTCCCCCGCTCGCTGCTCATCCTGGGCGGTGGCTACATTGCCCTTGAACTGGGCCAGATGTTTGCTCGCTTTGGCAGCCAGGTGACTATCGTCACACGCGGACCGAGCATCCTGTCGGGCTACGAGCCAGAAATCGCCGAGAGCCTGACTGAGATTCTCCGTGAGGAGGGCTTGCAGATCGTCACCGGGGCACAGGCGCGTTCCGTGCGCCATGAAGGAGACGGGGTGGCACTGGTCGTAAAGCTCCATGGCAGCAGTCGGACCTTCACCGCAGAACAGCTCCTGGTGGCCACGGCGCGACGCCCGAATACCCAGGACATCGGGCTTGAGCGGGTAGGCGTCACACTCGATGGGACTGGAGCCGTGCGCGTTGATCCGCATCTGCGTACCAACATGGCCCACATTTGGGCGGCCGGTGACGTCATCGGGCGCGAGACCGAGAGCCAGATGGCCACCCCCGTGGGTGCTCATGACGGCAAGCTCGCCGCCCACAATGCCCTCTCCGGGGAGTCGCTGCAAAAGGTCGATCACACGGTCATCCCGCGTACCATCTTCACCGATCCCCAGGTGGCCGTCGTGGGGTTGACCGACGAGGAGGCCAATGCACGTGGGATCACGTGCCGGTGCAACACCATCCCTATGAGTGCGGTGCCGCGAGCCGGAGCCATTCGTGACACGCGCGGCGTGATCAAAATGGTGCTGGATCGAACGAGTCGGCGGGTGGTAGGGGTCTCCATGCTCGGTGTGAACGCCGGAGAAGTGATCCACGAGGCAGCAATGGCGCTGCGTTTCGGGGCCACCACGGACGATTTCATCGACCTGATCCATGTCTACCCGACGATGGCCGAGGCGCTCAAGATCGTCGCCATCTCGTTTACGAAGGATGTCAATCGGCTGAGTTGCTGCGCCAGCTGAGCTGACGCGAACAGCCCGGCGTGGTCATTTTCTCTGCACTGCTGCTCGCTACGCGAGGAAGAGGCAAACACCGAAGGAAAGGAAACCCATGAAGCAGTCTTCCCTTGACACACTGGCCACTCGTTTGGCAGCGCAACTCGACTGTACACAGGACGTTGCCTGTCGGCAGATTATGCAGGCCATGGCCGAGACTGGACAGCCTCTCGCGCCAGTTCATCTGGCAAGGCGTTTGCAAATGAGCCAGGAGAATCTTGCGGCGCATCTGGCCCGCGTCCTGGATACCGAGTTTGACACGCAGGGCAATATCGTGGGTTGGGGGATCACGCTCCTGCCTACCCAGCATCGGTTTCTGCTGAAAAGGCATCCCCTGTTTACCTGGTGCGCCTTTGATACGGTGCTGTTTCCGCCCTTGTTGCAGGTCGAAGCACAGGTGCAATCTGTCTGCGAGGCGTCCGGCCAGCCCATTACGTTTGTCGCCACCCCGGAAGGCATTGCGGACCTGCTCCCGGCAACGAGTGTGTTGTCACTCATCCTGCCCGCCGAGCGGTGTGACTGTGTCCGAGGGACCTTTTGTCAGCAGTCGCTCTTTTTCCAGTCAGAAGAGGCCGCCTCGCCCTGGCTGGCGTTGCACCCCGAAGCGGTACTCCTCTCGCTTGAAGAAGCTGCTATTGTTGGACAAACTGTCGCCAGGATGTGACCGCACCAATCCGCTGCCTAACCACTGAGAAACTCTTCTAAAAAAGTCATAGAGGAGTCAGCTACCCTTTCTTCGCCCTACCAAGATACCGTTCAAACAGCAAATCCAAAAACGTTTTCGCGAACTCCGGGTCGTCGTTCACATGTTTGTAGAACTTGAAGTGACCGTCGATCATGTCCTGGAGCAGGTCATTTACTACAAGGTCAAA
>WNGL01007954.1_pt1 | contig 16367 bp, 18 predicted proteins | sample 5400591 | NCBI WGS metagenome assembly WNGL01 (sample SAMN13153377, study PRJNA577476) | soil metagenome | isolation source: 80 cm soil or saprolite under Garry oak tree replicate 1 | place: USA:California | collected 2016-06-15
TTCCTGAAAGGCAGTTTGCGGCTCGCTTAGCACCGTCGAAGCGACGGTCAACTGTTCGAACACTCTCTTTTGGGTGTCGAACTCGCGGACTTTGTGATGCAGCAGCGGATTCTTCTCGCGCTCTTTGATTCCCGGCGCCCCGCTGATGACCACGACAGGCGACTTCTCGGCGAAGGCTTCGGCCGTCGTGTTTGCCACCTTCAATCCGCCCACGCAATAGGTGACGCAGACCGCGCCCAATCCGCGCACGCGCGCGTACGCATCGGCGGCAAAACCGGCGCCCTGCTCGTCACAGGTGTTGATGATGCGCAGTTTGCTTTTGAAGAGCTGGTCGTAAAACCCCAGCACGTAATCACCCGGAATCCCGAACACATGCCGCACTCCGTGGGCGTAGAGACGCTGGATCAGGTATTCGCCGATCGAAGGTCCGGGTTTCATTTGGCCGAAAGAGGTTACCATGCCCCTCAACCCGGGTCAAAGTAAGCCCTCATGAACTGCGGGCGCACGACAGATTTCTTCGAGAGCGCCGCCCGCTGCCGCATAAATGCAGCGTTCCGGTTGGCTTCGGAACGCCGAATTTGTGCGGCAGCGAAGAATTTTGTCGTGTGCCCACGAACGGTTCGGCGAAATCCACGCCGCTGCATCGTCCTCGTCCTCGTCATCGAGCTTGTAGCGGTCTTTGTAATTACGATTACCACGACGGCGAGTGTGATTTGATTAACCCGCCTTCTTCGAACGTCCCCTAAACGGCCTGCAAGTTGACATCCAGCGGGCGCCGGATAGCATTTAAGAGAGTTGCCGACTGGCGCGTTCGTCTATCGGTTAGGACACGGCCCTCTCAAGGCTGAAAGACGGGTTCGATTCCCGTACGCGCTACCATTGATAATCAAGGGTTTCTGAAGCAATGCAGTAAAAGTGCAGTAAACTCGCTCGAATTCTTCTTCGCCTGGTTAATGGTCTGAGTCCCACTTCAACACCTGTCCCTCATGGCTACCCGGCTTTGAAGCGATCCCTCACGGGATGATTTCCAACGACGTAATCTTGTCCCCTTCGAGTTTGAAGAAGAATCGAAGGTCAACAGGGCTGCCGGGAAAGTTTCCAACCAAATGGCTGGTGACGATCGTCTTCCCGTCCTTCTCTTCACACGCGATGGGCTCGCTCGTGTATTCATACTTTGCCGAGGCATCCGTCTTCCACGTTTTGATTGCGGCCCGGCCTCGGTGGGTGTGTCCCTCATCCTTCACGACGGCATCCTCACTGAAACATCGTGAAACGGCGTCGCCGTCACCTTTGTCTGCGGTGAAGTAGGCGGCGATGGGTTTCGGCAGGTTGAGCGATTTTGTTGCTGGTTTCATATTCGTGTCCTTTCTCGTTGATGTGTTTTCCCTTTCAAACCGTCGGAATTATCCCACCATCAATCACAAATTCGCTACCGGTGATGGCGGAAGCTTTGTCCGATGCGAGAAAGGCGGCGAGTTCTGCGACTTCATCCGGCCTGTTCGGACGACCCAAGGGAATACCGCCGAGCATGTCCATGAGCTTTTGCCGGGCTGCGGTGTATTCGCTTTTGTCATGGTCGGCCATTCGCTGGATCATTCTTGTGGCTGCATCGGTTTCAATAAAGCCGGGCGAAACGGTCACGACGCGAATTCCTTTGGGACTGACCTCGTTCGACAAGGCCTTGCTGTAATTGGTTAGCGCGGCCTTTGCGGCGGCGTAGGCAAGAGTGGAGTCGTACAGCGGCAGCGTCCTTTGAATGGACGAAATGTGAATGATGACGCCCGAACCCCGCTCAATCATTGACGGCAAAAGACCGCGATCCAGGCGCGCAGCAGGAAACAGATTCTCATTCATGTTTTGCTGCCAGATTTCGTCAGTCACCGCGATAAATCCACCGCTCGGCGCTGATGACCCGCCGACGTTGTGAATCATGATGTCAATTCCCTCAAAGCGATTCAGGATTTCGTTGATCACCATCGTTGTGCCTTCAGAGGTCGAGGCATCCGCCTGGATGAAGTGGTAGTCCTTTTTTTCAACTGGCGCAGAGCGCGCGGTGATGATGACGGTTGCCCCTCCCTGCTGGAAGCGTGCGGCAATCGCCTTGCCCGCGCCTTTTGTGCCGCCGGTTACTAAAACGCGCTTGCCAATGAATTCCTTCGCGTCAAAAGAACTACTGTATGATGAGGTGTTCATGAATGGGTTTGTGATAAGTGTAAATGTCGATCCATTAGAATTTCACGGCGGGCAATGCCCCGGAAGCGCTGAAGTCTGTCGAAACGCTGACCTCTCGCCAGCGTTCTGCCTCGTGTGCCCGCGTTGCCTCAGCTTGGGCTGCGAACTCAACTGCGTCGCTGCCGATCAGAAGATGTGCCGGGAGATGGTCGCTGTCAGCCAGGCGGAGAATAAGTTGTGCCACTTTGGCCGGGGCGCTAACTTCGTTCCCCCAGTAAGACTCCAGAGCCTTGATAACCGCACCTACGGAGGGTTCATACTCCGGGAGCAAAGCAGGTGTTTCTTTGTTCGCGCGGACCCCCCAATTCGTGCGCATTCCACCGGGTTCTAAGGCACACACCTTTACACCAAAAGGAGCCACTTCCTGCGCCAGCGACTCCGTGAATCCGCCAACCGCCCACTTGGCTGCATGGTAGCCAGCGCTGCCGGGGCGGGCCAGGCGACCGCCCACGGAAGAGATTTGGAGGATGCAGCCGCTTTTTTGTTTGCGCATGATTGGCAGCGCAGCGCGGGTTACGTTAACGACACCGTAAAAGTTTGTGTCCATCAACGCTTTGAATCTATCAGAACTTAACTGCTCGAAGGGCGCGATGTCACCGTATCCTGCATTATTTACAACGACATCAAGTCGGCCAAACGCGTCCACTGCCACTTTCACTGATGCGCGTGCTGCGTTCTCGTCTGACACGTCGAGGGGAGCCGTCCGAATTTGGTCGCCATACTTCTCCACCAAATCGTTGAGGCGGCGAGGGTCGCGGGCGGTTGCGACAAGGCGATCACCCGATGCGAGCACAGCTTCAGCGATGTTGCGGCCCAAACCGCCAGCGCTGCCGGTTACCAACCAGGCGCGCTGGGTCATTTTTCCACTACTCGGGTTCGTATTCATATTTTTCATTTCCTAGTTTGATTGGCTGTTTGTGATGTCTAGTTCATTGCTCCCAAGCCGCAGGCAGCGGCACTATGGCTTCTGACTTGCGAGCGGGCTTTGATGCCCGCCGGAGCTTCCCGCCCCTTTTTGCCTCCCGCTTTTTCTTCGACTTATTACTACCTTTCATGCTGCCAAAATACCCAACCGTCACTGATGCTTCCAATACATCTTCACTATCTGAATGATGCCCATATAGTATCAGTATGGAATTGCGACATTTGCGATATTTTGTGGTCGTTGGGGAGGAGCAGCATTACGGGCGTGCCGCACGGCGGCTTCGGGTTGCTCAGCCCGCGCTCTCCCGCCAGATTCAAGATTTGGAGGATGAGATTGGTTGCCAATTGTTCGACCGCCTACCCCGTGGAGTGAAAATAAGTGCGGCGGGAAAGTCATTTCTGGAGGATGCGCGACGCGTTTTTCAGCATGTGAACGAAGCGACCGTGCGCGCCAAGCGCGTGGCACTCGGCCAGTCCGGGACATTTCGGGTCGGGTTCACTGAGAGCGCATCCTGGCATGGTGTGGTTCCAGACTCATTCCGGCAATTCCGCCAACGGCAACCGGACGCGGAACTCCAACTGAATCCATTAAGCTCATTAGAGCAGGTTGAAGCCATTCGAGCCGGCCGACTGGATGCGGGCTTTGTGTTTAATATGCCGAAAACAGACCGCGAATTGGATCAAATCCAAGTCGAATGGCACAATTTAGTATTGGCCGCACCCAAAGGTCATCCGCTTACAAAGATAAAAAAACTCCGACTGCGCGACATGGTTGACGCAGATTTTGTTTGGTTTCCGAGGCGGCAAAGCCCCGCCTACTATGATCGCCTGATGCACGAATGTTTCCGTGGCGGCTTGAAATCTCCACGCATCGTCCAGGAAGCAGCGGATCAGGCAACCATTCTTAGCCTTGTTACGTGCCGGCTGGGTGTGGCGTTCGTAAGCGAACCCACACGCTGGCGATGTCCCGAAGGCGTGGATTTGCTGACCGTAATAGATTTGAATTTGCCGCTCCCATTTTCTCTTGTTTGGCGGAAAGACAATGGTTCGCCCTTGCTCGCAAGATTTGTAGCTGATGTCCGGCTGTTGCCGGAGGTGCGGAGGTTTGTGAACGGCAAGGATGGCACAGGCATCCGAGCCGGGAGTTGACGGACCAGATATTGAGCAAATTCTGAGGCTGAACTAAAAGTAATCATGTCAATTGAATGTGAAAGCATCCACCGGAAAAACAATGTTAGAAAAAAACAAGATAACCTAATATGAAACCGACCGATAAAATCGCTCTGATCACGGGAGCCAGCCGGGGTTTGGGACGCAATACAGCCATGAATCTCGCCCGTAACGGCACCGATGTCATTCTTACTTATCACGCAAACCAAAAAGAAGCGGAGTCGGCGGTGGCCGAAATTGTCGCGCTTGGCCGAAAGGCTGTTGCCTTCAAACTCGATACCCGCCAATGGACAGAACGGGCTTTGATTTTGTCGTTCAAACCTCGCCCGAGACGCGAAGTCTTCGCATCTTGGCGTTCAATTCATCAATGAATGCATTCATAGTATTTTCCTTTAATCATCAGGCGAGGGTTTGAGTGCGTTGCGAATCGCGAGCAGCAGCACTTCTTTGCTGACAGGTTTTTGCAGTAACTGTATAGCGCCCGCCTGCAACGCCTGGCGCTCTTCCTCTGGAGAAGAATGGGCAGTGACGAACACAATTGGAACCGGATTGGAGGCCTCAGCCAGGCGCCGCTGCAACTGAAGGCCGTTCATGCCCGGCATCCGCAGATCAAGTATAAGGCAGGCTGTCTCCTCCGCTCGTCCAGACATCAGAAACTCTTCCGCCGATGCGAAGGCCTCCGCCCGCAGTCCGGCTGAGTGAAGGAGCCTCCGGGTGGAGCGTCTCACCGAAACGTCGTCGTCCACGATCGAAACGAGCGGGGGGTGAAGGCTTTTATTCTTCGCGTCCATCGGCGTTCACGAACCAGAATGCGTTCATGCTGCACAATAACGGCGGGCGCGGAGAAATATCCACTGAACCTTGGGACAGGTAGGTTTCTATTTAAGTGGTCTTTGAATTCCAAGCTTCTCGGCCATGCGGACCAGATCGGCGACTGATTCCGCACACGCCTTTTTCATGATGTGAGCGCGATGAAATTTGATCGTTCGCTCGGTGGTGGCCAGCTTGCCGGCAACTTGTTTGTTAAGGAGCCCCGCGGCAACGAGCGGCAGCACTTCGCGCTCGCGCGGCGTAAGCTGTTCCTAGCGCTGGCGCAACTCTTCGATTTCAGATCGGTCCTTGCGCTCTGCTCTGTCTCGGTCAATCGCAGCGCGGATGGCGTCCAAAAGATTCCGACTCCGGAAAGGCTTAGTCAGGAATTCCGTGGCACCCGCTTTCATCGCGCGCACGGACATTGGGATGTCCCCATGTGCCGTGATGAAAATGATGGGAATATGGATTCCAGACTGTGTCAGTTCGTGTTGAAGATCCATGCCGCTCAATCCAGGCATGCGCACGTCAAGCACGAGACAGGCCGGTCTTGCAGGCCGTGGGTTCTTAAGGAATTCCCGGGCGGAAGTAAAAGTTTGGACTTCCAGGCCGATTGATCGAATTAAGCGCTCGGTCGAACGACGAACTGACAGATCGTCATCCACAACGAACACGATGGGCTCGGGCTCGCTCATGATGTACCATTGCTCGCACCCGGCAGGCTAAACAGGAACGTCGCTCCGCCCCCCTCATTCGGCTCAGCCCACAACCGGCCGCCATGCGCTTCGATGATCGAGCGGCTGATTGCCAGCCCCATACCCATACCCTGCGGTTTCGTCGTGTAGAAGGCTTCAAAAAGCCTGTCCATCTCCTCTGGTTTGAATCCGCTGCCAGCATCCTGCACGCTCAGCAAACAGCCTGGCACTCCATCCCGCACCTCGCGCCTTCCGCAAACAATCAGAATACGCTTTGCTTCCGCCGTCCCTTTCATCGCATCCATCCCGTTGACGACCAGATTGAGCAAGACCTGCTGGAGTTGGACGCGATCTGCCATAACCGGAGGCAAGTCGTCGGCCAGGTCAGTCCGAATCGCCACGTGCTGCGAAGCGGATTCGTACCGGGCAAGGGCTGATACATCCGCAACCACATCCCTTAAGTTCAGCAGGGCTTTTGCAAACGGCTCTTTTCTCACTAACTGTCGGACCAGCCCGACGACGGCACTCGCCCGATCTGCATCCTCGATTATTTCAACGAGCGCACTGCGGATTTCCTGGAGATTGGGAACTGAATCTGGCAGGAAGGTTAGACAGGCGTTGGCGTTGTTGAGGACCGCGGTGAGGGGCTGGTTGACTTCGTGCGCAATCGATGCCGTCAATTCTCCGAGGCTCGTGACTCTGACAGCATGTGTGAGCTCCGATCGAACCTTGCCGAGGGCTTCTTCCGCGAGCCGGCGCTGCGTCACGTCCTGAACTGCGCCGATGTACTCCAGTTGTCCATCGGCGTTGCGGTTGCCGTGCGCAATCAGGTGCAGGTGTTTCACGGAGCGGTCGGGCATCAGAAGCCGGTGCTCGTACTCAAAGTCGCTGACACCGCTCCGCGCCCGGTTGATCATATCATTCAACATCGGGATGTCTTCTGGATGCACTCGACTGCCGATCCGTTCCAGTGTAACGGCCATACCTTGGTCAAACTCGAATATGCGATAGAGCTGCTCCGACCACGCGATCTCGTCCGTTGCGACACGCCAGGAAAAATTGCCCATTCGGGCAAGATGCTGGCCTTCCGCTAGGAATGCCTCGCTGCGCTGCAGCGCCTGCTCCGCGCGCTTCCGCTCATCAATGTCGGTGTGCAGAGCGCACCAGCGGGCGATGCGTCCGTCCGGGTGCCGAAGGGGAAGCCCGCAAACCTGAAACCATCGATAAGTACCATCGAAACGTCGAATCCGTGTCTCGAAATCATATGGATCGCCTGAAGTGATCGAGTGTGTGATACTCTCTATGACACGAGGGAGGTCGTCAGGATGAACCGTGTCACTGGTCCCCCATTGCTTCAGTGCTTCCAGTGTCCTGCCGCAGTATTCGAGGAGTTGTTTGTTGACGGTTTCGACGTCACCAACCGGCGTCAAGGTTGCGACCAAGCCGGGAATACTATCTACAATCAAGCGCGTGTTGCGCTCGCTTTCGCGCACCGCTGCTTCTGCCCGTCGGCGCTCCGCAACCTCCTTTTTCAGCTCCTCATTGGCTGCGGCAAGTTCTGAAGTTCGTTGCGCGACCCGTTGATCGAGCTCCTTGGCGATCCGCCTTTGTTCGGTCAACAGCCGCGCTTCCTGTAGCCCGATCGTTGCCTGATTCACCGCGACGCTCAGGAGAAGTCTCTCGGTCTGCCCCGGGAAATCCAGACGCTGAGAGCCCGCTACGATAAAACCGATTTCCCCTTGCAACCCCAGTCGCAAGGGTACGATCGAAATGTCTTCGTCTCCAATGCGGTTCCGCACCGACAACGGCCAGTTCTGTGGGTCCTCTCCCAAACACCGATGGAGCAACTCTCCAATCTGCTGCGGACCTGCCTTCAGGCTTTGCGGTTGGGCGACCCGTGCCATCTCGATGGGTGCGTCGCCGGTTGGTTCTTTTAGACGCACATAGACCAGATCCAGGTGGAGCATTTCCAGCAGCACGTCGAGCAGGGTGCGAACAATCTGGGACCGCTCGCTGCCACTCCACATGGCAGGAAGGGCGATTACGCTGACCAGATCGTTAATGCAGCGCCGCAGCCGCCTGATCTCGTCAGCGGGATGTTCGAGCTGCACTTCCATGTCAGGCCACCATCGGGGGCGGCGAAGTCTGCCCGGCACGCCGTTCGCGAAGCTCACGGAGGAACTCCTCCGGCGGTACAAAAAACGGATTCTGCTGGAGTATGCCGCCGATGATGATCATCGGATGCGTCCGCATTATATCAATCACCACGTTTCCTGCAAACTTCGCAAGATCGTATACGCAGATGATCGCGTCGTCGTAGCGTCGCCACACATCATTTACCCGTGATTCGAACTCAATGAGATTGTCGATGTGCGACCGATCTTCAGCCGCCCAGTCCATATGGCAGACAATGCGGCTGAGCGGAAACGCTCCCCTGGCGTTGCCGCTGGCCAACTGCTGAAACACCTCCAGCATTCGATCCTGATCGAAACGGCCGTCCCGGAGGTATGTTTCAGTGTTGCTCCGAAGTTCGAATTGCCCGCTCTGTTGGGCGGCCGTCATGTCAATCCCTGCCGCAGCCAGCCGTTGTACATGGTCAAAACGTTTATCCGGATTAACGACGTGAACCGCCTTGTCGCCACACTCGAACCCGGCCTTAATAAACGGAAGCAACACGCGATACGCTTCATCGTCGCTGTTGAAGAACGCACAGACATGACGTGTTTCGCCGAGCTGGGAGCCGGCAAAAGGAATAGGGGCCACAGTCTTCTTCATGGTCTATTCCTCCCATTTGCTTCGTCATCGCTGAGGCCAGTGTATTCGCGCCGGCCTTGATTGACAAAGCGGAGGCAGCCGTCATGGAGTGTAGTCGAGGCCGATCCGGCAAGCGCATTGAGCCCGACTCGATGCGTCTCGATCGTCGTGATGGCGTTTGCCGTCTCTTCTAATCGGGGCTTCATGGCATGCCGTCCACTGTACCAAACCTGAATATATCTACAGCAGCGTCAAAATGCAAAGGATCGCTCGCCGCTCCGTTTCGCATGATCGGGAGGCCTTGCATGTGTAACCCCCGTTAACCTGATTCACCTGTCCTAAAGGACAGGCATCCGCACTGTCCCAAGGTTCAGTAGAAATTCCCACGCCTGCGCAGCTATGGTCTGGCATGAACAAAATCCAGTTCATGCAAGGTAACGAATGCGAGAACTAAAAACGGGAAAAGAACCCGTCGCCAAGCAGACAACTAAACGTCGGTAAACGAAATGGAAATAAGCCATGAATGCAAAAAGTAAGGAACATCAAACGGCTATCGTCACCGGCGCATCGAGCGGCATCGGCTTGGGCATAGCCCAGGCGCTTCTCGAACATGGTTACCGTGTCGTGGCCAATTCGCGCACGATCAGCAAATCAAAGGATTTAGAACCTTCCGCGGACCTTGTCCTGGTGGACGGTGACATTGGCAAAAAGGATACGGCAATAAGAGTGGCTGATGCCGCGATCAGCCATTTCGGCCACATCGATCTCCTCGTCAACAACGCGGGCATCTATATTCCGAAGCCGTTCACTGACTATACGCCCGAGGATTTCGAAATGATGATCAGTACGAATGTGGCCGGGTACTTTTTCATAACGCAGCAGGCGGTTGTGCAAATGCGGAAACAGAAGTCCGGGCATATCGTAAGCATTTCGACGGTCTTGACGGATCAGCCGCTGGCCGGGGCGCCCATCTCACTGCCGGTCATCACGAAATCCACCATTCCGGCGTTCAGCCGCGCGTTGGCGATGGAATACGTGAAAGACGGGATTCGGGTCAATACGATCTCGGTCGGGGTCGTGGACACGCCGATGCACGCCAACGACGACCACGAGTTCCTGAAAAAGCTCCACCCCATTCAGCGATTGGTTCAAGTCTCGGAAGTCGTGGATGCTTTGTTCTATTTGCAGTCGGCACCGATGGTGAACGGCGAAAATATTCGCATTGATGGCGGAGCACATGCTGGCGCCAAGTGGTAACAACAAAAGAACACGGAGAAGAAAGTAAGGAAACAGATGAACACAATACGAACCAAAGGCAAGACTCACTGGCTCGCCCACAGCAAATTATCATGCGTGGCGGCGGCGGCGCTTGCATTCTCAGCTTTCCAGGGCTTTGCTCAACAGGCCCCTTCGCAGCCGGTAAAGAACGTCGTGCTCGTCCATGGAGCCTTTTCGGACGGGTCGAGCTGGGCCAAAGTCATTCCTTTGCTTGAGGCCAGGGGTCTTCATGTGACGGCGGTGCAGAATCCTCTTACGTCGCTGGCGGATGACGTCGCAGCAACACGGCGGGCCATTGCCATGCAGGACGGCCCCGTCATTCTCGTCGGACATTCCTGGGCCGGGATGGTTATCAGCGAGGCTGGCAACGACCCCAAGGTTGCCGGGCTTGTTTATGTTGCGGCGATTGTGCCAGACGAAGGGCAGGCGGCCAGCGAAGTGCTAAAGTCTTACGCGCCACGCCCCGGTCTTGCCGAAGCAAAGCCCGATGCCTCAGGCTTTCTTTCACTCACCCGCAAAGGAATAGACGAGGACTTCGTCCCCGATCTTCGGCCAGCCGAAAGAGCCAACGTCTATACAATTCAGGGTGCGTGGAATTCGGCATGTCTGGCCGATAAAGCGTCGGTCCCGGCCTGGAAGACAAAACCATCGTGGTTCATTGTCGCAGCCGACGACCGGATGTTGCCGCCCGAGTATGAGAAGGCAGTCGCGGTCCATATCCGTGCAACAACGACGACTCTCGCCGCCGGCCATGTGCCAATGCTATCCAAACCAAAGCAGGTAGCCGCCGTAATCATCGAGGCTGCCAACACACCCTTCACCGCGCTCGATGCTGCCCACGCAAGTGCTAAATTCGTATTTCCCGCCAACTCCCAGACTCAGGAGATTCAGACCGATGGCGCGACAATTCATGTCCGAGTCGGCGGACAAGGCCCGGCGGTCGTGCTGATTCACGGATTCGGATTCACAGGCGATATGTGGGCGCCCATGGCTGCCGAGCTTGCCCGCGACCACCGAGTGGTCGTGCCAGACCTGCGCGGCATGGGTCTTTCCTCACATCCCGCCGGTGGCTATGACAAGAAAACACAAGCAGCCGATATTCGGTCCGTTCTTACTCAACTCGGTATCGATCATGCCGCAGTCGTTGGGCATGACATTGGCGCAACGGTGGCCTATGCCTATGCCGCCCGTTACCCCGATAAAACCGACCGGCTGGTGATGATGGATGCGCCGGTGCCGAGCATTCCACCCTGGGACGAAATCGTGCGCAACCCTGCGCTCTGGCATTTCTCTTTCGGCGGTCCCAATGCTGAACGGTTGGTGGCTGGCCGCGAGCGCATTTATCTTGATCGTTTTTGGAACGAATTTGCGAGTGATCCGTCGAAAATCGACGAAGCGACCAGAGCCCATTACACTGCGTTTTATGCGCAACCGGGCGCCATGCGTTCCGCTTTTGCCCAGTTCCTCTCAATTCCCAAGGATGTTGAAGATAACAAAGTCTCAATGATGACCAAGCTAACCATGCCGGTGCTCGCGATTGGCGCCGAAAAAGCGTTTGGTGCCAACGTGGCCATCATCATGCGCAACGCGGCCGATAATGTGACCGAAGTCTTGATCGCAAATTCGGGCCATTGGCTGATGGATGAACAACCTGCCGATACAATTGCTGCCGTGCGTGATTTCCTTGACCGGAAAACCGCCACTACAAAGTCTTTGCCCGGAAAGCAAACGGCCGTTGCATCGCTCGCTCCGACTAAACAGTTTCTTCTGACGCGACGATCCCCCGCGTATTGGCGCGTCACGTTTAATCACCCGCCTCTCAACATCTTTGGCCCCGAAGCTATTCCGCAGCTCAACGAAATCATCACCACGCTGGAAACAGACCAGGACGTCAAAGTAGTCGTCTTTGACAGCGCGGTTGCCGGGTTCTTTATGACTCACTACGACTTCCTGGCGAGACCTGAGGACACGACAAGCCTGCCGCCGGGGCCGAGTGGGCTGGGGCCTTTCAACGACATGCTCGTGCGCCTGAGCCGTGCCCCGGTTGTGTCGATCGCATCCATCCGAGGGCGCGCGACCGGTAACGGAAGCGAACTTGCCTTGGCCTGCGACATGCGTTTCGCCAGTCGCGAGAAAGCAATATTGTCGCATTTTGAAGTTGGGGCTGGTGTGGTGCCTGGAGGTGGTCCAATGGCACGGCTGCCGCGTCTGATGGGACGCGGACGCGCACTGGAAGTGCTTCTGGGGGCCGACGACATCCCGGGCGATCTGGCCGAACTATACGGATACGTCAACCGTTCATTGCAGGATTCAGACCTCGACGGGTTTGTCGAATCCCTCGCAGCCCGCATCGCATCGTTCGACAAGCGGGTGATCAGCGAGACGAAGGGCTTCGTCAACGTGGCCAGTTTGCCGCCTGACTTCGAAATCGCACCGGAGTGGGATGTGTGCCTTGCCTCGATCATGCGGCCGGCCGCGCAAAAGAGGATCAAGAAGTTGATGGAGCAGGGATTTCACAAGCCAGGTGATGTGGAAAACCGCTTGGGCTATCACGTCGGAAAGAGGATCAAGAAGTTGATGGAGCAGGGATTTCACAAGCCAGGTGATGTGGAAAACCGCTTGGGCTATCACGTCGGCCAACTCGAGCGCTAAGCGTCTCAAGAAAGGAGAATACCTATGTCACATCATGCTTCCGGTCCCAACTTTGAATTTCCGCGCGGAGACGCCCGATTGGACATGACCGATCTCTTCGTCTTCACCAGGCCGGGAGATCCTTCTAAGTCAATAATTGTCTTCAATGTACATCCGTCTTTCAGGTTGGACTCGCCGGAGTCGACGACTTCAGAGCCCTTTGCGCCAGGAGCGCTGTACGAAATCAAGATCGACACAAATGGTGATGCCATTGCCGATATTTGTTACAGCGTTCAGTTCGCATCTTCCGAAGATGGGAAGCAGGCTGCGACAGTGCGCCGTATTCAGGGCGCGCGAGCCTCTGGCGTCGGCGAGGATGGCGAAGTTATTGTTGAACGAGCCCCGGTCTCAGTCGCGCGGGAGGCCCTGGTGACGAAAGCCGGGGGCTACTGCTTTTTCTTTGGTTGGCGCAGCGATCCTTTCTTTTTCGATGTAAACGGCAATTTCAATCACATGCAGTTCACAGGGGATGACTTCTTCACCGACAAAGATGTTTGCAGCATCGTGCTTGAACTGCCCAACTCGGCTTTGGGAACCAATGCGGTAGGAATTTGGGCTCGCACAGTGGAGAAGACTGCAGACGGCTGGATCCAGGCAGACCGCGGTGGAAGACCCTTGCAAGCGGTTTTCCTTCCCGGCGAGAAGAGAGCGGAATACCTCAACGGGGACCCAGCAGATGATAGTCGCTTCATCGGCGTGTTCGCACACGAATTGGAACACTCGGGCGGCTACACGCCGGAGGACGCCAAAGGCGTCGCGAGAACGTTGCTGCCAGACATTCTCTTCTATGATCCTCGCCGCCAGGTATCCTTTCCGCAAAATGGCCGGACCCTGACCGATGACGTTGCCGACGTTTTCTTTTCGATGTACGCGAACCGAAACGTGACAGATAAGGTCGGGCCGCACCGCGATCTGCTGGATGAGTTCCCGTACCTCGGACCCCCGCATTCGATCGAATCAAATTCGCACAACGCCACCTTAGGAGGGAAACATGGAAAGCAAGGCTAGATTGTCGGGACGTTGTCAGTCTGACCGTACCGTGCTCGACGCTGTCGCCTCACGTCGCCAATTCCTTATCGCCACGGCAGTCGGGGCGACTGCGGTTAGTCTGCCAATGGCGGCGGTCTCCGCCGAAAGCGAAAAGGAGTCCCCCAATCCAAACCAAATGAAAGCAAAGCAACATATGAATAGAATCACAACCAAAGATGGTCTGGGTTCGCGCCTTAGCGACCTCGGAATCGTGTTGCCCGCGCCTCCAACCCCTTTGGGGGCCTACGTCGAGTCTTCGGATGCCGGGAATTTGCTCTTCCTGAGTGGAACGCTCCCGGTGGTGAATCGGAAGCTCGCCATTTCCGGCCGCCTGGGCGAAAACCTTTCGGTTAAGGATGGTCAGGAAGCCGCGCGCATCGCTTCGCTCAACGCGCTGGCAGCCGCGAAGCAACATCTCGGCGATCTGGATCGGCTTAAAAAGCTGGTTAAGTTGACCGTGCTGATAGCGACGACCGAACAGTTTGCGGACCACGCGCCGGTCGCAGACGGCGCGTCAGATCTATTTGTTAAAATCTTTGGCCCGGAAGCCGGCCATGTTCGGTTGGTTTATGGGGTGCAAAGTTTGCCCATTGGCGCGCCTGTGATAGTTGACGTCATATTCGAAATCGAGCCCTTGCGCGACTCAACCTCGAAATAACGTCCATCTATGAGCAAATGGACCAATTCCTCGTTTATGCGGCGCCTGGGCGTTCCGCGTTCGATTTACCTGATAATGATTATCAACACTATGAACGCGCTTGCTCAGGAACCTGTGTCGTACCACACAGTCCGAATTGACAACCTTGATGTCTTCTATCGAGAAGCTGGGCCGAAGAACGCCCCGGTCCTTCTTCTGCTCCACGGCGTTCCAACATCTTCCCGCATGTATCAGCCGTTGTTGGAATCGTCATTAAGCGCCGAGCATCGCCTCATCGCCCCGGACTTTCCGGGCTTCGGGCATTCTTCCTGGCCAGACCCAAAAGAATTCAGCTACACCTTCGACCATCTTGCTCAGGTCACGGAGAAGTTCGCTGATGCGCTAAAGCTAAAACGTTACACTCTTTACTTGCACGACTACGGCGGACCGGTCGGAATGCGCATGGCAGTTGCCCAGCCCGAGAAAGTCGAAGCCATCATCATCCAAAATGCCGTTTCCCACGAAGAAGGATTGTCTCCGCTGTGGGCAGCCCGACGGGCGTTCTGGCAAGATCGGGCGTCGCATGAGGCTGCGTTCCGGAAAAGTTTTCTCTCGTTGGAGTCAACCCGCAACCGGCACTTGGGCACGTCGCCACATCCTGAACGAATTGATCCCGACACCTGGACGGACGAGTTCTACTTCCTGAATCAGCCAGGTCAGGCAGACATTCAAACGGATCTGTTCTTTGATTATCGGAACAACGTGAAGGCGTATCCGACCTGGCAAAAATGGCTCCGCGACCATCAGCCTCCTATGCTCGTCCTCTGGGGCCGATACGATCCTTCATTTACCGTTGCCGGCGCCGAGGCTTATCGGAAGGACGTGTCGGCTGCCGAGGTGCACATTCTCGACGCAGGGCATTTCGCATTGGACGAGCAAAGGGCCGAGGTAATCCGTTTGGCTGAGGCCTTTATGCAAAAGCGCAACGGGAAATGATCGGAACGTAGATAAGTAACAGGAGCGTTATATCGCATTGCTGGAGGGCAGTGGCCCTCCACACAGCAACAATGTTAACCAAAGAAAAGATTATTTTTTATGCAAGCATTCAAAGCTTATCCTGCGTCACGTCCCCATGACCTGCGGATGAGATCCACTATTCTGGCGCTTTTTGCGGTGGTCATGGCCTCGTGCGGAGTGGCCATGCTGTCTGCAGCCGAAACCAGGGCCAATCCTCAAGCAAACAAAGGCAAGTCTGGCATGGCCGGGACTTTCAGTTTTCGGCCGGGCAGCGTAATTCACTTTAGAATACAGCAAACAGAAATGAAGGAGAATTGAATATGACCGAACGAGATTTGAACGTAATGGAAAAAGACTTGCACGTGATGCAAGGTGGTTTGACCACCCCACAGCGGGTAGCGATCTGCTTCGCCGCGGGGGTGATAGGCGCAGGAGCGGTGGTCCTTTTCAGCCACGCGCTGTTTTGGTTGGGGCTTAGCGCAACCCTCGGGGTAAAGGCCCCGGTTTCCTTGAAGTCGCCGGATATATACAAACCGCTTTTCTGGGGAGGACTATGGGGCAGCCTGTTCGGGCTGTTCATAAAGGCCGCTTGGAATCGGCTGTACCTCCTCGGCTTTCTATATGTCCTGGCTCCGCTACTCGCACTGTTCTTGTTCTTTTTGCCGATGAGCGGCGCGGGGTATTTCGGGTTGAATCGGGGGCCGTCATTTACACTTTATCTTGTGCTGGTAAATCTGCCCTTCGGGTTAGTTACCGCCTTGACCGCAAGAGCGATAATAGGCAAGCATCCGTAAGCGTCCAGGACGAGACAGAGACAAAGAAACGCACGAGGGTGAATATGATGGAACAAGATATGAACGTGTTACATGGGTTGACCCTGTGCCAGCGGGTGGCAATCTGCTTTGCGTCAGGGGTCGTAGGCGCAGGGGCGGTGGTCCTTTTCAGCTACGTTCTGTTTGGGTTGGGGATCAGCTCGGCACTCGGGGTAAAGGCCCCGATTCCTTTGAAGTCGCCGGATATATACCGGCCGCTTTTCTGGGGCGGGCTGTGGGGCATCCCGTTCGGGCTCCTCATAGGGGCCGTCTGGAAGTCGCTATACCTGTTCGGCTTTCTATATTTCCTCGCGCCAT
>WNGL01007037.1_pt1 | contig 16362 bp, 13 predicted proteins | sample 5400591 | NCBI WGS metagenome assembly WNGL01 (sample SAMN13153377, study PRJNA577476) | soil metagenome | isolation source: 80 cm soil or saprolite under Garry oak tree replicate 1 | place: USA:California | collected 2016-06-15
TGTCGAGATCCTTGCGGGAGTACTTCGCCGCGCCTGGGACCACGAACCCGCGGACCTCTCCGCCTGATTCGATTGCACTGCGGAAGATGGAGAATCCCGATTCGCGGAACGGCGCCGACAGATCGGTCAATTCCATGCCCGGACGCAAATCGGGTTTATCGGAACCATACCGCGCTATCGCGTCCGCATAGGCCATCCGCCGGAACGGGTGCGGCGCGTCACGACCGATCAGCGCCATCAGCCGATCCATCAGCGGCTCGAGCGTCGAGAAGACCAGGTCCTCGGTTGCGAACGACATCTCGAGATCGACCTGGGTGAATTCCGGCTGCCGATCGGCGCGGAGGTCCTCGTCGCGAAAGCACTTCACGATCTGAAAATAGCGATCCATCCCCGCGATCATCAGGATCTGCTTGAAGATCTGTGGCGATTGCGGAAGCGCGAAGAATTCCCCGGGATGCACGCGGCTCGGCACGAGGTAGTCTCGCGCGCCTTCCGGCGTGGACTTGGTCAGGATCGGCGTCTCGATCTCGAGGAAGCCCTGCTCGTCGAAGTAGCGGCGCACTTCCATCGCCGCCTTATGACGCAGGATCAGGTTGTGCTGCAGCCGCGGCCGCCGCAAATCCAGATAGCGGTACTTCAGGCGGAGATCTTCCGACACCGCGGTGTCCTCGTTGATCGGAAACGGCGGCGTCTTCGCGTCGTTGAGCAGCCGGATCTCGCGCGCGGCCACCTCAATTTCGCCCGTTGGAAGCTTCGGATTGATCGCCTCCTTCGCCCGGACGTCAACGCGACCGATGACGCCGACGACAAACTCGGGCCTGAGCCGCTTGCCTTCCTCCGCGAGCGGATCCTCGCGGACCACGACCTGCGTGAGGCCGTGGCGGTCGCGGATGTCGAAGAACATCACGCCGCCGAGATCGCGGACGCGATGCACCCATCCGAGCAGCACGACGTCCGTGCCGGCGTCCGCCACCGTCAGTTGGCCGCACGTATGAGTGCGCGCGAGCGATCCAAGAGGTTGTACATCCATCAATCGTGGGTCGAGGGTCGAGGGTCGAGGGCCGCCGAAACGGAGGCACGCGGGATCGCCTTCTGCTCCCCGGTCTTCATATTCTTGATCGTGACTTCGCCGCGGGCGCGCTCATCCGCGCCAAGGATGGCGACGTAGGCCGCGGCCCTTTGCGACGCATACCTCAACTGCTTGCCCAGCTTGTCGGCCTCCGGATAGACCTCGACGCGCAGGCCGCCCTGGCGAAGCTCGCCCGCCAGCGCCAGCGAATCCGCCGCAGACGCCTCGTCAAAGATCGTGACGAGGACGTCCGGCCCGCCTGTCTCGACTTCCGCGGGGAACATCCCGCGCTCGGTCATCACGACGAGGATGCGTTCGAGACCGAGCGAGAAGCCGCAGGCGGGTATCTGCTCAGTGGAGAACATCCCGATCAGCCCATCGTACCGCCCACCACCGCCGAGACTGCCGATGCCTTCGACAGCAATCTCCATGATGGCGCCCGTGTAATAGGAGAGGCCGCGGGCGAGCCGCGGGGTGAATCGAACGTGCCCTTTGGCGGACGTTGCATCCGCCAGCGCCATGATCGCGGCGACGGTCCGGCTGGCGGCGGCGCCACGCTCATCACGGCTCACGAGTCGATCGAACGCTGCCGGATCCTCGAACGCACTCAGGCACGCCTCCGCTGGACCCGCGTCGATTCCCCGCGCGGTCAGCTCCCGGGCGACGCCGTCGCGGCCGATCTTGTCCATCTTGTCGATCGCCACGAGGGCGTCCCCGTGGCGATCGGCCGGCACGCCGGCGGCATCCAGCATCGCCGTCAGCAGTTCCCTGTGATTGAGCTGGATGACGAAATCGGTGAATCCGAGCGCCTGCAGCACGTCGCTGACGGCGGCGATCATCTCGGCGTCAATGACGGGCGATGTCGAGCCGATCGCGTCCACGTCGCACTGGTAGAACTCGCGAAAGCGTCCCCGCGCGGGACGGTCCGCGCGCCAGACCGGCTGAATCTGATAGCGCTTGAAGAATTTCGGCAGCTTCCCGCGATGCTCCGCCACCACGCGCGCGAGCGGGACGGTCAGGTCGTAGCGCAGCGCGAGGTCGGTCTCGCCGGACGATTCGTGCTCGCCGCGGCGCAGCACCTTGTATATGAGCTTGTTGCCCTCTTCGCCGTACTTGCCCGTCAGCGTCTCGATGTTCTCGAGCGCGGGTGTCTCGAGCGGCTCGAATCCGTAGCCCTCGTACACGCGCCGGACGATGTCGATGACGTACTGGCGCCGGCGGACGTCTTCGGGCAGGAAATCGCGCATCCCGCGAGCGGGCTGCGTATGTTGTTGTGCCATTACTGCGAACTGCAACGCCCGGTCATCCGCGGAATTATATGCGGCCGGGTCACGCCGGCGCCACGATGGCACGGCCGGCACGGCAGCCCCGCGCGTATCTGACGCCGGCGCCCGCCGTTAACACCTCCTCGATGCCGGCGTCCTCCCTTTCAACTGAGGAGGCTTCCATGATTCGTCCAGACCGCCTGATGACCGCATTCGTACTCACGCTCGCCGCCGCGTCGCCCGCCCTCGCAGGTCCCCCGCTGCTGTGCCATCCGTATGACATCGGCAGTGCCAGGTCGCTCCCCTGGGATGGGACCACGGGCTGGTCGCAGGAGCGCACAGACTATCCCATCAAACAGCTCGCGACCGACACCGAGGCGATTCTTCAGCCGGCGACGCCGGTTGTCGTGCGCATGGAGACGCTGCGGCGCGCGGCGATCTATGCGAGCCAGGATCCCGCGGTCGCGTCTTCCCTCGTGGATCGACTCGTGGCCAAGGCCCGCGCCGACGCCAAGACGCACGACGGACTTGCATCGCTCGATGCGGCGTACTTGATCGAGGCCATGCATCAATTGACGATGCTGGGGCAGAGCGCGCAGTTCCGCGATCGAATCGACGGGTTGAACCGTGTGTTGAACGGACGCAATGCCGTGCCGTTCCTCGAGCAAGCCGTCCAGGCCCGGCCCGACGATCCATCAGTCGCGTTCGCCGCGGCGCTCATCGCAGTCAGCACCGATAAGGCGGCGGCGACCAAGTATGCCGCCCGTGCGCGCGCCGGGGCCTCGCAGGACGCGCTCGTCGCAAAGAATCTGAGTCACCTCTTTTGAACGCGACGCGGCCGCTCGGAACGCGACGGGGCCTCCGCCTGAGCGATAATAGGCGGAGTGATCCTTGATCGTTTCGATCGGCCGCTGCGCAGCCTGCGGATCTCCGTCACGGACCGCTGCAATCTCCGCTGCCAATACTGCATGCCGGAGCCGGACTACGCCTGGCTGCCGCGCGAGAGCATCCTCGACTTCGAGGAGATCGCGGTGCTGGCTGACGTCTTCACGACACTCGGCGTCGATCGCATGCGGCTCACGGGGGGCGAGCCCCTGCTCCGGCGCGATCTGCCTGCGTTGATCAGGCTGCTGGCCGCGCGTCCCGCGATTCGCGATCTGGCGCTGACGACCAACGGCGTGCTGCTCGCGCCGCAGGCGCGAAGGCTGCGGGCGGCGGGACTCCATCGTCTCACCGTCAGCCTCGACACCCTCCGCCGCGATCGCTTCCAGGCGATCGCCAGGTTCGACGAGCTGCCGGCCGTCCTTGCCGGCATCGACGCGGCGGCGGCTGCCGGCTTCGCCTCGCTCAAGATCGACACGGTCGTGATGCGCGGGCGCAATGACGACGAGCTGCAGCCGATCCTCGAGTTCGGCCGCAACGCGGGCGCCGAAGTGCGCTTCATCGAATACATGGACGTCGGCGGCGCGACGCGCTGGTCGATCGACGCGGTGGTCTCCCGCGCCGAGATCCTGGCGCGGCTCTCGGCTATCTATGGGACGATCGCGCCGCTCACGGGCCGCGATTCGGCGCCGGCCGAGCGCTTCCGTCTGCCCGACGGCACCACTTTCGGAATCATTGCGTCCACGACCGAGCCGTTCTGCGCCGCGTGCGATCGCAGCCGGCTGACCGCCGATGGGCTCTGGCTGCTGTGCCTCTACGCGCGCGGCGGCCTCGACCTGCGGCGACCGCTGCGCGAAGGCGCAACGCCCGAGGAGCTCGCGCACCTCATCTCGACTGTCTGGGCCATGCGCGCGGATCGCGGTGCTGAAGAGCGCCTCGGCTCGACCTCGCGCGAGATTCTCATTCCGGTCGCTGCGCTGAAACGCGACGCGCATCTCGAAATGCACACCCGCGGCGGATAGCCTCTAGGCGTCCAGCCGCGTCAGCGGCAGGCCCGGCGACGCCACGAACGCGTCGCGGCGCCACCGGCGCGCGAACGCGGGGGCGCGGTCACGCTCGACCAGCGCCCAGACGCTTCCGCCAAATCCCGCGCCGAAACTGCAGGCGGCGCAGGCCCCGAGATCCAGCGCCGCGCGCGCGAGCGCGATCGTTTCGCGGACCTGATTCCCGAGCAGGGTCTCGGCGTCCGCCTGCGACTCGACGGACAGCGTTCGAAGCGCCTCGGCATCGACAGCGCGAAACGCCGCCAGCGCACGCGGCACGCGCGCGTCTTCACGAACGAAGTGATCCAGGCGGCGCTGCAGCGCGTCCGCCGGCCATCCGGGCACGGAGGACGCCTTCGCGAGCGCCCTCAACTGATCGGCAGCGCGATCGCCCGACGCCAGCACGGCTCCGATCGACACCGCCGGCGGCACATGGCTCTGAGTGTTCCAGAGCGCCAGCAGGGTCGCGGCGCCTGATGCGAGGCGGTTGTAAGGCTCCTGCGCAGCGCCGGTTTTTCTCGCGGCCGCACCCGACGGCGCGAGCACGAACCGCCAGCGCTCGGATACTCGCGCGTTGTCAATCGCGCGCGGAGGCACGAAGGCGAATGCCGACACGTGTCCCGGACGGCCTTGGACGATCGCCGCATGATCCTCGCTGCCGCCGTGCGTGCCGACCCCGGCATCTCCGTCCAGGCCACCGAAGCGCCGGCCGTTCTCGACACAGGCGTAGTAGGCGGCGGCATCGAGCGGCGTGCGGATATTCGCCTGCCACGCGCGATGCTTCCGAACCTCGCCAATCGCGCCGAGCGCCGCCGCGACGGCGATGACGAGCGCGCTCGAGCTGCTCATGCCGGCGGCGCGCGGCAGATCGCTCGCCAGGACGATGTCGGCGCCGAACGCGCAGCCGGGAAAATTGCGCGCGAGCCGGTGGACGACGACCTCGACATATCGGCGCCAGCCGGTATGTGACGGCGCGCCCGATTGCGCCGCCACCGTGACGCTGTCGCCCCGCCACGCATCGTGCACGCGCACGGCTCCAGCGTCGCGCGCACTCGCGACGACAGCGAACCCCCGCGGCAGCGCGCAGACGAGCGTTCGCCCGCCGGCGTAATCCGTGTGCTTCCCGAACACCTCGAGACGGCCGGGGACCCACCATGCATGGTCGGGCGCCTTGCCGCGCAGCAAGGCGTGCGTTTCCACCACGCCGGCGAACAACGTGTCTTTCCCCACGCGCTCGTCTGGATCCATCCCGTGCTCGAGCAGCGCGGCCGCCAGAGAAGAGCCAGTCATGGCCGTGGCGCAGTACCGGCGAGGCGCCGCTCGATCTCGGCGGCGTCGCCCCGCTGCGAAAGGTCGAGCACCGGTCCATGCGCCGGCACCGCGCGGAAACGGATCCCGCGCGCTATCGCGAGATCGACGGCGCCGGGCAGTTCGAACTCTCCGCGCGGCGACCGCGGCACATCGCGGCAGGCGGAGAAGATCCGCGAGTCGAACCTCCAGCAGTTCATGCTCACGAGAAGAGGATCGTCGGGCGGACGATCCGGCTTCTCCACGATCGCGGTCAGATAACCGGCCGTGTCGACTTCGAGCACCGCAAATGCGGCGATCCGCTGCGGCGGAATGTTGCTGGAGCGGACGAGATCGTCGGCATCAAACGCCGGGAGACCGGACTCCCCGAGCGAAACGAGATCCGCGAGGACGGCGGCTGGATACAGGTTATCGGCATTCATCGCGAGAAACGGATCGCCGCCGGTCCACGATTCGGCCGCCAGAACGGCGTTGGCGGTCCCGCGCGGTTCCGGCTGGACCACGAAACTCAACGCGAGGCGCGATGGTGGCGACTCCCGCGTATACCGAAGGCGCAGTGCGTCGTGGTCCGGCGCGACGACGAGCGCTACGCGGGGGATCCCGGCGTCGGCGAGGGCGCTCAGCACGTAATCCAGAAATGGACGGCCGTGGATCGGCATCATCGGCTTGTGTCCCACATCGGCGGCACGCTGCTGCGCCGGCGTCAGTCGAACGGCGCCGTCGACGGCCTGCATGCGCGTGCCGAGGCCGCGCGCGAGCACCACCGCAGAGGTCACCTTCGACGTCACACGGCCCAGAGGCGCGGCAGCTGACGAGTGAGCACGACGCTGCCGCCGATCGCCGTCGCGAGCCAGAGCGCGGGGATGAAAGGCGCAAAGATCGAGACCGCGACGATGGCCCAGTCGAAAGGAGTGAGCTGCACGGCGCTACATGTGCAGGATCGGCAGGGGCGCAGCCGTCTTCCATCCGCCACGCGTGAAATCCGGGAAATCCACCGGCGCGGATTTCTTCGCGACCGACTGCACGCTCAGACCGACGACCGCGCTTATGGACGCCGCGTCATACACGTTGAAGTCGGTCGGCGTGCCCTCGCGAAGGCACTTGATCAGCCGGTAGTCCTCGATGAAGTCCATGCCGCCGTGGCCGGCGCCCTTCGCGGCGGCCGCGATCTCCTTCCAGAGCGGGTGTTCGAATTCGGCGAGCATCGACTGCGCCTCCTGCCACTGATCCTCGCGCCCGCGGCCCTCGATATAGACGCGGTCCGGATAGCCCTGGAACAGGCCTTTCGTCCCCTGGACGATGTGAATGCGGCTGTACGGGCGCGGCAGATTCGTGCCGTGCTCCACCACGATCGTCCTGCCGCGCGCGGTCTTGATCAGGCTGACGTTGACGTCGCCGAGCACATACCGTTCCTGTCGCTTGGGCGAGTCGGCCGGCACGTGTTCCGCGGCCCAGTTCTGCAGTCCGCGCGACGGTCCGCTCATCGACACGAGGTACTCGAAGCGATCGCCGCGATTATTGTCGAGGCAATTGGCGACGGGACCGAGGCCGTGCGTCGGATAGAGATTGCCGTTCACTTTCGTAGCCCACGCGCGGCGCCACAGGCCTTCCCCCTCATCGGCGAACTTGATCGCGCGCAGGTCGTGCAGATATCCGCCTTCGGCGTGGAGGACCTCTCCGAAAGTGCCCTGGCGGACCATGCTGTAGACCATCATTTCCATGCGGTCGTAATTGCAGTTCTCCATCAGGACACAGTGGCGGCGCTGCTTCTCCGCCGATTCGACCAACGCCCAGCAATCCTCGATCGTCATCGCGGCGGGCACCTCGGTCGCCGTGTGCTTTCCATTCTTCATCGCCGCCAGCATGATCGGCACGTGCCATTCCCACGGCGTGGCGTTGTAGACGAGATCGAGATCCTCCGTGGCGCACAGGCGCTCGAAATCCCGGGGACCGCGCGTGTAGACGGCCGGGGCAGGATGGCCGGCGTCGGTGATCGCCTTCGACGCCCAGTCGGTCCGCTCGGAACGGATATCGCAGACGGCCGTGATCCGGCATCCGGGGATCTTGAGCAGATTGCGGACGTGACCGGATCCCTGGCCGCCGATCCCGACATACCCGATGCGTACGAGCGCGATCGGGGGCGCGGACAGCGGCGTCCGGGCCTGCGGTGATTCGGCGGCGTCCGCAGCGCGTCCTGCCAGCGCGCTGGCCGCGACGGCGGTTCCACCCAGCTTCAGAAAATCGCGTCTATCCATGATTCGCGTATCTTACTGCCGGCCGCGGGATCCGGTTTTCGGCTGACGGATTTTCGGCATGGCCGCTGGGCGGCAACGCCCCAACGCCGCATTTCCCGGCGATCCCGTGCACGGAGTGCGCCTTGCAAGTAAGCTGTGCCCATGATGTCAGGCGTGACCACGGCGGTGTATACCCAGCGCAACCCTTTCGCCGGCGCCCGGACCAGCGGTTACCGGATCACGCCCGCGAGTGCGCCGAAAGACTGCCAGCATCATGTGATTTCACTCGCAGGATCCGGGATCGCTTTCAAGCCCGGGGACGCGCTCGGCGTGTGGCCACGAAACGTGGAGCCGCTCGTCGATGCAATCCTGCAGCGGCTGGGCGCGACCGGCGAAGAACCGGTCACGGCCGGGCGCGATGAACATCTCCCGTTCCGCGAAGCGCTCGCGACGAAGTTCGATCTCACCGTGGTCAGCAAGCGGCTCCTCGACGCGTGTCTGACACAGGGCGCGGAGAATTTCCGGCCGCTCCTCGAAAAAGGCAATGAGGAACAGTTCAGGCACTACCTCACGGCGTGGGACGACAGCCACGACGTCCTCGACGTGCTCGCCGACGCGCCGGGCGCGCGTTTCACGGCCGCCGAATTCGCCGGACTGCTGCGGCCGCTGGCGCCGCGCCTGTACTCGATCGCCTCGAGCCAGGCGGTGCATCCGGACGAAGCGCACCTGCTCGTGCTTTCGGTGACCTACACGGTCCGCGGACGCCTGCGTCTCGGCGTCTGCTCCACGTTCATCAACGATCGCTGGCCGCAGGGCACGACCGCTCCGATCTATACGCAGGACGCGCAGAAGCATTTCGCGATGCCGAAGGACCCCTCGACGCCGATGATCATGATCGGCCCGGGCACCGGGCTCGCACCGTTCCGCGGCTTCCTCGAAGAGCGCGAGGCCATCGGCGCCACGGGACGCAACTGGCTGTTCTTCGGCGATCAGTCGCGGTCGTGGGGTTACTACTACGAGCCGGATCTGACGGCATGGGAGAAGCGCGGCTTCCTGCGGATCGATCTCGCGTTCTCGCGCGACCAGGCGTACAAGATCTATGTGCAGCACCGCATGCATGAACAGGCGCGCGACTTTTACGCGTGGCTCGAGGAAGGCGCCGAGATCTTTGTCTGCGGCGACAAGGGCAAGATGGCCGCCGACGTGCAGAAGGAGCTCCTCGCAATCATCGAAACCCAGGGAGGCCGGACCCCGGAGCAGGCCGTCGAGTACGTCAACACCCTGAAAAAGACGCATCGACTGAAGTTGGACGTCTATTAGCCTGAGCACATAGTCTTTACCCGTCAATCAGTTACGGTCGTGCCACCCGTGACCCCACGGATGAGGTAGAGTCACGGACATACTCCCGTGGCTGATCAGCAACTGGTTCCCCGCGCGCCGCGCTACACGATTCCTATTCCCCTCCTCTACCGGACGGCCGCGGGAAAAACCTGGCTCGAAGGACACACCGAAAACATCAGCAAGTCGGGCGTGCTCGTCCGCGCGGATCGCGCGATACCGACGAACACGCCCATCGAGATCCTGTTGAACATTCCGCCCGACATTGCGATTCCGTTTGCGGGGATGACGATCTGCCGCGGACGGATCGTGCGCGCCGTCGGACCGTCGCTGCTCGAAGATCGTCCCGCCTTCGCGGCCGCCATCGTCGAGTACGAAACCAGTCACGAGACCGATCCGCGCCGCATTTGATCCGAGGCATCGGACATCGAGCATCGGTGACGTTATCTCACCGTCCAGGGCTCCATCAGTTCGATCCGCGTCCCGTCGGGATCGTAGAGATTCAACTGCCAGCGGTTGTTCCGCCCGATCTGTGGATTTGCATGGTGGTTGGGATCGTCTGGATGCGTGCGTGTGCGTACCAGCTCCAGTGCGTCCTGGATGCTCGGCACGAGCAGCGCCACGTGATGCGCGGTGCCCAGCTCCCGCCGGTCCGGCGGGGCCGCCGTGAGCATGTACTCCAAATAGTCGGTGCCGTTCGGCACCCGCATGTTGATCCAGCTCGTGACGCCATCGGTGCGCCCGCCGCGCCAGATCTCCGAGAAGCCGAGCACGTTCTTGTAGAACGCGTCCGCGGCCGCCGCGTCGCGGACCGTGAGGCCGGCGTGCAGGATGCGCGTGGAGATGCGCCGGTCCGCCCGCTCGCGTGGCCTGGCGTCGGTCAACAGCATGATCAGACGAATGCGATGACCATCAGGATCCACGGCCTCGATCGCGGGTCCGCCGCCTTCACCGGCGTCTTCTGATTCCTTCGCGTCGATCCCGTGCGCGACGAGGAAGACGCGCGCCGCGCGAACGTCCGCCGTCTCGAACGCGACGTCGATCAGCCGTTCGTCGCGATCGGGCGGCAGCCCGGCCCGCACGATGATGCGCTGGCGGTCGTTGACCCGGAACAGGGCGACGTTCGGCGATGACTGCGGCACCTCGCTGTAACCGAGCACCGCTCCGTAGAACGCGCGCGCTTTTCGAAGGTCGCTCGTCTGCAGCCGTACGTGCGCGAGGCCGACGATGGGCGGGCGCGGCGGCGAAGAACCTGTCTGGAGAAATCCTGCGCACAAGAGCACCGCGGCCAGTCTCGTCATGTCGATCCTCCATTCAAGGGTAATCGCACCTCGAAACGCGCACCGCCCTCCGCGCGATTCGACGCGAGGATCGCGCCCCCATAGCTTTCGACAATTTGCTTCGCGATCGCCAGGCCCAGACCCGTGTGATCACGACGGTCTTCGACGGGCCGGTAGGTGAAGAACCGGTCGAAGACTCGCGACAGGTGCGCGTCGGGAATGCCAGGGCCGTTATCATCGATCGTGACGCAGACGGTATTTCCCTCATGAGCGAGACGCATGACAATCCGAGCGCCGGCACGGGAGAAACTCGCGGCATTGGCTACAAGGTTTTGAAATACCTGCGCCAGACGCTCCGGCGACGCGCGGACGGCCGCCGCCGATCCCTCGAGCGCGATGCTGATGCCGTCCTTCATCGTCGTGTTCGCCTCCATGGCAACGTCGTTCAGAAGCGCCGCCATGTCGACGGTCTGCCGCTCGTCGTCGACGATTTGGCGTTCCACGACGGCGACTTCACGCAGACCCGACACCAGACGCTCGAGCCGCAAGACATCCTTTGTCATCAGGTTCAGGAATCGGCGCCGCTCCGTCTCTGAGTCCGCATCCGCCATCATCTCCGCCGCGGTCCTGATCGACGCGATCGGATTCTTCAGCTCGTGGGACACGTCCGCGGAAAACGACTCGAGCAACTGGATGTGATCGTTGGTGCGTCGTGTCAGTTCTTCGAGCGCACGCGCGAGATCACCCAATTCATCCGTGCGCGCCGCGTCGGGAAAGCTCGCCGATGCTCGCCCGCGACGGTCCGCGAGCGCCAGCGCCTGGCGGCGCAGCCGCGTGAGCGGCCGCACGATGGTCGTCGCCGCCAGCGCGGTCAGAGCGGCCGCTGCAATCAGAGACGCGACGACGATCTCGAACACCCGCAACCGAACGTCGTACAGAGCGCGGAGAATGCGGAACGTGGACTGTGACACGACCACCGCGCCGATCACGGTGCCGGCGCCTCTGACCGGCACGGCGCTGAACATCGTGACGGAGCGCTGGCCAGGCGTCCGCCGCGTTGCCGCGCCGTAACGTCCCTCGAGGGCGGCCTGAAGTTCGATCGGCACCGCATCCGACGTCCGCGCGGAAGGCAGCGTCAGTGTTCCTCCCGAGCGGGCGCTGGTACCGCTGCGGAGTCCTTCCCGCAGCCGCACGAGCCATGCGCCGGCGCGGTACAAAAAGCGTCCGCGCACGTCCGATGGCTCGATTGCCGAGCCAGAACGGAGAGGTTCGGTCGGCGATCCCGGAATACGAGCGGAGTCGGCGATCAGCATGCCCGTCTTGTCGTAGACGCGGAAGCGCGCGTCGCCCCGACGCTCGAGGCGGGCGAACGTACGGTCGATCAGCGCCGCGTCGAGCGGCACGTCCGGCGTTTCGCCGACGATCGCCGCGGCGATCAGCCGCGCCTGCTGCACCATGGCGGTCTCCTGCGCCTGGCGGAGGTGCCTCTCGTAGACGTCGAGTGACAGCACGCCGAGCACCGGTACGAAGACGACAAGAAGGTTGAAAGCCAGCAGCCGCCGGCCAATGCGTGATGGGCGCCAGGACCCGACGGCTGATGGAATCACGGCGTGGCGTACCGGTAGCCGGCGCCGTAGACGCCTTCGATCGCTGCGAACCCTGGATCGACGGCTGCGAACTTTCGGCGGATCCTCTTGATGTGGCTGTCGATCGTACGGTCGCTGACCGAGATCCGATCCGGATACGCCTCTTCCATCAGCTGCTCGCGCGTGCGCACAGCGCCAGGCCGCCGGACGAGCGCCTGGAGCAGGAGGAACTCGGTGACCGTCAGGGGCACCTGAACCTCTTTCCACCTCGCCATTAGACGGATCGGATCGACCGTGAGATGTCCGACAGAGAACGGGTGCTCTTCAAGGTGCGTGGGCCCTTGACGGCTCGCGCGCCGCAGCAGCACTTTTACCCGGGCCATCAGTTCACGCATCGAGAACGGTTTGCACAAGTAATCGTCGGCGCCAATCTCGAGGCCAAGGACGCGGTCGAACTCTTCTTCGCGCGATGTCACGAAGATGATCGGAAGCGCCTCGGACTTCGCGCGCAGGCGGCGGCAGAGATCGAGTCCGTCCATGCGCGGCAATCCGATGTCGAGGACGATGAGATCCGGCAGCGAGTGCTGCAGGCTCTCCCACGCCGTCAATCCGTCATCGAAGGTTTCCGGGGCGTACCCTTCGCGCCGGAGCGCTGTTGCGATCCCCTCGCGAATGGTCTCTTCGTCCTCCACGATCGACACGCGGCGCTGTGCGTCTGCTGTCACCAGCGACCACTGTAGCGCGCCTCGACCTGCGCCATCGTGCCTTTGTTCGGCCACAATTCGCCGCCGGAATGTCTCGATACGGCCTTCGTGCGGCCGCGCCGCGCTGGTCTACTGGCTGCGAGTTCCCCTGGAGGGACATATGCGGAATTCCGCTATCGCGCGTCTCGTCGTGATGAGTGTGTTGACCATCGCCTTGCTTGTCCCCCTGACGCTGGCATACGGCACGGTGTCTGAGCGCGCCTCGCGGCGCGACGCCGCTGTCGCCGAAGTCAGCGCCACATGGGGTGGACCGCAGGTGATCGGCGGACCAGTATTGGACGTTCCCTACACGGTGATGTGGATCGATAATTCAGGCCGTCCGCAGCGGGCGGCCTGCCACGCGTATCTTCTGCCGCGCGACTTGCAGATCGAGGGCACCGTCTATCCCGAGACGCGAAGTCGCGGAATCTTCGACGTCATCGTCTACCGCTCGACCCTCAAGATGACCGGGCGATTTTCGACTTCACGCTCGAAATGAACGGCACGCGCGATCTGCGGTTTCTTCCCGGCGCGGAGGAAACGATCGTGACCCTCACGTCCGCGTGGCCGCACCCGAGTTTCGCCGGCATGGCCCTGCCGGAGACGCGACGCGTCGATGCCGGTGGTTTCACCGCGCGGTGGCGTGTGCAGGACTTTGGCCGGCCGTATCCAGCGAAGTGGACGACCAGCGAGATGAATCGTGAACACCTCGGCGTGCAATCGATCGAATCTGCGTTCGGCGTCAGCCTGATCCGCCCGGTAGATATTTACCAGCAGGCAGAGCGCGCCGTGAAATATGCGGTGCTCTTCATCCTGCTCACGTTCCTGGTGTTCTTCCTTTGGGAGGTGTTCAGCACCGTCCTGCTCCACCCGGTGCAGTACGCGTTTGTCGGCTTCGCGATGTGCATCTTCTATCTCTTGCTCGTATCGCTCTCTGAGCACACAGGTTTCGACACCGCCTTCGCAGTTTCATCCGGTGTGACGACGATCCTGATCGCGTCCTACGCGCGGTCGGTGCTCCGCGGTCTGCGTCAGGCCGCGTCCGTATTCGCGGCACTCGCGACTGTGTACAGCTTTCTGTACCTTCTGCTTCGTTTGGAGGACTACGCCCTTCTCGCCGGATCGGTCGGACTGTTCGCGGTCCTCGCATGTCTGATGTTCATCACGCGCCGCACGAATTGGTACGAGTTGAAGCTCGGCCTCCAGTGACGAGGGCGTTGAGCTGGGCGCGGACTTCTTTCCATTACAGCTGTGCTCGCGCACTGGCACGTCGCTTGCGGGTTGTATCCCAAGCATCGGGGGACACACATGGCAGACACCGTCAGCGATTTCCTCGTCGCACGACTCTCAGCGTGGGGCATCTCACGCATCTATGGCTATCCCGGCGACGGCATCAACGGCATCATGGGCGCGCTCGGCCGCGCGCAGGACCGTATGCGGTTCATTCAGGCGCGCCATGAAGAGATGGCGGCGTTCATGGCGTGCGCGCACGCGAAGTTCACGGGCGAGATTGGCGTCTGCCTCGCTACGTCCGGCCCCGGCGCTATTCACCTGCTCAACGGGCTCTACGACGCCCAGATGGATCACCAGCCCGTGCTCGCCATCGTCGGACAGCAAGCGCGGGCCGCGATGGGCGGGAGCTACCAGCAAGAGGTCGATCTCGTCTCGCTGTTCAAGGATGTCGCGCACGAGTACGTGCATATGGCGACCGTGCCGGAGCAGATCCGCCACCTCGTCGACCGCGCCGTCCGCATCGCGCGCGTCGGGCGGACGGTGACCTGCCTCATCATTCCGAACGACCTGCAGGAACTCGACGCGGTCGATGAGCCGCCGCGCCGGCACGGGACAGTCCACTCCGGCGTCGGACTCGCGATGCCTCGGGTGGTGCCGCAGGAGGAGGACCTGCAGCGCGCCGCCGACATTCTCAATGCTGGAGCGAAGGTCGCGATGCTGGTTGGCGCCGGCGCGCTCGGCGCTGCCGACGAAGTGATCGAAGTTGCCGAAACGCTGGGCGCGGGAATCGCCAAGGCGCTCCTCGGCAAAGCGGCGGTCCCGGATGACTATCCGTTCGTCACGGGCTCCATCGGCCTGCTCGGCACGAAGCCGAGCTACGAGATGATGACCGGCTGCGACACGCTGCTCATGGTCGGCAGCAGCTTCCCGTACAGCGAATTCCTCCCGAAGCCCGGCCACGCCAAGGCTGTGCAAATCGACATCGACGGCCGCCTGCTCAGCATCCGCTATCCCATGGACGTCAGTCTCGTCGGCGACAGCCGGGACACGCTCCGCGCGCTGCTGCCGATGCTGCACCCGAAGACGGATCGCACCTGGCGCGACACGATCGAGAAGAACGTCGCCGACTGGTGGCAGGTGCTCGAAGCGCGCGCGATGAACGATGCGGTTCCGATCAACCCCCAGCGCGTGTTCTGGGAGCTGTCGCCGCGCCTACCCGACGAAGTCATCCTGACATGCGATTCCGGGACGGCAGCAAGCTGGTACGCGCGCGATCTCAGGATCCGCCGCGGCATGATGGCCTCCCTCTCGGGCACACTGGCGACGATGGGGCCGGGCGTGCCATATGCGATCGCGGCAAAGTTCTGCCATCCGGACCGTCCGGTGATTGCGATGGTGGGCGACGGCGCCATGCAGATGAACGGCATCAACGGCCTCATCACGATCGCCAAGTACTGGGAGGAATGGTCCGATCCGCGACTGATCGTGTTGGTGTTGAACAACCGCGACTTGAACATGGTGACCTGGGAGCAGCGTGTGATGGTCGGCGACCCGAAATTCTCGCCGTCGCAGGATCTGCCCGACTTCGGGTACGCGCGTTTCGCCGAGTCGCTCGGCCTGGCCGGCATCAAGGTCGATGCTCCGGATCAGATCGGCCCGGCGTGGGATCGGGCGCTGTCGGCGGGCCGGCCCTGCGTGCTGGAGGCGATGACGGATCCCGACGTGCCGCCGCTGCCGCCACACATCACGCTCGAAGAAGCGCGCGACTTCGGCTCCGCGCTCCTCCGCCGCGACGTCGACGCGCTCGGGATCATCAGGCAGTCGGTCAAAGACGTGGCAGCGGGACTCCTGCCCCACCGCAAGAAATGATCAGCGCCGGGCCACAGATCGAGGGGCTGTCAGTGAGCGTCTTCACTGTGCCCACGGACGCGCCGGAAGCCGATGGCACATTCGACTGGACGGCCACGACGGTCGTCATGGTGGAGGCGGCAGCGGGCGGTACGACCGGGCTCGGCTACTCATATGCCGACGCGGCGGCGGCCACACTGATTTCGACGACCCTTGCCCCCGCTGTCCGCGGGATCGACGCGCTTTCGACACACGCGGCATGGACCGCGATGACTCGCGCCGTGCGGAACGCGGGCCGTCCCGGCGTGGGCTCAACCGCCATCGCCGCCGTCGATGCCGCCTTGTGGGATGCAAAAGGCCGGCTTCTGGGCGTCAGTGTGGCCGACCTGCTCGGGCTGGCGCGGGATCGCGTACCGGTGGACGGGAGCGGCGGATTCACGTCGTACTCTCTCGATCAACTCCAGTCACAACTCCGGTCATGGGTCGCCGCAGGCGTTGGCCGCGTGAAGATGAAGATCGGACGGGACGCCGCG
>WNGL01004675.1_pt1 | contig 16361 bp, 13 predicted proteins | sample 5400591 | NCBI WGS metagenome assembly WNGL01 (sample SAMN13153377, study PRJNA577476) | soil metagenome | isolation source: 80 cm soil or saprolite under Garry oak tree replicate 1 | place: USA:California | collected 2016-06-15
TGATGTGGCGCAGCCAAATTTTGCGGCGGAGTTTTCGCCTCGCAGTCGCGAAGCTCGGCCTGGAGACGGCGCAAGCCGTCGATGTCATCAACGTCGTACCACGCCGGCAGCATGTGAACGTCCAGACCGATCTCGCTGGCGCGGGCCAAGCTCTGCTCCGCGACCCGCTCGGTGCTCCAGGCGATGTCTTCGAACATGCGGCGGTGCGCGAATTTAAGACCCAAGAGGTAATAGCCACCGTCGCTTGACGGGCCGAGCACCGCGCGATCGCCTGGCCGCGCCAACGCTTCGGCCGTCTCGACCAGAAACGCGGTCGGCAAAGTTGGGCTGTCGGCATTGAGCACGACCGCCGAATCGTGGCCGCGGGCCAGGATTTCGCCGATGGTATGGAACAGGCAATCGCCGAAATTCGGCAGCCACGCTTCGATCAAGCCGATCGACTGCGGCAGAATGCGGCGGAAGAAGTCACCTGAGCCCGGTGGGCCATAAGCCGCATAGCCGACTATCGCCGCCCGCCCGTTGGCGCCGCGACCTGCAAGCACAAGATTGTCGGCAACGTCCAGCAAAAAGGCGGTGTTGAGATCGGCCGCTTGATCGTAGGTGAGCGGTGGAACCAAACGGGTCTTGGCGCGACCGGGCGCGGACGCCTTGGCCATGAAAGCGATGCCGCAAGAAGCGGCAGAAGGGCCGCCGATCGAAACCGCTCTATCGCGAACTGGCTTTCCGTTGAATCGATCCGCATCGTTCATGCGGGCCCCCTGCAATTCATCCGGCACTGCAATCGGTACTGCTTGCCAAAGCCGGGCGCAACGCGCCAATCACTTTCCGGCTCACCCGGTACAAACCCTCAAACACTGAAAAGTTATCGGCTTCACAAAGTCGTGATCGCATGATCGGGCGCTACGCCGTGCTTGGTCATAACAAGAATTAGTCATACCAAGACTTGGTCGTAACAAGCGTTGCGGATATCTCCGATGGCACAGGCGACCGCATTGTCCAAACGCAGCCTACCGCGCCGCCTTCATCCATTACCGCTGCGGATCATGCATTGGATTAATGCCTTCGCCATTTTCATCATGATCGGCAGCGGCTGGAAGATTTATAACGACGACGTCCTTTTCAGCTTCTTGCGTTTTCCCGACAGCATCGTGATTGGCAAGTGGGCGCAATACGGCCTGCAATGGCATTTCTTCGGCATGTGGATTTTCGTGCTCAATGGCATCGCGTACCTCAGTTACGGCATCGTCACCGGGCGCTTTCGGCAGAAACTGTTTCCAATTTCGGTTCGCGAAGTCTTGGTCACGGTCGGCGAAGCCTTGCGGTTTCGGCTGCGCCATGACGACCTGACCCACTACAATGCGGTGCAGAAGGTCCTGTATGTCGGCGTCATGCTGATCGGGATCCTGATCGTAATTTCCGGCCTGGCATTGTGGAAGCCGGTGCAATTCTCCGAGCTCGCCAGCTTGTTCGGCAGTTTTCAGAACATTCGGCTGGTGCACTTCTTCTGCATGGCGGCCATCGTCGCCTTTATCATCGTGCACGTGAGCCTTGCAGTGCTGGTGCCGCAAAGCCTCGTCGCCATGGTCACCGGCGGCCCGGCGCTCAAGGATGAGGCGCCCCGCAGCGGTCCTATCGTGCCGGAGATAAAGACGCCGCACTGACGGAGCAACTCAATGGCCATTCGCACCCGCACTCCGTCGCTGTTTCGGCCGCGCACCCCGATCAACCAGGGCGTGCTTACTGAAAATCGCAAGTTCGTTGAGGACATCAATCGCCGCGGCCTCCTGCGCGGCGCCGTCAGCCTCGGCGCCCTGACGATGCTGACCGGCTGTGACGTCAGCGAGATCGGTTCAGTGCAGAAGGGACTGCGCGCGGTTTCGGCGTGGAACGATGGCGTGCAGCAGACGATCTTTCGGGCCAACCATCTGGCGCCGACGTTCAGCCCTGCCCAGGTGAAAAAACCCCCGCGCTTTAATGCTTATTACCCCATTGAAGACATCAAGCCGGTCGACGGCGCAACCTGGACGCTGGAATTGGCCGGCCGCATCGAAGACAAGCGACCTTGGAGCGCGCAGCGGCTCTACGCGCTCCCTGAGCAGGAGATCATCATCCGTCACGTTTGCGTCGAGGGCTGGGACTATATCGGCCAATGGTCCGGCCCGAACTTACGCGATTTTTTGCAACGCGTCGGCGCCGATCTGACGGCGAAATATGTCTATTTCATTTGCGCCGACGATTACACCGAAAGCGTCGACATGCCGACCGCGCTGCATCCGCAGACGATTCTCGCGACCAAATATGCCGGCGAAATCATCGGCGATCCATTCGGTTATCCGCTGCGGCTGCGCACCTCGACCAAGCTCGGCTACAAGAACGCGAAATGGATCAAGGCGATCGAAGTGACCAACGAATTTCGCGAAACCTACTGGAGCGAGCGCGGCTTCAACTGGTACGCGGGAATCTGAGTCAGCGTCCGCGCCTGTTTCCCCTCCCCCACCCGGGCCGCGCTTGCGCGCGCCCGCGTGCAAGCTTTGTGGGGGAGGGAAGGGAGGGGGGTCACCCCCCAAAACACCCCCAGCGACGCCGAACACCCGCGCAATACGAAACCGAAGGCGACCTTTGGGGGGCAGTCCGCTTGGGTGAAACGAACGGCACAATTCTCGATCAAAAATGTGATATTCTTCTGATACCCGGTGTAGTCCTTGGTGCGGGTTAGCCAGACGTTCTGTCAATCGGGCCGAGACGAAGCGGCTAGGAGTAACAGCATGACAAGATCAGCACGGATTTTGGTCGCTGCGGCCTTGTTGCTGGCCGGAACTTCGCTCGCGACGGCAAAAAGCCGAGGGGCGGCCGGCGCGCATGGCAAGCCTTTCCATCCCGGCATCAACGAGACCACGTCGCGCCCGACCGCGGCGGACCCTTACTATCGCTTGTCCGATTCGTACTATGGCTATTCCGATCCGTACCATGGCTTATTCGACTTCTATGTCGTGCCGCCTTACAGTCCGGGTTACACTTACGGCCACGTGAGACCAAGCGGCTGGCGATAGTCTAGCCCGCCATCCTCCAACAAAACGGCGGCTCTAACTAAGCCGCCTTTTTTGCCGGTGTGGTTCGACTCCTTCTATCGATCCGACTTTTTCACATTGCCAATAACGGCCTGCCTGCCGTCATGGATGTGTATATGCTCGCCCCTGACATATTATGCTCGCGGTGCAGAGCCGATCAGTGGCCGGGCGCACGACTATGAAATAGTGACCCATCGCCGACGTGGTGTGATGTCCGCGATTTGGTCGCTATCAGGGGGAAAACGGACGTGACACGGACACCGCGGAACGTCCGTTGATGACCCGGATGCGGACATGCGGCGAACCCCGCTGCTGCGCAATCAGTAAAGCTCGCTCGACATGCGTTTGGTGTATGCTACGTCAAACACGGCACCGTCTGTTCCCGGATTGCGCGCTGCCGTGAAGTCGCCGAACGTCGGCACGCCTTGAGGCCGTCCGCCGCTGCCCGCCTTCCACAGGTCGGAACGGATCAGCGCCTTCGCGCAATGTGGAAATGTCAGTTCGACCGTCACGACCATCACTGTCGCTGGCTCCTTGCCGTTGGCGATGAAGCGCCGCTTGAGGTCCGCATCCACGCTGACCCGCGCCCGCCCATTCACGCGGTACGTCTCGTTTGCGCCGGGCACGAAAAAGATCAGACCAATGTGCGGGTCCTCAATGAGGTTCTTGAGACCATCGATCTTATTGTTGCCGGGCCGATCGGGTATGAGAAGCGTCCGACCATCATCCATAACCTCCACGAAGCCGGGCCGATCCCCCTTCGGAGAGCAGTCGAGACCGTGGCGGCTTCCGGTGGCGAGAACCAGAAATGGTGAGGCTGCGATGAACGCACGGCCCACTGCGTCGACGTGGTCAAGCTCGTACAGCTCGTTCGGCTGCGCGTAAAGCGCCGCGAGACCATCGACGCTCGACACAGTACCTCCTTCGAAACCAGCCATGGCGAAGCTCCTTCCGTTTAAGGCTCGAGTTCACGTCCGCTGCAATGTTGCGAAGAATATCACGCCTTTAAACTGGGGTCTGTGACGTATTTCAGAGTGGGTTCGGGAGACCCAACGATGTCTGCATCTGGCCCTTCGCAGACATCGAGATGGCGCCGAAGAATGTTCGCCTTCGGGCGTAAAGCAGATATCGGTTTTTAAGAACGTCACGCGACCTTGAGAGCACCAAGCATTAGAGCAGAGCTAATGATTTCGGTCGGGATCTGAAGGAAATCGGCAACGAAAATCACCCCCCTCCCGGTAATGTTGCACTCGGGCGCGCGCAAGCGCGGCCCGGCGGGGGGAGGCAACGGAATTGAGCGCATCTTCGTAGATGACTGTCCCACAAAATTGGCGTGCATGCGCTACTTTTGTCCTTCCGCGAGCGGCGGTGACTTCACATAAATCCGCCAACGGCCCTCGCGGCTTTCCGCCAGCCGAAAATCGGCGCTTGCGGCAAACGGGTCTTTATTCCAGGCGCCATCCTGCGGCACCACGACGACGACCTCGCAGCCGTATTTTCTTGCCAAATCGTCGATATCTTGCGTCGTCCCTTCTCCGGCGAAGACGCGGATGAATTGCGCGTTGATCGCCTCGCGGCGCTCCGGCGCCAGCGGCGCGAATGGAATCGCCATTTCACGGCCGGCAAAACACGAATTGCGATCGGCAAGGAGCGCCCAGGACATATTTCCCGGCCACGGGGTGAGGTCTTGCAAAAACAACGGATTGTTGGCGATCCGCGTGTTGGCGGGAGCGTAGCGCCGAACCACGCTCCATAGTTCCGGCGTCTGCGCGAAGACGGACTCGTCGGCCGAGGCGTCGCCGCGCCAATTGGCGTAAATCATCGCGGTGCTGTCGGGCAGGCTGAGGATTAGTCCTCCGAATGCGGTGGCAGCGATTGCAGCGCGTACGGCGCGGCCTGGCGCGGCGACTACTCCCGCTGCGGCGGCCGCGATCAAGATCACGGCGGCCGGCAATATCGCGCGCAAGCCCAGATCGTTGTTGTCGCCGAGCCTGCTGACAAGCAGCCACGATATCGCCAGGCCTGTCACGGCCAGCACGCAGAACAATTGCACAGTGGTTTTTTTCGGACCCGGCTCGGCGCTGCGCAACAGCACGGCGAGCGACAGCGCCCCGGCAATGAAAGTGGCTGGAAATTCCAGCGGCAGCAGGATCAGCCAATAAGCCGGCAGGTCGAGGATGCGGCGCAGCGCTTGCGGAAACATATCGCCGAGCACTTCGAAATGATGGACACCAAGGGCGCCAGCTTCGCGCCCGGCGACCATCGCAAACTGATCGTGAATGAAGGGGGCGGCGACGCCGAGCGCGATGAGGGCGGACGCTGCCAAGCCCAGGCCGGCGGCTAGCCGGTGCTTTGTCTCGATTGCCGCAAACAGCAGCGGCGCCGATAGCAAGGCGGCGATCGCGAATGTAACGCCGCCCACAAAAGCCGAACTCTCGAAACCGGCGGCCACGACCAGCGCCAGCGTCACCACGTAAGCGAGCTTCTGCCGCTGCGCATAGTGCACGAGCAGTAGGATTGCAACGATGACGCATGACGCCGACATGAGATGCTGCGGCACCCAGGCCGCTTGAAATAGCCAGCCGGCCAAGCCGGTCGGCGACTGCAGGAACGGCGCAAGCTCGTAATTGCCGAACACGACGCTAAGAACTTCACGCAATGAGGCGCTCGCCGCCAACGCCACGACAACGGTTGCAGCACCCGTTCGTTTGCTCAGCCACACTGCCAACGCCATCATCAAGAGCAGCGAAGCAAAAGCGGTGAACCAGGTCAGGCCGATATCCGCTTCCCAGCCACTGACGTGCGGAGTCAGCGCCAGTTCCGCCGCGCTAAAATGCCAGAGGTAGTAATAAGCGAGCCGTCCGGCGTCGCCGGCCGCGCCGAAGACCGGATTAACCGGCGGCAAGCCCTGGCGCGTCATCGCGTCGATGATCGCGATTTTTGCATGATCGAAGATCGGCGCGGCGAGATGCATCCCCTGCGCGGAATATTTTGGCAGGAGTGCGAGCGCCGGCACGAGCGCGATGACGCCGGCGGCAGCAAACCACCATGGCTTGACGCTCATCTCCAGTTTCGATGCCGTACGCGGCGGCCGTCGCAGCAACCAGCCCCCGGCGATCGCCAAGCACAGCGCCGCCAAGCTCACCACGGCGCGCGCGGAAAATCCAAGTAGGGTCAGGATCGGCAGCGTCGCCGCGCTAAAGAGGGCCCAACCAATGACCGGCGCGGCGCCGATCGCAAGCACGCGCGGCAACAGATGGCGCGCGATGGCATAGCCGAGCACCGTCCAGAATGCCGTTCCGATCAACGCGCAAAGAACAGCATTGAGCGGCGATGCCATGGGAGTGTGCGAGCGGCGTTGCGAAAATACGTCGCGGCGTTACGCCGCCTGCATCAGCGATTGCACTTTGGGCCAGGGATCGGGCGCAAGATTGCGGAACGGCGCCCAGTCCGTCTCGGACATGCGGCCGACGACCTCCGCCTTGACAGAAGGCCGGTCGCGCATGCGCGCCCACCAATCGCCGATCCGGGGATAATGGTCCAACATGCCGGTCAGCTTGAGCAGTTCGAGCCGAAGGATATAGGGAATGACGGCACACTCGGCATTGGAAAAGCTGTCGCCGGCAAGACATCGCCCACTCTGCAGCGACTCGTCCATCCATGACAGCAATTTATTGTGGTGAGCGATCGCGTCGCTGACAAATTCGGAATCGAGCCCGTGCTCGATGACGCTGCATTTATATTCGGCGCGGCGCTTGAGCGGCGTCTTGTTGACTTCGGCAAGCCACGCTTCGCGCGGCATTTTCAGAAAATTCGGCCGAAACGCGGTGGCAAAGGTCAATATCATGCATGAATTGTGAACGTATTCATCGATCAGCTTGTTGTACAACCGCACGCGATGGCGCAGCCGCGGCTCACGCGGCATGAGCGGCGGATCGGGAAACGCGTCGTCGAGATAATAGAGAATGAGCGAGGACTCGATGATCGGCTTACCGTCGTGCACCAGGGTGGGCACGACGCCATTGGGGTTGAGCTTGCGATAGGCCGGATCGTGCTGATCCCCGCGTAGCGTAAGAAGATGCTCTTTGACGTCGAGCGCCTTCTCCTTGAGCGCGATGCGCACTTTTTGCGCGCAGACCGAGTTGATATTGTGATAATGTTCGAGCACGCCGTCCTCCCGAGCGATATTACGCGTTTTCTACACGATGCGTTTCTACACGATCCTGGTCTCGTTCGCGGCGGGAGTCGAATAATTCTTTTGTGACCTCAGGTTGGCGGCACCGGTTGAAATTGTGATCCTTGTGAGCCGACGCAAGAACACAGCGGGATCAACCTGTCATCGTTCTGAGGAGGCGCCCATGCGCAGTTCACCCGCAGGAATGTACCGCGGAGGCAGGGTTCCGCAAAGTTTGATGCCAGCGAGCGGCTGTCTTGTAGGTCTGCTCGCGAGCGCATTGGTGCTGGCGGGTGCCAGCGCCGCACGAAGCGGTCCGTGCGCGGAGCAAATAGCCCAGCTCGAACGGCAAGTCGCCAACATCGTGCCGGGCCCGCAAAGCGGTCCGACCGCGCCGCAAGCGATCGGTGCCGACCTGCATCGCCAGCCGACTCCCGGCTCGGTCGCGCAGGCCGAGCGTGCCGCCAACGCGGATGCCGAGGCTGCGCTGGCCCAAGCCAAAAAAGCGGATGCCGATGGAAGCGCCAGTGACTGCAATGCCGCGGTTCGCCGGGCACAGGAGCTTTACGGCATCCAGTGAACGCGGACACTGCGTTTCACCGTCAGCTTCAATAAGCTTCCTCGCTGTAAACCGGATCGACCGAGCCGCGCCACGCGCCGTGAAATTTGTCGAGCAAGTCTTGCGCCGGCGTCGCTCCGCGCGCGAGCCGTTCTTCGAGCGGTTCGAGATAGCGCGTCTCGTCTTTGCCGGCCGAATCAAGCCGCTTGCGCCGGGCCAGTCCGGCGCGCGCGAATTTAACAACTTCCGCGGCGATCTCGCCAAGCGTGCGGCCGCGGATGGCGGCGGCAAGCGCCTGTTTCGGCACCGCGTCGCGAACGTATTGCCGGTCTGCGGCGCTCCATGTCTTCACCAGGTCCCAAGCGGCATCGAGCGATACATCGTCATAGAGAATGCCGGCCCAAAAGGCCGGCAGCGCCAGCAGGTTCGGCAGAGTGCCGGAATCGGCGCCGCGCATTTCGAGATAACGCTTGAGCCGGACTTCCGGGAATATCGAGCTGATATGGTTCGCCCAGTCGGATATGGTGGCGCGCGTTCCTGGCATCGCGCGCAATTTTCCCGCCAGCAGATCGCGGAACGATTGTCCGGCGACGTCGACATATTCGTCGCCATGCTTGATGAAATACATCGGCACGTCGAGCGCGTAGTCCACCCAACGCTCGAATCCCATACCGGCCTCGAACGCCCAAGGCAGCATGCCGGCGCGCGCATTGTCGGTATCGCGCCAGATTTCCGAACGGAACGAGAGATAGCCGTTGGGTTTACCCTCGGTGAACGGCGAGTTGGCGAATAACGCGGTTGCGACCGGCTGCAGTGCGATTGACACGCGCAGCTTCTTCACCATGTCGGCTTCTGAGGAGAAATCGAGATTGGTTTGCACGGTGCACGTGCGGTACATCATGTTGAGGCCGTGCCTGCCGACCTTCGGCATATAGGCGGTCATTATTTTGTAGCGCCCTTTCGGCATTTTCGGCATTTCGGCGAGTGTCCAGCTCGGCGTCATGCCGATGCCGAGAAATCCGATATGCAGCGGCCGCGCGACTTCGCGCACTTGCGCGAGATGCGCCATCAGTTCGCTCGATGTCTGATGCACCGTTTCCACTTGCGCGCCGGAGAGTTCGAGCTGGCCACCGGGTTCGAGCGAGATGGCGCCGCCGCCGGTGACATCGAACAGGCCGATGATGTTGTCCCCTTCAATGATCGGCTCCCAGCCGAGCAGATGCTGCATGCCTTCGAGCAGGGCGCGGATGCCGTGCCGCCCCTCATAGGGCACCGGATGATGCCCGTTGAGCGTGAAGGCGAATTTCTCGTGCTCGGTGCCGATGCGAAATTGTGATTTGGGTTTGGCCCCCTGCGCGAGCCATTCCACGAGTTCGTCGTGCCGCTCGATCGGCGTCAGGTCGACTTGATCACGCGCCATGCCGAGTCCTGTGATCAGCCCTACGATCAGTCCGGCAAGCGACGCTGGAATCGGTGATGGAATTCGTCCTGGGATCGTCCGTAGGCTGATCCGCCGCACATTCCAGTGGGTACTGCGCCGTCATGAAATTACGCGACGGCCTTGCGCTTTGCTGGCGCGAAACGGCCATAGAAGCTGTCGCCGCGGTTGGCCATGTCGACGAGAAGCTTCGACGGCGTGAACCGCTCCCCGCAGGTTTGGGCGAGATCGTTGCACAGATCGACAAAGTTCTTCACGCCCATGCCGTCGATGTAAGAGATAGTGCCGCCGGTGAACGGCGCAAAACCGAAGCCGAGAATCGAACCGACATCGGCCTCGCGCACGTCGGTAACGACCTTCTCCTCAATACAGCGCGCGGATTCCAGCGCCTGAATCCCGAGCAGCCGACGCTTGAGCACCGCGATGTCGATGTCGTCGACATTTAATCTCTCCGGCTGCAGGTCGGCTAGGCTGGGCCATAAGCGCTTCGGTGCATTCTGCGGGTAGTCGTAAAATCCCTTGCCGTTCTTGCGGCCGTAGCGGGAGCGTTTCTCGACCATTTCCGCGAGCAGCGCCTTTTGCTTGGGATCGACCGCTGCCGGACCAAGGTCGGCCTCGGTCGCTTTGAGAATCTTCCAGGCGAGATCCACCGCCACCTCATCAGTAAGCGCGAGCGGTCCCACCGGCATGCCGGCCATGCGCGCAACGTTTTCGATCAAGGCCGCCGGTATGCCCTCGGTGAGCATCAGATGGCCTTCGCGGATATAGGTGCCGACCACCCGTGACGTATAGAAGCCGCGCGAATCGTTCACCACGATCGGGGTCTTGCGGATGGCGCGCACAAAATCCAGCGCCATGGCGAGCGCGGCGTCGCCGGTTTCTTTGCCCATGATGATTTCGACAAGCATCATGCGCTCGACCGGCGAGAAGAAATGTATACCGATGAAGCGCGCGCGGTCCTTGAACGCCGCCGCCAGCGAGCTAATCGGCAACGTTGAGGTGTTAGAGCCGAAGATTGCCTGTTCGCCGAGCACATTTTGGGTGCGGGAAATCACTTCCTCTTTGATCTTGCGGTCCTCGAAAACCGCCTCGATGACGAGATCGCAACCCTTCAATTCCACGAAGTCGGCGGTCGGCTTGATGCGAGCAAGCAGCGCATCGCGGTCGGCCGTGGTCGCGCGACCCCGGTTGACCTGTTCGGTCATCAGCTTTTGCGAATGGCCCTTACCCTTTTCCGCGGTTTCCGGATCGCGGTCGATGAGCACGACTTCGAGGCCCGCCAGCGCGCTGACATAGGCGATGGCGCCGCCCATGAAGCCGGCGCCGATCACGCCAATCTTCTGCAGCGCTCTTGCCGGGATCTTGGCGGGGCGGCGCGCGCCTTTATTGAGTTCTTGTAAGGAGACAAACAGGGTGCGGATCATCGCGGCGGCTTCGGGCGAGCGCAGAATTTTTGCGAACCAGCGCGACTCGACGCGTAGAGCCTGGTCCATCGGCAACTGCAGGCCCTCGTACACGACCTGCAGGATGGCGCGCGCGGCGGGATAATTGTCGTAAGTCTCGCGCCGGTAGATAGCGTTGGCCGGCGTGAACACCATCACGCCGGCTTTTGAGTAGACCGGGCCGCCCGGGAGCTTGAATCCGTCGGTGTCCCAGGGCGCCTTGGCTGTGCCGCCGGCTTTGATCCAATCCTTTGCCGTCTTGATGAGATCGCTTTTGGGCACCACCGCGTCGACAAGCTTCATCGCCTTGGCGCGGTTGAGCTGCACTTGATCGCCCTTGAGCAGGAATTGCAGCGCATCGGATGGCGGCAGCATCCGCGCGATGCGCTGCGTGCCGCCGGCGCCGGGCAACAGGCCGACCTTGACCTCCGGCTGTCCGAGCCGTGTTTTCGGATTGTCGGCGGCGATCCGGCGATGACAGGCGAGCGCCAATTCGAAACCGCCGCCCAGCGCCGTGCCATTGATGGCGGCGACCCAGGGCTTGCCGCAAGTCTCGATGCGACGGTAGAGCAGCGACGCTCTTCGGCTCTCTTCAAAGAACCGTAACGTCGCCGCCTCTTCGCCTTGCGCGGCGACGAGTTCGGCAAAAGTCCGGCTTAAGCCTTCCAGCATCGTCAGATCGGCGCCGGCGCTGAATGCATCCTTGGCCGAGGTGATGACGACGCCTTTCACCGCGGCGTCGGCCGTTGTTTGTTCGACGATCGTCGAGAGCTCGTCCATGACGGTTGTGTCAATGACATTCATGCTCCGACCCGGTTCGTCCCAAGTCACAACCGCAATGCCGTCGCCGTCGATCTCGACCGAAAAGTTGGTGAAACTCATCGTTGCTGCTCAGCTATAAGGATCGCCGTTCTTGTGCGTGTAACGCCCGCCTTTATCGTCGCGCAACACGATCAAGTCGACGTCGGGATATTCGACGCGCTCGTGCTTCGCGCGCGTGCCGATTTCGAGGACCACCGCGTCGCTTGTCGTCCGGTTCACAAGATGATGGCCGTTTCCGCTGTTGGCCTTGAAGCCGGCGGCGTCGCCGGGCTTGAGCACCGTCTCGCCGCCGTCCTCGATCAGAACAACCTCGCCTTCGAGCACGTAGACGAGTTCGTCTTCCTTCTGGTGCCAGTGGCGCAGCGCCGAGGCGGCGCCTGGACGAAGCGTGGTGAGATTGACGCCGAATTGATCGAGGCCGGCCGCATTGCCGAGACGCCTGCGCTCGCGGCCGTGCACCACCCGATCGAACGGCGGCGGATAATTGGTCCGGGTATCGATCGGAAGACCATCAATGTCGAGCTTGGGCATTTTGCTCATACCCGCTCGATGATCGTGGCGGTGCCCATGCCTGCGCCGATGCACAGCGTGACCAGCCCGGTGGTCAGGTCGCGCCGCTCGAGTTCGTCGACCAGCGTGCCCAGGATCATCGCGCCGGTTGCACCGAGCGGATGGCCTAATGCAATGGCGCCGCCGTTGACATTCACATTGGCGCCGTCGAGTTCGAACGCCTGCATGAAGCGCAACACGACCGACGCGAAAGCCTCGTTGATTTCGATAAGATCGATGTCGGAAAGCTGCATGCCGGCGGCTTTCAGCACTTTCTTGGTCACGTCGATCGGGCCGGTCAGCATCAAGGCCGGATCGGAGCCGATATTGGCGAAGGCGCGCAGCCGCGCCCGCGGCTTGAGCCCGGTCTTGTGGCCGATCTCTTTGTTGCCGACCAGCACGGCGGCGGCGCCGTCGACGATGCCGGAAGAATTGCCGGCATGATGGACGTGATTGACGAATTCGACTTCGGGATGGGCTTGAATTGCTACGGCGTCGAAGCCGCCGAGTTCGCCGATCTGCACGAATGACGGCTGCAGGGCGGCGAGCGATTGCATCGTCGTGCCCGGCCGCATGTGCTCGTCTTTGGCCAGAATTGTAAGCCCGTTGACGTCCTTAACGGGAACGACCGAGCGGTTGAAGCGGCCGTCTTCCCAGGCTGTCGCCGCCCGCTTTTGGCTTTCGACTGCGTAGGCGTCGACATCGTCGCGCGAAAATCCGTATTTGGTGGCGATCAGGTCGGCGGACACGCCTTGCGGCAGGAAGTAATGCGCAACCGCGATCGAAGGATCGACTGACCAGGCGCCGCCGGCCGAGCCGATGCCGACGCGGCTCATGGATTCGACGCCGCCGCCGACCGCGAGCTCCTGTTGGCCCGACATGATCTGCGCCGCGGCGAAATTCACCGCGTCGAGCCCCGATGCACAAAAGCGATTGATCTGCACGCCGGGGACGCTGTCGCCATAGCCCGCCACCAAGGCTGCAGTGCGTGCGATGTCGGCAGCTGCCTCGCCCACCGGATCGACCACGCCCATCACCACGTCGTCGACCAGCGTGGTGTCGAGATCATTGCGGCCCTTGATCGCGCCGAGCGCTTGGCTCGCCAAATTGAGCGCGGTGACTTCATGCAGGGCGCCGTCGACTTTGCCGCGGCCGCGCGGCGTGCGCACGTGGTCGTAGATGAAAGCTTCGGGCATCGGAATTTCTCCTATACCTGTCCCGTGCCGGACAGCGAAGAGGGCTAGAGCGGGATGAGATTTCGTCGAATCGTCATCGCGCTCTAGCTTTTTGTTTGAGCATGATCTTTTTCCGAAAACCGGTTACCACTTTTCGGGATCATGCTTTAGAACGCTTCCGCAGGCAGCGCCATGGTGCTCGCCGCGCCGGCCTTGATGCGGGCGAGATGCGTGGCGGTGGCCGGCAACGTTCGCTCCATGAAAAAGCGGCCGGTCGCCAACCGTTGGCTCATCCGGTCCGCGGCACCGTCACCTCCAGCTCCGGCCTTGCTTTTCGACGCCTCGGCAATCAGGCACCACATATAGCCGAGCGCGACGAGGCCGAAGAGGTGCATATAGTCAGTCGCGCCGGCGCCGGCATTGTCGGGATTGCCAAGCGCGTTCTGCAAAAACCACATGGTTGCTTGCTGCAAATCGCCGAGCGACTGGCTGAGCGGCTTGACATAAGGTGTCATCGCTGTATCGGCGCCGCGCTCTTTTGCATAAGCCGTGACCTCGGCAAAGAACGCCTGTAACGCCCGGCCGCCGTCCTTGGGGAGTTTGCGACCGACCAGATCGAGCGCCTGCACGCCGTTCGTGCCCTCATAGAGCATGGTGATCCGCGCATCGCGCACGAATTGCTCGATGCCATGCTCGGCGATGTAGCCGTGCCCGCCGTATATTTGCTGGGCCAGCACGGCATTGGCAAAGCCTTGATCGGTCAAGACGCCTTTGATCACCGGCGTGAGCAGGCCGAGGTGATCATCGGCGGCCTGTTTTTCCTTGGCCTCCGCAGAGCGGTGCGCAATGTCGCTTTTGAGCGCCGTCCAGACCACGAGCGCGCGGGCCGCTTCGTTGAAAGCGCGGATGCTCATCAGCATGCGCCTCACATCTGGATGGACAACAATCGGATCGGCCGGCTTTTCCGGAAACTTCGCCCCGGTCAAGGCGCGACCGGCGAGCCGTTCCTTGGCGTAAGCGGCCGCGTTCTGGTAGGCGACTTCCGACATCGCCAGACCCTGCACGCCGACGCCAAGGCGGGCCTCATTCATCATCGTGAACATCGCCTGCAAGCCGCGATTGGCCTCGGCGACGAGCCAGCCGGTGGCGCCGTCATAATTCATCACGCAGGTGGCATTGCCATGAATGCCCATCTTCTCCTCGATCGAGCCACAGGAGACTGCATTGCGCGCGGCCACGCTGCCGTCCGCCGCCGGGAGAAATTTCGGCACAATGAATAAAGACAACCCGCGCGTGCCCGCCCGCGCGCCGTCGATCCGGGCCAGCACAAGATGGACGATGTTATCAGCGAGATCGTGCTCGCCGGCGGAGATGAAGATCTTGGTGCCGGTGATCTTGTAGCTGCCGTCGCTCTGCGCCGCGGCGCGGGTGCGCACTAGTCCAAGATCAGTGCCGCATTGCGGCTCGGTAAGATTCATCGTGCCGGCCCATTGGCCTGACACGAGCTTCGGCAGATAGAGTTTTTTCTGCTCCGGGGAGCCATGCACGGCAATCGCTGCGGCGGCGCCTTGGGTGAGCGCCGCATACATGCCGAACGCCATATTGGCCGAGCAGAAAAATTCGCTTACCGCCTGGTTGATTACGACCGGCAGGCCCTGGCCGCCGAATTCGGCCGGCGCCGAGACGCCAATCCAGCCGCCTTCGACGAGCTTTTTGTAGGCATCTCTGAAGCCGCGCGGGGTGTTTACGCTACCGTCGGGGTTGCGGCGGCAGCCTTCCTGATCGCCGAGGCGGTTGAGCGGCATCAGCACCGCTTCGCTGTATTTGGCGGCTTCGCCGAGGACTGCCTCAACGACATCGGGCGTGGCTTCAGCAAAGCCGGGCAGATTGTTGTAGCGGTCGAGATGGAAGACGTCGCGTAAAAGGAACGTCACCTCATCGACCGGAGCTTTGTAGACCGGCATCAGCGCCTCTAACGACTTGGACTTTCGGGACTTTCGTGGGGGACTTTGCTAGGGACCTTCCTCGGGCCTCTCCGAGGGCTCTCCTCTGGAGCCGGCTGGAGGCCCAGCGTAGCCGATTTACCTCAGGGCTACGACGGTGAAATGGCATGATCGCAGCGTAGCTTGGCGGCAGCCTCGACCACGGGCCGCGGGCCGCGATTAACCGCTTATTTACAGTAATTCCGGAAAAGTCGCTGTGAGGACAGACGACCGCGCCCTCCGCTCGAACTCTGCCGAGCGGGCCTCGGTGCCAAACCAGGGCGATCCACGTTTCCCTCCGAGGTGATTTGCGCCCAATGAAACCCGGCGGTCCGTGGAATCTCAGAGGCCTTCGCCCCGAAACAGTCGAAGCTGCCCGCGAAGCCGCGCGCCGATCCGGGATGTCGGTCGGAGAATGGCTCAATAACGTCATCCGCCAGCGCGATGATTATCGCCGCGCGACGATGCAGTTCGCCGATCATACGGACGAGGACCCGTATGGCTGGCGCGACGAACCGATCGCCGACGACCGTCACGGCCGATATAGCAGGCCGCCGCGCCGCGACTATGCCTATGCCGACGAGACGGCGCTTGCCCAGGAGGCGGCGCTGGCACGTGAGGAGTTTGGCGAGATTCACGCCAGGCTCGATACCCTGACGCGGGAGCTTGAGCGCTTAGCGCGCGGCAATGCACCTTTGCGCGGGGCGCCGGTTCAGCCGCCGCACCATGCTTGGCAACGCAGCGCCAATCTTGCATCGGATGCCGGCTTCGCCGCGCGCGCCTCCGACGCAGCTGCTGACGCTTCACGTGAGCCCGATTTGCCGTCTCCCGCGACCGCACCGCAGGCCGCAGGCGAGGCAGCTGATCTCGAGCAGCCCGTCGAATTCCCGGATCTTGAAGCGCAATTACACCGCATCACGGCGCAAATCGAATCGCTGCGGCCCTCAGCCGAGCTTGATAAGGTTATCGCCGGCTTCCGCAGCGACCTTGCAGAAATCAGGCTTCAGCTCACCGAAGCCTTGCCGCGCCAAGCAGTAGAGTCGCTGTGTGCCGAGGTCGAGGCACTGGCGCGGCGCATCGACCGCTCGCACGAATGGGCGGCCGACTTGGATGCAATCGCCGGCATCGAGCGCGGGCTAGCCGAAATCCGGG
>WNGL01026106.1_pt1 | contig 16351 bp, 13 predicted proteins | sample 5400591 | NCBI WGS metagenome assembly WNGL01 (sample SAMN13153377, study PRJNA577476) | soil metagenome | isolation source: 80 cm soil or saprolite under Garry oak tree replicate 1 | place: USA:California | collected 2016-06-15
CATGGACCGACGATCGGGATATAGCTTTGAGGCGGTGCGGCACTACACTTAAACCAATTGAGCGACTCCTTGCCGTCTTCTTGGACTGTTCGCGTGTCGGGCGGACCGAACATGTGGACAAGGTTAATTTCGGTTGTATCGCCGGGTCTAATCAGATTGAGGTCCTGTTGCGTAATCAAGCCACAGGACGCGCGACTCGTTAGGCAAAGACTGGCCAGCACAGCAAGAATCGGTTGGGTCATTTTCATAATTTCGCTTTCCGAACGGTGGAGTGATTCGCAGACAAGAGACAATAGAGCATGCTTATTGACCAAACAAACTCGAGCTCAGGCCCAAATAATTAGTTTGTGCTCGGCCGTCTGGAACTGATTTCATGTAAGTAACTCCCAGGTGGAGCCTCTCCTGGAAGATGCCGGCGCTCGCTACCCTAGCTACCCTATTATGCGCACGGCAGGATCTGGTGTGGGGCTGTAGGCTGGGCGCAGCCTGCTCACGGCCAACTTCGGTAGTCAATAAAAAAATTAGATTCCTCAAAAAAAAGCCACTCCAACCGGCGTGGAGCAGAGTCGGAGGGACGAGCTCCGTCTCGCCCCTGGATTGTTGCGGACGGCACAGAGGCCGTCCCTCCGAAAAATGAATCGTTGCTTGCGATTTATCTGAACCCAAGTTGGAAACTTGCGCCACGGGGGCAGGGAAAACTCCACCGGGGAATGCGAACGGTTAAGGCCCCGGTGGAGCTCCCGCTAGATCAGGACGGTGTGAATCTCCCACGTGCGATGCCCGAATTGCATGAGAGAGACCGAGGAAACGCCGGTCGGGCTGGCCATGTCTTCGTCGTCGGCATCGCTGTCGTCGTCCTCATCCGCATCGTTCTCCACGCCGATCCAGCGAATGAGTTCCACCATTTTGGTAAAGACTCCACCACGGCATCCCACATCCAATCCCAGATTTTGGCGGTCGTGACCATTTACCTCCAGCCATCGTCGATAGAACGCTCTTTTGATCTCTTCATGCTACGTGCCGATCGTTGCATAGTAGGCGGGGTCCTGCCTGGTGGTGGCATACTGTTGGTAGAACTCTTGAACCAAACGGCGCCAGCAGTTTCGCTCATTCAGCAAAAGCTCTTCCGGAAATCTATCTTCTGCGCTCATCATTTACCCGGCGCAATTGTCGATCTTTGAGTGCTCATTATTTGGCGCTCGGAAGCGCTCGCAAGATCAAGTCGCCTAACCAATCGGGATTAGCCACGCCTTCCCGGTAAGCGTTGAGCGACTCGACGGAGGAATTCACCCGCAAGTTGCTATAAGACTGGTCGACGTTTTGCCAGCGTTCGTGCCAGTCCTTGTTTGATCCATTCGCCTTTGGGCCCAGAATGCGGAAACTCACCCGTCGCCCATTCGGCGATCATAATCGGCTTCTTCGGATCGAGACCGCACATTTCCTGATACGGCCAATCGACCAGTGACGGAACGTTCGCCCACGGTTCGTCTTTGAATTGCTGGCCGTAAACACTCAGTCCAAACCAATCGACGTAATCCGCGCCGGGATAATACGCGGGCGTGAAATTCCAGGTGTCGAGCGGATAGGAATAATTATTAGCGTGAAACATCCACTTGATATTGGACGCGCCGCGCGCACGGACGCGATCGACGACATGGCGATAAGCCGTTCGGAAATTTTCCGGACCTTTCCAATTCTCGCGATCGTCATCCCAATTATCGGCGCCATAGTAAGTTCCAGACCACGGAAACCAGTCGCCATTCATCTCGACGCCGAATGCGACGATCATGGGATGACCAAATGCGCGCGCCGCGTCAGCCCACTTGTCGATGTAATCATCCCATTTTCCCGCGATGATGTCGTTGAGATTGAATTTGTCCGGCCCGCGATTTTGCGTGTACGGTTTGTCCCAGGGCGACCAAAAAACGAGCGGGAGCGAACCGTGCCGCCAAACGACATTGAGATTTGCGGTCGGGAAATTTTGCTCACCCCAATAGCTCGAGGAGGCGATAATGGCCTGGTGTTTGCCGACCATCGTCTCGAAATCTTCAATCATTTCGAGCGTGACGTCGTCCTCCTCGTCGCCGAAATCCATAAACGCGCCGGTGTACGCGCCATGCACGGGGACGACGACCTCGACAGGGCCGTTCGGATCGATGTGCGCATTCGTTAGGCTAGCCTTTTTGCACGAGACCAATCCGACGATGACGACAAACAAAATGACGAAACACGAATGACGAATGACGAACCGGACAGCGCTCTTTATCATTCGGATTTCGTCATTCCTTCGTCATTCATAATTTCTGCATTCTCTCCTCATGCCCGCGCCGGCACGCTGGCGGTGCGCTCGAGTTTGCCCCATCCGACCAGCGCACCCTTCAGCGCGCGAAGGATCGCCTTCCAAATGCAGTAGCTGAGCATTGGCCGGTAAATCAAACGCATGGGAAGAATGCGCCATGCGCGCAAAATCGGCTCTCGTTCGAGAATGCAGGCCAGCGTCGCGAGAATGACATCCATGGCGAGGAACGTGATGACAAACGGCATGACCGCTCGCCAGGCGCCGAACGGAAGTGTGGCGAGCAAAAATAAATCCACCATTGGTGTGACGGCGACGAGGATGATTTGAAAAAACCAAACGCTCGGCAAACTGAACCAGCCGAGCGCGCGATAATTCCAATTGAAAACCATGTCCCGGTGTTTCCAGAGACATTGCAACGTGCCGTAGGCCCAGCGAAATCGTTGCCGCGCCAGCGTCGCCACGCTTTCCGGCGCTTCCGTCCAGGCGATCGCCCCCGGCACGTAGACGATCTGTTGTCGATGTTTGTGCAACGAAAGAGTCAGATCGGTGTCTTCAGCCAGCGTTTGCAAACTGAGCCCACCCGCTTGATCGATCGCTTCCTTACGAATGGCACTGATCGCGCCAGGCACGACCGTGATGCAATTCCAGCGATTGTAGGCGCGCCGATCAAGATTGAAGCCGCACGTGTATTCCAGCGCCTGACAACGCGCGATGAAAGTGCGCAAGTTTCCGACCTTCGCATGACCTGAGACCGCGCCGATCCGCTCGTTAGCAAACGGTTCCAGCAAACGTGGGAGCGTGTCGCGCTGAAAGTGCGTGTCGGCATCGACGAACACGATAATTCCGTGCCGCGCCGCGGAAAGCGCGCGTTGCAACGCTCGCGCCTTGCCGCGATTTTCCTGTTGCATCAAACGAACACGTGGATCGACAACCGCGACGCGTTCGATTTCTCCGGCGGTGTTGTCTCGCGAACCATCATCAACCACGATCAGTTCGATGGCGCCTTTATATTCCGTGTCGAGAAGAGCGCGCAAAGTTTCGGCGATTACTCTGCCTTCGTTATAAGCAGCCATCACTACGCTGATCGGTTCGGCAAAATCCGCTTTCGGCCCGCGCCGGAAACGATAGGCCAGCCAGATCACGACCAGCGTCCGAATCACCACCAGCGCGGTCGCGACAATCATGAAGGCCCAAAGAAATTCTTCGATCCCATGATAAATTCGAAATCCCGTGTTGCTCACCACCCGCATGAGCGATTGACCACTCTGCTGTAATGGCGGCATAAGCGCGTCGCGCGTTGTTCCGAGCAGCGTGCTCAATGAGACGACCGTATCGCCCCGCGTGTGCAGCCAATCTAAAATGCGCGGAAGCGCTTCGACAGTTTGCGAGCGATCGCCGCCGGCATCGTGCAGCAAAATAATGCTGCCATCGCGCCGCTGCTGTTTGACGCGCTGCAGGATGATGTCCGCGCCCGGTTTTGCCCAATCTTGCGGATCGATGTTTTCCAGAACAACGAGATAATTGAGGTCCTGTGCGATTTGCAACGGAGTCAGCTCGCTCAATTGCGACGGGCTCGTGTCTGCCGCGTAGGGCGGACGAAATAATGTCGTGGCCCGGCCGGTGATGCTTTCGATTAAAAGCTGCGTCGCATTCAATTCGAGTCGCACATGCTCCGGCCAGCAAAGCATAATAAGTGTGGTTCCCAATCTCGTGTCCTTCATCGACAATTCGGCGGACGAGGCCGGGGTAGTGCTCGGCGTTTGCCCCGACGAGAAAAAAAGCAGCCTTCACGTTGGCTGCTTTCAGAATATCGAGAATCTTCGGCGTCCACCGCGGATCGGGGCCGTCATCAAAAGTGATTGCAACCTGATGTTCGCCCCCGGCGCCCTGGTGATAAAGCGTGGGAAACTCCGGGAACTTCGCGTACCCCGCTGTAAGATAACCCTGAGAATCGGCCGCCAGATTTCGCATTCCATCCGAGCGGGTTTCATCCACCGTGACAATCTCACCGTCCCCCACATCGGTGATCGTGTCCGTCCCTCTGAGCACTTCCAACAACTGGCGCGTTTGATTGTCGATCTTGAAATCGCGAGAAAGATTTAGTGCGTCCCAAATCGCCGGGTCTTCCGTACCGAGCCGGTAAAGCGCGAAGCCGCCGGCCTTTTGATCGCGCACTTCGCGCAGCTCGTTTAAAAACGTCACCACATCGAGAAACCAAACGGCATGCTCTTTGTCCGCGTCCTCAAAATAAAAATAGGGATTGTAACCGGGCGCCTTGACTTCCGCGGTCTCGACTCCCGCGTTATTGGCGCGGCTCATCGCTTCCGGAAAGCTGATTAGCTCCGCTTTTTTCCCGCCGATCGTCCAGTCGTATCCATAACTGCCCAGCGCGATGATCCATTGTTTTGTGTCCGCATCTTCGAGCAAAACGTGCAGCCAGCCTTCAAACCAGGAATGCGACCCGAGCGGACCGGGTGGATCGATATCGGAGGTCTCGTCAAAAAGCAGCGCGACAAAACGATCGACATTGTCGGAGAGATCCTCGAAGTCGATGTAATCCAGTTCCTGCCCTGGTTGAACACAGAGCCATAGTTGCTTTTCATCGTCATGCAGCGCGTCCGCAAGTTTGTCGATGAAAGCGCTGATATCTTTTTTATAGACGGGATCGATTTGCTCCCAGTCGATGACGACCCCCGCCGCCCGGGCGTTTCGCAACACCGCGAGCACGCTGCGAATAAAACGATCTTGTCGATCTTGCGGACCGTGCGCGAGATTTTCAATTGCTTCCGGCTGCCAGCTGTCTCCGACCAGGTTGGTCAACAACGGCATTAACGCAATGCCGCGGCTCGCGGTAAATTTCGGCAATCGCGCATCCGCGTCGATTTGTAAATCACCCAGACCGTTGGTCACCGCCATCCACTCCGGGCAGAGATGGGTAATTTGCGCCGCATGCTGCTCGAGCGACGCATAACTGTAAGGATCGCCGTTGGTGTAGAAGGCGAGCCGGACTTCGTTGCCCAGAGATTTTTTGCGCGGGCGCGCCGGAGGGGCTTGCGCTGGCCCGCCGAGTTTTTTTGCCGCCTGCCGGGCCGCGCCGAATTTCTGCCAGAGCAATGAGCTCGGCGTCACTTGTCCAGCCGGGTTTTCTTTTTGCAAAGCCTTGAGTTGGCCCTTTAACTGCCGCAGCGCGAAGGGAACCTGCATCTGCGGCGCAACAAAAAGTGTTTGCACGAACAGCACTGTCCCGAGAAAAAATAACACTCCGCCAACCAACAGAATCAGGCGCAATCGCGGCCAGCGTTTGCCCGCCGGATCGGAGAAAACGAACGGCGTGAGCGCGTCTGGAGGGAGGTCGTGCATGAGTCGTTATAATCGCACCGAACCGAGCATAATAAAAACAACCGGCGCCGCGCCATCACCTTCTTCTATTGGACGTTGAGCGGTGGACGTTGAACGTTGGACGTTGATGAATGTGGACCCGTTTCCCACTGGGCACGCCGGAATCGACGCGCGTTTACGCAAAGGTCCGACCATCCATCCAAGCGCATGGGTCGTTCCCGCCGCGACGGTCATCGGCGACGTTACGCTCGAGAAGGAATCGAGCGTCTGGTACGGCGCCGTTTTGCGCGGCGACATTAACCGCATCGTCATCGGTCCGCGTTCCAATATCCAGGACAATGCCGTCGTCCATATCGATACCGGTGATCCGACCAGTATAGGCGAGCTTGTCACCGTTGGCCACGGCGCCATCGTTCACGCCTGCAAGATCGACAATGAAGTCCTCATCGGCATGGGCGCGATTGTTCTCGACGGCGCCGAAGTCGGCGCGCGCTCCATCATCGGCGCGAACGCGCTCGTCACTCTCGGGATGAGCATTCCGGCCGGCTCGCTCGTCCTTGGCTCGCCGGCAAAAATCCGGCGGCAACTCACGCTCGACGAACAAAACGACATTGCCCGCTGGGCCTGGAGCTACGTCGAGACTGCAAAACATTTCCGCGAATTTTACAAAAATCTGTAGCGACGCTCTATGAGCGTTGCATTAATCGTCCGGCGGTCATAGACCGCCGCTACAGTGACTGCGCCAATTCCCGCGCTCTCTCGCGCAACAATTCCGTCACACGCGCAATACTCTCCTCCTCACTCATTCCAAGCCGAGTCGTTACATAAACTTGATCAAAAATTTCCCGCACTTGTCGATCTTCACTGGCGCGTCCGACGATCGCGAAAACGCGTTTGCCAAGTTTCCGCGCGAGTCGCGCTACACCAGCCGGCGTTTTTCCTTCGAGCGTTTGTCGATCCAAACTTCCCTCACCCGTAATTACAAGATCGACATCTTTCATCTTCGATTTCAGCTCGACCGCTTCGGCCACGACATCGAAGCCTGGTCGAATTTTCGCGTCGCAAAAACTCATGAGACCAAATCCGAGTCCCCCCGCCGCGCCCGCGCCCGGTTCGTCCCGATAATCAACGCCCAAATCTTTTGAAACAACGTTTGCGAGTTTAGTTAAAGCGCACTCCAATATCTCGATCTTATCCTCGGTCGCGCCTTTTTGCGGACCAAACACGCGCGTCGCCCCGTTTGGCCCGAGCAACGGATTTCGCACATCGGCGGCGGCAACTATCTTCGGAAGATCATCTTTTCGTTCAATTCGCTGAAGCGCGATAAGATCGGCAACTTTTCCGATTTCTTTTTCATATTGATCGAAAAATCGGAAGCCGAGAGAAAGCGTCATGCCAAAACCGCCATCATTTGTTGCGCTGCCGCCGAGGCCGATGATTATTTCGCGCGCACCATGTCGCGTCGCCTCGAGAAGCATTTCACCGACGCCGAACGTGCTTGCAAGATCGACATCGCGCTCGTCAGGCCGGACGCGTCGCATTCCCGCAGCTTCGCTCATTTCCATGATCGCGAGCTTCCTGTTCCCGATGTAGGCGTAGCGGCAATCGATCTCACGGCCCAAGGGATCGTGCGCTTTGCACATAACCCATAAACCTTCGAGTGCATCGCAAATCACTTCCGCCGTTCCCTCGCCGCCATCGGCCATCGGCACGATGTCGATCTTTGCGTTCGACAAAACTTCGCGCAGACCGGCGGCGATGTTTTGCGCAACGTCTCGCGCGCCTAACGAGCCTTTGAATTTATCTGGGGCAATTAAGATCCGCGTGGCAGTTCTTGTCATGTCGAGCGAAGTCGAGACATCTCTTGTCGCTATCTTTTTAACAGTGAGAGATTCCTCGACTCCGTTCGGAACGACAAAGCAATAAGGTGGGCGGTTACTTTAGTCTCCGCTCAAGAATCTCGCCCGCCAACTGCGGATTCGCTTTGCCCTTCGATAATTTCATGACCTGGCCCTTCAGAAAGTTAAGCGACGCGGCGTTACCTGCCTTGAAATCCGCTGCCGGTTTCGGATTCGCGGCGATCACTTCATCACAAAACTTCTCGATCGCGCTCGCGTCGCTTAGTTGCTCAATGCCTTTTTCCTTCACAATCGCGGCCGCCCCTTTACCGCTGGCAAACATTTCCGCGAAAACTTCCTTGCCTTGTTTGCCGCTGATTTTTCCGCTGTCGATCAAGTTGACGAGCTCATCGAGCGCCTCGGGTGGAATGGGACAATCGCCAATCGTCTTGTTTGCGCTGCTCAGCGCGCTTTGCAGATCGTTGAGAATCCAGTTCGCAACGTTCTTCGGTTTCTTCGCTCCTTTGGCCGCCGTTTCAAAATAGCGTGCAAGATCGAGATCATCGGACAGAACACCGGCGTCGTACGATGTCACTTCGTATTGCTTCACAAAGCGCGCCCGTTTCGCCTTCGGCAATTCGGGAACGCGCGCCCGGGCATCCGCGAGCAACACATCGCTCTTCACGGGCACAAGGTCGGGATCTGGAAAATAACGATAGTCGTGCGCCGATTCCTTCGTGCGCATGAGAAAGGTTTCGCCCGCGACGTCATCCCAACCGCGCGTTTCCTGCTCAAGTTTTTCGCCGCGCTTTAATGCACTGATTTGCCGCTGAATTTCGTATGCGAGCGCGCGCCGCACGCCGCTGATCGAGTTCATATTTTTAATCTCGATCTTCGCGCCGAGTTCCGCCTGTTTTTCGGGCCGCACAGAGACATTGCAGTCGCACCGGAGTTGACCTTTCTCCATGTCGGCATCGCTCACCGCGCCGTAAATCAGGATTTGTTTGAGCGAAGTCAGAAACGCAAAAGCTTCCTCCGGTGAATTGATCTCAGGCTGGGTAACGATCTCCATCAACGGCGTGCCGGCGCGATTGAAATCAATTCCCGTGCTTGATTCGAAGTGAAAACTTTTCGCCACGTCTTCCTCAAGATGGATGCGCACTAGGTTTACTTCCTTGTCCGAAGTCGCGATATTTTTCTGCGCGTCCTTCGGATAAGCAAGATCATGCAACGGCACACTTCCATTCGTGCAAAACGGCATGTCGTATTGCGAGATCTGATAATTCTTCGGCATGTCGGGATAAAAATAATTTTTGCGATCGAACTTGCAGATCGACGCGATGTCGCAGCCGAGCATTAGCCCGGTAAGCACCGTCATGCGCAGCGCTTCGTGGTTCATTACCGGCAGCGCGCCCGGCAAACCAAGGCAGACCGGGCAGGTATGCGTGTTCGGGTCCGCGCCGAATTCCACCGGACAACCGCAAAACATCTTCGAGCGCGTCTTCAGTTGCACGTGCACTTCGAGGCCGATAGTCGTGATGTATGACATTGCAGATTTCAAATTGCAGATTTCAAATTTGGGGCCGCAGACTTGCGTGACGCGACGAAGATGGCAACCAGTTCGTTCGCCTCGTCAAGCAGAAGCTGAGCGCGCTTTGCAGGAATCAGTTTCGCTTCGATGATTAACTCGAGCCAAAGCTGAGTCTCATCCGCTTCCTCAAGAACGACGCCCATTTTCGCGATGAGCTCAGCTTTAGACCGAGCACGGCAGACTGCACGATAATTTGCGGCCACGGATGTGCCGGAACGCACCAACTGATTCGCGATAGCTCGTCCTCCGATACTCTTTGGCAGTGCGGCAACAAGCTTTATAATGCGCAGCGCGAAATGTTTCGTGCGTGTCTTTAGTTCGTCCGGAGTCATCTTAGTACAATCTGCAATTTGAAATTTGCAATCTGCAGTTGCTTCATCGTGTCCTTTGTGGACTTTGTGCGAGGCTATTGCTGCAGCAGCGCATAATCGAGCGCTCGCTGCAGGTCGAAATTCTTGATCTGCTCGATGATGGACCGGTCGTTCAGCACAGCGCGGATCTTTTCGTTTTGCAAAAGCTCGAAAAGGCGTCCCTGCGCGATCATTTGTGAAATTTCAGGGTCGTTGCGCAGCGCGGCGATTTTTGGATGTTCGGTCAAATTACGAGCGCCGGGATATGAAAGAAAGCGCTCCGCCGTTTTCGGACTTGAGACCACCTGGCCAACTTTACCAAGAACCTCGTAAGTTTTTGCCGGAATAATGTCAGTTTTTTTGACGGCGTCGCCGATGACGCCCATCTCGAGCGAATTTCTCAGACGCGCGAGCGAAGTTATCAACTGTGGAAGTTCCTCACTCGACTCATTCAATGGACGAGGCCGGACATCGACAACGTGGAGCGCGCGCGGCTGCGGCAAAGTCGTCACATCACCTCTCTGCCCGCGCACTCGCGCATCAGCCACCGCTCCGACTGATCTCACGCCGACAACCAGCAGCCAGATGAGAAACGCGCCGAAAAAGAATCCAAGCACTGCGCCGGCTGATCCGTAGAGGAACCGCACGAGGAAGGAATCGTGCTGGCGGGTCCGCTTGAACCAAATCGCACCGAGACCGTTGATGATCGCATAGATCATCAACGCCAGGACCGCGCCCGCCAAGATCGACAACAACGCATAGATCATCAACGCCAGGACCGCGCCCGCCAAGATCGACAACAACGCGTCGGGCATTTTGAAAAACGGGCGAACGATTGGCAGCGCAAATTTACCGCCGAAAAACGCGGCGAAATAAGCAGCGATCAGCGCAGCAAGGCGCGCCAATTGCCGGGCAACGCCAAGTCGCCAGCCGCGCAGGACCTCAAGCAGGATCAAGAGGAGAGCGAATGAGACGAACACCAATTGCCAGAGAGGCGAACCGGCGGCTTGTTGAATTTGCGGATTCAAGCCTTCCGATTAATTGCGCGCTGACGTAATGCGTGATCGCACAGCACCAAAGCAGCCATCGCTTCCACCATGGGGACGGCGCGCGGCAGCACGCATGGATCATGACGACCGCGCGCCGCCAGTTCAGTTTCGTCGTGCGATTGCGTTACAGTTTTTTGTTCCCGCGCAATCGTCGCCGTCGGTTTGAACGCGACCCGAAAATAAATCTCTTCGCCGTTGCTGATGCCGCCCTGGATGCCGCCGGAATAATTTGTCGATGTCCGAACTCTGCCGCGGCGCATTTCAAAGGCATCGTTATGTTCCGAGCCGCGCATTCGCGCTGCGGAAAAGCCAGAGCCGATTTCAAAACCTTTCGTCGCCGGCAAACTCAACATCGCTTTCGCCAGGTCGGCTTCGAGTTTGTCGAAAACTGGCTCGCCTAATCCGGCCGGCGCATTTCTGACGACACACTCAATCACGCCGCCTAACGAATCGCCTGCCTCGCGTGTTTTCTCGATCAGAGAAATCATTCTCTTCGCCGCCCCCGCATCCGGACACCGAACGATGTTCGCATCGACATCTCTCACTTTTACTTTCGACTTGTCGACCGTGGCCATGACTTCGGCGATTTGCGCGACGTAAGCGACGATGTCGATCTTCGCATAAAGCGCGCCCAAAACTTTTCGCGCAACCGCGCCCGCGGCGACACGCCCAATCGTTTCGCGCGCCGAGGCACGTCCGCCGCCCTGCCAGTTTCGAATTCCATACTTCGCTTCGTAAGTGAAGTCGGCGTGGGACGGACGAAACTTTTTTGCAAGATCGACATAATCCTCCGGCCGCGCGTCTTTGTTTCGAACGAGGATGGCGATCGGCGTGCCAAGGGTTTTGCCCTCGAACACACCGGAAAGAATTTCACAGCGATCTTCTTCTTTGCGCCGCGTCGTAATTTTGCTTTGACCGGGACGCCGCCGGTCGAGCTCACGTTGAATGTCCGCTGCGGAGATGTCGATCTGAGGCGGGCAACCATCGATCACCACGCCGATGCCGCCGCCATGTGATTCGCCGAAAGTCGTGATGCGAAAAAGTTGGCCGAATGTGCTGCCCACGGCGGGAAATGTTAGGTAGATGCCGCGTAATCACAACGCGCAATCTGCTTGGGTAGGGCGCGCGTCCCCGCGCGCCGATCCGGACGTCTCGTCCGAAGCAACGAACCAAATTGCGTCCGGCGAGACACCGGGACGCCGCGTGCGAGACGCATGCGCTACCCGGATCAAATCGCTTCGAACGCGGTTTGCAGATCGTCGATCAAATCGCGCACGTCCTCAACACCGACCGAGAGCCTGACAAGGGAGTCGGTGATGCCAAGCGCTTCGCGTTGTTCTTTCGGCACGGACGCGTGAGTCATGAGCGCCGGATGATTGATCAGGCTTTCGACACCGCCCAAACTTTCCGCGAGTGAAAACAGATGGGTATTTTCGAGAAAACGCCGCGTACCGGCAAGATCGGTTTTCAGAATCATCGTGACTATTCCGCCGAAACCGCGCATCTGCACGCGCGCGAGATCATGTTGCGGGTGCGACTTGAGTCCGGGATAACTGACTGACTTCACCTGCGGCTGCTCTTCCAGCCAGCGCGCGATCTCGAGCGCATTCGCGCAATGACGCTCCATGCGCAACGCCAGTGTTTTCAAACTGCGCAGCACCAGAAAACTGTCGAACGCCCCCGCGATCGCGCCGACGGCATTTTGCAGAAAGGCAATTTGATCGCCGAACTCTTTGTTGTCGCCGACGACGATGACGCCGCCGACCATGTCGGAATGGCCGTTGAGATATTTCGTGGCCGAATGAATCACCAGGTCGAACCCGAACTCGATCGGCCGCTGAATCCAGGGACTCGCGAAGGTGTTGTCCGAAACGGAAATAACATTTTTCTCGCGCGCGGTTTTTGCGATCGCTTCGAGATCGATCAGTTTGAGCAGTGGATTGCTCGGCGTCTCAATCCAGACCATGCGCGTGTTTGGCTTGATCGCGTCCTCGAATCGGTTTGCGTCCGTCAGATCGACAAAGGTGAAATCGAGATTAGCGGAACGGCGACGCACCTTTTCGAAAAGGCGGAACGTGCCGCCGTAAAGATCGTCGCTCACGACAATGTGTGAACCGCTGTCGATTGCGTCGAGGGCGGTGGACATCGCCGCGAGGCCGGATGCAAACGCGAAACCGCGTGTTCCGCTTTCCAAATCGGCGATGCATTTTTCGTAGGCGAGGCGTGTCGGATTAATCGAGCGCGCGTAATCGAAGCCTTTGTGTTTGCCGGGACTCTGCTGCACGTAGGTCGATGTTGCGTAAATCGGCGTCATGATCGCGCCGGTGGTTGGGTCAGGTTCCTGGCCGGCGTGAATGGCGCGGGTGGCAAATTCGTGCTGCTTCTTCATGTCGATGTTACGTTATGCAGATTTGACGGATTAGGTAGGGGCGGTTCACTGAGCCGCGCGCGGGCGATCGAGGTCAATCGCCCCCCACCGCATGTCGATCTTACGAAAATTCGCGGCTCGGGGGCACGGACGATTTGGGCATGTGCAGCCGCAAATAGGAAAGCAAATCGGTGCGCGTGATCAGGCCGAGAAATTTATCCCCATCCATGACAATGGCGACGCGGCCCCGATCGAACACCGCCAGTAGATCGTTGATCTTCGCTTTTGGCGAAAGAGTCTCAAGCCGATCGGTCATCGCATTTTTCACCGGATCGTTAAAATGCGTGGGGTCGCGATGCACTTTCACCAAAAGATCGGATTCGTCGAGGATGCCAATGGCACGTCCTTTTTCATCAACGACTGGCACTTGCGAAACATCCGCCTGCCGCATGCGATTAAACGCAGTCAGGAGACTGTCGCTTGGGCCGACCGAAATAACTTCGCCCGCTTCCACGCGGTGGCTGATTAAATCACTGAGGTCCCCGTGCGGCGGGCGATGAATGAATCCCTGCTCCGCCATCCAAAAATCGTTGAACATCTTGGAAAGATATTTATTCCCCGTATCCGCGACAAAGGTGACGACCCGTTTAGGTGCAGTTTGCTTTCGGCAAAAACGGAGCGCACCCGCCACCAGGGTACCGGTGGATGAGCCGCCTAAAATTCCTTCGTGCCGCAAAAGCTCGCGCGCGGTCGCGAAGCTTTCTTCGTCATTGATCTCGAAGGCGTCGGTCACGTACGACATGTCGGCGATTTCGGGAACGAAATCTTCGCCGATGCCTTCGACCGCCCAGCTTCCCGATTCTACCAGCTTGCCAGTCTTGACGTATTCATAGAGAACGGAGCCAGTGGGATCGGCCAGAACCATTTCGATGCCACGCCGCGGCTTGACTCGATTAAAGAATCGGCCAAGTCCAGTGAGCGTTCCACCCGATCCGACGCCGACGACAATCGCATCGACATCGTGCCGCATTTGTTCCCAAATTTCCGGACCGGTGCTGCGCTCGTGCGCCAGCGGATTCGCCGGATTGCCAAACTGGTTCACATAAAATCCGCCCGGAATCTCTTCCGCGAGCCGCGCGGCAACATCCTGATAATATTCCGGATGGCCGCGGGTAACGTCCGAGCGAACGATGCGCACTTCCGCGCCGAGTGCGCGCACGTGCGAAATTTTTTCCTGGGACATTTTGTCGGGAATGACGAGCAGCACGCGATAACCTTTCGCACCGGCGACGAGGGCCAGACCGAGACCGGTGTTGCCGGCGGTTGCCTCGATCACCGTGCCCCCCGGTTGCAATTTTCCCTCAGCCTCGGCCGCTTCGATCATGGCAAGCGCGACGCGATCTTTAATCGAGCCGGTGGGATTTTGGTTCTCGAGTTTTACGAAAAGCTGGCATGGCCCGGTGTCGATCCTCGTGATTTCGACGAGCGGGGTATCACCGATGAGCGAAAGGATCGCCGGCGGACGATCGGCTGACTTTTGCGTCGGGAGCAATGTTGTAATCATGATCTACGGATCATTCGATGGACGGCTCACCTTTATGGGACCACTGGGATCCGCTGTCCTCGAGAAATTGCTGCAAGACCGGAAAACGCATTTCGCCGTAGTTCAAGGCATAGCGCAAATCGCCCCCGCTATAAACCCACGTGGTCGGAATCCACGAGAGCGGCAGACCGCCGAACTGCTTGATGTGATTGCTTCCGCGCGGTCCGGGATCGGCAAGGATTGTCACGTTCAGTTGATCGGCAACCTCAAATTTTTTGAGCATGGCGCGACCGTCCTCGCCGCCGTTCCAAACCGAAACGAAATAAAATTTGACCCGAGGATTGTCCTTAATCGTTTTCAGCCAGCCGCCGCTTTTTAATTCGGCCTGGCAATTTAAACACCACGGCGCCCACAAATGCACGACGCTGAGTTCTTGCGATTTAACCACCTCAAGGATTTTTTGCTCGGCCGGCGATTCCGCGCGCAGCGTTGCGGCAACCGACAGCGCTACGATCGACAAGCGTAAGATCGACATGTGAATCAAATATGGAGAGAAACAGGGTCTGCTCAAGGGATGCCGGTAGGGCGACGCTCTGCGGAGCCGTCGAAATCAGTCGGCTCGACAGAGTCTCGCCCCACCGACAAGGGTTTGACCTATTCTCGGAAAACACCTACTGTGGCGCTCCGCTTGCGCTGCGGTAATCGCAGTTCGCGGCAAAGCAAACTGGCGGTCATAGACCGCCGCCACAGTGTGCCCTAAGGAGGCCTTATTTAATTTATGATTCAGATGCAGGATGTGATGTCGAAACCGATGCCGGACTTCCGCGAAGGCAGCATCGTCAAGGGACGCATTTTGGAGATTCGACCGCGCGAAGTGCTCGTCGATATTGGTTACAAGTCCGAAGGCGTAATTCCCATCACGGAATTTGAAGACATCGATTCGCTCGAAGTTGGCGATGAAGTGGAAGTTCTTCTCGAGCGGCTGGAGAACGACGAAGGCATGGTTGTCCTTTCGAAGGAGAAGGCAGCTTATCGTCAAAACTGGAACAAGATTGCGAGCGTGTTTCAGGGCGACGGCCTGATCAAAGGCAAAGTGAAATCAGTCGTCAAAGGCGGACTGATGGTGAACATCGGCGTCGAGGCATTTTTGCCCGCATCGCAGATCGACATCGTGCCGCCGAAAGATTTACAGCAGTTCGTCGGCAACACCTACGATTTTAAGATCGTCAAGATCAACGACGACCGGCGCAACGTCGTCCTGAGCCGGCGCGAGTTGATCGAACAGGAACGCAGCGAAAAGCGGCAGAAATTCCTCGAAGGCGTGAACATTGGCGACAAGGTGCAGGGCACGGTCAAGAATCTCACCGACTTCGGCGCGTTTATCGATCTCGATGGCATGGATGGCCTGCTCCACATCACCGACATGACCTGGGGCCGGCTCGGGCATCCAAGCGAGTTGGTCAAAGTCGGTCAGCAGCTCGAAGTAGTTGTGCTCGACATCAACAAGGAGAAAGAGCGCGTCTCGTTAGGCCTGAAGCAAACGCAAAAAAATCCGTGGGACCAGATTGAAGAAAGATTTCCCGCGGGTCAAAAGGTCAAAGGCAAAATTACAAACCTCGTTCCGTATGGCGCGTTCGTGGAACTCGAGGAAGGCGTGGAAGGTCTCATCCACGTCTCCGAACTTTCGTGGACGAAACGGAACATGCGTCCGTCCGACATTTTGACCGTGGGCCAGGAAGTCGAGGCCGTCGTGCTCGGCGTGAATAAGGAGGAACAGAAAATTTCGCTCGGCCTGCGTCAGCTCGAGCCGAATCCGTGGGACGAGATCGAGAAGAAATTCACCATCGGCAGCCGCGTGAAAGGCAAGATCCGCAACATGACCGCTTACGGCGCGTTCGTCGAACTCGATGAAGGCATCGACGGAATGATTCACGTCTCCGACTTGAGCTGGACGAAGAAGATCAATCAGCCGAG
>WNGL01013981.1_pt1 | contig 16349 bp, 11 predicted proteins | sample 5400591 | NCBI WGS metagenome assembly WNGL01 (sample SAMN13153377, study PRJNA577476) | soil metagenome | isolation source: 80 cm soil or saprolite under Garry oak tree replicate 1 | place: USA:California | collected 2016-06-15
CACCTACACACCACCGACACGCAATCCCTGGGATCGCAGCCGCATTCCTGGTGGCTCAAGTGGTGGTTCGGCAGCGGCTGTGGCGGCTGGCATGTGCCTGGGGGCAATTGGCAGCGATACGGGCGGCTCAATTCGCATTCCGGCGGCCTGTTGTGGCATTACTGGTCTCAAGCCTACCTATGGGCGCGTAAGTTGCTACGGCGTTATTCCGCTCAGTTGGTCGCTCGACCATGTTGGGCCAATGGGCCGCAGTGCTGAAGATTGCGCTATCCTCTTTGACGCGATCGTCAGCTATGATCCACGTGATCCCAACAGCGTCTCTGGCCCTCCCAGCCGTTCCACAACCATGCTGATTGCCGGAGCAGAGGGCCGAGATCCACTCTCACTGCAGGGGCTGAAACTTGGCGTACCACAAGAAGCGTTCGTGGCTCCGCTTGATCCTGAAGTACGTACTAACTGGCAGGCTGGGTTGCGTGTGCTGGAAGAAGAAGGGGCAGAGCTTGTGGATGTTGAATTGACACGCCCCACTATGGACTTGTATCGCACTATTCAGGGGCCGGAGGCCACGCTTGCACACATGGAGAAAGGCTGGCTTAGCGAACGACGTGATGCTTATGGCGAGACGACGCTCAAACGTCTGTTGCAAGGACTAAATATTCTAGCGGTCGATTATCTACGTGCGCAACATCAACGTCGCATCTTCTCAAGTAGTGTCCGTGCTGTGATGCAGCAGGTCAATGCATTGGTGCTCCCGACCCTGCCTATTCCTGCTATTCAGCTAGAGCAGATTGACCAGGATATCAGCATTGATGGGATAACTGAAAATGCAACGGTGGCGCTGCTGCGCTTGACCATGCCCTTTAACCTCGCAGGACTGCCCGCCATCTCATGCCCTTGCGGCTTCACGGCGAGCGGCTTACCCATCGGTATCCAGGTCGCAGGCAAACCCTTTGAGGAACCGACAGTGCTGCGTATCGCCTATGCATACCAGCAGCTAACGGACTGGCACCGCAGAGAGATACCGTGAAGCATCAGAAAGCAGCCAGTTTCCGTGCCAAACTCTGCTCGTAGGCATCGACGAGCAGCAATTGTGGCTGGAGTTGATGAGCCACAGCGTTTGCTGCCAGGAGTACGCCGAAACGTTCGAGGTAGTAAGCAATCGGAGGATTGGATAGCGTTGGCATCTTTGTTAACTTGCTCGTTGCCACCACCAGGCAGCCAGCCGCCGGATTTGCTCCTGAGATGAAGCGCACCTGGGAGTAGTTCGATAAGTCCTTGACAAAAAGCTCTTGAGCGGTCGCGCAGGCGGGGTCGTCTGCAATCTGTATGCCGTCAGTGATGATGGGTGACCCCAGGTCTGGGCCGAGAAGTGCCTCGACATGCCACTTCAAGCTGAGGTTGTCCCATGAGATGGAGAGCAGGACGAGATGTTCGATAGTAGGGGTTTCGCTAAAGTCGATGAATTGGCCATCCCCGGTGGTATAGGTCCAGGAGGGGAAAATCATGGCAAAGACGATCCAATCTGATCTCGGCTGCCGGAACTGCCAGGGCACGGCGCACAGTTGCAGACAGTCCTGCCCGGCGATCTTGCAGAACCGTGGTGTGATGAGCTGTATACTCGACTGGCACTGATTGCCTGGGAGCGGCACACTGTTCACCTCCTTATCCAATTCGAGATGAAGCGTTGCCTGTAGGGGTCGCGTTGCCGTAACAGTTCCATGTTGCCCCGTAGCATACAACTCTCCAGGTCGCACGGTCTCGCTGAGATGCTGAGCATCCAATCCGACCTGTGCCGCTTCGATCACTGCCATCTGCTGATCATTAGGAAGCGTGCCCAGTGATTCGTGCAGGAGAATGAGCTGCACAGGAAGTTCTGAGGATCGATGCACAACCTTCTCCGAAGCAAATAAGCAGGTGTCACCGATAGAGTGCGCTGCCGGAGACTGTCTCGGTACCGAGACAGTGCAGGATTGGGGCAAGAAAGGGTCGGCACGCCACTCAATGAGGTGCTGACCCCGTGCCAGTTTGAGCGGAGCGTCGACGCCGATGCGTGGTGGGTGTACCAGGTGCCCATCAACAAAGACCCGAGTCCAGGGCACGCTCACGTCCATATAGAAGCGGTCAGCACCCGGAGGCAGCGTTGGAATGGGAGTGGGCACCAGGTTGCTAATGATGTTGCGCAGCGTTGGGAAGCTTCCTGGTAGCACCAGTAGCGCCAGCAGCACGACGCTGGCGGCGGTTGCCAGGCGCAAAGCGAGTGTATACCGACGTGACGAGCGAGGCGGCAAAGGAGTATGAGCCGAGTAGGTGTCAGCAGATGTATCCGGCTGGCTCAGTGCAGTTATCGAGATTTCGGCGTCATCCAGAGGTTGTTGATCTTCCAACATTGTTCATAAGCTTCCCGTATGGAAAGTTTCATCGAGAATTCGGAGGCCACTACATTTCCCATGCAATCATAGGGAAATGTAGTAGCACCCCTTGCGGGTGCCAGGTGTCCTCAACCACCTGGGAAAGCTGTGACGGTCTGCCCAGGGAGAGTAGCCAATTGCTGCACGAGGCTCCGTTCATAAGCATTGACGAGCGGCCATTGTGGTTGGAGCTTATGAGCTACGTCGTTTGCGGCCAAGAGCACGCCGAAGCGATCGAGAAAGTGTGCAACCGCAGGATTGGATGAGGTTGGTGTGTTTGTCAAGCTGCCAGTTGCTACCACCAGGCAGCCAGCGGCTGGATTCTCTCCTGAGACGAAGCGTATTTGGGAATAGTTCGACAAGTCTTGCACGAAAATGGCCTGGGCATCTACACAGGCAGGATCAGCAGCAATTTGTATATCCTCTGTAGAGGATGGTCCATTGTTAATTCCTCTATCAACGATAGGTGCTGAACCCAGGGACGGCCCAAAGAGCACTTTGACCTGCCATCCAGAATTGCCCCACCCAATGTTAAGCAAGACCAACTGATCGCTAAAATTCGCATAGCTTTGCCCAATTGGTTGGTCATGAGCAATAATCTGACCACTCTCAGTGGCATAATCCCAGGAGGCGGAAACCATGATAAAAGCGAGCCACGCTGATGCAAAAGGTGTCGCTGCTTGTGACTCCCGGAACTGCAGGGGTGCTGTGCATAACTGTTCACAGTTCTGTCCGTCTACGTTACATAGCTGAGGTGCCATAGTCTGTGCATTTAGCAAACAGAACGCGCCCGACGGATTGCTCACATCCGTATCCAGCTGGAAGTGGAGCGTCGCTCGCAATGGTCGCGTTGCGGTAACATATCCGTTCGGTCCGGGCACTATATACTTTTCTCCCAGTTGTATGGTCTCACTAGCATAGCTCCCATCGAGTGCTGCTTGCACTGCCTCAATCAGTGCCGCCTGCTGATCGGCAGAGAGCGTGGTTAGTGACTCGTGGAGAAGAATGAGTTGCACGGGACCGATAGTTTGTTGTTGTATGACCGTATCATTAGCAAAACGACAGGTATCGCTGTTTGCATACGGTATCGATATCGTACAGGATTGTAACTGGAAAGGTTCAGCCCGCCATTCAATGACATGATGGCCACGGGCCAACCAGATCGGAGCCTGGTCGCTGATACGTGGTGGGTGTACCAGGTGCCCATCAACAGAGACCCGAGTCCAGGGCACACTCACATCCATATAGAAGAGATTATAACTAGGAGGCAATGTTGGAGTAGGCGTGGGCACCAGGCTGCCAATTATGTTACGTAGCGTTGGAAAACTCCCTGGGAACACCAGCAGAGCCAGCAGCATGATACTGACCACAACGGCCAGACGCAAAGCCACCGTACGCTGACGAGGTGAGAGTTGCGGCCTCACTGGTGGGTGAGGAGACAATGGCGTATTGGCTGCGTTGCTGTTAGTAGTAGTGTCCAACTGAGGCAGCGGAGTAATCTCGATCTCGGAATCCTCTAGAGACTGCTCAGGCCGCAAGTCATCCATTGACTTCTCCTAACTAAAGGTACTCGTCTATTACTCCCGACACCATGATATCACATGAGGTACTTGACTTTCCTTCCTACTTAGCTTGACAGCTTCTCCCTATTCCTTATACAATCGGCTCACTGAACAGATGCTTGGTCTGTTGAGCAAGCGAGTGGGGGCAACACGCTCAGAAGGGAGCATCGAGGATGCTAGACCGCCTCGGAGACCAGATGGGACAACAGCTTGGCAACTATCGCCTCATTCGCCTCTTGGGACAGGGCAGCTTTGCCGATGTCTATTTCGGCGAGCATGTGTATCTCAAGACGCAGGTCGCTATCAAAGTACTACGCATACAACTGGCCAATGACGAACAAGAAGGTTTTCTTAACGAGGCACGTACCATCGCGGCCTTAGAGCATCCCCATATTGTGCGGGTTCTCGAATTTGGCATAGAGAACAGCACCCCCTTTCTGGTCATGAGCTATGCTCCCAATGGCACTTTGCGCCAACTCTTTCCTAAAGGTACTTCCGTGTCCCCGATGAATATTCTGCCTTATGTCGCGCAACTTGCTGAAGCTTTGCAGTATGCACACGATAGAAATCTGGTGCATCGCGACATCAAGCCAGAGAATATGTTGCTGGGGCGGAACAATGAGGTCCTGCTTGGTGACTTCGGCATTGCCCAAATACTCGAGAGTTCACGCTCTGGAGGTATGGTTGGCAGCGTGGCTTACATGGCTCCCGAACAATTCCAGGGCAAGCCACGTCCAGCAAGCGACCAGTACGCACTGGGGGTCGTCATCTATGAATGGTTGTGCGGAGAGTGTCCCTTTTATGGAAATCCTACCCAGGTAGCAGATCAGCATAGATTCGCTACTCCTCCATCTTTGCGTTTGAAGGTACCAGCAATCCCGCCTGATCTTGAACTAGTCATGTTGACGGCACTGGCCAAAGACCCACAGCAACGCTTTGCGAATATGAAGGCTTTTGTTACGGCCTTAGAACAGGCCTGCCTGCCTGCACAGTTCTACCCATTTGCGCCTCCCGTAGGAGCACCTCCGCCGAGCCAGCCACTACTATCTCATCCTGAGCACTCGCCGGGTCAACCGCCATGGCCTTCTGGTGGAGCGCCACCACCGAGCCAGCCGTCGTGGCCTTCCACTGGGATGCCTCCGCCGAGTCAAGCACTCTGGTCTCCTGCTGAGAGCCTACCGAGTGAGCCACGCTGGCCTTCTGGCGAATTTAGCTCGCCGAGCCGACCACTCTGGTCTTCCGCTGCAAGGCCACCAGGTGGGCCATTACAGTCACCAATGGCGAACCGACCACGTATACCTCGACCTCCGCCGCCTGAACAGGGCATCTCACGGCGCTCACTTCTGGTGGGTCTGGCTGCCGTGGCGGGTCTGGCTGCGGTGGGCGGTGGTGCCTGGCTGCTATTCTTTCAGGGACCAAAAGCCACTCCTTTAGGTACCACCCTCTTTACCTATCACGGTCATACCGACTTCGTCCTGGCCGTCGGCTGGTCGCCCGATAGTAAACGCATCGCCTCTGGTTCGTTGGACAAAACGGTGCAGGTCTGGGATGCCACTACTGGCAACAACGCTCTCAATTACACCGGTCATACCTCAGGAGTGGAGGTTGTCGCGTGGTCGCCAGACGGCAAGCGCATCGCCTCGGGAAGCCTTGATAAGACAGTACAGGTGTGGGATGCCGCCACCAGACACCACCTCCTTACCTATAGTGGGCACCCTGGTTCTGTGTATGCGGCGGCGTGGTCGCCCGACGGCAAGCGCATCGCCTCAGCGGGCAAGGATAAGACAGTGCAGGTCTGGGAAGCTGCGACTGGACATCATCTCCTCACCTATAAGGGGCATAGCGATACTGTGGGAGCAGTTGCATGGTCGCCAGATGGCAAGCACATCGTCTCAGCGAGCGCAGATAAGATGGTGCAGGTGTGGGATGCTGCCACCGGACACCGCGCCCTCACCTATAAGGGGCATAGCGATAAAGCATTGGCCGTAGCGTGGGCGCCCGATAGCAAGCGCATCGCTTCGGGGAGCAATGATAAGACAGTCCAGATGTGGGATGCTGTTACGGGCCACCTTACTGCTACCTGTCAGGGTCACACCAAACCAGTGGAGACCGTAGCATGGTCGCCCGATAGTAACCGCCTCATCTCTGGCAGTGATGATCAGACGGCACGCATATGGGATGCCTCCACAGGAAGTAGCATTTACACCTATAGTGGTCATAGCGATACGGTCTGGGCTGTCGCGTGGTCGCACGATGGGCAGCAAATCGCCTCTGCAAGTGGCGATCACACTGTGCAGGTGTGGCAGGCAGTGTAAGAAACAGTTGTTTATGCTATCCACGAGAGTAGCCAAAGTCGGCTCTTCCCCGCTTGAAGCCCCCATTTTACGTGACGGAATACGGCAGGTTGACACCCATTGTCCCTGGTGCTTATACTGCCTACATGTACCTGATACTTATAATAATAGTGGCACTCTTTGTGGGTATCGTGCCTGACTAGGAGAATAAAAGAAATGCCCGGACTAGAAGGAACGACTCTAGGCCGCTATCGCCTCCAGCACCGCCTGGGCCGGGGAGGTATGTCAGAAGTTTATCTTGCTTATGATGAGCGCATGGAGCGTAATGTGGCGATTAAAGTGGTCAACAGCAGCTATGCCGATTACCTGGAACGGTTTCGCCGCGAGGCTGGGGCCATTGGCAGGCTGAGACACGACCACATTTTGCCTGCCTTTGATTTTGGTGAGCAAGGGCCGTGGCACTATCTTGTCATGCCATATATGGAACATGGCACCTTACGTGACCGTTTGGCAAAAGGCCGTTTGACACTGGAAGAAGCAGGCGAGATGCTTGAACAGATCGCCAGCGCTCTGCAAGCTGCTCACGATCAGGGCATCATCCATCGAGATATCAAACCCTCCAATATTCTTTTACGTGACGAACACTATGCCTACCTCGCAGATTTCGGCCTGGCAAAGACGCTCGAAGGTGCGAGCGAGCTTACACAGACAGGCTCCTTGCTAGGTACACCCGAATATATGGCACCTGAACTGGCAGAAGGACCCGCCACAACGAGCAGCGATATCTACGCACTGGGTATACTCCTCTACCAAATGGTCACCGGGCGGGTGCCCTTTACCGCAGAGACCCCCATCGCGGTCTACTGGAAACAGCTTCGAGAGCAGCCGATGCCTCCCTCTCGTCTCAATCCTGCCCTTCCTCATTCCGTTGAGCAAGTCATTCTACGGGCATTGGAGAAAAATCCACGCCGCCGCTACCAGACAGCCCAGGCGTTGGCCCAGGCTTATACGCAGGCTCTCCAGGTGCCAGCAGAGCACGAAGTGGAAGAGATGCCGCCACTCTATGATCTAGGAGGAAAAGAAATAGATATGCCGGAAAGTCTCGCCGATGCTTCTTCTCCTGCTCCACCGTTGTCCCCTGCCCGAATGCAAGATGGAAAACTCATACTTCCCGCTAATCCAGTTACCTTCCCTTCAGCAATCAAGGGAACAAGGGTGAACCGGGCAGCTTCCGCTCCTTCCCCACCACTCCAGGCCATGCGCCAAACGACGGTGCAAGAGCCTACCCAGCCAGTACAGCGGCCTGCGCCAATACGTCGTCGGCGTCGGCACAGAAACCCGGTACTGATTGCAGGCATCGTTGGCCTTAGCCTGCTCCTCCTCACTATCCTACCACTGAGCTTTGTCTATTATAACTATACTGGGCAATTGCATGTAGCCGCGACCGCCACCGCATATGCCAACGCCACAGCCAGCGTACAATCATCCAACCTCAACGCCACACAGCAAGTACAGGCTAACGCGACTGCGACACAGCAGGCACGAGCCGCTGCAACAGCTACTGCCCGTGCGCAGAGCAGACAACAAGCACAAGCGACTGCGACCGCTGCCGCAGTAGGGACTGCCCATGCAAAGGCGACGCAACAGGCGCAAGCGACTGCGACCGCTGGTGTTGCCGCAACCGTCACCAGCGGCACTCCTATCCTTACAGACAACCTGAGCAGCAACACCAATGGTCGCTGGCACGAGAGTCCCTCGTGTGTTTTTACGGGGGGAACATATCATGTCTTGGTGTCGCAGACCGACACTCTCCAAGTCTGCGGGCCAAGCCAATCAGGTTCAAGTAGCTTAACCTTCGATAATGCAGCGATACAGGTAGATGTCTCACTGCTTTCAGGAAACGATGCAGGGCTGATCTTCCGCGTCAATGGCAGCCAGTTCTATGACTTCGAGATCACCAACCAGGGGCAGTTCTTCTTCCGCCGCCACGACTCAGGAGCGAATTATACCTACCTCATTCAAAACACGCCAAGTAGCGCTATCGCCTCAGGCACTGCAAAGAACACCCTGCTCGTCATCGCAAACGGGAGCGATTTCAAATTGTACATTAACGGTGTCTTCGTCGGTGAGAAACAGGACAACACCTATAGCAGCGGGCAGATTGCTTTTGTGACCGGGACGACCGGGTCAACGACGAGCGCCGAGGGCAGTTTCGCCAATCTGAAGGTATTTAACGTGTGAAGAAATAGGAGTCTTCCGAAATTTGGGAGTGCAGGGGCGAGGCCTCCTGCACTCCCAAATTTCGGAAATATTTCTACTTTGTCTTGTGGACAAGAACTTCGCCAGTCGTGACCTCTAAATACCATTCGCCGCAATCGTATCGCGATACCAATACCCGCTATCCTTGATGATGCGCTGCTGCGTTGGATAGTCCACATATACGATACCGAAGCGGCGGGCATAGCCCAAAGCCCACTCGAAGTTATCCATCAGCGACCAGGCGAAATAGCCAGCCAGGGGCACGCCATCTGCGATAGCGGCATGCGCCGAGAGTAGATGCTCGCGCAGATAATCCAGACGGCGTGGATCATGGACCTGGCCATCCTCGCTGAGCGTATCGGGGAAGGCTGCCCCATTCTCAGTGATGTAGAGTTCGGGGATAGAATACTCCTGGTGCAGGCGCAAGAGCAGTTCGTGCAGACCTGCGGGGTAGACCTCCCAACCCATTTCTGTGTATTCCGCGTCCTTTGGGTATATCTGCTCAATACTCCCTGGCGCACCATCTGCTCCCTGGCGTGCAATGAAGCGGAAGTAGTAGTTGGACGCGCAATAATCTCGACATCGCCCGCTTCAGTTTGCGGGGCCAGGTCACCTAATGCAGCAAACATGTCGGAGGGATAGTTGCCACGGAAAACGGGGTCGAGGAACCAGCGGTTCATCTTTCCATCCACCCGTTGTGCCGCCTGTTGGTCCCGCGAGGTCGTTGTCGCCGAATGTACTGGCGAGAGAGCGAGCGTAATGCCAACGCGAGTGTTTGGCCTGCTATTGGTACGCAATATCGGTACCGACAACCCATGAGCCAGGAGAAGATAATGCGAGGTCTGCCAGGCCAGATGTGCGTTGCGCCAGCCTGGGGCATGTTCGCCTGTCTCGTGACCCGTGAAGGCGCTCACCGATGGCTCATTGAGCGTGATCCATCGCTGCACGCGATCCCCCAGGCGACGTGAAACGACATCGGCGTACTCTGCGAAGGCGTATGCAGTTTCGCGACTGGCCCAGCCACCTACCTCGTCCTGCATGACCTGCGGCAAGTCCCAGTGATAGAGCGTGACAAAGGGCTCGATGTCCGCATCCAGTAGCGCATCTACCAGGCGCTCGTAAAAATCCAGTCCAAGGGTATTCACTTGCCCTCTGCCATTTGGCAGGATGCGCGGCCAGGCAATTGAGAAACGATAGGCACGCACACCCAACTCGCGCATGAGTTGCACATCCTCGCGGTAGCGATGGTAATGATCGCAGGCAACCAGTCCGCTATCGCCGTTGTGTACTTTGCCGGGAGTTGCACAAAAGCGATCCCAGATGGACTCGCCACGCCCATCTTCTTGAGCGGCACCCTCGATCTGATATGCTGCTGTTGCTACTCCCCAGCGAAACTGTTCGGGAAACTGTACCATGGCGTCTCACTTTCTCTAACGTCTCTACTCACCTTGCTTTATCTCTCCCTCATATACCACAAAGCGGTACTTGACAGCAAATTTGATGGAGACCCTCAGCAGGGTAATTCTTGACAGGAGCATATTTGTAATGCTACATTTTAGTGTAATCTAGATTACATCAAATGCCAGACATTTGAAAGCCTGGTACAGCAAGAGCATTATAGTGCTTATCGCAAATCGACATAGGCTCCTGGTTATTTATTGGAGGATGTCCTTATGGATACTTACTATGATCCCAAAGACCTTACGCACTTCGCAGATATGGGCGAAGAAGCCCCAGCACTCTGGAAGAAGTTTTTAGACTGGTACACCGCTGTCTTTGCGGATGGTGCGTTATCGGAGCGTGAGAAAGCCCTTATCGCCCTCGCCGTGGCGCACACCGTTCAATGTCCCTATTGTATCGACGCATATAGTAGCGCCTGCCTTGAGAAGGGATCCGACCTGGAGCAGATGACCGAGGCGGTCCATGTCGCTGCCGCGATCCGGGGTGGCTCATCTCTGGTGCATGGAGTTCAGATGCGCAACCACGTACACAAGGTCTTGATGTAATTCCGGGGGGTGCCATCATGGCAAAGATCATTCCAACCTTGCAGAAACAGAAGCATGCCCTCTCGAAAACCGAGTGGCAGCGGCAGATACTCGAAGAACTGCCCTTCCGTTCTTTCGCTGAGGCCGCAGTGAGCGCGGGTCATCGACCGCTTAGAGCACGCGGCGTCGAGGTTCTGCAGATCAATGTCGGCAAGCGCTGCAACCAGACGTGTCAACACTGCCACGTAGATGCTGGTCCTGATCGTAAAGAGGTGATGCCGCGCCATGTCCTTGAGGCCTGCCTGAACTTTCTAGAGCGGACCGATATTCCGACGCTCGACATCACGGGCGGTGCGCCAGAGATGCATCCCGACTTCCGCGAAATCGTTGAACGCGGCAGTGGGCTTGGTCGCCATGTCATAGATCGTTGTAACCTTACGATTACTCGCCTGCCTAACTACTCGTATCTCCCTGAATTCCTGGCTGAACATAAAGTTGAAATAATTGCCTCGTTGCCATCTTATGCTCCTAAGCAGACCGACTCGCAGCGTGGCGATGGAGTATTCGAGGACTCTATTCTCGCTCTGCAGCACCTCAACTCACTTGGCTATGGCAAAGAAGGGACGGGACTGCTTCTCAACCTGATAACGAACCCGGTGGGGGCCTTCCTCCCAGGCAATCAACGCTCGCTTGAAGTCGATTGGAAACGCCAGCTTAAGCGGCGCTATGACATCGAATTCAACAATCTCTACACGATTACCAACATGCCCATCAGTCGCTTCCTCGATTTCCTGATGAGATCGGGCAATCTTGAGGCCTACATGGAGAAGTTGGTCAAAGCCTTCAATCCAGCAGCGGTAGACGGCCTGATGTGCCGTTCTACTCTGTCGGTCGGCTGGGATGGCCGACTCTATGACTGCGACTTTAACCAGATGCTAGACATGGGGCTTGGTCCGAAGTCTCCTAAGACGATCTTCGAGGCGACAATGGAGAGCCTGACAAACCGCGTTATTCAGGTCAGCCAGCACTGCTTTGGCTGTACTGCAGGCTCAGGCTCCAGTTGAGGGGGCACGACAACGTAGCGGTCGCTACGCAAGCAGGAAAGGGCACCCGCAAAGGGTGCCCAATTTTTTCTCCCTACACCTATCGCTAAGCAGTAAGCTATTCATCCGGAAACAAATACTGTTGCCTTGCTTCTGCTATTTTCAAGTCTTTCGGCTTTAGCCCATCGGTATCTATGCCAAGTATGAGGACAGGTATATCTATGTCTGATACACCTCTATGCTCTAAGTCCCAAACAAACTGTTCGAAATAAGATACCCCTGTAGACATTTCTTCTGCAAACGCTTTTACAGGCACTATCTCTACACCGCAGTCAATCACACTGAGTTTGGCAAATATCGTCATTTTAGCGCACACATTGTAAACCATAAATGAATACTTGCCGAATTGCACCTCTATGCCTAGCTTATCCTTAACATAATCCATGTCTCTATATGGGGCCTGCTCTCTGCCGCTTCGGACTGGCGGTGTGTAACCAGGAACATAGTAATCTTTTGAATACTCCGCGATAATCTTATGATTTATCCACCCTCTAGCCACAAACTCCTCTTTGAAGGCCTCATTGAGCGCTGGTGGGCTATATAGTACTCTGTCCCTCATGGTCTTTTCTTTACTTACTTTTGTCTTGCAACGCTCTGCGTCTACTGCATCAATGACTTGCAGTACTTCTTCTAGCTGCGCACGATGCTCCTTCGCAATAACCTCCTTACCCTTGTTAAAGGAGTATACTCCCGCAATACGCATTGCTATTTTTCTCCGTTGTGATGGAGTTTCCATTCAAGAGGAACCTGTGATACTTTCTCAAGTCCCGATGGTTCATGAACAGGTCGCCCCAAGGGGCGAGTTTTCAGGGTTCCATTGTAAAGTTGATAAATTCTTTCCTGCGCGATGGACACGTACTCTTTTTCTCTCTCAATACCAACAGCTCTCCTACCATGCATTAAAGCCGCCAGAAGAGTTGATCCTACACCACAGTAGGGATCCAAAACCCGGTCATTATCGTTAGTAAAGGCCAGAACACAACGCTCGACTAGCTCTATAGGAAATTGGCAAGGATGTATCGTTTTTTCTACATGATTCGCTTTTACGTTTGGTATGTCCCAGACGCAAGTTTCCCACTCCTGATAAAGAAGTTCCCATATATCCGAAGGATTCTTCCCCAGTGGATTTCCAGAAGGCTGCCCTTTATTAGGCCCCTTAAAATGCCGCTTCCCAGGATACTTGGCAGGAATACGCACAGGATCAAGGTTAAATGTGTAATCGTCACTCTTTGTGAACCATAAAATGGTTTCATAACGTCCAGAAAATCGCTTCGATGCATGCAAGCCATGTTCAAAGTGCCAAATAATCCTATTTCGTAGCTTTAGCCCGTGCTTCTTAAAAATGGGGTAGTAAAAGATATCAAGAGGAAAAACTTCTCCCTCATCGACATAATTTCCAGTTTGCCAGCAAATACTACCACTATTACTAAGGATACGTACTAGCTCAGAGATAACTGCCTCTTGTTCAGCAAGGTATGCAGTGATATTTTGCTTCCGTTCATAAGATTTTCCAATATTGTACGGTGGGGAAGTTACAACAAGAGAGATCGTCCCATCAGGTATCGTGCTCAAAAAGGTGCGTGAATCTCCGTGATGGAGAGTAATAAAGTTGCTATCACTATAGCTTTCTGCAATGACGATCGGATTAAAATCTGACTCAGGTTGAAACAAAGAAGAGGGCATCATACCAATATAATCCTCGTAAATTTACTTGGTTACCTTGAGCCACAGTATACATGACTGGGGGCAGCCAGGCAAGATGCTGAAGCTGAATTCGCCAATTGCCCAATTTGACAACTTCCAGACACTAGAGCTATCATGCTATAAAGAAACGATATGTCTTACACATTGGAGGAACCTTACATGACAGAATCCACAGCCAATGGTCCTATATTTCATACCCATCGCCTGAATAACGGCCTGCAGATTGTCGCTCAGCCTATGCCCGATTATGAGTCTGTAGCCTTGTCGTACTACGTGTGTACTGGCTCGCGTGATGAGCCAGACCCCAGCATTGTGGGAGTCTCTCATTTCCTGGAGCATATGGTATTCAAGGGCACCAAGACACTTGACTGGCAGCAGATTACCCTGGAGTTTAATAAAATTGGCGCAGAACTTAACGCCTTTACCTCGCACGAGGCTACGGTGTATTTTGCGCGGGTGTTGGGGGAGTATTTGGAGCGTGCCCTCGAACTCCTGAGCGATATGATCTATCCGCGCCTGGCGGAGAGCGATTTCGAGATGGAAAAGGAAGTCATTATTAACGAAATTGCCCGCTCCGAGGATCAGCCCTACAACCTGGCTTTTCGGCGTATGATGCAAACCTATTTCGGTAACCATCCATTGGGCCACGATGTGCTGGGTACACGCGAGAGTATTCGCAACATGCGGATTGAGCAGATGCGCGATTATTGGCAGCGTCGCTACGCCGCCAATAACCTGATCCTCGCAGTTGCGGGTAACTTTGATTGGGAGCACATCGTCCACCTGGCGGAGCGCTATTGTGAGAACTGGCGTACCGGAGATGCCGGGCGCAATGTCGAACCCTACGAACCCACGTACTCAATCAATAAGGTCATCGTCGATAAGAAGCTCAAGCAGCAAATCATGATTATTGCTATGCCCACCGTAGACCTCAAGGACCCCGATTACTATGCCGCTGGATTGGGGGCCAGTATTCTGGGCGACAGCGACGGCTCACGTCTCTATTGGAATATTTACCAAAAAGGCCTGGCAGAATCGGCCAGCGCTAGTATCTGGGCAATGGAGGGTACAGGCATTATGATGGTGGAGGCTAACTCGACGCCTGAAGAGGCTCAACATGTCCTGAGGTTACTGCGCGCCGAACTGGATAGCCTGCTGGAAGATGGGGTACATGAGGACGAGTTACGCCGCGCCAAGGATAAATGGATCAGCAGTCTCGTCCTGAGCAGCGAATCAACCTTTGCCCGTATGCGCTCCCTCGCCTCCGACTGGGTGACTGAAGGTCGCCTGCTGGGTATTGATGAAGAGGTGGAGCGCGTCGAAAAGGTCACCACCGACGATGTCTTACGTGCTTTACGTCGTTTTCCCATACGTGAGAAGCAAGTACTTACGGCCCTGGGGCCATTGAGCGAGGAAGAATTACTAGCGTAGCTGACCTCTATGGCAAAATATGCTCTTTGCGAGTATAGCACATCTGCAATTTGTCTGAGCGATAACGTTCTTTCAAGCAGACGAAGCTATGCTTTATTTTTGTTAAGGAGGACATCGTGCGCTATAAACTCTTGGTCTTTCTCGGGCTTGTCGTCGTTTTGCTCCTTGGTGGTTTTCTCCTCACTGGTCGCCTCACCCAGTCAGCAAAAGCGCAGCAATTTCGACCGATGGATGTCGGTGGCTTGCCTCCACTGATTGATGTGAGCCAGTTGCTGGGAACCGATTCGTCAAATCGTACATTACAGATGAGTGTCGGCCTTGCACTCAGGAACCAGGATCAACTGAATGCATTTCTGCATGATGTGTATGATCCATCTTCTCCCAACTATCATCAATTCCTCTCGGTAGAGGAGTTTACGCAACGTTTCGGGCCTTCGGCTGACCAGCAACAGGCGGTCATAGACTACTTGACACAGCAGGGGTTCACGATCACGCAGACGTACCCCAACCGCCTGCTGGTAGATTTCAGTGGACCTCTGTCATTGGCCCAACAGGTCTTTGGTATAACGATAAATGACTACCAGGGACCCGATGGGAGAGATTTCTTTTCCAATGTGACGGTACCAACTCTCCCCGCCTATATCGCCTCGGACGTCACATTTGTGGGTGGTCTGGATAATGCAAACAGCTTCTATCATGCACCAGTTGTATCACAGACCGCTCCTGCAGCCGCTCCCAATGCGGGGGGCAATTGTCCCACTGCTGGTCAAGGCGGTGGCAGCGGCGGTGGCGGCATTTTTGGTGGTGGAAGTCAAGTTGCCTACATCCCCAGTCAGTTTGCCAAGGCCTATAACTACGATGGGCTGCACAATGCCGGCTTACAAGGCGAAGGCCAGACGGTGGGCGTCTTCGAACTGGATGGCTACTCGCTCAGCGATGTGCAGACGTACACACAATGTTTCGGCGGTGGCAACGTTCCTATTCAGAATGTGGTACTGGATGGCTTCAACGGACAGCCAGGGCAGGGCGCTATCGAGGTTGAGCTAGACATGGAGACCATTCTGAGCATGGCTCCCAAGCTGGCGAAGATGATAGTCTACGAAGCGCCCAACACCACACAGGGCTACAACGATGAGTTTGCGCGTATCGTCTCCGACAAAACGCCTGTGATCAGCGTCAGTTGGGGCGATTGTGAGAGCAATATGGGTCAGCAGGAAGTGACGCAGGAGAATACCTACTTCAAGGAAGCTGCTGCGCAGGGCCAGACTATCCTTGTCGCGTCAGGTGATAGCGGCAGCGCAACCTGTTTCCAACAGAACTACGATCCCTCCCTTGTCGCAGACGATCCGGCTGCTCAGCCATATGTCACAGCCGTAGGTGGTACGACACTCACGCTGGGGAGTGGTGACAGCTATCAATCTGAGCACGTATGGAATAGCGGGTTCTTTGGTGGTGCAGGTGGCGGCGGCATCAGTAAGTTCTGGAAACAACCAGACTGGCAGAAAGGACCCGGTACACAGAACTCGTATTCAAACGGGATGCGTGAGACGCCAGATGTCTCGCTCGATGCTGACCCCGCAACCGGCTATCCCGTCTATTGTAC
>WNGL01005172.1_pt1 | contig 16348 bp, 12 predicted proteins | sample 5400591 | NCBI WGS metagenome assembly WNGL01 (sample SAMN13153377, study PRJNA577476) | soil metagenome | isolation source: 80 cm soil or saprolite under Garry oak tree replicate 1 | place: USA:California | collected 2016-06-15
GAATTAGTTCACGATCCCGCTCCCGACTTTGACTGGGACAAACTCCGCTCGGTGCTCGATAGGGTGATGCACGAACTCAACCCATGCGACCGCGAGGTGATTTTGATGCGTTACTTTGAACATCGCCAGCTTGCCGACATCGGGGAAAGACTGGGCCTTAGTGACGATGCGGCAAGGAAGCGTGTGGATCGCGCAGTGCAAAAACTGCGTTGCTTCCTTTCCAAACGCGGGATTACCACAACCGCTGCGCTGGCGACTGTGCTTTCAGCCAACGCCGTCCAAGTCGCGCCTGCCGGACTGGCGACGACGCTGGCGAGCGCCTCGCTGGCTGGCGTCACGGCGGGCACTGGAACAGCACTGACCTTCATAAAACTTATGACGATGAACAAGCTTCAACTCAGTATGATCAGCGCGCTCGCCGTCGTTGGCGTGGCGACTCCTTTAGTGATTCAGCAGGAATCAAAACTGCGGCAGGAAAACCGGTCTTTGCGACGGCAAATGGAGCAACTTGCTCCGGTCCAGGCCGAGAACGAGCATCTTTCCAACCTGCTTGCTCAGGCCAACAACGCTCAAACGCTTCCCAACGACCAAATGAGTGAATTGCTGAGACTTCGTGGCGAGGTCGGAAGCCTGCGCAGGCAGACGAATGAACTCGGAAAACTTCAGGGTGAGAACCAGAAGTTGCGTTCGTCACTGGCCAGCTCAAAGCCAGGGACACAAACAGCACCGACACACGAAAATTTGCCGAAGGCATCGTGGGTGTTCGCCGGTTATGCCGATCCCGAATCGGCTTTTCAATCCGCAGTATGGGCCATGAGTCAGGGCGATGCGAAAACGTTTCTGGCCAGCTTGGCACCCGAAGGAGCAGAGTTCGCAAGGTGGCACGACATGTCTGACACTGATCTCAGCACTCAGATCAAGCAGGAATTTGAAAAGGTTACGGGGTTCAAGATCATCGACAAGGAGGCCATCTCCGATGACGCAGCCATTTTGACCGTTCTAACGTGTCGGCAACGACTGGAAAGTGGCTGGCCACGTTAATGGGGCAGGAGCGCCCGACACCAAATAAGGGTGAGTGGTTAGCGGGACCAAATCGCTCCCTACAGAACCCGACCGATGGAAGTTTAGTCCTCTCCTTCCACAATGATCGTGATGACAGGCCGATCGTCATCGCGGGGGGGTTACCAGAGCCAAGCGATTGGCGGCGCTCTACTGCCAGGAATAGCTCGTGCGAGACACTGCCGCCCACCGGATGTTCGAGGGAAAGTACCAATGTCACCTTCGTCAAATTCCGGCTTGCCAACTCAGACTCTGGCATGTTGGCTTGACATCCAGACATGCCAAGGGAACTCGAATTGCCTCTCTCGAAAGTTCTGCCCGCGATTCCGGTCCTCTTGATTTGCCTCTTGGCTCCGCACCGCACTCTCGGCGCTGGAGTCACGATTATCACCCACGGCTACGACGGCGACGTAAACGGTTGGATCACCGGGATGGCAAACCAATTACCGCAATATTATCGTTTTCCCGGCACGAATTTCAGCGGATACACGATGTCCATCACCTACAGTGGCGGCTCTTATTACATCACCACCACCCGCACCAACGGCAGTGCCCCTTCGTCCATCGATTCGGGGGAGATCATCATCAAACTGGATTGGAGCCAGTTGGCGGGTGGTGTTTTCAGCACGTACAGCACGTATGATGTGGCCAATGCCGTGAGTTGGGGACTTTTACAAACCAATCTGATTGCCGAACTCTCAGGTCACGCTCTCGTCGAATTTCCAATTCACTTGATAGGCCACAGCCGGGGTGGGTCACTGATTTCCGAAATCAGTCGTGATTTGGGCACAAACGGCGTTTGGGTTGACCATTTGACCACGCTCGACCCTCATCCGCTGAACAATGACGGCTTCAGTGATATTCCAGCCGGGGTGGATGCGCCGGTTCGCACATACGCCAACGTCCTGTTTCACGACAATTACTGGCAAAACCTGGGAGATGGTCTGTTTGATCCCGATGGCGAGCCGGTTGCCGGTGCCTATATACGCCGGCTCTCCAATCTTTCAGGGGGTTACAACAACACAAGCGGTGTGGCCCCGTACCACTCAAACGTGCATCTCTGGTATTACGGCACAATCGATTCTTCCACGCCCGCCAGCGACACCGAAGCTACGATTGGCAGTTCCGAGCGCACGAACTGGTGGACCGGCTACGAGGCCGAAGGTATCGTGGCCGGTTTTTATTACAGCCTGATCGGCGGAGGCAACCGGCTCAGCGCCGACCAACCTCTTGGTCCTGGGTTCAGCGCCATTCGCGACGGATACAACCAATTGTGGGACTTGGGCGCAGGGATTTCGAGTAATCGGACGGCGTTGCCATCCAACAATGGAGCCTGGCCGAACCTGATCAAATTCAACCGAACGGACACAAATTCAGTTGTTCAAGGGCAGAATGCCTCGGTAACCTTTTACTACCAATGGGCGCAGCCCAACACCAGCCAGGCAACGGTGACCATTTACCTGGATGACGATCTCAACCCTTTGAATACAAACGACAGGCTCCTCAGCCAAGTCACCGTGATGGGAAATGGGGACTCCACGGTGAGTTATGCCACGGTGAGCCTCAATTTGAATGCGACCAACGCGCCGGTCGGCTATCACGCAATTTACGCAAAAATCAGTGGCGCCGGTCGCAGTCGGTACATTTACGCTCCTGAACTTGTGCAGGTGATTTCCAGCCGCCAGCCGCCCAAGCTCGACATCTCAGCCGGATTGCTTGGTCAGTTGCAAATTGGAGTCAACGGGGTCGCGGGCCAGACAACCGTGATCCAAGCCTCCACGGACCTTCTTTTCTGGCAGCCGCTGGCCACGAATACGCTGATCGCAGATCGTTGGGTTTACATCGACAACCAGACAGTGTCAGGCGCCACGCGTTACTACCGCGCATTTCTGCGCTAAGGCGCTCTAGTTCGCTTGGTATTTCAAGGCGATCCAGGCTGTTGCCATAGCCGCGAGTTGGGGTGATCCGTTGCGTGGACTTTGACTCCGTTTTTGCGCCGTTCGCGCCTTCATCGAAGGCATTCACAATATTGACACAACCTAAAGGGTTAGTGCGAACCACGAAAATAGGTAAAACACCTGGAAAGCGGCTTGGGAAAACCCTGATAACCTTGGGGGCCCAGAAGGATTTCGGAATGCATCCTCAGACCCGGCCCGGATTCAGCCGCCAAACCAGTGACCGCTTATCAACAGTGGAATCAGTCGCTCCCAAGCCCATTTCTCCGTTGTCTCAGTTTTCTCCTGTTCAATTCCGACTGAATACTTACGGCTGAAGGTTCTTCTTGCGCGACTCACCGCCCCGACGGTATAGGCAACGCGATGAACGGCCAACGTTACAACGTTACGCGACTGAGTACGGCCCTTCGGAGTTGGATGGCCGACCAATCCCGCCGACTTCACCCTGCAATCCACCAGAAACCTCGTCTCACCAGTGGTATGTAGCACCTTCTCCAGCGCCGGTCGGCCTCAACTATCAGAATGCAGTCCTTAATCCCATCTCCGGCACCCGGTAGTTTTGTCGGTTGAGCCAATGATCGAAACGATTAAGCCACGAAAAAGCGCGTCAACCCCCAAGCCCAGTTCTCCGTTAACTTTGTTTTCTTCTGTTCAATTCCGACTGAATAGTTCCGTCTCCGGCGCGGGACTTATTTTTGCACAGACCCTTGGTCCACCAGTCGGTTTCTGCTGTCACCCTTCATCCTTATCCGCTTCATCCCCTTCAACAGTTTCCTCACCACCAACCACAACCGCCTCACTAATCGATTCCAGCGCCGGCACAACGTGCCTCCGTCCAAATCCATTCTTCTCCAATTCCTTCTGCCCGCGAAGCGAATAACGCGCCCAGGGAATCGCCTTCAGCCGGCCCGCTTCGATCGGCTCACCTGTTATTTCGCAAATCCCATAAAGTCCGCGTTCGATGCGCTGGAGAGCGTCAAGCACTTCAGCCAGCGTCGCCTGCGTTGCGCCTGCGGCCACCAACGAGAGGTTCCGCTGCGATTCCTCAGCAGCCGCGTCTGCCGGGTCATTCAACTTGGCGCTGTAAACTGTCGGCGTAGAACAGTCTCGCTCCATCAGCCTGTCGCGTTCGTCGCAGAGTCGCTCGTAGTGCTCGCGCCATCGCGTGAGGATCTTGGACGTGCGAGCCGAACCCAGAATATCTGCCGTTGTTGCCATGTTTTCTCGGGGAAAGAGTTGTTGCGGTGAATTGAAAATTGCTGGCACTGCCTCAAACATGGAACTGTGCGGCCTGATCCAGATGGTGGAATGAAAGAATTACCTCCATGTCGGCAAAGCCCGCTTTATTAACAAATCTAAACGCTCGGGCCATAAACCCGAAATCGTGAGCGTTCCTGGGGGTTGTTGTCCATTTCTCCAGCGACTGGAAATATTGGCCCGTTGGCGCGTGTCGTAATAGTGTTCGCATATTTCTTTGCGCGGATGTCCGCAAGGACCGTGCCAACGCATTCGGGAGAATCATAAGAAGTGCTCCAACTTTGGCCGAATGTTGTCTTGGCCGACCGCCTGACATTTGTGATCATCTCAGGCAGCGAAAAGCCGAATTATGGCGCACACCGTTCTAGTCGTTGATGACGATCCGCTGACTCAGCGCGTGCTCCAGCACTATCTGGAGCGGGCCGGGTACCGGATGATCAGCGCCAACAACGGGCGGGCAGCGATCAAGCTTGCCAGACACGAATTGCCGCAGTTGATCCTCCTCGACGTGATGATGCCCGATATGGACGGCTGGGCGGTGCTCAAGCAGATACAGAACACCGAAGCTACCAAGGCGATTCCGGTGATCATGCTGAGTGGTAACGCCGATCTCATGGCCAAGGAGGAATCCGCGCGGTCCGGCGCAACCCAATTGCTCGTCAAGCCTATCAGTCCGGATCAACTCCTGGCCGTGATCCGGCGGCTGATTCCGCCACCGGAACCGGATGGGACCGCTGACAAGAATCGGAACTGAGCCGTCTCCTTCCCAAACCACTCCTGGCACACCGTGGCCAGGCATCCGGCTTTGGAACTCCGCCTTCCCCAAAATACTCGCCTCGCCGGTTCATTTGTCCGTTATCTCCGTTTCCTTCTGTTCAAATCTGAGACGCAAGCTGACGGCGAATGGGCAGCTTCTACCTGAATCATTCGGTTTGAACTTACCGGCCCGTTCGGGCATCATCCTGGCAAGACTATGCCAAATCCGACGATGGCTTCAGGAATCCGCGACAATCACCGGCGGGGTGTGGTCGCGGATTTCCTCAAGGCAAAAATCCGGTCTGGTTCTCGGCTTTCAGTCGTCTCCGCCTACTTCACCATCTACGCTTACGACGCGCTTCGCGAACACCTCGATCAAATCGACCACTTGGATTTCCTTTTCGGCGAGCCGCGCTTCATCGCCTCGCTGGACCTGTACAAGACCGAGAAAAAGGCGTTCATTCTCGACGGCAACGGGCTTCAACTCGCCTACAAGCTCCAGCAAAAGCGCGTCGCCCGCGATTGCGCGGACTGGATTCGGCAGAAGGTGCACACCAGGAGAACCAGACCCATTCTCCAAGCAAAGCTTTTCGGACCCGCTCTATTGCTTATTCCACTATTGGGTCTGATTCAAACCCACGCCCAACCGGTTCCCAAACTCAATTCGCTTTCCCCGCAGTGGGTCCAACACGGCACCACCGTTGAAATCTCTTTCTCCGGCGAAAACCTTACCAACGCCAGCGGCCTCTTATTCAGCAGGGATCCGGATTCCCACCAAAGCGGCATCGCTGCAACCGATTTGAAGATCAAAGATGATAAGGCCCTCAGCGCCAAAATCACTGTCGTGGCCGACGCCGCGCCGGGTGAACGGGAGGTCCGTGCCGTTACCCCTTCGGGTGTTTCGGAACCGCTAGTTTTCAACTTGAGCGATCTGCCGGAGGTCCACCAAAGCGGTACCAACACTTCACCCGAGAACGCGCAACCGATCGAATTTCCCGCGGCCATCAATGGCCGCATCAAGGAGCCGGCGGAAGTGGATTATTACCGGTTCCACGCCAAGCAAGCAGACGAATTGGTCTTTGACGTGTACGCGTCGCGCATGGGCTCGCCGCTGGATTCTTCTCTGGCTGTCCTCAACACCGAAGGCAAGGAATTGGCCCGCAACGAGGATGCCAATGGCTTGGATTCGCTCATTGAGTTCTCTGTTCCCGAGGAGGGCGATTATCTACTGCAACTGCGCGATTTTCGTTATCAAGGGGGTGGGGATTTCAAGTACCGGCTCTACGCCGGAGCGCTTCCGCATCTGGATTGGATTTTTCCCCTCGGCGGTCAGCGTGGCCAGTCCGTCGAGATTACCCTCAGTGGCAGCAACCTCGGCAGTTCTTCAAACCTGACCCATAACGTTGATTCCAAAGCCAGTTTGGGTGTGACAGAAATCAATGCCCGCGCTGCCGGCCACCTTTCCAATCCCAAAAGTTTCGACGTGGGTGATCTGCCTGAATTCATGGAGATCGAACCCAATGACCTTGCCGACAAGGCCAATACTGTCCCTGTCCCGATCACGATTAACGGGCGAATCGCCGGCCCCAAAGACGTGGACGTTTTTAAATTCAAGTGTGACAAAGACCAGCGCCTGCTCTGCGAGGTCAACGCCCAACGCCTGGGTTCCTCCCTTGATGCCCTCTTAACTTTGGCTGATGTCAAAGGCAAAGTTCTGGCTCAGAATGACGATGCCGAGGGAATGGACGCCCGCATTGATTACGATAAATTTGCCAAAGACCAGCAATATACTCTTTCGATTCGCGACTTGAATGGGCGCGGCGGCGACAAGTTCGGTTATCGTTTGTCCATCCATCCGCCCGAGCCTGATTTCAGCGTGAGGTTCTTTCCCGATATTCCGCGGTTGTACCGTGGCGGCCATGCCTGGGTTCGCTGTGAAGTGACCCGGCTTGGAGGCTTTGATGGACCAGTTCGAGCGGCCTTTGAAGGTCTGCCACCCGGCGTCTATAGCGAACCGTTGGTGCTGACCAAGGAGATCCCTGCAACCGGGTTGATGGTCATTTCCGCCGCCACAGACGCGGCCTTGGGCCATTTCCCCATCAAACTCATCGCCACCGCCGTCAGTAAGGGCAACCCGGTGTCGCGTCTGGCGGAGCCCATCATCCCGGGCCAAAAACCGCGCCAGTCCAGACGTGGCAGCCGGTCAGCGGATGATCGGACGGTGGATGATGCCTTTCTGACGGTCCTTGACACGCCGCCGTTCCTGTTGGATCTGCTGTCGCTGGCCGCCGAAGCCGACCAGGACCAGACCGCCACCATCGAGGTCGAGGCCCAGCGAACCAGCGGATTCACCAACGACATCGAGCTGATGGCCGAGGGCTACTCCCTGGATCGCGGCCTCATTTCCAATCACGTCGAGGTTGCCGCGGTCACTCTGAAAGGCGACCAATCGCGTGCCAAATTAAACCTCAAAGCCAAGACCGGCGCCGAGACCGGAACGCGAACCATTCTGATCAAAGGCACCGCGCTGGTTAACGGACATACTAATACCCAGTACACCCAAACTATCCCGCTGACCATCCGCCAGATCCCGTTTGCCTTGGCTAGCTCGCTGCCCCGGCTTTCTGTCACCGCCCTGCCGCCCGAATCCAAGTCTGCCGCCGGCGAGGCGGTTTTTTCCCTTAAAGCCGATCGCCGGGCAGGCTTCAATGGTGAAATCGCCCTCAGCCTCGAAGGGTTGCCCGACGGGATCAACGCTGTGATCGATAAGATTGCGGCCGGCCAAACCGAAGCCACCGTGAGATTGACTGCCACCACCAACGCGCCGGTTGGAAAGGAGATTTCTTTCACCGGCCTGGGGGTCGGCCTGTTTAACGACCGGAATTACAAACATCGCACCGAGCCCATTAAATTGATCGTCAACGCGCCGGAGGATACTGTAACCAGCGCCAAGTAATTGACCCTCGTCCTATGAGGATTCACCAAAGCATGACGAAGCTCGAAATCCGAAACCTGCGAGCCGCATGGCTTTTTACTCATTCGGGTTTCGGGATTCTTTCGTCATTCGTCATTCGTCATTCGTCATTCGCCTGCAGTTGCCTCGTGCTTGCCCCGCTCACGGCCACCGCCGCTCAAGACGCCAAGCCTGTCAGCTATTATCATGACCTCATGCCGATCTTCAAACGCAGTTGCACCGGCTGTCACCATCCGGGCAAGTTAAAAGGCGGGTTGGATTTGACCTCGTTTGTCGCCTTTCAGAGTGGCGGCAAACATGGTCCCGGCTTCGAGCCGGGGGACCCGGCGGCCAGCCGCATCATCGAGGAAGTCAGCGGCGACGAACCGTCCATGCCGAAGGAGGGCGACCCTTTGACAAAAACTGAAGTGGCGCTGCTTGAGCTGTGGATTCGTCAAGGGGCCAAAGACGATACCCCCGCCGATGCCGGTTCGTTCAAGCTGGCGGCGCCTCCGGTTTACTCCACGCCGCCTGCGATCTCGACGCTGGCCTATTCACCCGACGGAAAAACGCTGGCTGTCTGCGGCTATCACGAAGTGCTGCTTTTTCAGGCGGAGGGTTTGGACTTGTCGGCACGCCTGGTCGGTGAGTCGCCCCAAATCGAGTTCATTTGCTTCTCTCCTGACGGTAAATTGCTGGCGGTCGTGGGTGGCGCCCCGGCCCGATTCGGCGAAGTCCAAATTTGGGACCCGCTTGAGCACAAACAGATCAGCGCCTACAAGGTCTCCGATGATTCTCTCTACGGCGCTTGCTTCTCGCCCGAGGCCGATCGGATTGCCTTCGGTTGCGCCGACAAATCGGTCCGCGTCATCGCCGTCAAGGATGGCAAGGAACTCATGAAGTTCGATAACCATACCGACTGGGTGCTGGGGACCGCCTTCACCGTTGATGGCAAACGCTTGTTGTCCGGTAGCCGCGACCGCGCCATGAAACTGGTCAACGTCGCCAACGGCCAGTTCATTGATGATATCAATAAACTGCTTGAAGGCGTGCTGTGTTTGGCGCGGCATCCGACCCAGGACGTCGTTGCCTGTGGCGGTGACCTCGGCACGCCCCGGGTTTATCGCATTTCCGACAACCAAAACCGCGGCTCAGGCGATACCGCTCGCGATGCCAACCTGCTGCGCGAGTTCGAGCGCCAGCCGGGGCCGGTCCGCGCGATTGCTTATAGCCCGGATGGAAACACCATCGCGGTGGGCGGTCTGGGCGGTGAAGTTCGCCTTTACAAGACCTCCGATGGTTCGCGCGTTGCCACCTTAAAAGGTCACCAGGGGGTCGTGTTTGCCATCGCCTTCAACCCCACTACTAACCGAATCTGTACCGGCGGCTTCGAAGGCAAGGTGCGCATCTTTGACACTTCATCCGGTGAGTTGATTAAGAGCTTCGACGCCGTCCCCTTGCAAACCGCACAAGCTGCGCCGAAGGTTGTGAAATGAAGTTAATGAAGTTCGCCTGTTCATATCAAACTCTGAAAAGCTGAAAAGCTGAAACGCTGAAAGCTTTCACACTTCAACTTTCAGACTTTCACAGTTTCAGCATTTCAGCATTTCAGCCTTTGGCCTGACCTCCGCCCTCTGACCCATCCGGCCTTCACCTGCTCGCTTCAGCCAGGCACTCTTCGATGATGTCGAGCGCCCGATCCAGCTCTTCGCGCGTGACGATCAGCGGCGGTGTCAGTGTGAGAATGTTGCCCATCGTGACCTTGAAGCTCAGCCCTTTTTCCAGCGCTCGATACATGACATGTTCTGCAGCGTCAGATGCCCGTTCGTGGGTCTTCCGGTCTTTGACCAACTCGATTCCGAACAGCAGACCCAGACCCCTGGCTCCGCCGACCAGTTCATGCCGCTTCATCATCTCGCCGACGCGAGCCAGCGCGCGCTGGCCCAACACCCAGGCGTTCTCCAACAGACCATCTGCTTCCAGGCATTCGAGCGTTGCCAGGCCGGCGGCGCAGGCGACCGGGTTTTTTTCATGCGTGTAATGTCCCAGCGCCCGCTCTGGCGCGATATCCAGATCCTCACGGGCCAGTAGCGCCGCCAGCGGGAAGACGCCGCCACCGAGCCCTTTTCCTATAACCAGCATGTCCGGCACAACCTCGTAATGCTGGCAGCTAAACATCTTGCCGGTGCGCCCCAAACAATGAGGGATTTCATCGAGGATCAGCAATGCGCCATGCCGGTCGCAAGCCGCGCGAATTGTTCTCCAATAATCCGGCGGCGGAATATATGGAGTGCTTCTCACCGTTTCGCCAATAACTGCGGCGACATCGCCTTCTTTCTCCAGCACATACCCCAGGTAGTGGGCGCACTGGAGCGTGCATTGGGCGCCGCAATTGAACGGACAGTGGGAAGGATCAGGTGGCGGCACATGCTCAGCCCCTGGCAGGAGCGGCCCGATGTCCCGCCGAAAGATCGCTTCCCCACCGACCGAGATCGCATCCAAAGAAGCACCATGGAATGAGTCCCACATTGAAATGGTCTTGAATCGGCCTGTTGCGGCCCGTGCCAGTTTCAAGGCCATGCCGATCGCCGTGGTACCGCCGGGCGCGAATAAGACCTTCTTTAGGTTGCCCGGGGCCAGTTCGGCCAGTTTCTTTGCCAATTGGATAGCCGGAAAGTTGGTGTAGCGCCGAGGACAGAATGGGAGTTGGTCGAGTTGGGCTTTGATCGCAGCAATGACGCGCGGATTACGAAAGCCGACCTGGTGAACGTTGTTGCCGTGGAAATCCATGTAGCGCCGGCCCTGCAGGTCTTCGACATAGATCCCGTCGCAGCCCTTGAGCACGTTGAGGCAAGGCGTGGACAATGATTGGCGAAGGAAGTAATTGGCGTCCTCATCCAGCCAGGCCTGCGTTTCGTCATCGATCTGCTCTTCCAGCCACTGTTGCCGGCGCGCAGAAATGTTCAGGTCGCCTTCGGATTTGTGGCCGACGCCTTCTGGCTCGGGAAGTGGCTGACTCATTTTGGCTTTCAGCTTGCTTAGGTTCCGACCGCGGGACCTCAGCCGATTTCAAATCGGCGGTGCAGCAGTTAGCAATCCGCGCAATGTCTCTCTGCCATACCGGTCACTAATTGTGCAGCACCGAGCGCCAGGTTAGGCTTATGGTCGCTCTCCGGCTGCCAGGCGCGCGTTGATCTGGTCGAGGACCGGCGCCACATCGGCGATACCGTCCACGACGTAATGGGCCGCGGTTTGCTGCATGCGTCTGTAGGCCCGGGCGAGTTTAGTTTCCCGAACCTCCGGTTCCAGCGCGTTGATCTGGTCCTCTGTCAGGCCTATTTCATTCCCGGTCCTGGCCAGGCCGATGGTCCACATGCCCGCGTTGAGCCCCTCCTCGATATCCGGCAGGGTATCGCCGATCTTCACAAACGCTTCCATGGGATAAGTCTGCAGCAGGATGGCATTCTGCAGGCACATGTATGGGTGGGGCCGCCCGGCGGGGACCTGTGTGGCGCATACGGTGGCATCGGGTTCGTAACCGCGGCGCTTGGCTTCGTTGCGCAGCAAGTCCATCATCTCTTCGGTATAGCCGGTCGTGGAACCCACCTTCAGGCCGCGGCGGCGAAACTCGGCCACTGCCCCAAGCGTGCCCGGAATCAACTCGGCGTATTGCGCCAGGCATCCGAGTTGCAGCGGGATGAACTCCTGGAACATGGCCTCTATGTCCTCCTCGTCCGGTTTGCGGCCATGCCGCTGCTGCCAACGCTTGGCCACGCTCTCGTTTTTCGAGATCTGCCGGATGTGGACCTTCTTGTGGGCGCCCATCGGTTCGCGGGCTTCGTCAATTGTGATCTCAACTCCTTTACGTTTGTACACCTCCATAAACACCACTGCCGGCGCAAAGCAACCGTAGTCCATCGTTGTCCCCGCCCAGTCCAATAAGACCGCCTTGAGTGGGCCGCGGTAAATCCGCTTGAAAAGGAAATCCATCGCCTTGGAGTTTTAGGATCTGATGGGAAGCGCGCAACTCATTTCCAACAACACCGCGCGAATCGTCTGCACAAGTTGCTCCATATCCCCTGGGAACAAACGGCCAATGCTGCCGATGCGGAAGGTGTCCACTTTGGTCAGCTTGCCGGGATAAATGATGAACCCGCGATCGCTGAGTTTCCGATAGAAAACCTCGAAGGAGAAGGCCGAATCCGCCGGCGTATGGAACGCGGTTATGATGCAGCTTTGGACGCCGGGATGGAGAAAGGGGCGAAACCCTAACTCGCTCATGCCACGCAGCAACACCTCCTGGTTGCGACGGTAGCGCTGGCCACGCGCGGCGACACCGCCTTCTATCTCCAATTCGCGCAAGGCCTGATCGAATGCGAGGATGGCATGAGTCGGCGGCGTATAACGGAATTGGCCGTTCTTATCGAAGGCCTTGAGTTGGCCCAGCAAGTCGAGACTCAAGCTGCGCGCGTAGCCATCGCAGGCGGTCAGAACGGCGCGCCGGAACAAAACGAATGAGAACCCCGGCACTCCTTCCACGCATTTGTTGGACGAGGAAACCAGGAAATCGATGCCGCAGGCGGCGAGATCGATCGGGATCGCACCGAAGCTGCTCATCGCGTCCACCACGAAAATCTTCCGATGTTTATGCGTGACGCGCCCCAGTGCTTCGACGCGATTAAGGATCCCGGTCGTGGTCTCGCAATGCACCATGGCCACGTGAGTCACCGCCGGCTCCCTCCTCAATGAATCGTCCAGTTGCTCCGGCGCGTGGGGAATGTCCTCTGGAGACTGAAGAACCAAGTGGTCAATCCTGGCGTACTTGAGCATTTCGACCATCCGTTGGCCATAAGCGCCATTGGCCAGCACAGCAACCTTGCCATTGGGCGGCACGGCGGTTTGGAACACCGCTTCCACGCCGAAGGTGCCGCTGCCTTGCATTAGCACGGTTTCCCACCCGGCCCGGCGAGCAACTCCCGCCAATTTCAACAGCCGCTCTCGCACGCTGGCAACCAGGGCATTGAATTCGAAATGCCATGAGCCGGCATCATGCAGCATTGCCTGTTTGACGCTCAAGCTGGTCGTCAGCGGACCTGGAGTGAAGAGCAGCTTGTCTTTGGCTGGTGGCAACGACGGCTGGTCCTTGATGGGATCTGTCGCCGCGGTGAGAGTTTTCACGCGCCCGAATCTAGCCTGGGCAAAGGCAATAGGGCACGCATTAAAGCACAGACTGAAACCGGCGCTGAACGGCGCGCCGGACTAAGAATTTGGCCGTGATTGGTCTGGACAGTGTCTCAGAAAAAGCAGCACCATTAGGGCAAATGGAAGAGGCGCAAGAGCCGAAACTTGCGTTTCGGCCTTTGCGCCGTAGAGGTTGAACCTGTTCCCTACCCGAGCCGATGTCAGCGGTGGCGCCAGTTCCGGCCATGCAGCCATCCGCGATAGGGATAGCGACCATCCCAATGCCGGTAGCCGTCCCTGAAGCCGAACCCGAAATAGACCCCTGGCGGGGCGACGACAACCGGAGGCGGCGCCACCACCAATGGCGGCGCCACACATACTGGCGGCGCAACCAGCACCGGCGCGGGCGGGCTGATGACTATTCCCGGCAACGGCGGTAATGGGAAACCAAACCCGAGATTCAAACGAACCCCGGCCTGAGAGGCCGAAACGGCCCCGAGTAAAACGGCGGACACTAAAAGTATTCTTTTCATACATTCCATCAGACGCGATAGGCCAACAAAGGTTCATCGGGAAAATGAAGTTTTTGGGAAGTTTCGTTTGAATAAATGTGAGGGGAAAACGTCTGGCGCCCAGGTTGAAAAGACTAATCGCGCTCAAGAGGCTAACAAGCTTTGCAGCGCCCGCCTTCGCTCCAAGCTACGGCGCGCCAGGCGGGCTTGCCGCGCCATAGCGAAGCGAAGGCGGGGAAGGTTAATCGTTCGGGAGTTCAAGCTCAGCACGACTATAAATGACCGCGTGGCCGCCAATCCCGACGCGCTCACCCAAGTGACGGCAGTAGAGCTCGCCGCCCCGCCGCGATAATTGTCTGGCGAGCAGTTCCGATTTTCCCAGGCGTTCGGCCCACAAGGGGATAAGCGAACAATGGGAAGAACCAGTTGCTGGGTCTTCCGGCACGCCTGCCCGAGGCGCGAAGAAGCGCGAAACGAAGTCCACTTCTTTGCCGGGGGCGGTCACGATGATGCCGAGACAATCCAACTCGGAGAGCAGACCCATATCCGGCGCAAGTGAAGCTACTTCGGCTTCGGAATCAAAGACAGCAAGGTAATCACGCGACCTGAGGACTTCGCGAGGTTTGTGTCCCAAACCGCGCAACAACTGTTCCGGGGCCTTAGAAGACACCGCCGGGCGCGAGGGAAAGTCCAACTCGATCATGCCGCTGCGCCGCGTGGCGGACAGCCATCCGCTGCGAGTCTGGAACCGCGCACTCGCTTCCGGGTGACCCAACTCGGAGAAAAGCACAAAAGCGGAGGCCAAGGTCGCGTGGCCGCATAAGTCCACCTCTATCAACGGCGTGAACCAGCGCAGATGGAAATGCCCTTGCTCACGGGTGAAAAACGCGGTCTCAGATAAGTTATTCTCGGCAGCGATGCGCTGGAGGAGGGCATCGGGCAGCCACTGCTCCAGCACACACACCCCGGCTGGGTTGCCTCTGAAGAGCTGCGAGGTGAATGCATCAACCTGGTAATACGGAATGCACATGGCGTGCAGTGACGGGTGATTTTATCACATACCGCATGATTGGCCGGGAAGGCGAACGTCGAAGCACTTCATCGAATCCCGCTTTGCGAAACGCGGAAGCCAAACCTGGGTAGTAGAAGACGTCTGGGTATCCGTGCTTTGGTTCGCTGGGATAACCTTCCACAATCTTCGCGCCTCGCCGAGCGGCGTAGCACACCGCTTCTTTCAACAACGCGACGGTGAGGCCCTGACGACGATAGGACCGCGCAACAAAGAAGCACGTGACGGACCAAACCGGCTCTTGATCCACTGGCTTGAAAAGCCGAGACGTCGCCAATCGCGGATACTCCTTGCGCGGACCCAGAGCGCACCAGCCCACCGGTTGGCTTTCTGCGTAAGCCTGCAAGCCCGGCTCTTCCCCCGATTCGACGACTTGCCGAAAAGCCTTTTTGTTTCCAGTTCCCTTTTGGCGGACCCATCGGGCGCGCGGCAGTCGCCACCACATGCACCAGCACCCGGCGCAGCCGCCGCGTTCGCCGAAAAGTTTCTCCAAATCGCCCCAGCGACGCTGGGTCAGAGGGTGAATCTTCAGACCCGACAAATTGAAATCTTCAGTCTTCAGTTTTCAATTCTTTGGATTTTGGTTCGGAAAGGGCTAGCTTGTAACCGACGCCGTGGACTGTCAGCAGGTGTTTGGGCTCGTTGCCGTTGTCACCGAGCTTCTTTCTCAACTGAACGATCACTTGGTCCAAGGTGCGCGTGGTGCCGTAATAATTGTAACCCCACACGTCGTTCAACAAGCGGTCCCGCGATAGAACTTCGCCCGGATGCGCAAAGAAAAGCTGGAGCAGCTTCAGTTCCTTGGCGGTGAGCTCCTCAACCGCCTTGCCGCGCTTTAGCTGAAACGTCTTGGGATCGATGATGGCTGAGCCGATTTGGAAAGAACTCCCAACGCTGGAGTCGCTGGAAGCCACAACCTCAGCCCGGCGCAGCAGAGCGCGAATCCGTGCCAGCAACTCGCGCACACCAAAGGGCTTGGTAACGTAATCGTCAGCGCCGAGGTCAAGCCCGACAACCTTGTCAATTTCCTGGCCTTTGGCAGTGAGCATGAGGATGGGAGCGGCGAATTTCCTGGCGCGAAGCTGTTTGCAAATGTCGTATCCGCTAAGTCCCGGCAGCATGACATCAAGCAGAATCAGCGCGGGGCAATGTTTGCCGACGGCTTCAACGGCCTGGTCCCCCCGATCGCAAAACGCCACCTCGAAGCCGTCGCTCTTCAAGACTTCCTCCAAACCAAGCAGGATGTGAGGATCATCTTCGACGATGAGAATTTTCGTTTTCATCAGGAATCTGGTTTAAGAGGCAGGCGCAACATGAAGCAACTCCCACCGCCCTGGCGTGGTTTGTAAGAGACATCGCCGCCGTGGGCGCGCGCGATTTGCCGGGCCAAAGTCAGTCCCAGTCCCGAGCCTACGATGCCGCTGGCCAAGGAGTCATGGGCGCGAAAGAACTGGTCAAAAATTTTCTCCTCGCAACCGTGCGGCACTCCCAGGCCGCGATCCATTACCTCGACCTCCACACAAGGCCGGGGACCGGGCTTCTGCTCAACCCGCAGAGCCAACTCCCGGAAGCTGTCCGAATACTTTTCGGCGTTCGAGAGCAGATT
>WNGL01010391.1_pt1 | contig 16347 bp, 18 predicted proteins | sample 5400591 | NCBI WGS metagenome assembly WNGL01 (sample SAMN13153377, study PRJNA577476) | soil metagenome | isolation source: 80 cm soil or saprolite under Garry oak tree replicate 1 | place: USA:California | collected 2016-06-15
CATCGTCTTGTTGAAATAGCCGGGCTGCTGTAAGTGTGCGAGTAGGTCTATAGCCTGACGGCAATTTGGATCGTAACGATCACTTAAAATCTCCCTGAGGATCGCCTCGGCCTCGGCATACCTGCCCTCCGCGATGCGCTGTTCCGCCAGGATTACTCCGCTCTTGCAAAAGCCCTCGACTGCCTTGTCGTGCGCTTTTCCCGAGACCACTGCGTCAGGAAGATACGTGACCGCCGTTCTGAACTCTTCATGCGCCAGCGTGAAATTCTTTGCTTCCATCGCGGCTTTACCCCGCGCGAGGGCTGCTTCACCCTGCGGTATCGCGCTCTGGCGCCGCTGAATTTCCCGCTCGGCGACTCCTTGGAAATTTTGGCCAAAGCCGCTCAGGCAAACAATGCCTTGCGAAAGGGCGATAAGACCCGGGAGAACCAACCTGCGGAGTGTGCGAATTTGTTTCATAAGTAAGATTTATGGCGCGGCAAAACCGATCTCGATTGGCTCATTTGGTTTTTGTGTGTTCACGATCACTGCCTTGGTCGACTGCACATCCACGAGCTTATACGTGATCTCTTCCAACGGTTTCAAGGAAAATTCTTGATCTTTTCTCACTTCAAACTCGCGGCGTCCGCCCCAGGTATAAGCAAAGGTCGCGACTGACTGAGGTGACGTCGCGATCTTTTCTTTCACGAGCGTGAGCTGTTCTTTGGTCTCTTCATATTCGAGGACCAACTCCGAAACATCGAGATTGGTGCCATACTGGTTGCGGGCGTGTTTTTCGACAAATTTAACGACTTTAAAGCGTGTGCCGTGGATGGTGTCTCCTATTTTCAAAAATTGCGTCGACTCGCTCTGATCGATTGTGTTGATGGCAAATGTGCCGCCGACCCGCGATGAAAATATGAATCGGAAAGGTTCTTCCGTGGCCGATACCAAGTGTAATTTTGTGAGATAATCAGGATGCGAATTTTTGTCCGTTGGATTGGTGCTTCCTTGCCACTCGTCCAGATTGGTGAAACCGTCTCCATCGGGATCTTGATCGAGGACATCCCCTTCCGCGATTGGCAAGCCAAATTGCTCAAACCAGTCATTTGGCACCGGTGGGTGTACCTGTGTATTTTGCAACGTCGCCGGCAGACCGTTGGCGCCGATAAAATGTCTTTCCGGGACGAAAAGCCCAGAGCGACCGCTGGACTTCCATTGCGCCGGGTGCTGGAGCCGCTTCGCGGCACGATCAAGCTCGACAGCTTTGCCGGGCGGAGACGCATTTTTCGGTGGAGGCACAGTCTGGTACGCGATCAAATTGTTTCCGAATTGCACAACGCTCCACCAAATGGAAACCGCGGAAATAAGAAGAAAGGTGGCTGCCGCGATAAGCATGACACGATCATGATGTGTCCGAATCCAATCCATTTGCTAGAACGTGAACCTTAACATCTCGATCCTGGCCGAGACTTCGACGTGCTCATTGCCAACGATAAAATTTAGCGCCGCGCTGGCCGGCTGGTCTGGAGTTGCAGGCGGATTTGCTCCAGCGGTCTTTTCGCGCGGTGGACCTTTGTCCTTTTCATTCCGCACGTACAAAGTACGAACGATGTAGAATTGTCCGTTCGAGCTCGAGATTTGATTTAAGACTTTTCGCGCGGCTGCTGGCGCTGCTTTAAACGTAAGATCGACAACGTTGCGCTCGAACAATCTAGGGCTGCCCGCACTCGTGCCGGCCGGCCTTGATCCGCGGACTGAGCTGCCCTTTCGGTCGGGAACTGGAGTCGCCGTTGGGGTAGGCGAAATCTCGTGTTCTTCAGGCAAGGGCGTTCGGTGAAGAGCGGTCACGCTGTCCACTTTGGCGTCCACCAAAATATTTATGAGCATTTGTATTTGGGAGAGCTCCTGCCCGAGCAAACGCGCCGTCTCGGCTGTGTTTGGAAGGGTCGTGGTAAATTCATTGAAGCCGAGGTAAAAATTCTCGGGGAGCTTTACGTTGCTTGCGCGTGCTCTGTCGAGTGCGACGATCGTCGCCTGGCGTAAACGTGATTGAAATTCATTGGGCGCAAGCGGCGGCTCCGGAACCATCTGTGTTTTCAGGTCCTCTTTGAACTTGTCGAGTACGCCGCTGTAATTCTCGAGATGGCCTTTCAGTTTCCGATCGTTGGCATCGCTTGGGAATGGATCGAGACGCTTAAGCCGGTTCAGTTCCGTTACAGCAGTATCAAGTTGTCCTTTGGCATTACTCCAATTACTCTTGGCAAGGAATAAAAGGATTCCGGCACCTAATGTGCAAATTCCAGAAGCGATCAGAAACGTGCCGAGCCATCGGTTTTGCCGGAACCAGTTCATGGCAATTTCACCGGCTTACGAAGATCAAGACGGAGCTCGTAAGGAAACGCCCATTCCGCATTGTTCGGCACTGAGGTCGATTTGATCACGCGCTCCGGATTTTTTGCGTCGATACTGAAAAATGGTGAATTAACCAGGTTGCGGAAGTAATCGACGACGATTTCCTGCTGTTTCGGATTAAACAAGTAGAGACCGCGTACCATGATGCCATCAATTGCCGGTCCGCTAGCACCCTCTGGTTTTGTTGTCGATCCCGATGCGGGAGTGGGCGCGATTTCCGCGATGTATTTCTCACCAGTTCCGAGCAGTTTTCCACCGGATATGGCGACAAGTTCGGTAATCCATATGTCTGCTTCCGGCAGACGCGCATTAAGATCTTCGAGAATTTCCGGCCAGAAGTTGCGGTCGTTAATTGCTGCTATGAGCGGCGTCGCGAAACTGTCCAGAAAGGCGACTTGCTTTTTGAGCTTATCGAGCCGCGTTTCGGCGAGCCTCATGGTGTCGATCTTTTGTTGAAGTACCTGCGTGCTCTGCCGCGTCACTTGGGCGGCACGCGCGTAGTAAGCTGCCCAGCCAAGCAAAGCGAGTATGAAGCAAGCCGCCGCCATGACGAAAAACGGCCGGCGCCTGTCTAATTCCTGCGTCCGAACCACGCTTCGTGGGAGCAAGTTCAACTCCATCGGACAACTGCTTACGCTCCGAAGCGCCAGCCCTACGACTTCACCCAGCAAATGCGCGGACCGCGCAAGCTCAGCCACCGGCGCTGGCTCGGCTGCCGCCACATTGCGGAGCGGATTAAAAAACTCGACCGGCACCTGCAGCTTTTCGTTAAAAAACTCGCGCATGTAAGGCATTCCCGCGCTACCACCGCTTAGGAAAATGCGCTCGGGCTGGTTTCCCTGCTGCTGCCCACGATAATAGCTGATGGAACGCATCAGTTCCCCGTGTAATCGCGTCATTGTACTGCGTACGACCTTCGAGACGCGAGCAACATCCGGGTCCGTTGGTTCGGCATATGCGCCTCCGAGGCTCACAAAGCCGTCACGCTTCTTGCGAGATTCTGCCGCCGCGAATGGCTCACCAAATTCTCTGGCAATTGCAGCGGTTATCGAACTGCCGCCAATTGGAATGCTCCGCGAGAAAAGTTTTGCCGGCTCGATAAAGAGAAGATTTGTCGTGCGCGCTCCGATATCTACCAGCAAGGAACAGCCACTCAGGTCGCTGTAACTGTAGCGGAACGCGTTATAGAGCGCCATAGGCGCGACATCGACGATCGATGTGCGCAGTCCCGTCTCTTCAACCGCACTGTTGATCTCATCGAGCAAGTCAACTTTAATCGCAACCATTACAACCTGAATTGGCTCGCCCCCCCCGCCTCCAACGAGCTGATAATCCCAAACGACCTCATCGATTGGGAAAGGAACATTTTGCTGCGCCTCGAAAGAGATGATTCTCTCGATCTTTTCTTCATCAACCGACGGAAGTTTTACAAAACGCGCAAAAACTGATTGTCCGAAGACCGCGTAGTTGATGCGGCCGCGTTTGATTTGCAGCTCGGTCATCATTTCGCGCAAAGCAACGGGTATTTGCGCGTGCCCCATTCCCTCTCCAGTTGGATCGGCCAGGATTTCTCGAAAGCGATAATCCACCAATACCAAGCCTCCGTGTGCCTGGACGCGAAATTCAGCCAAGCCGATGGTCTGAGATCCAAGGTTGAGACTGATGAGGCGTGTCGGTCTGGCCATTCGATCGAGAATCAGCGGCCTGACGCTTTGATTTGCTCGTAACGGTCCCAGTAAAGGGGAGCGAACGGTGTTTCGTTCTTGTTCAAAACAAAACCGGGAATCTGCGGTAGGGCCGCGAACCATTGCGGCTGCGCACGCGCAAGGCTGACCTCGTCTTTCACCGCGCCTCCCTGCACGATTTGCACCGCGATGTTTTGAAATGAGTTCGCCGCAATTGGTCGATTGTTCCCGAATCGTGCAAGCGCTCGTGGCGAGACGTACATGACTGAGCGATTCTCGCGGCCCGCGGGAATATTTACATGTGTCACTTCACCGGTCAGAAGGTTTCCATTAAAGAGAACGTAATACTTGAATGTCAACTCATCGGTCCAGTTTGGCGCCGCGATAAATTCAACCTCCACTTCCAGCCAGCGATCACGCTGATTGATTCGATATTGTCCCCCGCCTCCGTAGCTAAAATCCGGCGCCGAAATCAGGTTTTTGGTGATTTTCGTGATCTGGAAGTCGGCCGCCGAACCCATCTGTGCACGGGCAATGAGCAACGAAAAAATAAAAAGGCCCAGCAGAGAGTTAGCTTTCATAATACATGCTTAATATTGAAACGTTCAGTTTTGCAGCGGGATACGTGAAAATGTTCAGGAGATTCCTCGTTCAAAATCCACTCACGTTCCACTTCTAAAATTCGGAACAATTCATAATCACGCGGCCTCGGCAAATATCGCTGTGGCAAACTAGCTTGCACTTCTCCTCCACCGCGATTGCTCCGCATACTGGGCATGCCGTGCCGGGCGCGGTCGGGACATCGCTTCCGATTTGGCCCGCGGCTGTCTCGTAGATTCTCCCTTTGTTGTTCCACGTTCCACTCGATGCTCTCCAGTGTATCTTCGCCATCGGGTTCAGTCGCTCTTGAGCGATTCCCGAAAATACTTGATCGTTCGGGTGATCCCCTCTTCGAAACTGACTCGCGGTTCCCAGCCGAGAACTTTTTTCGCGCGCGAAATATCTGGCTGGCGCACTTTCGGATCATCCTCGGGTAGGGGCTTATATTCAATAGTCGATTTTGTCCCGGTAATGCGAATGATCTCATCGGCAAACTGCTTGATTGTCATCTCGCGTGGATTTCCGAGGTTAACCGGCTCGTGAAAATCGCTCATTGCCAGTTTGAAAATCCCATCGATCAGGTCGGAAACGTAGCAAAACGAGCGCGTCTGTGAACCATTACCGAAGACAGTGAGCGGCCTTCCCGCCAGCGCCTGGCTAATAAACGCAGGAACAACACGCCCGTCCCGCAGCCGCATCCGGGGGCCATACGTGTTAAAGATGCGGAGAATTTTTGTGTCGATCTTGTGATAACGGTGGTAGGCCATCGTCATCGCTTCGGCGAACCGCTTCGCTTCATCGTAAACGCCACGCGGCCCTATCGGGTTGACGTTCCCCCAATAGTCTTCCTTTTGCGGATGCACAAGCGGATCGCCGTAAGTTTCTGAAGTCGATGCAAGAATGAAAGACGCCCCTTTAGCCTTGGCCAGCCCGAGGGCATTGTGCGTCCCAAGCGCGCCGACTTTCAATGTTGGAATCGGCAATTCGAGATAATCGATCGGACTCGCGGGGGAGGCGAAATGAAAAACGTAATCGATTTTTTCTTCGGGAAGGAAAATAAAATTGGAAACATTGTGCTTAATAAAATGGTAATTTTCATTTCCGGCCAGGTGCCCAATGTTAGCCGCATTGCCCGTGATCAGATTGTCGATCGCGATAACGCGATGATCTTGCGCCAATAGACGATCCGTCAAATGCGACCCCAAAAAACCGGCGGCGCCGGTAACGACGGAAATCGGTTGCGAACGAGCAGACATCGCGCGCTTATCTAGCGGGTGCGCTGAAAATTAGCGAGCAAGAAACGATTCAAATTGCAGATTCCGGATCTGAGATTGCAGATTTGAGCGTAATGATTCGCTTTCAATCTTAAATCTGAAATCTTAAATCTGAAAATCGACATGCGTATTTTATCCGGCATTCAACCGAGCGGCGTACTGCATATCGGTAACTACTTCGGAATGATGCAGCCGGCGATCGCGCTGCAGGCGCAGGGAGAAGCGTTTTATTTTATTGCTGATTATCACGCGCTCACCAGTCTGCGTGATCCGAAGGCCCTACGTGAAAACAGCCGCCGCGTCGCGCTTGATTTCCTCGCTTGCGGTCTCGACCCGGAACGCGCTGCACTTTTTCGACAATCGGACGTGCCACAGGTGACGGAGTTGGCCTGGATTTTATCCACGGTTGCGCCGATGGGATTGCTCGAGCGCGCGCATTCTTACAAGGACAAGATTGCGCGCGGCATAGCTTCGTCTGCCGGGCTATTTAATTATCCGGTGCTGATGGCGGCCGATATTTTGATTTACGACAGCGACGCCGTGCCTGTCGGCAAAGATCAAAAGCAGCACATCGAAATCACGCGGGATCTGGCGGTAAAGATGAACGAAACTTTCGGGCAAATTTTCAAATTGCCTGAGCCACGGATTCATACCGCAACGGAAGTCGTTCCCGGAATCGACGGGCAGAAGATGAGCAAAAGCTACGGCAATAACATCGACATCTTCGGCGCCGAAAAGGAAACGCGGAAGCGGGTAATGAGCATCGTGACTGATTCCACGCCGGTAAAAGCGCCCAAAGATCTTGCAAGATCGACAATCTTCGAGCTCTACTCCCTCTTTGCGACCAAAAATGAAATTGCGGAAATGCGGGAACGATTCCAAAAGGGCGGTACAGGCTATGGCGATTTCAAAAAGGAACTCTTTGAAAAGCTCTGGCTATATTTTGCGCCGATGCGCAAGCGTCGCGAAGAAATCCTAGCCGACAAATCGTATATCGACAACGTCCTCAGTCGCGGCGCAAAGCGCGCAAACGAAGTCGCTGATGTGGTTATGAAGCGCGTTCGCGCAGCGGTCGGACTGTAAGGCGTCGACCTTGGTTTGCCACATTGCTCAAATGGCCATTCTCCGGTTTCACGTTGTTCCAAATGCAAAACAGAACAAAATGACGGGCGAGCACGGATTAGCGATCAAAATCAAACTGCACGCCCCGGCTTTGGAAGGAAAAGCGAACACTGCGCTGCGCGCTTTCCTGGCCGAGGAATTGAAAATCTCCGAGCAAAGGATCAGATTGATACGAGGTCAAAAATCACGCGAAAAACTCATTCGCATCGAAGGCTTGAGTGAAGAAGAGGTGCTACGCTGCTTACTAACAAAAGCCTAAAAAGCCTGGCCTCTGCGGCGCGCATTAAGTCGATTCGATTCTGTAAGTTGGCGTGCTTCGGCGTCTCAGCGCTTTTCAGCCTTGGGGCGTGGCGTGCTTTGCTGGCGGGGGTTCGTGTCGATCTTCGCGGCGCTATCCCGGTAAAATAGAACGCCGTGCGCCCGTAAATTGCTGACCAGCGCGCGCAAATCACTGGCCAACTCTTGATTGTTTAGAACTTCGGCTAACACTCCTTTTCCTTGCCTAGCGGTCTGGAGCAATTTCCGCGTATCCGAAATCGCATTCTGCAAATTATCAGCTGATTTCTTCGCAGACTCCATTGTTGTATCCGCTTTCTCGATGACGCCATCCAATTTCTTTGAAGACTCGGCAAGCGCACCCGTAGCCTCGTTCAAATGTTCCATGGTTAATTTCAAATTTTCCGTGTTCGCAGGGGAGAGTGTGTCTTGAGCCAATCGCGCCGCGGCCACATCGATCTTCTGGACCGTCCCGCGAAGATCGTTTACGAGCGCGCCACCTTCCCGTGTAAGATCGTCAATGCCGGTTTCACGCGCACCACTGATGTAGGTATTTGGCGCCAGAAAAGCCTTCGGCTGCCCGGCAGGCATCGTCACGTTTACGAACCGGTCACCGAGCAAACCGGAACTTCCGACGGTGAATTTGCTCCCATCAGGAACCTTAATGTAGTCATAAATCTTCAGCGGTACATCCACGCCCTGGCCTTCGCGAACCATTCGCGGACCTCCCGAGACTTTTCCGATTTTCGCCCCCGCGAGCAAAACATCGGACCCTTTCAGGAGCCCGCTCGCGTCGTTGAAGCGAACGGTCAGCGGATAATAAGTTCTAAGACCTTCGCCCAGACGGCCGAATTGCACGACTAGAGCGCCTAACATCGCTAATCCGACGAAAACGAAGGCGCCCACTTTGAATTCCAAACCTCGCTCATGCCGATTCATCAGGCTTCAACTCTCACCTTTTAGGCCTCAACTCTCAACTCGGTTCCCGCGTTGCCCATCGGAGCGTCCGAGCAGGAAATCCTGAATGAGCGAATCCCTAGATTGCTGGAGCTCGTCTGGAGTCCCGTAAAAATAAATCCGGCCCTCGTGCAGGTATGCGATTCTGTCGGCCACGTCGAACGCGCTCTTCATATCGTGAGTCACAACGATACTGGTCATTCCAAAACGGTGTTGCAGCCGCCGAATCAGTCGGTTAATGCTGTCCGCGACGACCGGATCGAGACCAGAAGTCGGCTCGTCATACAATACGCACGAAGGTCGCCGAATAATTGAACGCGCGAGGCCGACGCGTTTCTTCATCCCACCGCTCAAGCTCTCTGGCATCTTCGCTTGCTCCCCCTCCATCTCCATCACTTCAAGCATCTCATCCACCTTCGCGCGCAAAACATTCGGATTGCGTTCCCCGGCCTCCCGTAATGGGAAAGCGATATTTTCTTCTACGGTCATTGAATCAAAAAGCGCGCCGCCTTGAAAAAGAATGCCAACCTTCCGCCGGATCGCCCCGAGCTCGCGCTCATTCATTCCAGTGATGTTTTTTCCTTCGATCCAAATTTCTCCAGCGTCCGGTTCCATCAGTCCCACGAGATGTTTAAGCAAAACGCTTTTGCCTCCGCCGCTCCGTCCAATGATGGCGAGTGTTTCACCAGTCGCGACCTCAAGATCGACACCACGCAAAATTTCCTGCTGCCCAATTTTCTTCGCCAATGATCGGACTGTGATCATTGGCGAAGATTTGCTCGATGCTAATTGAGGGTCGAGAGACGATTTTGAAGATGGCGGCGCTTCGATCATTTCGACGTTCAGACTTTCAATTCTCAACTTTCAATTCTCAACTTACTAGCGTTACTGATATCCCGCTGGGTAAATGATGTTGAGCAACATGGTGAGGAAGAAATTACAAATCAGGACCGAGAGCGACGCGTTCACTACCGCTTCAGTCGTCGCGCGACCGACACCAACAGCGCCTTCGCGCGCGCTCAATCCTTTCTGGCAACTGATGAAAACGATGAGTATTCCGAAACAGAACGCTTTCGACAGGCCCATGATGATATCGCGATTACGCGTCCAGCGCACCATGTTCGCCATGTAATAAGTGCCGTTAATGTCGAGCATGAAAATCGCAACCAAATAGCCGGCGGCGATGCCGACGGCGATGCATTCGGCCACCAGCAGCGGCATCGACACCATCATGGCGAGCGCGCGCGGCACGACCAGATAATCGGTCGGATAAACGGCGAGCGCTCGTAATGCATCGATCTGCTCGGTTACTTTCATTGTGCCAATTTCCGCCGACATGGCTGCGCCGACGCGACCAGCCACCATCAATGCCGTGAGCACCGGGCCAAGTTCGCGACAGATCGCGACCGATACCACTGCGCCGGTGGCCGATCCCATTCCGATTTTATTGAATTGAAAGAATGTCTGGGCTGAGAAGACCGCGCCCGTAAACGCACCTGTGATCACGACGACAAGTTGTGAAAGCAAACCAATCTCGACGATTTGATTGAGAAATAATTTCCAGCGGAGCTTGTGCGTGAAAATGGAACGAAATGTGTCCGCCGCCAGCAACACCACCTCGCCCAAATATTGGAAGAACGCGAGAAAGGTTCCTCCGAGCGCGTTAAATAATCGAGCGGTCATCAAGAAAGCGCACGACAATAGGTATCGCTCCCTCTTAAACTCTTAACGGTTCTGTTTTTGGTTTCGGCCGAAATTCCGCCGGGATGGCGCCGATGAAACGTGGATTGAGGCCAAGCTTAGGGAAAGTGGCGTGAATTTCATGAACACGGATCGTGGGTTCATCGAGCTCGAGATAAACCAGATCGTGATTGCTATCGACTTTATAGCGCAGGCCCGCAATCGCTTCGAGGCGGTGGTCTAGTTCCAATATCTTGTTCAAGGCGCACAATCCAGTCGCATAAACTTCCGATTCGATCATCTCGAAGAATTTACGAGCGCCTTGCAACGATGCAACGCCTCACCGTTCACACGGTTCGACTGTTTGCACGCCGCGCAAAGCTGCGATAAGAAGGTCGATCTAACCAATGAGTCGCGCCGTTCCATTTCTGCTCGCCAGCAATCTTTTGTTCGGCACTTTGTTTTTCGGTGGCTGCCAAACCGTGCCCCAAGGAATTCAAGAGGCAAAAATCGAGATGGCACAGCGCATCGCTACCGAACCGGCAGGAGATTATTTTATCGGCCGCCGTTATTATAAACCCGATTTCAAATTCTGGGGTTACGTGCGACGGCTGGGTCAGCCGTGGAGCGCAGCGCAGTTGGTGATGTTAAATGAAAAGCAAAAGCTCGCACCGGACCGTGAGCAGCTTAGCTTCGGGAGCGACAACAATTATGAATACAAGCTTTACGGCAGCTTTAGCGGCGACACCGTTCGCCGATTTTTAACAGCCAATTTCGTGGCAAAGCTACAGCGGCGGACCTGCGTTACGTAGTCGAGAAACCCGAGTAAAATTTGCTGTTGTCATTCCGAGCGAAGTCGAGGAATCTCTCACTGTTACTCCCGATCGACCATCTGATTTAAGCCACAAGAGAGGTCGCGACCCTGCTCGACGTGACATAAGCTCTGGGCGTGTTGTAAAGGTGGATCCTCTTGCCGAGGAATTTCTGCGCCATCTGGCGATCGAGAAAAATGCCTCGCCCCGCACGCTCAAGGCGTATCGGAGGGCACTCGCGATGTTTCGCTCGGAGAACTCGACGTCATGGAAAAAATGCACGACGAACGATTTCCGCGATCACCTGTTTACGATCATGAAGCGCGGGCAAGCACGTTCTTACGTGCGATTGCAATTTTCCGCCTTGCGGACGTTCTATCATTTTTTGATGGAGCGAAAAAAATTACGGCTTGATCCCTTGCGCGACCTGCAATTGCCAAAAATCGACAAAAAACTTCCGATCGTGCTCACCCGTCAGCAGATTGAAGAGTTGCTTATCGCACCAGCGCAGGTGGCGAAGAATCGAGCCGCGCCCGCTTGGATGCCGCTGCGCGATATCGCAATCATGGAACTTTTTTACAGCAGCGGGTTGCGTTTAAGCGAGCTGGCCGCTCTCGATGTTTCTCATTTCGATCCTTACACTGAATCGGTGCGTGTGTTCGGCAAAGGCCGCAAGGAACGCATTTGTCCCGTTGGCCTTCCCGCGCTGGAAGCGATCTCGCGCTATCGCGCAACAGCCAACGTGCATTCGGGACCGCTCTTCATAAACAAGCTACGCAAGCGAATGTCCACTCGCTCAATCTGGCTTGTCCTAAAACGTTATTTGCGGCACACGTCGATTCCGATCTCGATCAGCCCGCACAAACTTCGGCATAGTTTCGCGACACACATGCTCGATCGCGGCGCCGATCTACGCAGCGTGCAAGCGTTGCTTGGCCATGCCAGTCTTTCGACCACGCAAATTTATACGCATGTGACGATTGAGCGGCTGAAGAAAGCCTACGCGGATGCGCATCCGCGGGCGTAGCTGGCAGGGTTGAAGCGTATGGTGAGCCGCCCTACCTAGAGTCGAAAATTAGCTCGCGCTTGCGGCCGCGCCATGTGGCTCAGCGACATGGAATGTTAGTTTTCCATCCGCGGCCGTGACCTCGACGCGGTCGCCCGCTTTTATGTTGCCTCTGAGTAATTCTTCGGCAAGCGGGTCTTCGAGATAACGCTCGACCGCGCGGCGCATTGGTCGCGCACCGTAATTAGGGTCGTAACCTTTCTCAATCACGAACTCATGCGCCACAGTATCGAGGGCGATTTCGATCTCTTTCATTTTGATGCGCGCCTTCACCTTTGCCACTTCCAGATCGACAATGCGCATCAGGTGCGGTTTGTCGAGCGAGTGGAAGACAATGGTTTCATCGAGGCGATTGAGAAATTCCGGTTTAAAGACGCGCTTGGTTTCTTCCATGATTTTATCGCGCATTGATTCGTAATCGTGCCCTTCGCGAGGCGCTCCAAAACCCATCACCGTCTGTTTCTTGAGCAGTTCGGCGCCCACATTCGACGTCATGATAATGATCGTGTTCCGGAAATCGATTTTGCGGCCTAACGAGTCAGTGATTTTGCCTTCCTCGAGAATCTGCAAAAGCAAGTGCATCACATCCGGATGCGCTTTCTCGATTTCGTCAAACAGGACCACTGAATAGGGCCGTCGCCGCACCGCTTCGGAAAGTTGCCCACCTTCCTCATAGCCGACATAGCCTGGCGGCGAGCCGATCAACCGCGAGGCCGTGAATTTTTCCATGTATTCAGACATGTCGATCTGAATGAGCGCGTCGGGATCGCCAAACATGAACTCGGCCAGTGTGCGAGCGAGGTAGGTTTTACCGACGCCCGTCGGGCCGAGGAAGACAAATGAACCAATCGGTCGTTTTGGATCTTTCAAATCGGCGCGCGAACGGCGTAATGCTTTGCTGATGGCGGTCACGGCTTCGTCCTGGCCGATGACCCGCTGCTTCAGCTCCGCTTCCATCATTAATAATTTTTGGGTTTCCTCCTGTTCTATCCGTTGCAAAGGAACACCCGTGACTTTGGAGATGATGTGCATCATGTCGTCTGCCGTTACGACCACTTCTTTCTCTTCGCGCTCCTCGCGCCACTTGTGTATCGAGCTTCTCTTTGGTTTGCTTCTCGCTATCACGAAGCGCGGCAGCTTTCTCAAAATCCTGCGCTTTGATTGCCGCTTCTTTTTCAAGGCGAATATTTTCAATTTCCTTCTCGATCTCCTTAACATCAGGCGGACGAGTCATCGCGTTGATGCGCGCGCGCGCACCGGCTTCATCCATGACGTCGATTGCTTTGTCGGGAAGGAAACGTCCGGTGATGTAGCGATCGGAGAATCTGACCGCGGTCTCGAGTGCTTCATCGGTGAGTTTTGCCTTATGATGGGCCTCGTATTTCGGGCGCAACCCTTTAAGAATCTGGATCGCCTCATCGACCGTGGGCGCATCGACTTTCACCGTCTGGAAGCGGCGTTCGAGAGCGGCGTCTTTCTCGATGTATTTACGGTATTCGTTCATTGTCGTCGCACCGACGCATTGCAATTCCCCACGACTCAAAGCCGGCTTAATGATGTTCGAAGCATCCATGGCGCCTTCGGCTGAGCCGGCGCCGACGATAGTGTGCAGCTCATCGATAAACAGGATCACGTTTTTGGAGCGGCGGATTTCGTCCATTACCGCTTTGATGCGTTCCTCGAATTGGCCACGATATTTTGTCCCCGCAACCATTAGGGCCAAATCGAGAGTGACCACTCTCTTGTCGCGCAACAATTCGGGCACGTTGCCGCTTGCAATCTCTTGCGCCAGACCTTCGGCGATGGCTGTTTTGCCAACGCCCGCCTCACCAATTAACACCGGATTGTTTTTCGTCCTTCGGCAAAGCACTTGAATGACGCGCTCAATCTCGTTGCGGCGACCAATCACCGGATCGAGTTCATCTTTTTTTGCAAGATCGGTGAGATCACGGCCAAATGCGCGAAGCGCGGGAGTCTTGACGTCTTTTTTTGTCGGCTCTCCGCTTTCCTGGTCTGATTCGGGTGGCGTAAAATTTGGATCGAGCTCTTTAAGAATTTCGTTGCGGGTGCGTTCGATATCGACTTCAAGGCTCTTGAGCACGCGCGCCGCGACGCCCTCACCTTCCCGCAAAAGGCCGAGTAAAATGTGTTCCGTGCCGACGTAGGAATGGTTAAGGGCCTTGGCTTCCTTTCCTGCGAGCGCCAGCACTTTTTTGACACGCGGGGTATAAGGAACATTGCCGACCATCTTGGTTTCCGGGCCAGAGCCGACCTGTTTCTCCACCTCCATGCGCACGGTCTCGAGATCGAGACCCATCTTTTGTAAGACGTTCACGGCCACCCCCTGCCCCAGTTTAATGAGTCCCAAAAGAAGGTGTTCGGTGCCGACGTAGTTGTGATTAAAGCGGTCGGCCTCCTTGCGAGCAAGCGCCAGAACTTGTTGAGCGCGCGGCGTGAAATTATTCATTATTCGGTGGCCCGGCAGTCGAGCCATTGCCCGATTCCCTCGCCATCTTACTAATATCAGGTTTGGGGAAGAGTTTCAAACGTTCCCGAATAATTTGGGCACGCAAGTGATCACGCTCTTCCGCATTTAATTTCTGCTGAGAGCTTTTCTGTAAATGCGCGGGCTGTATGTCGATGAACAATTCGTCGACTGGCAGACGGCGATCTTCCGGAAATGCGCCGAGATCCACGCCAAGTTTGATGATGGACAATAAATTGAGCGCTTCCTTTGAAGCCATCGCGTGAGCGTAGGTCAAGACGCCGTAGGCACGGCCGATCTGGTCCCAAAGCGTATTTGATTTTTTCTGGAGCAAAACCTGCCGTGCATCGTGTTCTTTCTCAATGATCGTCTCGATCACTTTGCTCAGACGATTGATGATCTCGTCTTCCTTTTCGCCGAGGGTTGTCTGATTTGAAATCTGGAAAAGGTTGCCCATTGCCTCGGTCCCTTCGCCGTAAAGACCGCGGACGGCGAGACCGATTTTGCTCACAGCTTGAATGACCTGATTAATCAGTTCACTCAGCACAAGGCCCGGCAAATGCAACATCGCGGACGCGCGCATGCCAGTGCCTACATTCGTAGGACACGCGGTCAGATACCCGAGGCGCTGATCGTAGGCAAATTCCAGTTTACCCTCGAGCGCGCTGTCGATCTTATCGACCAGTTTGAATGCCTGTTTCAACTGCAAACCGGAGCGAATTGATTGCATGCGCAAATGATCCTCTTCATTGATCATGATACTGAGTGTTTGCCGCCGATTCATCACCACCGCGCTGCCAACGCCCTTGGCAGCGTGCTCCCGGCTGATCAGATGGCGCTCGACAAGGACTTGCCGCTCGAGCGCGGAAAGTTCCTGTAGACTTTCGGAAAATGAATCTTGCATCTCGGTCAGCTCTTCCACACGCGGTCTGATCAGATCGAGGATAGATGTACGTTCCGCTTTCTTGGCCCAACCGGGAAAAGCGCGGTTGCGCAAATTGCGCGCGAGCCGCACCCGGCTGCTGACGACGATTTGGTGATGAGGCCCCTCACCGCGGAGCCATTCTCCAGCAGTGGCCATGACGTTGGAAAATTTCATGGCTAACTTGCGAGCTCGCTTTCCAGTTGTTTGATCTGATCGCGCAACGAAGCGGCCGTTTCATAATTTTCTGCCGCGACTGCTTTCTGTAAGTTCTCAGTCAAAGCGCGCATTCGGTGGTTAAGCTCCATGGCACGATGCGCGTGTTGCGGAAATTTGCCCACGTGCTCCGTGCCTTTGTGCATTGCTTTCAACAGCGTGTTCAATCCTTCCGCAAACGTAATATAGCATGCGCTGCACCCGAGCCGGCCGGTTTTCTTAAAATCCGCCTGGCTAAATCCGCACACCGGACACTTTTGTGTCGATGCTCCCTTTTCGATTTCCTCCGCGGCGCCGATGCCAAGAAGCAAATCGGCGAGTGCGAAACCCGTGGGATCCTGGACGCCTTTTTCCTTCGAGCAAGCATCGCAGAGATTCACCTTCTGCATTTTGCCTTCCAGTATTTGCGTCAGGAAGACTGTCGCATCGTTGCATTTGCAAACGTCGCACAACATTTCTTTTAATTAGACCGTGAATTATTGGAAAAATTCAACCTGGAATTTTCCCGAGCCACTTTCCGCGCCGAACTGGATCCGCTCAATTTAAACGAAAATCGGCGTACCCGTCTCTCGCGTCATTTCACGGAATCGCGCGATCGTGCGTGCTGTGATTGGTCCCGGCTTTCCCTTCCCGATCAATCGTCCGTCAGCTTTGACAACCGGAATGATTTCCGCAGCCGTCCCCGTGAGGAAGCATTCGTCCGCGACGAAAACATCATGGCGAGTGATATCGGTCTCCATGATCTTGATGCCGAGTTCAGCCGCGATCTCAAACACAATCGAGCGCGTAATCCCTCGCAACGCGCCAGCCGTAACCGGCGGCGTGAAAATCTGACCGCGCTTGATGATGAAAACGTTA
>WNGL01024789.1_pt1 | contig 16342 bp, 8 predicted proteins | sample 5400591 | NCBI WGS metagenome assembly WNGL01 (sample SAMN13153377, study PRJNA577476) | soil metagenome | isolation source: 80 cm soil or saprolite under Garry oak tree replicate 1 | place: USA:California | collected 2016-06-15
ACCTCGGCAAGGTTCTTGACTTGTCCCAGGTCGATCCAAAGATGAGCGTCAGGCTTGAACCAATCTCCAGGAGCCTGCAGCATTCTTGTGTATGTTGCTGCGCCAGAGAAGTACTTCACGCCTTGATCAGGACTCTCTGGCCAGGATATGAGCTTATCGAGAGTGATTCTAGGTGGTGCCCCGCGGTCTGGTTCAAAAGCAACATCCCACGGGCCCTCGACAGTTGCTAGGGCTTGCTCAAAGGCGCCTGGAATGGCCCGAGAAGGAGCTTTCGCGGGATGCCGGAAAACGACGAATACCGTGCCCCACGGTTCCAGACGTAACGGCACAGTCGTGCGGCCACTGGTCGATTGGTACGAGGCCGGCTCGATCTGCCCGGTATCGGGATGCCACAGTTCGGCGGCTTTGTCTTCTATTCTGAATATCGCGTCAAACCCTTCGTCGCGGTCATTGCGGTTGTCTAAGAAATAGAGCTCGCCGTCGGCAAGCCTACGGTGGACGAAAAGGATAGTGGTATCGGTCTTGGGTTTCGTGTACTCGAAATCGGGCGATATGTGGAGGGTCTGCAGCACGTCCCCTACCTTCTGGACGCCATACACTCTTCCCTTCCCAACGCTTGCGCCGCTACCCGAGCCCCAAAGCTTATCTGTTAAGCTGTGGAACTCAGCCTGATCATCAGCAAGACTGGGATCGCTCTCCGGTTTTGCGCCAACGACAATCGCGCCCGCCTCCACTAGTTCCTTGATCTTCCTAAGAACCGGCAGGGACATCTGCTTGCTGCGCGGATCGAGTGCGAGCACCCGATAGGTCACTCCGCTCGGTGTTGTCAGGACGCCATTCGCAACCGAAAACGTGTGAATAAGGGCGTCTGCATTGACGTAGTCGAAATTGTATCCCTCAGGAACATCGGGGAAATGATCGCCATAGATCGCAGTGATATTGGAGTCCTCACCGTAGAAGTAAGCAATGTCAGCCACGAACTTTCCCTGCTGCAGCAGATAGGAACAGCGGGCAAGGTATGAGATCCAAGGCTTAGCTTGCTCAGCCCAGGTTTCATTGCGGTTAAACCACTGTCCAAACGGACCAAGCGACAGTCCGGGTTTCCTGTCCAGCAACGGCTGATGCACGGAGGTATGAATCACAAACCGGTTGAGCCCCATGGCTAACTCTTTGTCCGCGGTCGGCTTCAGTGTCGCGGGCGACCAGGCATATGCGCCAGAAGATGCGGTGAGCGACTCTGCCGCAACTAAATTCTGGCCATAGATGTGAGCGACGGAGGCCGATTCGCGAATGTCCGCATCGTAACCGTACTGCTCCCTATTCACGCCGGGCTTCTGGGTCCACATGGCCGACATAGGTACGTCGTTGCTGCGCTTCACCTGCATGCCGTCGCCGATGAACGCACGTCCTTCTTCGTGCGACTCACCATAGTGACCCATCCCACGCTCATGAAGAATCTTGGTGATCAGGTCATAGTGATAGTCGGCCAGCATGTCCGCCAGCGTCTCGCGAAAATCCCAAAGGAATCCCTCACTGGCTTGGGAACTCTCGACTACGCGGCCGGTCAGAACAGGCATCCATGGGCGCGGGTCATAGCCACGCCGCTTGGTGAATTCCGCGATCAGGTTGTCGGTCCAGTTCTGCGTTCCGGCTTCCCAGCTGTCATTGATCACGTACTCCAAACCTCGTTTGCCCATTAGGTCGCCAACTGCGTCCTTGTAGTTGTCTAGGTACGCGTTCATGTATTTATCGACGGCGTTGGGACTGAGCTTGTCCACCTCGAGGCCAGTGCCTTCCGGCGAAGCCGGATGGTTAGTAATGCCTAACAGCGAATAGCCAAATCGAAGGACAACCCAGTTACCCGCCGGCGGTGTCCAATCAAGTCTCCCGTTCGGCTGCATCTTGGAACTCAGGTCAATAACGTTGTCTTTGTGAATCGCATCGGCAGCCGGAACCGCAGGCGTGGGAAATTTATCAAGACTCGCAAGCTTGGCGAAGGCTGCTTTCTCTTCGAAGCGGTTGATGCGGGCACCGGGGTGAAGGACCAATTCTGAGATTTCGAAGTTGGGATCGGGTTTGAATGCACTCAAATCGCCGAATGGATTCTCCACGTCGAAGGTCATGTTGCTGAATCCCGACGGCGGCTTATCGGTGAAGTTTACGCGGAAGAATCGAGCTGTTGTGGCGGGAAACGCGGTCGTGTGTTCTATCCCGCCATCAGCGGGAATGTCCGCCAGTTTATGAAAGGCTTGACCATCCTCACTTGCCTCTACGCCTGCAATGGAGGGCGCAGCGCCAAACATGTTGGCTCGTGCAGCGAGCGGGTCATTAAACACCAAGGTTACTGCGCGCATGGTCTGCGGCCTTGAGAACTCGTATTGAATCCATGCCTGCTGCCCTGCAGGGGCCTTCAGCAACTGAGTGGTTTTTACCAGATCGCCATCGGTCAAAGCAGATGCCTCGAGATTGCCGCCGCTGGAAGTGATCTTTGGTTGCAGTGCTGTGACGAGCACATCGCTTTCCGGGGCGCGGTAGGCGATCACCGCAGTGTCGGCGTAGAACGTCGGAGTTGTTGGCTGCGGCCGACCGGTTATCGATGCCAGGAAATTGAACACGGGGACGTTCTGAAACGGCCCCGTGGTCGTAGGCGGATGCGGCAACACAACTGAGAACGGCTTTCCGCCCTCGATCCTGGTCTCGCTCCAAACGATTTTCTTCATACCCTGATTGGGTTTCACCCACGGGCCGCCCGACTCACTCCACCCCGGAGAGCCCGCAATAGCTTCTTCAAGGCCAAGCTGGTCGGCAAGCGTAGTTGCATACTTGAAGGCATCCTTCCAGTCAGGGGTCATGTAAACCAAACGCTGATCTACAAGTTTCGGCGTGTTCAAGGCAGCATCGAAGTTCTGGAACCCGCCAATCCCGACACGCTTCATCCATTCGAGATCTAGCTTGATCCCCTCCTTCGTGATGTTGCCATTCATCCAGTGCCACCAGACACGGGGTTTAGCGGAGTCCGGCGGATTTTGAAATCCGGCGAACAGGGCGTCGTTTGTTTGTTGCGCGGAACCTGAGAGGAAAGAAGCGAGAGCTAATAAAACGACGATGCACAAAACTTGTCTGGTTGAATTTTTCATGCGGGACACCTCGCATTTGGAATTCATCTTCTCTGGTGCAGGGCTCAATCTGTGAGAACGAAATTACCGCCGGGAATCTTGGCATCCGGAGACAGGACGGTCAATTGAGGGGCTGGGAAGAGCCATGGTTTCGCAGCGCGAAATGCTGATGGGTTGTGGACAACAAGATGGGAAGCGGCGGAATACCGGCCACTTACGCAGTATCGGACAGCACGCCAGAAACTACTTTTGAGGAGTTGGACGAGGAACGCGGTTTTGTAGCGCAGAACACTGGAGACCAAATCGTATGCCGTATTCTCTCGCTGTCAATTTGGAGTATTGGGGTCTACATCCTGTTTGGTGACTTCATCAGGCGAGAAGAGTTTCCTGCCAGATTCCAACTCGTTGGTCTTCTTAGAATGAAGCCTTTGAAATTCCGCCATTGCTTTCAGTTGCTCGGTGCTGTTTCCCAAAAGGCGTTCAACCTTCGAGAGACGGTACCAGGAAACTTCGTTCTCGCGATTCAGCGAAATTGCCTTTTGCAAATGAGGCAGCGCTAAATCGGGCTTTTGAAGAGACGTCAGGACCGCGGCAAGTCCCAGGTGCGCCTCCTCAAACTCAGGATAATTTTTGAGCGCCAGCTCAAAGTCCTTTTGAGCATCCTCGAATTGCCCGGCCTTGCGGTGAATCTCGGCAAGTTCATACGCAGAATTCGCATTCAGCGGATCGAGTGTGAGTTCCAGCTCAAATTCCTTAAGGGCTGCGGCTAGGTCTTCCGCAGATGAAGTCTCCCGGAAACGGGCCAAGAGTGTCCGCCCCAGCCGATAGTGTATGCCAGGCCGCTTTGGCTCTATGGCCAGAACAGTACGGTACTCGCCGATGGCGGAACTGTACGAACCTTGGCTCTCGTATGCTTCGGCCGCTGCCTCGTGTGTCCAAACAGAACCGGGAGCAACTTGAGACAATTTCTGCATCGATAGAAATGCGAAATTCCCGAAGATTTTGCCATTGTGATAGAGGACTTCGGGATCGTCCGGATACAACCTGTTCATCTCAAGAGCAATCTCAACAGCTCTCCGATTCTGCAGTAGGCCAGTGTACGCCCGCTCGAGCTGAAGTCCGCACATCCGCTTCGTTTCTGAGTCAGTGGACCGAAAGCCCTTCTCCAGCCCCGGTAGCGCTTCGCTATAGCGACCAAGTTCGGAAAGCGACATGGCGAGGATGGTTGCCGAATTGGCAAGGGCCGGTTTCAACTTCAACGCGCGACGCAACTCCGGAACCGCTTCCTCAAATTTACGCTCCTGGAAATAGATCAGTCCCAGATTGGCATGGATTTCGGCTATCTCGGGATGTGCTTGTGCAAGTTGCTCGAACGCTCGCTGTGCTTCCGGATAGTTGCCATCAGTGAGGGCGCGCTGGGCTGCTTCATATTGCTGGCCGAGCGCAGAATCCTGCGCGGTCGCGAACTGGAGCGGCAGACACGAAAGCCCCAGACCTATCAGAGACAGTCTTATAAGCCAGCTCACAGTGCGAGTGTACCGCAGGAGAAACAAAAGTGCCCAGCCAGTCAGGTCACATTTATCGGCTGTGTTGGGGTCTCGTTCACGAATCCGGACCAAGAAAAGACCCGCCAGGGGGTGAGCTGGCGGGTCCGCGGTGATTGCATCGTCGGTTCAAAAGGTAATCTTGCCACCCAGTTGCACAATTCGACCAGGCGCGGCGCTAGTAATCTTACCGAAGGTCGGACTGCCCAAGCCGTTGCCTGGGTTCGTGCCGCCACCGCTACCAAAACCGATTAGACCGCCTGGCGAGATGGCGTACTGTAAGTGGTTGAAAGTATTAAAGGTGTCGATGCGTAGCTGAAAACCGATTCGCTCGGTGAAAGCAAAGGTCTTGGCCAAACCCATGTCCCAGTTGTTGATACCGGGTCCCGTCAGGAAGTTGCGGCTCGTGCTGCCGTAAACACCTGGAGCAGGATTGCAGAACGAGACTCCCGTAAGCACCTGGGCAGAGCAGGACGTGTCGGGTATGTGCGCTCCTGTGACCGGGTCGATGTCATAACCAATCGTGTTGTTAAACCAGCTGTTCGGAGTCCGCTGGAATCCACTCGGGTACGCAGGGCCGATTTGATTTACCCGTTGAAAGAAGGTTCCGAGCAGGCTGTTTGTGTCGGTACCGGCCAGCGAGTAGGGGAACCCCCTCTGGAAAGTGGTGACGCCGGAAACTTGCCAGCCCCCGATGAGAGCGTTGGCAGTTTTGTTCACTCCGCCGAGCAACCGCTTCCCCCGTCCGATCGGCAATTGGTAGACGTAGCTGGCCACAAAGCGGTGCTTCACGCTGAAGTCGGACGGGCCGTAGTCACGCTTGGGATCATGATTGTTCATGAATCCCTGCCAGCCCGTTCCTGCGGTAGCGCCAATGCCGGCTGCTGCCGATTTATCATCCATGCTTTTTGCCCAAGTATAGAAAGTGGTGAGCGCCAGAGACGAGGTGCGGTGCTCCAGCTTCACGGTTCCGGCATGGTAATTGGAGTAGCCGCTCCAGTCGCTGTTGATGTAAATCCCGGGAAAGTTCACGTACGGTTTACGCTGCGACTGCAAGCAGTTGTGTGGGACGTCTGCTGCCGGAATGGGCAAGGCCTGTGCAATGTTACGCCGGTCTAGCAAATGGGTTCCCTTGTTCCCAATGTAGTTGACCTCCAAGGTCGTGTTCCGGAAAAGCTCGCGCTGGATCGACAAGTTCCACTGTTGCAAATAGGGATTGCGTGGGTTGTCGGACTCGATGACCGCCAGAAAGGTCAACGAGTTCGGATCAATGCGGTTGGGCGCAGTGAAGCTCGGGAACAGATTGTCGGTTAACTTGGGTGCCGCCGGATTTGAGTTAGGGGTAAGAGCTTGTCTGACTGCGTAAGGGTACAGGTCTCCGGAGTCATCGATCTCCCGCCCTTCGGAGGAGTCCCAGAAAATACCGTAGCCACCACGAACTACCGTCTTCTGTCCAAACGGCCGGTACGCAAAACCGAGGCGCGGGGCAAAGGGTGTCTTCTGACCCGGGTGCGGAACGTTCGAGCCACAATACTCATAGACGCCATTCCCCGCAGGCGCGATGCCGTTACTTAACAGTGTTTACGTAAGGGGCGAAGTAACTGAAGACATGGTCCTGCGGGTTGCCGGCAACGGTCGTGCTGCTCAAGGGAGCAGGAAAGAAACCTGAGGCGCGTTGATAGTAGCCGAGCAAATAATCGGCGATGGCATTCCCAGTACCGCAAAGGCGCGTAGCATTGGGGCCCGTAGCATTGGGGCAATTCGCACCGTTGCTTGAAACCAGATTATTTGTGAAGGTGTATTCACCGAAGAAGTCGTTATCCAAATTGCGGATGAGATGCCAGCGGCGGTAATCCAAGCCTACAGAGATCGTATGTCGACCGCGGGCCCTACTCACGGAGTCAGCAAATTCCCACATAGGTTGATTACTTGCCGTATAAGCGTTGACCGGTCCACCGAAATTGCTGAATTGGGAAAAGGTAAGGTAAGGCCAACTCGTCTGACCGGCGGCAAATTTGGTAAATGTGCCTGTAAGCCCTAGCGCGGCAATGGCAGAATCGGGTGGGGTGGTAGCGCCCTCATTGGCAATGGCTCTGAGGAACCCAAAGCGGAAGTTGTTGACAGTGCTGCCCGCTAAGGTGATGGTATGTGAAACCATCCAGCTCTTGGCAGTTTCCTCGAAGAAAAGATAGCCTTCCGGCTGCGAAACTGTCCCATTAAAACTAGTGTTTTTATATGTAGCGTACGTCCCCCGTCCGAAGATCGTGCCCCACCGTCCCAGGTTCTGGTCAAGCCGGTACGTCTGCTGGTTCGAAGTAAGGGGGAAGGCCCCAGTCACTCGGAGATTGTTTCCACCATTGGTCGCGGGATTAGCATTGGGAGCAGGAAAAAAGAGCTTAGCAGTAACTTGTGCCAGTCGAGAAAAGCTGGACGACGGGATTTTGTTGCCTGGAAAAGGCGAACCCGTAGTCGGGTCGACTGGCATGCAGGGTTGATCTTGCGCCAGAGCCGCGGTACAGGCTGCTGAACCAAATGCGGGCAGACCCGACGCAGAGAAATCTCCGGTGAGTTGTGCTGGATCCGGAGCATTACCGGTAATACTGAATCCATTCCGAATCCGCCAGCCTTCATAGTTAGCTAACCAAAACGTTTTGTCTTTTCCATTGTAAAGCTTCCCAAAGTAGACGGGTCCGCCTGCGACAAACCCGAATTGATTCTGCCGCAGCTCCGGAATCTTCGTCTGGAAGGCGGATCTGGCATCAAAGGCATCGTTTCTGACGGTCTCAAATACCGTGCCGTGCAATTGGTTGCCGCCACTCTTACTCACGATGTTGACTTGATTGGCGCTGAAACCATACTCCGCCGAGTAGGTGCCACCCACTTCTTTGAATTCTTGGATTGCATCCTGCGACAAGATCACGGCGGGAGTGTTTAGGGAGGTGTCCGTGTTGACCAAACCGTCGAGCGTGTAATTATTCGAAGTGGGCCTGCCCCCATTGATACTGATCGCGTTACCCTGCCCTTGGCGCATCGTACCTTGTTCACCCCCTACCGTGACTGCGCCCTCGCCTAGAAGAAGAAATTGCACAAAGTTACGCCCATTCAGAGGCAGCTCCTCCACTTGTTTTTGTGTGATCAAGCTGGAGACTGCGGAATTGTCGGTATCGAGAGCAACAGCGCTAGCCTGCACCTCCATCACCTCTGTGATTTCGCCAGGCTTAAGCACGATATCTACGCGCGCTTGCTGATCCACCGCCAGCGTAAACTCGTTTGATACCGACTTTTGGAACCCAGTCGCCGTCACTGCTACTTTGTAAGTTGCCGGATTAAGATACGGAACCGTGTAGTCTCCGGTCGAACTAGTCTGTGTATGAATTACAACACCCGTCGCTATGTTCGTGACGTCAACCTTGGCATTGGCGATAACTCCGCCTGTGGTGTCCGTTACCGTTCCAAGAATGGTGCCGCTCCCGCCGCCTTGGCCATAGAGAAGCCCCGCCGCCGAAGTGATCAACAGGGAGAGCAAGAGAATGCGTCTCGTCGTGGACATGGTTCTTTCCTCCTCGTGACACCCCAACTCGGTGGGACTGGCCAGCAATTCCGAATCTCAGAATCCGCTTCGCGGAATCCACCCCTGCCCCACACGGTTGTCCCAGCGTTCTTGGGCGGGGATACTTCCATTGCCCACCGTGCATCGTCAAGTTGCAACCAGCAAACCCTCTGCATTTCGCTATGAAAAACTCGCAGCATGATGTAAGGGGTGCCCGTCAAGTCGCTATTTAGCAACCAATTTAGGTAGCAATTTGAGTTTTACTCAACTGGGGTAAACGCAACTGTATGCGGCATGTCGTTTTGCAATGTAGAACCTCGTTTGGATTTTATGTTAAGGGACGGCCCAATCGACTGGATTTGGACGGGATCAAAATACCAGTGGACGAGAATCGATCATCATCTAATCCAATGACACGCTTCCTTTAGTGTGCCAGATGTTGATGGAGTGAGCCTTGGGGTTCTGTTCGAACAAGCTGCGCCAGAGCGTCATTGGGATAGTAATGATCAACGGAAGCAGGAGTGATCAGCTTATGTTCTACGAAAACCGCGGGGGGCACCGGACGCTGGTTAAGGATGTCGAGGCCGACTCGAATCAGGTTCTCACCGTATCGCTCGGGGAAGTAAGCCACTGAACCAACAAATCTAGTTTTAGGCTGACGGAGTTCCGCTCGCCCTTCCGGCGACGCATTCTGCCCCATGATGACGCAGTTCTCTGTCCGGCCCGCTTCCTGAAAAGCACGGAGGGCGCCAAGTGCGCTCGGATCATTGATGGCCCCAACCACCACATGCCTGGCGTGCGAGAAACGCAGGTGCTTGCGCACCGCTTCAAAGCTGGGTCCGAGTTCCCCGTCGCCTTCCAGATATGTCACGCGGCAATTCGTCGCGCTCGGCAGTACTAGATTGATTCCTACGAGCAACCCCGACAGTCGCATGCGTGGAACACTTCCTGCACGTTTCAGTTCAAGCAGGAGTATCTCGTCCACTTCTGAGTGCCAGTACTCCTTGACCCAGCGGCCCAGGTAGCGCCCGCCGATCAGTCCCGCCTCATAATTATTCGCGCCATAATACGTCGCTCCAGGATGAGGAATATCAATCGCGATCATCGGAATGCCGGCCTCGCGATATTTTGCGGCTACTATTGGCGCGACCTCTTCGTTGGTTTGAAACTCGATCGCCAGATCGACCTTCTCGTGTACCAGCAGGTCAGCGTTGCGCTGAGCAGTCTTGGCACTGTAGCGGTTATCGACGCAGATGAGTTCGATTCCCTCAGCGGTAGCAGCTCGTTGCAAACTCTCTGACACTTCTCGGGAGAACTGATAGTCAGTACCCTGGGCAGCGTATCCCAACCGGTAGAGTCTCTGCCTCCACAGTCGTACACGAGACTGATAAAGGTTCTGCCCGACCTTATCGATCATTCCGCATTTCTCAAGCGTATAGAGGAGACGAAATGCCATCGTCTTCGGAAGGCCACACCGTGCGCAAATCTCCTTCAGCGGCAGAGCTTCCCCGGGAGAGTGAAACGCACTCAACAACTGAGAGGAGTGAACAATAGACTTGACGAGGTACCGGTCTCGAGTTTGAACGGCGGGGCTCATACGGTTGGGATATGATCATCCAATTTTTCCATTTTGCAAAGCGAAATTTGCAATCTGACTCTTGAAGGGAGGCAGAGAGGCAGATTTTTACCTGCGCGGGACTGGAACTCTCATGCGGCAAGCAAAAGGCGCTGCCCGAAAATCTTCGACGGAAGGGATTGCAACGACTTTCAGGAGATCCATAAAATCGACAATACAGCCCGAAGGCTTGGAATTGGCAGCGGGAAATCACTTCCCGGCAATCGGAATCTTAAAGCCGGTTCTACAAAGCGAAATTCGCAAGCGGGCCTACACCTTCCGACTGTGCGCTCGTATGACCTAGGGTAACAAACCCATGTCCTTGCGTTATGGCCCTTTTCCCCATTACGCTAATCACCCGGCTCATTTCGCTCTGCAAAACGAACGAAATTGCGAGGAAAAGCGTGACCGCTACGAGCAAAAAATTGTAATCTTCCCGCTCCTGTTAGAGGTTCGCATGGACTCATCCACGAGTGCGAAGGTTGTTGCCGCTCTTGAGACATTTCGTATTGAGCTTCCCTCTTGGGGCTTCGCCAATACAGGAACTCGTTTCGGAAAATTCATTCAACCGGCGGCGGCCACCACTACCGAGGAGAAGTTCAGCGATGCTGGTCAAGTACACCTCCTCACAGGAGTCTGTCCAACTGTAGCTCTGCACGTGCTGTGGGATTGTCCTGAAGGGGTACAAAGCAGTGATGAAATCAGTCGCTTCGCCACCCGTTATGGTGTTGTGCCTGGATCCATCAATCCCAATCTCTTTCAGGATCAGGAATACAAGTACGGATCGTTCGGAAATCCTGATGACTCCGTCCGTCGGCGCGCCTTGCAACACACGAAAGATAGCATCGAAATCGCAAAGCGCCTCCACAGCAGGGATATTTCGCTTTGGTTTGCAGATGGTTCGAATTATCCCGGGACTGCGAACATCCGGCAGCGCAGGAAATGGTTTGCAGATGCACTAAAGGAATCGCATCGAGAGCTGTCGCCTGACCAGCGAATGCTCGTCGAGTACAAACCCTTTGAGCCGGCCTTTTATCACACGGACATCGCCGACTGGGGAATGGCTCTTCTCCTTTCGCGTGCGGCCGGCCCACAAGCCAAAGTCCTGGTTGATACCGGACATCACTACGCCGCGCAGAATATTGAGCAAATCGTAGCGTGGCTGCTCTCCGAAGAAATGCTCGGGGGGTTTCACTTCAATGACCGCCGCTACGCCGATGACGACTTGACTATGGGATCGATCGATCCGTATCAGGTCTTTCGCATCTTCCACGAAATCCATTTCTTCGAGTGGGAAACTGGTCAGCGAGCCGACATCGCTTACATGGTGGATCAAAGCCACAATCTCAAAGGCAAGATCGAGGCCATGATTCAAACCGTCACAATGGCTCAGCAGCTCTTCGCCAAGGCGGCACTGGTTGATGTGAAGAAACTCGCCACGGCCCAACAGAACTGCGATCTAGTTCAGGCAGAGTCGCTGCTGCAGGACGCTTTTGCGACCGATGTCCGCCCTGCCATCCAAGACTGGAGAAATTCTAAGGGCTTACCCAGAGATCCGATGGAGGCATTCCGGCAGAGCGGCTACCTCGAGCGCATCACGAAAGAGAGGGCAGCGAAGAACACCCACAACGTTTCTTCTTATGCCTAATCTACCTCACTCCAAACCTTACCTGGCTTTCGATTTCGGAGCCGAAAGCGGCCGTGCGGTTCTCGCCCATCTGCAGTCAGGAATCCTCACGACTGAAGAAGTCCACCGCTTTCAAAATGAGCCTGTCGAATACGGGGGTTCACTTCATTGGGACGTGCCCCGGCTGTGGCTCGAAGTGCGCAAGTCTCTGGCTTGCGTCGAGCAGGTGGAACTGGCGGGTATCGGCGTAGACGCGTGGGGCGTGGACTACGCCTTACTCGGAGAACGCGGAGAGCTGCTTCAGAATCCGTACCACTACCGTGATCGCCGCACGCAGGGCATCATGGAAGAGGTTTTTCGAAATGTGCGAAAGGAGGAGATCTACGGGGCGACGGGCATCCAATTCATGCCCATTAACACCCTGTACCAACTCTTCGCTGCGCAGCGAGACACGCCCACCCTAGTTAAGGCAGCCAAGGAGCTGCTGACCATCCCTGACCTGTTCAATTACTGGCTGACTGGAAATGCCGTTTGCGAATTCACAAACGCAACCACAACCCAGCTTGTCGACCCCTTTCGGCGCAGTTGGGCCACTGATCTCATGCAAAAGGTTGGCCTGCCTCCTGAACTCCCTGCACCAATCGTAGAGCCTGGCACAATCATCGGAACTTTGCGGCCTTCTATGGCCCAGAATTCTTCTTTGGCTCGAACGCCTGTAATTGCTCCCGCCTGCCATGACACCGGTTCGGCTGTTGCTGCGATCACAGCTCGCGATGGCACTGCATTCCTCAGCTCTGGAACCTGGTCTCTAATCGGTACTGAACTCGACGCACCGATTGTGACGCCTCAGGCACTGAAGCTGAACTTTACAAACGAAGGCGGGGTGAATGGGACAACGCGACTTCTGAAGAACGTCATGGGACTCTGGATCCTGCAAGGCTGCAGAAATTACTGGACCACAAAAGGCCAGAGCGCCGATTACCGTGAACTTGTGGAACTGGCAGGGCGCGAGCCGGCCTTCAAACATCTCGTAGATCCTGACGATCAGCCAGCACCGTCGAGTCCGGGTGCCTATGTGCGATGCGTGATGGAGAGCCTGGCATTGAAATATCGCCGGGTTCTCGGGAACCTCGAGCAGCTTTGCGGAAAGCACATCGACCAGCTTCGCGTGATTGGCGGAGGATCGAAAAACCGAATGCTGAACCAATTTACGGCGGACGCGACAGGCAGGCGAGTCCTTGCTGGTCCTGCCGAGGCAACCGCCCTTGGGAACATTGCCATTCAGATTCTGGCAAGCGGCGAAGCCTCGTCGCTGCAAGAAGTCCGCGCCATCGTGGATCGCTCTTTCCCCACAGAGGTCTTTGAGCCTCTGGAGACCGAAAAGTGGGAGCAGCAAACCGAACGCTTCGAGCAATACTGCGAGATTATTTATGCCTGAAATCACAGAAACAATGCATTTGAAAGACCTGTGGAACGAAGAGCACACCAGCAAACTGAGTGGGAACCAGTTGGCGCTTTTACGGTACCGCTCGAATTTGCTGGGCGCGGATCTCCGCATTACTAACTTCGGCGGCGGAAATACAAGCTCGAAGATCGAACTGCCCGACGCCTTTACCGGCCAGCCCGCCCGCGTACTTGCGGTCAAGGGCAGTGGCGGAGATCTCGGCTCGATCACAGAATCAGGATTCGCACTTCTCTATCTTGACCGCCTCGAGTGCCTCAAAGAACTCTATCGCGGAGAACAGTACGAAGACGAGATGGTCGGCTACTATCCTCTTTCGGCATTCGGCGAGAACCGGGTTGCAGCCTCCATCGACACGCCACTACATGCATTCCTCCCATTTTTGCACGTTGACCATCTGCATCCTGACTGGGCGATTGCGCTGGCGGCGAGCGCCAATGGCAAGAGCAAACTGGAACAGTTCAACAAAGAATTCGACCGCAAGTTCGTTTGGTTGCCCTGGCAACGCCCCGGCTTCGAGCTTGCATTGATGATTGAGCGGGCAGTTCAAGAGAATCCAGGCGTCGAAGGGCTGATCCTGGGAGGCCACGGCCTGTTCACCTGGGGCGTGACACATCGTGAGTGCTATCTCAACAGCATCCACACCATCAACCAGATGGGTGAATTCATCCTGAGGCATCAAGCAAAGAAGGGTTCGTTGTTTGGCGGTGTCGAGCAGCCGCCTGTTCCAAATCGTAAGCAGATTGCCGCTCAGATCCTTCCCTCATTGCGCGGGGCGGTCTCCTCGAACCGTCGAGCCGTTGCACATTACTCAGACGATGTTTCCTGCGCACACGAGTTTGCCCTTGGTTCCTCAAGTGGAATCCCGCAGAAGAAGACCCTCAGGTTCTCAAGGTTCGCATCCGCAGCGATATCGGTGGCTATCGCGCGGCTTACAAGAAGTACTACGAAGAATGGGCTAGAAGCGATTCCCCCCAACTTCGCGATTCGAATCCATCAGTCGTTATTGTTCCGGGACTTGGTCTCTTTGGCTTCGGCAAAAACAAAAAGGAGGCGCGGATCACGACCGAGTTCTTCATCAACGCCATTCACGTCATGGCAGGTGCGACCGCATTGGAAAACGGTGAGGTTTCTCATCCTCTGCCCCAGGCTCGGCACGCTGAACAGTCACGTCAGTTCTCACATTTCCATAATTATGTTGCGCTACCAAGATCAGAGGCCTTCCGGATCGAGTACTGGGCATTGGAAGAAGCCAAACTCCGGCGGATGCCACCAGAAGCAGAATTCAGCAGGAAGATTTTTCTCATAGTTGGCGGCGCGAGCGGCATCGGCCGAGAAACTGCACTCATGCTTGCGAAGAAAGGGGCGCACCTTGTCGTCGCCGATTTCGATGTAGAGGGCGCCAGGAAAATCGCAGCGGAAGCCGGCGCTCTTGGTTCACCTGAATTTGTCGCACACACAGCGGTTGATCTCGCCTCATCTCAGAGTCTTGCAGAAGCGACTAGATTCACGATCCTGCAATTCGGTGGCATCGATGGAATCGTGAATACCGCGGCCATCTATCCCGTACCGGGGTCAGACGGGGAGCTTTCTGATGCACTCTGGGCAAAAACCTTTCTGGTCAACGTGACCGGAAATTACCTCTTGGCTCGTGAAACAGCGTGGGTTTTTTCCGACCAGAATCTGACGGCCTCCATCGTACTAACCAGTTCCGCCAATGCTGTGGTCCCTAAGATGGGCAGCGAGGCCTACGACACGAGCAAGACGGCGTTGAACCACCTGATCAGGGAGCTCGCCATCAAACTTGGCCCGCTGGTTCGAGTCAACGGGATCGCTCCCGCAACGGTGGTTGCCGGGTCGACGATGTTCCCGCGCGACAGGGTTATTCAGTCGCTGCAGAAGTACAAGATCGTATTCTCCGAGAGTGAATCTACAGAAGAACTTCGCTCCAAGCTAGCTGACTTCTACGCACAACGCACGCTCACCCGGCGCCCCATTCTCCCTCATGACTGTGCCAGTGCGATCGTCTGGCTGGCGAGCGAGCAGAGCGCAAAAACGACCGGACACGTGATTCCCGTTGATGGCGGGCTTTGTGAGGCTTATTTGCGGTAAGGCCGTCACGTAAGAGAATTGCTTGCTGCTGTGGGGGTGAGCAGGTCTTGGGGTTAACCACATGAAACGTATTTGCTTCGTTCTGCAAGTAAAACCGGAACGGCTGGATGCGTACAAGGCCCGCCACCGGAGCGTGTGGCCAGAGATGCTGTCGGCTTTGCGCGAGACAGGATGGAACAACTACTCGCTGTTCTTGCGTCCAGATGGATTGTTGGTCGGGTACCTCGAAACGGAGGACTTTGAACGGGCTCGTGCCGGCATGGCCGGCCGCGAAGTCAATGAACGTTGGCAACGAGAAATGGCTGGCTTTTTTGTCCAGCCGACTGGTGTCTTGCCCGATCGCGCGATGGAACCGCTCGAAGAGGTTTTCCATCTCTAACTCAATTCTTTAAGGACTGACATGGCCGCAAATCCTGCACTTGGCGTTTTCTTCCACTGGTTAGGTGGGCTGGCTTCGGGTAGCTTCTACGTTCCGTATCGCGGCGTCCGCCGCTGGTCGTGGGAAACCTATTGGCTGGTTGGCGGCTTCTTCAGCTGGATCATCGCTCCCTGGTTTCTCGGTCACCTCATGACGCGAGACCTGCTTGCCGTCCTCTCAGAGACTCCTAAGATCACACTGTTTTGGGCGTTCTTTTTCGGCCTTCTGTGGGGTATCGGCGGGCTGACGTTCGGCCTGACCATGCGCTTCCTGGGTCTTTCCCTCGGCATGGCCGTTGCGCTCGGCCTCTGTGCAGCCTTCGGCACGCTGATGCCTCCCATCTTCAGCGGTGTGTTTGTCAGCCAAGTTCTAAGAACAAGCTCGGGGCGAGTCATTCTCCTGGGAATTTTCGTTTGTTTGCTGGGCATCGCGGCCGCTGGTCTCGCCGGGATTCTCAAAGAACGCGCTATGTCGCCGGAACAACAAAAGGCTGCAATTCAAGAGTTTGACTTGAAGAAAGGCCTTGCTGTCGCGACCCTGTCCGGAGTCATGAGCGCCTGCTTCGCTTACGGACTGGCGGCGGGCGCACCCATCAAGGCTCTAACCTTAGAGCACGGTACCCCGCCCCTGTGGCAAGGACTTCCCGTGCTGGTTGTGGTGCTGATCGGCGGGTTTACCACGAACTTTCTTTGGTGCCTCGCGCTGAACATTTACAACCGCACTGGCTATCAATACTTCACCTCAGATCCGAAGAGGTATTCGCCGGTGGAAGAAGAAACGATCGTCGAAACCGCCATCGACGCTCCGAGTCGCGAGGTCGTGGAACACATTCCCTCAGCCAAGAGAAACAATAGCGAGAAGCCAGTACCGATGCTAGCCAACTACCTGTTTTGCGCCC
>WNGL01004692.1_pt1 | contig 16339 bp, 8 predicted proteins | sample 5400591 | NCBI WGS metagenome assembly WNGL01 (sample SAMN13153377, study PRJNA577476) | soil metagenome | isolation source: 80 cm soil or saprolite under Garry oak tree replicate 1 | place: USA:California | collected 2016-06-15
CTGAAGGGCAGCGCCGGGACAAAGGTGATGCTGCAGCTCATGCGCGACGGCTTCCGCGCGCCCCAGACGCTCACGGTGATGCGCGACCGCGTCCGCACCCAGAGCGTCTCCTCACGCCTCCTCGACCGGGAGCGGGGGCACGTGCTCGTGCAGGTGAAGAGCTTCCAGGACCGCACCGATGCCGCGGTGAAGAAGGCACTCGACGGCGCACGCCACGACCTCGGCGGCGAGATCCGGGGGCTCGTGCTCGACCTGCGCAACGACCCGGGCGGCCTCTTCGACCAGGGCGTGCGGGTGGCGGATCGCTTCCTGCGCGACGGGGTGATCGTCACCACCGAGGGACGCGGCAAGAAGGGCGCCGAGGTGGAGCGGGCGCGCGAGAAGGAGACCGAGCCGAACTACCCCATGATCGTGCTCGTCAACCGCGGCACGGCCTCCGCGAGCGAGATCGTGGCCGGGGCGCTGCAGGACCACGGGCGCGCCGTGATCATGGGCACCCAGACCTTCGGCAAGGGCTCGGTGCAGAGCCTCATCGACCTGGAGGACGGCTCGGGGCTGAAGCTCACCGTCGCCCGCTACTACACCCCGAAGCACCGCTCCATCCAGGAGCTGGGCATCACCCCCGACGTGGTGGTGGCCGACGCGGCGCCGCCGCTGCACGACGAGGACGGCCCGGGGGAGAAGGACCTCGAGCGTCACTTCAAGAATGACGCTGCCCCGGCCGCCGTGGCGGGGTCGCCCGCGGCCGCGCTCGCGAACGACTATCAGCTCCGCACCGCGCTCGACTACCTGCGGGTGGCGGGGATCTTCAAGGGCGCCCCGATTTCACTCCCCCCTTCGGCGGTGAAGCGGTGAAGCCGCACGGTTGGTGATGCCTGCGCGATGGGCCGCTCGCGCCGGATGCCGGCGCCCGCTTGGACGTCGCCCCGTAATGGCAGTCGGCTGGGCGTCCCGCGTTGACCATCTGTAGAAGGCCGACCACGCGGCGGCGTCCGTTTTCCCGTGGAGCTGCGGGGGTTTTCCATTTGACTTCCGCGCGCCAGCCGCTATAGTCCGCGCCGTTTCGCCAGAGGGAGGACGAGGCTCCTCCGAGTCGAGATTCCGTGAGCGCGGCGGTGCGCTCCCCCCCAGGTGGACAGCTCCGAGATGAGCCCCCTCGAGATCTTCGTCATCAGCGCCTACGTCGCGGTGCTGCTCGTACTGTCAGTGTACGGGTCGCACCGGTACTACATGGCGTACCTGTACTACCGGCACAAGTTCCGGCTCCCCACGCCACGGGCTCGCTTCGAGGAGCTGCCGCGGGTGACGGTGCAGCTCCCGGTCTTCAACGAGATGTACGTGGTGAACCGGCTCATCGGAGCCGTGTGCGCGCTCGAGTACCCGCGCGACCGGCTCGAGGTGCAGGTGCTCGACGACTCCACCGACGAAACCTGCGAGATCGCGCAGGCTTGCGTCGAGCGGTGGCGCGAGCAGGGCGTGGACATCTGCTACGTCCACCGGCAGAACCGGCTGGGCTTCAAGGCGGGCGCGCTCGAGAACGGCCTCCGCCAGGCGAAGGGCGAGTTCGTGGCGGTCTTCGACGCCGACTTCGTTCCGGAGCCGGACTTCCTGCGCCGCACGGTCCACTTCTTCACGGACCCCAAGGTCGGGATGGTGCAGGTGCGATGGGAGCACCTCAACCGCGACTACAGTGCGCTGACCCAGTGCCAGGGCATCCTGCTCGACGGCCACTTCGTCATCGAACACACCGCTCGCAACCGCTCCGGCGCCTTCTTCAACTTCAACGGCACGGCCGGCGTCTGGCGGCGCGAGACCATCCAGGGCGCCGGCGGCTGGCAGCACGACACGCTCACCGAGGACCTCGACCTCTCCTACCGCGCCCAGCTGGCAGGCTGGAACTTCGTCTTCCTGCCGAACGTGACGGCGCCAGCCGAGATCCCGGTCGAGATGAACGCCTTCAAGAGCCAGCAGCACCGCTGGGCGAAGGGGTCCATCCAGACGGCGCTGAAGCTCCTGCCGCGCATCTTCCGGCAGCCGCTCCCCCACCACGTGAAGCGCGAGGCGTTCTTCCACCTCACCGCCAACTTCGCCTACCTGCTCATGATCCCGCTGGCGCTCCTCATGCCCATCACGGTCATGGTGCGCGTCGGACACGGCTGGTACGAGGTGCTGCTCCTCGACATCCCTTTCTTCGCGGCGGCGACGGCGTCGGTCTGCTCCTTCTACTTCGCGAGCCAGCGCGAGATCGGGATGAGCATCTGGCAGCGGCTCAAGTACATGCCGTTCCTGATGGCGCTCGGGATTGGCCTCTCCGTGAACAACTCGCGCGCCGTGGTGGAGGCGCTCTTCCATCACGAGACCGGCTTCACCCGCACCCCGAAGCACGGCGTGAAGCGCGCCGGCGAGTCGGTCGCGCGCAAGCGCTACCGGGCGACGGTGAACTTCCAGCCGCTCGTCGAGCTCGGCCTCGCCGCCTACATGACGTACGGCATCATGTTCGTGCTGGAGCGCGAGGTCTACTACTCGCTGCCCTTCCTGTTCCTCTTCCAGGCGGGCTTCGGCTACGTCGGGCTGATGAGCGTCTGGGAGGGCCTGCGCGAGACCTGGGGCCGCCTGCGCATCCCCGCCGCCGCCCAGGCGGACGTCGACGCCTGACGGCAAGCGGCGCGCGGCCTGACCGGCCGTTTCAAAGGCACGTTCAAACTCCTCCCCGTCGCAGATCGCGCACCACCTAGTCCGTCGCAGGTCCGGCCGAGAGATCGGCTGCGGGCGCCGTGCTCCGCGCCGACATGGCGCGCCTGGCCGGAACGCGCCCCCAGGTCACGCGCGTCGCGGCTGCGGAATCTTGTTCCGCGCCACTCCGCGGCGCGGAACTTCGGTCAGTCCTTCACCGCGAGACGCTGTCCAAGAGGCGCGTTCCGGCGATCTCGGCCCTCGCTGCGGCGCTCCGCAATGGCGTCCTACGCCGATCTCCCGGCCGGCCAGCAGGCGTCACCGACGACGCGGGCGAACCGCGGATGCGCGTTGCGACAGCGCCGCGCCGGCGCGGGCGTGGCCGGAGGCCGGCCTCCGCAGCGCGCCCGCGCTGCCCAAGGGTGCGGCACGGCGCCTTCGCAAACGCGGGGGCCGGCGAACTGTTCGAGCGAAGCGCCAGCGCGCCGCCGGCGCCGCTGATGCGCGAGCGAGTTTTCGCCGGCCGCCCCTGGGGCCGTGGCTGCGCCGTGCCGCCGTGGGAACCTCCCGCGCGCGAGGACCAGACGGCCGGAGCGCTACGCCCGCGCCAGAGCGGCGCGTGGTCCGCGGGCTCAACCGGCTGGAGCGTTACGCCCGCTACGGAGTTGCGGGCGGTCCCATGGCGACTCGCGACGCCCCGGCGTCTTCCGACTTGGTGGCGGGTTCAGCGCAGCGGCTTCTCGTACACCGTCACGCCGCGATCCAGGCGGCCGACGATGGCGAAGCCGAGGCGCTCCCAGAACTGCTTCGCCTCGACGTTCTCGTCCACCACCGACAGGCGCAGGGCGCGGTAGCCAGCGCGGGAGAGGGCAGCCTCGGTGGCCGCGGTCGTCTCCTTGCCGTAGCCGAGGCCCTGGCAGGCTTCGCGGAAGAGGAGGAGGCCGATCTGCGCCGTGCGCGGCTCGGGGTAGTCGAGGAACAGGTCGAGCACGCCCACCGCCAGACCGCCCACGCGCGGGACGAGGACGAATACCTTGCGATGGCTGTCCACCTCGGCGTCGGCGAGGAGCTGGATGGCGGCATCGGGCCCGGGCGGCTTGCCCTCGGTGCGGGCGAAGTAGTCGGGAGCACCCTCGAAGCAGGCCTGAATCTGGGAGGCGTGCTTCCCCTCGGCCGGGATCGCCTCGAGGCGCGGGCCGTCGATCGCGAGCGCTACCTCTGCTGTCTCCGCCTGTTGCGACGTCATGCGCCCTCGGAACCGGAACCACGTGCAGCGAGGTAGGAGAGTTTAGACCTGTGGGATGAGCCGCGCCACCCGGGCCGGCAAGTGGCGCGGGTACTCTCAGTCCCCGAGCAGGAGGGCTCCGACGTGGGCCCGCTCCAGGCTGACCACGACGTGATCCGCTCCCTCCGCCCGGAGCGCCTCCACCCCGAAGCGGCCGGTGGCGACCGCCAGCACCGGGCAGCCGGCCGACCGCGCCGCCGCGATGTCGCGCGGGGTGTCCCCGATGATGAGCGCCTCGCGCGGATCGAGCGCTCGCCCGAGGCGCGCCTCCGCCCGGCGCAGCGCGGCGGCCACGATCCGGTCGCGCGCCTCGCCGTCGCCGGCGAAGCCCACCACGTCCCCCTCGCCGAACCCGAAGAAGCGGTCCAGCCCGCCCCGCGCCAGCTTGATGCGGGCGCCGCGGGCGATGTTCCCCGTGCAGAGGCCGACCAGGCGGCTCCCCGCGGCGAGCGCCTCCAGCAGGGTCTCGACGCCGGGGAGCACCTCATAGCCGGACCCGTGGATCTCGACCTCGAGCCGCTCGGCGTAGCTGTCGAGGATGCGGTCGCAGAGCGCCTCGTCGAAGGTGTGACCGAGGGAGAGCATCGCCTCGCGCACGATGAGCCGGTCCGTCATGCCATCGAGCTTCATGCCGGCGAGCCACGGCTCCTCGCGGCGCACCGCGCCGCCCAGGTGCAGCTCCATGGCCCACTCCAAAGAGCGGCGACCGGCCCCGCCGCAGTGGAGGAGCGTACCGTCGATGTCGAAGAGGAGGACCGCGTGGCGCAAGGCGCCCCTCATACCGGCTCGCTCGCATTGTTTCAAGCGGTGCGCGCGCGTTCGTGGCGGCCCCGTCACTCCTGGCGGGTCTCCTCGCGCTCCTTCCGGCGCACCACCGCGTCGGCCAGGTTCCCCACGTAGGCGTTCACGCGCTGGAAGTAGGCGAGCAGGTCGAGGTGCATGCTGGAGGTCTCGAGCGACTCGCGCAGGCCCTGGTTCAACCGCGCGATGTGCTTCTCCTTCAGCTCGTCTTCGATCTCGACCAGCTTCTCGCGGTGACGCAGCACCTTGCGGGCGATCTCCTCGTCGGAGGTGGAGAAGGCGACCAGCGCCAGGTCCAGGTTCTCGCAGACCTTGCCATGGAAGTCGCGGATCTCCGCCCAGCCCTCCCGCGAGAAGGCGAGGCCGTGTCCGACCTTCTTGCGCGCCAGCGCGAGGATGTCGCGGTTCACGAGGTCGCCGACGTTCTCGACGTCGTTGGAGAGGCTGATGAGCTCCATCTGCCGGTCGGCCTGCTCGCGGGTCATCGCCTCCTGGCCCAGCCGCGCCAGGTAGAAGCGGATCTCCCGGTTCAGGATGTCGACCTTGTCGTCGCGCGCTTCGATGTCGGCGGCCAGGTCGAGATCGCCCGGCTCGAAGCAGCGCAGGCAGTCCTTCACCATGTCGGACACGATGTCGGCCATGCGCAGGAACTCGCGCTGGGCGTTGCCGAAGGCGAGCGCCGGGCTCTCGATGGCGCGCGGGTCGAGGTAGCGGGGTCCGAAGCGCTCGCGGCCGGCATCGGTGGCGTAATAGCGCGAGACGAGCTTCGCCCCGACGCCGACGAAGGGGAGGAAGGCGAAGGCCGTGAAGACGTTGAACAGCGAGTGGGCGTTCGCGATCTGGCGGGCGAGGTCGGGCGCGCTCCGCTCGGCCAGCCGGGTGAAGGCGCCGATGAAGGGGAGGAAGGCCGCCACCCCGAGCAGCTTGAAGAGCGCGTGGGCGAAGGCCACCCGCTTCCCCTCGGCGGGCTGGCCGGCCGCCGCGATGAGCGGGACCAGGGTGGTCCCGATGTTGGCCCCGAGCACGAACGGCATGGCGGCCGCCATCGACATGCTGCCGGAGGTGGCCATGGCGATGAGGAGGCCGATGGTCGGCGCTGACCCCTGCATGAGCACCGTCGCGGCGGCGCCCACCGCCAGCCCGGCGAACGGGCTCGAGGAGAGCTGATCGAGCACGGACAGGAAGAGCGGCGACGCCCGCAGCGGCAGGGTGGCGTCGCTCATGAGCTTCATGCCGAAGAAGAGCAGGCCGAAGCCCATGATGGCCTCGCCGCCGTAGCGCACCCGCCGCTTGCGGGCGAAGAAGCGCAGCGCGAAGCCGAGCGCGACGATGGCGAGCGCATAGGCGGACAGGCGGAAGGCGATGAGCTGGACGGTAACGGTGGTGCCGATGTCCGCCCCCAGCACGACCGCCATGGCTTGCGGCAGGGTCATGAGGCTCGAGGCGGCGAAGCCGACCAGCATGACCGTCACGGCGGTGGACGACTGGATGATGGTGGTCACCACCGCGCCCGAGACGAGGCCCACCACCCGGTTCTTCGACAGGGCGAAGAGGATGGTGCGCAGCTTCTCGCCGGCGAGGATCTGCAGGCCCTCGCGGGCGAGGCCCAGGCCGTGGAGGAAGATGGCCAGGCCGCCGAGGAGGATGGTGAGGTCGAAGAACGAGATGGCTCACTCCGAGAAGAGCGCTTCGACGAACTCGTGCGGCGAGAACGCTCGCAGGTCGGGCACCTTCTCGCCCACGCCTACGTAGCGCACCGGGAGCTTCAGCTCGTCGCAGATGCCGATCACGACGCCGCCCTTCGCGGTGCCGTCGAGCTTGGTGAGCACGATGCCGGTCACCCCCAGCGCCTCGTGGAACTGGCGCGCCTGGGCGATCGCGTTCTGGCCGTTGGTCGCGTCGAGCACGAGCAGCACCTCGTGCGGCGCGCCTGGGCAAGCCTTCGCCATGACGCGCTTCACCTTCTTCAGCTCTTCCATGAGGGGCGCCTTCGTGTGGAGGCGCCCGGCGGTGTCGCACAGCACCACGTCGAACCGCTCCTCGACGCCGCGCTTCACCGCATCGAAGCAGACGCTGGCAGGGTCGGAGCCGTCCTTGCCGCGCACCACCGGCGCCCCGACCCGCTCGGCCCACACCTCGAGCTGCTCGCCGGCGGCGGCGCGGAAGGTGTCGCCGGCGCCGAGCAGGACCGAGTGACCGCCCTGCTTCACCTGGGCCGCCAGCTTGCCGATGGTCGTCGTCTTGCCGCTTCCGTTCACGCCCACGGTCATCACCACGAAAGGCCGCTCCGCCGGCACGGCGAGCCCGGCCCCCCCGCGCTGCCCGTCCAGGGCGAGGATGCGCTCGATGTCCTCGCGCAGCACCGCCCTCAGGCGGGAGGGGTCGGAGAGCTCCTTCCTCTTCACCCGCTCCCGGGCGGCGTCGAGGAGCTGGGTGGCGGTCTTCACCCCGATGTCGGCCGTGAAGAGCACCTCCTCCAGCTCGGCCAGCACCTTGTCGTCGAGCGGTCTCCCCCCGGTGAACAGCCCGTTCAGGCGGGACATGAACCCGCCGCGCGTCTTGGCGAGCCCGTCGGCCAGCGTGCGCCCCGCCTCCGCCTCGACGCGCCGCTCCCGCTCCTCCTCCTCGCGCTGGCGCGCCTCCTCGGCCTCGCGCGCCTGCCGCGCGGACTCCTCGCGGGCGCGGTGCTCCTCTTCCTCCCGCTCCCGCCGGCGGCGCTCCTTCTCGAGCCGCTCCTCCTCCTTCTTCTTGCGGTAGGCCTCCTTGCGGAGCGCCTCGCGCTCCTCGCGGCCGAGGCCGGTTTCCTCGGGCGCGAGGGCGGGCGGCGGCCTGGCTGGGCGAGCCAGGCGCTCCGGCGGCGGCGCCTCCGCCGTGGGCGGAGGAGGCGCAGGCGGCTGGCGGCGGCGGCGCAAGAGCACCACCGCCAGGACCAGCATGAGGACCAGGACCGTAGCGACGACGGCGACCACGATCAGGTCCGGCCGGGCGAGATCGAGGGCGAGGATCACGGAAAGTGACCGGGACAGGACAGCTCCGGGGAAAGAGGTTGAACGATATAGGATTCCCCGAGGAGGGGTGTCAACGAACCGGAGCCGTGCGAGCCGACTGCTGCCCTGGTGGCCCCGCCCGCGGGCGGGGGCGTTAGACTCTACAGGCCCCGCAGCCGAGGAGATCGACCATGAGAGCGATTGTCGCTCCGCCCGCTACCCCCGTCGACCCTGAGCAGAACCAGCGCTGGCTCCGCCAGTCGATGGCCCCCGGCTTCTTCGAGGCGATGGAGGACGAGCCCGAGGCGCTGGCCATGCTGGAGCGAGAGCTGGGCGCCCTGCGCACGAACCAGCACATCATCCTGGTGGATCGCCCGAAGGCGCTGGTGCTCGCCACCCGCAACGTGCCCGGCTCCCTCTACGAGACCCTGCGGACGGTCCAGGCGCGCAACATCTCCTACGCGATGTTCGCCCACTCCAACGAGGCGATCCCCGGGACCGACCGGACACTGGAGATCCAGCGCTTCGAGTTCGACCGAAAGGAGGCGCCCGAGGTCGCGGCCGTCCGGGGTGGCGCCATCCCCGCCGGCCTGCGAGGCGTGGTCGCCGCCGCGCTGCGGAAGACCTATCCCGACTTCGATGCGAGCGAGCTGGACCCGCTCCTCGCGCTGCTCTGGGCGAACGCCGAGAGCTACGTCCGCATCTCGCCTCCACGCCGCGTGGCGCAGACGCTGCGTTTGCTCCAGCTCGGCAACCGCGCCGGCGGCCTGTACCTGGACGTCGAGGAGCCGGACGATGTGCGTGGCGAGTCGAGCGTCTTCTTCGCCGTGGCGAATCCTCCGCCGAAGGGCTTCCTCATCCAGGTGATGGAGGTGCTGAACCGCCTCGACCTGGGGGTGAAGCAGGCCTACTGCCTGACGATATCCACCGAGGCCGGTCCCTACTTCCTGGGAGCATTCTACATGCGGCCGCGGCAGGGGGGAGCGCTCCAGCCGGGCTCGGCCCTGCACACGCAGCTCGAGCGCGAGCTGTTCAACACGCAGGTCCTGGCGACGGCCTCGCCGGCCTACCGCGAGCTCGTCACCGCCGGGGTGATGAGCGGCGAGGACGCGTCCCTGGTGAACGCCTTCACAGCGTTCTGCCACACCAACCTGGCGCACGCCCAGCCCGATCGCTTCGGCCTCGAGGAGGTCCGCAGCGCGTTCCACGCGAACCCGGAGTTCACCCTGCAGCTGGTGAGCCTCTTCCGGACGCGCTTCGACCCGGCGCTGCGCGGGCGGGAGAAGGCGTACGCGGCGGCGCTCGCCGACGCCGAGCGGGCGGTGCGCGAGCACAACACCGGTCACCGTTACCTGGACGAGATCCGGCGCGACGTCTTCCGTTGCTGCCTCGCGTTCATCCGCAACACGCTCAAGACCAACTTCTTCGTGAAGGAGAAGCGGGCCTTCGCCTTCCGGCTCGACCCGGCCTACCTGGCCCAGCTGGACCGCGGCTTCACCGAGGACCTGCCGCCCGTCACGCCGTTCCGCGTGACGTTCTTCTTCAGCCGGCTCGGTTTCGGCTACCACATCGGCTTCTCCGACATCGCCCGCGGGGGGTGGCGCACCGTCATCGCCCGCACGCAGGACGACTTCATCACCAGCGCCAACACCCTCTTCCGCGAGAACTTCGTCCTCGCCTACACCCAGCACTTCAAGAACAAGGACATCTACGAGGGCGGCTCCAAGCTGGTGGTGCTGATGGACGCCTCCCGGCTCGATCCGGAGCGGGAGCAGCAGGTGCGTCGGCTCCACGCCCTCCAGCTCGGCGTCGCCAACGCCTTCCTCGACGTGTTCGTCACCGAGGACGGCGTCGCGAAGCACCCGAGCGTGGTGGACTACTACCGCGAGGACGAGCCCATCGAGCTCGGCCCCGACGAGAACATGCACGACGAGATGATCGAGCAGATCGCGCAGCTCTCGAAGCGGCGCGGCTACCTGCTCGGCATCGGGGTGATGTCGAGCAAGCAGGTGGGCATCAACCACAAGGAGTACGCCGTCACCTCGACGGGCGTGGTGAAGTTCGCCGAGATCACGATGAAGGAGCTCGGCATCGACATGCGCCGGGACGTCTTCAGCGTGAAGTTCACCGGCGGGCCGAACGGCGACGTGGCCGGCAACGCCATGCGCATCATCCTGGCGCGGTGCCCCGGTGCCCAGCTCCGGCTCATCCTCGATGGCACGGCCGCCCTGGTCGATCCGAAGGGCGCCGACCGCAAGGAGCTCGAGCGCATCCTGCTCCAGCAGGATCTGGACGCCTTCGACCCGAAGCGCCTGCACCCGGGCGGCTTCATGCTGTTCCGCACCGGCTCGCGCAAGGAGGGGCTGCGGGAGCTCTTCCGCAAGGTCACCCGAACCGGGCGTGGCGTGCAGGAGGAGTGGATCTCGGTGGACGAGCTCTCGCGCCAATTCGGCGACCTCGTCTTCGAGGTCCAGGCGGATCTCTTCATCCCCGGCGGCGGCCGGCCGGAGACCATCGACCGGCAGAACTGGCAGAAGTTCCTCCTGCCGGACGGTACCCCGTCGGCCCGCGCCATCGTGGAGGGCGCAAACTCCTTCATCACCCCGGAGGCGCGCGTCGAGCTGCAGAAGAAGGGCGTCCTGCTCATGCGCGACGCCTCGGCCAACAAGTGCGGCGTCATCTCCTCGTCGTACGAGATCATCGCCAACCTGGTCCTCACCGAGGAGGAGTTCCTGGAGCACAAGGAGCGGTACGTGGCCGACGTCCTCGCCATCCTGGAGCGGCGGGCGGCGGACGAAGCGCGCCTCATCCTGGCGCGGCGGCGTGCGACGGGCCAGCTCTGCACCGAGATCTCCGACAGCCTGAGCGGTGAGATCAACGGTCACTACGCCCGCCTGTTCAGGTTCTTCCAGGCCCGGCCGGAGCTCGCGCACGAGCCGCTCTACCAGCGAGCGCTCCTCTCGCACCTGCCCGCCATCCTGCGGCAGGTGCCGCGCTTCCGGCGGCGCATCGAGAAGCTGCCGCAGAAGTACCTGTCGGCCATCCTGGCGGCCGAGATCGGCTCGTCGCTCGTCTACCGTGGCGATCGCGAGGCTGACTTCGAGGACGCGATCCGGCTGCACGTCGAGCGCAGCTTCCGGCTCGGCGGCCGGCGCGAACCCGCCACCCCTGAGGGAGCGAAGTGACGGCGGACCGTCGCCGTCCCGCGTCGGCGGCCTCCGCCTACGCCGCCGCCGACTGCGACCGCTCCGACAGCCTCACCGAGACGAGCTTGGAGACGCCCGGCTCCTCCATGGTGACACCGTAGATGGTGTCGACCGTCTCCATGGTCCGCTTGTTGTGGGTGATGAGGATGAACTGGCTGTTCTTGCTCATCTCTCGCACGAGCTCGTTGTAGCGGCCGACGTTGGCCTCGTCGAGCGGGGCGTCGACCTCGTCGAGCAGGCAGAAGGGGGTCGGCTTGATCAGGAAGATGGCGAAGATGAGCGAGACCGCGGTGAGCGCCTTCTCGCCGCCGGAGAGCAGGTTCACGCTCTGAAGCTTCTTGCCCGGCGGCTGGGCGAAGATCTCGACCCCGCCCTCTGACTCGCCGTCCCCGTCCTGCGTCAGGACGAGCCCGGCCCGCCCGCCATTGAAAAGGCGCGGGAAGACCTGCTGGAACTTGTCGTTGACGAGGTCGAACGTCTCGCGGAACCGCTCGCGCGAGGCGCGGTTGATCTTGACGATGGCGGCCTTCAGGTCGACGAGCGAGGCCTCCAGATCCGCCTTCTGCGCGCTCAGGAAAGCGTGGCGCTGCGCCAGCTCGTCGTACTCCTCGATGGCGGTCAGGTTGATGGCGCCCATCCGCTCCGCCTGGCCCTTCAGGTCGTCGAGGCGCTCGCGCTCCTCCTCGCCGGGCGGCTTCTGCATGTGGAAGCGCTGCACCTCCCACTTGAGCTCGGCCTGGCAGCGCTCCCGGATCTGCTCCTCCAGGTGGGCGAGCGCGAGCGCCTGCTCGCGGGCGGTCAGCGCCGCCTCGGCCACCGCCTGCGCCACCAGCTCCGCCCGCTGGCGGATCGCCCGCACCTCGCTGTCGCGGGTCCGCAGGCCGCCCGCCGCGGCCTCGAGCGCCAGGCGCGCCTCGGCCAGCTCCTGCTTCACCTGCTCGTGCTCGGCGGAGAGGCGGTCCATGTCGACGTGGGTGCCCTCGATGCGGCCCCGCAGCTCCGCGGCGCGCGCGTTCGCCTCCGAGAGCCCGGCGAAGAGCCGCCCCCGGCGCTCCTCCACCTCGCGTCGGGCGTCCTCGATGCGCCGCAGCGCCGCCGAGAGCGACTCCTTCCGCTCGGCGTCGGCGGCCACCTTCACCTTGAGGTTCATGAGCTGCGCCGTGAGTGCGTCCGACGCCTGCTTCACCTGCTCGGCGGCCCGAGCCGTCTCCCGGGCGCGCTCCTCTCCCCGCGACTGCTCGGCCTCGGCGGTGGCAGCCTGGACGCGGTGCTCCTCCTCCTCCTGGGCCAGCGCGCCGAGCGCCTCGTCGAGCCCGGCGCGCTCCGTGTCGAGCTGGGCCACCCGCTGCGCCTGGCGCTCCAGCTCCTCGCCCAGCCGTGCCAGGTCCTTCTCCTGCTCCAGGACCGCCAGGTCCTTCTCGCGGCCGTCCTTGTCGAGGCCCTTCAGCGCCGCCTCGAGCTGGAGCACGCGAACTTGGAGGGTACGGTGGCGCTCCTGCGCCATCGCGAACTCCGCCTCGAAGTGGCGGACCGTCTCTTCCAGCTCCTGCGCCTCGCGCCGCCGCTGGAGCGCGCCGTGGCCCTCGCCTTCGAGGGGCCCACCGGTGACGACGCCGTACGGGTCGAGGACCTCTCCGTCGAGCGTGACGAGCGTCCGCTTCACCTCCAGCGCCTGCCAGGTCTCGAGCGCGGCCGGGAGATCGCGCACGATGACGGCGTCGCCGAGGAGGAAGCGCGCCACCTTGTCGTAGGCGGGGTCGAAGCGCACCACGTCGAGGCAGCCGGCCACGAAGCCGGGCTGGTCGCGGACGGCGTCGGCCGAGGAAAGCTCCGCCTCGCGCAGACGCGAGAGCGGGATGAGCGAGGCACGCCCCTCGGCGGCGGTCTTGAGGAAGTCGATCGCTTCGACGCCCTGTGAGTGGCTCTCCACGATGACGTACTGCAGCCGCTCGCCCAGCACCGCCTCGACGGCGTTCTCGTACTCCGGCGGCGCCGAGACCACGTCCGCCACCAGCCCGAAGATGCCGCGGTCCTGCTGCGGCTCGCCCTGGCCGGCGCGCGTCATCAGGCTGCGCACGCCGCGGCCGTAGCCTTCGTAGTTCCGCATCACCTCCGAGAGCGAGGTGAGCCGCGCGCGCTTGTCGCCGAGCTCCTCGCGCAGCGTGATGAGCTTCGCCTCGTTCTGGATGAACTCGGAGCGGGTCCGCTCGAGCGTCTCCTCCTGCGCCCCGCGCTCCGCCTCCAGCCGCAGCTTGAGCTGCCGGGTCTTGCCGAGCCTCTCGACGTACTGCGAGCGGGCGCCGTCGAGGTCGGCGCTGCGCCGGGTGATGTCGTCGGCCTCGCCGCGGTTCTTGGCCAGCCGCGCGCCGAGATCCGCCCGCTGGCGCTCCACCTGCGCGAGCTCGCTGCGGTGGCCGGCCGCCCGCCCGAGCGCCGTGCTCGCCTCGGCGCGGGCCGCCTCCACTTGCCCGAGCAGCGCCCCTGCCTCTCGGGCGAGGTCGCGGATCTTGGCGTCGGCTTCGGAGAGGCGCGCCTCGTCGGCGCCGCCCAGCGCGCCCAGCTCCTCGCGCTGCTGCTCGAGCCCGCCGCGCTCGGCGGCGAGCGCCTCCGCCTGCGCCTTGAGCGCCTCCACCTCCGCTGCCTGGACCCGGGTGCGCTCGCCGATCTGCTCCTGCTCGCGCGCCGCCGCCTCGACCGACACCTGAGAGACGCGCGCCTGGCTGGCGAGCTCGTGCTCGTTCTGGGAGAGCTCGCCAACGCGGAGCTCCACCTCGCCGAGGCGCAGCCGCTCCGCCTCGATGGCGGCCTCCAGCTCGGCGAGCCGCGCCGAGAGCTCCTGCCCCTCGGCGTCGAGCAGCGCCTTCTGCTCTTCGGCGGCGCGCCGCAGCGCCGTGATCTCGAGGTAGCGGCTCGCGCCGTGCGCGAGCTCCAGCTCGCGGATCTGCGCCTTGACCGCCTTGTACTTCTCCGCCTTGCGCGCCTGCCGGTTGAGGCTCTCGAGCTGCTTGCCGAGCTCCTGCACGATGTCGACGACGCGGGTGAGGTTCTGTGCGGTGGCCTCCATCTTCCGCTCGGCCGCCTCGCGCCGCTTCTTGTACTTCGTGATCCCGGCCGCCTCCTCGATGATGGAGCGGCGATCTTCCGGGCGGGCCGACACGATCTGCCCGATGCGGCCCTGCTCGATGATGGAGTAGGCGGTGCGCCCGACGCCCGACCCGGTGAACAGGTCGTTCACGTCCAGCAGCCGCGCCGGCACCTTGTTGATGAGGTACTCCGACTCGCCGGTGCGGAAGAGCCGGCGCCCGACGGTGATCTCGCCAAAGCCTTGGTACTGCACCGGCAGCTCGCTCGGGCGGTCGTTCTCGAAGGTGATGAGCACCTCGGCCATCGAGAGCGGCGGCTTCGTCTCCGAGCCGTTGAAGATGACGTCCTCCATCGAGCGGCCGCGCAGCTGCCGAGCGGACTGCTCGCCGAGGACCCAGCGGATTGAATCCGCGACGTTCGACTTGCCGCAGCCGTTCGGCCCTACCACGCCCGTCACCCCTTCGGCGAAGGAGACGACGGTGCGGTCCATGAACGACTTGAAGCCAATGATATCGAGGCGCCTGATGCGCATGACGTCGTGCGTAGCACACCGCATGGGGCGATTCAACCAACCCCCGGAATGATCGAGGCTTTTCCCCGAACTCGGCGGGGCCAGCCCCCACGCCGGCCGCTGTCCAGGAGAGCGGTTTTCCCCATGAAATTAGGGACGTACGTGACAGTGCATGTAGGGTCACGATGCGCTCAGGGGCGAGCCTCCCTCCAGGACTACCTGCGGGGTACACTTCGCGCAGCATGTCCTTCGTCCGGCCGCTCCTCCTCCGCCTCGTCGCGGTGCTGCTCGTCCCGATCGCCATCCAGTTCTACGTCTTCAAGACGTTCTTCTCGCTTCCGCCGGCGCAGCAAGGCGCGCTCGACCTGGGCGCGAGCGGGGGCGGGCTGCTCTTCCTCGTGGGGGCCGGGCTCCTCGTCCACCTCCTCGCGGCGCCCGTGCGGCGCGGGCTCGATTCGAAGGACCCGGAGCTCCGCCGGCAGGGCTCGCTCGCCGCGCTGCGTCTCCCGGCGCGGCTCTGCGCGCTCGAGCTCGCCCTGTCGGGCGTGCTCGCTGGCGCGGTCGTCGCCTGGGAGAGCCACCTCGGCGCCGCGTTCGACCTCCTGCTCTCCGGCGTCGCGGCCGCTGCGGCCTTCGCGCTCATGCAGGCCATGCTGTCGTACTCGGTGGCGGCCCTGGCGGCCGTTCCGGCCGTGGCCGCGCTCGGTCCCCACGACTTGCGCCTGGAGGGCAGCGTCCGAACCAAGATCCTGGCGGTCTGCTGCGGGCTGCTCGGGATCGCGGCGCTGCTGCTCGGCTCGATCGCCTATACGCGCTACCGCGTCGACACCGACCGGCAGTACGTCGAAGACGGCCGCGCGGCACAGCGCGAGGCGGCGCGCCTGGTCGAGGAGCGCGGTCCGGCCGCCGCCGCCGAGCTCGTCTACCTGGCTTCGGGCGCGCCGACGGCGGTCGTGGGCGCCAACGGCCAGGTGCTCGGCCGCGCTGGTGGCGACCTCACCTTGCCCACCGCGCCCTCGCCGAGCGACGAGGTGGAGGTGGTGCCCGGAGGCTGGTGGTTGCGGCGCGCGGCCGGCGGGGCCACCCTGGTGACGTTCCTGTCCGAGGCCCCGCTCCGGCCCCGCCGCGCGGCCTTCCTCGGCGACGCCACCTTCCTCGGCGTGCTCTTCTTCGGCGCCTCGGCCCTGCTGGTGTGGCTGACGGCGCGCAGCCTCACCGCGCCGCTCGTTCCACTCGGCCGCGCGGTGGTCCGCATGGCTGCAGGCGACCTCACCGGAACCCCTCCCGCCCTCTCCGGGGACGAGATCGGCCGGCTCGCCGGCGACTTCCGGCGCATGGCCCACGGGCTCTCCGCGCTGGTGCAGGACGTCCAGATCGCCAGCCGAGGCGTGCAGGACGGGACGAGTGATGTGGGCGCCATCGGCGCCCGCGTCCAGGGCGGAGCTCGCGAGGAGCACGAGCGCGTGCTGGCAGTGAAGGTGGTCGTCGAGGCGATGCAGGGCTCGGTGGTGGCCGTCTCGGCCGGCGTCGATGGGCTCTCCGAGTATGTCCACTCGACGAGCGCCGCCGTGGGCGAGATGACGACGGCACTGGAGGAGGTGCGCCGGCACGCGGCCGAGCTGGAGCGCCGCAGCCAGGATGCCGGCACCGACATGGAGAAGCTCTCCGAAGCCGGCCGCCGCGCCCAGGCGCAGCTGGCCACCCTGGACGCACTGGCCGGTACCGCGCAGGGGACGCTCGCGACGGTGTCGGGGACGCTCTCCGGCCTGGAGACGTCCGCCATCGGCAGCCA
>WNGL01010499.1_pt1 | contig 16334 bp, 17 predicted proteins | sample 5400591 | NCBI WGS metagenome assembly WNGL01 (sample SAMN13153377, study PRJNA577476) | soil metagenome | isolation source: 80 cm soil or saprolite under Garry oak tree replicate 1 | place: USA:California | collected 2016-06-15
CGAGTACCGCAAGGAGCTCGCCGACTACATGAAGCGCGGTTTCCAGCGGGTGAAGATCGACGGCAAGTTCTACGAGATCGCGGACGCGCCGGCGCTCGACAAGAAATTCAAGCACGACATCGACGTGGTCGTGGACCGCGTGGTGATGCGGAGCGACCTCGCGACCCGGCTCGCGGATTCGCTCGAGACGGCGCTCAAGCTCGCGGACGGATTGGCGGTGGTGGAGTTCGCCGACGGTGCCGCGGGCGCCGAGCAAACGGCAAGCGAGAGAAAAACCGCAAAAATTCACGATCAGAGTGGCCCGCAACGCCTGATCTTCTCGGAAAAATTCGCCTGCCCGGTCTCCGGCTTCACCATTTCGGAGATCGAGCCGCGGCTGTTTTCGTTCAACAATCCGTTCGGCGCCTGTCCGGCCTGCGGCGGGCTCGGGGTCGAGCAGCACATCGATCCCGATCTCGTCATTCCCGACAAGGAGCGCACGCTGCGCGGCGGCGCGATCGCGCCATGGGCGAAATCGACATCGCCCTACTACACGCAGACGCTGCTGGCGCTCGGCAAGCATTACAAGTTCACGCTCGACACCAAATGGAAGGACCTGCCGAAGAAGACGCAGGACGCGATCCTCTACGGCTCGGGCGACGACACGATCAAATTCATCTACGACGATGGGTTGCGCTCCTACGAGACCAAAAAGCCGTTCGAGGGCGTGGTGACCAACCTCGAGCGGCGCTGGCGCGAGACCGACAGCGACTGGGCGCGCGAGGAGATGGCCAAATATTTCACCGACATTCCCTGCGCCGCCTGCAAGGGCTACCGGCTCAAGCCCGAAGCGCTGTGCGTGAGGGTTGGCGACCTCCATATCGGCGAGGTCGCCGACATGTCGGTCAAGCGCGCGGGCGAATGGTTCACGCAATTGCCGAACGCGCTCAGCGCCAAGCAGAACGAGATCGCGGTGCGGGTGCTCAAGGAAATTCGCGAGCGGCTCAAGTTCCTGGTCGACGTGGGGCTCGAATATCTCACGCTGGCGCGCGCCTCGGGCACGCTGTCGGGCGGCGAGAGCCAGCGTATCCGGCTCGCCTCGCAGATCGGGTCGGGACTGACCGGCGTGCTCTACGTGCTCGACGAGCCTTCGATCGGACTGCACCAGCGCGACAATGCGCGGCTGCTCGAGACGCTCAAACGGCTGCGCGACCTCGGCAATACAGTCATCGTGGTGGAGCATGACGAGGACGCCATCCGCACCGCCGACCACGTGCTCGACATCGGCCCCGGCGCCGGCATCCACGGCGGCCACATCGTCGCGCAGGGTACGGTCGACGACCTGATCGCGACGGCCGCTTCCCTCACCGGCAAATACTTGTCGGGCGAGATGGCGGTCGCGATTCCCGAGCGCCGGCCGAAGAACGCCCGCCGCGTGCTGACGCTGGTCAACGCGCGCGGCAACAATCTCAAGAGCGTCACCGCCGAAATCCCGCTCGGCCTGTTCACATGCGTTACCGGCGTGTCCGGTGGCGGCAAGTCGACGCTCTTGGTCGATACGCTCTACAAGGCGATCGCGCGCAAGCTCAACGGCGCCTCCGAGGCCCCTGCCCCGCACGACCGCATCGAGGGCCTCGAGCATCTCGACAAGGTGATCGACATCGACCAGTCGCCGATCGGCCGCACGCCGCGCAGCAACCCGGCGACCTATACCGGCGCGTTCACCCCGATCCGCGAATGGTTCGCGGGGCTGCCCGAGGCGAAGGCGCGCGGCTACGAGCCCGGCCGCTTTTCCTTCAACGTCAAGGGCGGGCGCTGCGAGGCCTGCCAGGGCGACGGCGTGATCAAGATCGAGATGCACTTTCTTCCCGACGTCTACGTCACCTGCGACGTCTGCAAGGGCAAGCGCTACAACCGCGAGACGCTCGAGGTTCTGTTCAAGGGCAAATCGATCGCCGACGTGCTCGACATGACGGTCGAGGAAGCGCTCGAGTTCTTCAAAGCGGTGCCGCGCGTGCGCAACGTGCTCGAGCTTCTGCACCGCGTCGGCCTCGACTACATCCATGTCGGCCAGCAGGCCACCACGCTCTCCGGCGGCGAGGCGCAGCGGGTCAAGCTCGCCAAGGAATTGTCCAAGCGCGCCACCGGCCGCACGCTCTACATCCTCGACGAGCCCACCACGGGGCTGCACTTCCACGACGTGAAGAAGCTGCTCGACGTGCTGCACGAGCTGGTCGAGCAGGGCAACACCGTGGTCGTGATCGAGCACAATCTCGAAGTGATCAAGACCGCCGACTGGATCATCGACCTCGGCCCGGAGGGCGGCGACGGCGGCGGCGAGATCGTGGCCGCCGGCACGCCCGAGGCGATCGCCAAGATCAAGCGCAGCTATACCGGGCAATTTCTGGCGCCGGTGCTGGCGCGGCGCGACGCCAAGCGTAAGGCGCGCACGGAGGCGGCGGAGTAAGCTTAAGTCCTCACAATCGCGGCAGCGGGCGTTTCGATTTGGCGGCGGACGGCACCTTCACCCAGGCCTCGCCGTCGAGCACGATCTCGTCTGCGACCTTGCAGCTGCAAGCAAGCCGCGCGCGCTGGCGCTCGGGGATGAGCTCCGCCACCGTCACGGTCACGTCGACCTGGTCACCGATCTTGACCGGGGCGCGAAAGTTGAGCGTCTGCGAGATGTAGACGGCGCCGGGGCCGGGAAGGCGCGTGCCCAAGACCGCCGAGATCAGGCTGGCGGTGTAGAGGCCGTGGGCGATCCGTTTGCCGAACTGGGTCTTGGCGGCGAAATGTTCCGACAGATGGATGGGATTGCGATCGCCGGTGAGCTGCGCGAATCCGACCACGTCGGAGGCGGCGATGGTCTTCGACAGCGTCTCGGCCATGCCGACCGAGAGGTCCTCGAAATAAAGAATGCGCAGCGCCAGGATCATCAGGCGCGAACGTAGCCCGGATTTTGCGCACGCTCCATCCGGGCCACGCGTTCGTCACCTCATGCCGCGGCGAGCTCCTTGTCCTGGGCCTCGGCGCGCTGGAATGCCGGTCGCGCGGCGAGGCGGTTGGTATAGGCGGTGAATTCGGGACGCTCGGGCACGAGCTTGAACATCATGCCCCAGCGCAGCGTGGAGCCGACGACCACGTCGGCGGCGGTGAACTGCTCACCCATGAGATACGGGCCCTTCGCGAGCGCCTTCGCCGTCACATCCATCACGGTGTCGAAATCGCCGTAGCCCAGCATGCCGCGCCGCGGCTCGTCCTTGCGCGGGTTGGCGCGATCCATCATCGCCGCCTCGATGCAGTTCGGTCCGAAGAACAGCCACTTGAGATAAACGCCCCGGCGCGGGCTGCCGATCGGCACGCTGAGCTTGGCGCGGGGAAATTCATCGGCGAGATAGGCGCAGATCGCCGCCGCCTCGGTGATGACGACGTCGCCGTGCTTGAGCGCCGGTACCTTGCCCATCGGGTTCACCGCGAGATAGTCGGGAGCGCGGTTATCGCCCTTGCTCAAGCTCAGCAAGTGGATGTCGTAGGGTTCGCCGACTTCCTCCAGCATCCATCGCGTGATCGATGAGCGCGACGGCGCGGCGTGATAGAGCGTAAGCTTCGCCATGCGGTACTCCGTTGTTGGCTGATGAGGGATGCCTTAAACCCGGATCGTGTCGGTTCTGCGAACGTCTTGCAGCGAGGCTGAGGTGGACACCCATAAGAGAGCGCAATGACGCAGACGAGATGCCTCTCGGTCGCCGCGATCCTATGCGGTTTGCTCGGCTGTCCGCCGGTGCTGGCGGCGCCGATTACGACCGGACGACAGGTGATCGACATCAACGGCACGCCCATGGTGGTTTTCACCTACCGCCCGGCGGGATGTTCCGATCCGGCCCTGCTGCTCGTCTTTCACGGTTCGCGCGCAATGCCGGCACATATCGCGATGACGCGCGCACACTCGCGGACCGGCTTTGCCTGCTGGTGGTCGCGCCGGTGTTCGGCAAACGCGCCTTTCCCGCCTGGCGCTACCAGCGCGGAGGCATCGTCAAGGACGCGGTGGTGCAAAATGCGCGCGACTGGACCGGCACACTGGTGCTCGATCTCGTAGCCTGGGCGCGCTGGCAGGAAGGCCGATCCCTCCCCTATTCCCTGCTCGGCCACTCGGCAGGAGGCCAATTCCTCGACCGGCTCGCCGCCTTCGTGCCCACCGAAGCACGCCGTATCGTGATCGCAAATGCGGGAAGCTACGTGTTTGCGAGCCTTGAGATCGACGCGCCCTACGGACTGGGAAAGGTTTACTCAGGAACGGACGGCGAGGCGGCGCTGCGGCGTTACCTGGAACAGCCCTTGACCATCTATCTCGGCCAAGGCGACACCCGCGACGACGAGCGAAACGATTATCCCGAGGCGTTGGCCCAGGGCGCGTCGCGCTACCAGCGCGGATTGAACGTATTCAACGCGGCGAAGACGCTGGCACAGGCCCGCGGCTGGAAGTTCGGCTGGCGACTGGTCGAATTGCCCGGCGTCGGACACAACGCGCGCAAGATGTTCTCCGCGCCGCAGGCTTCGGAGGCGTTGTCGCCCTGACCCCCCGGTGAGACGCATGCGACTCGTGACGATGGCATCGATCATGGCGCTGATCGCCGCGCCCGCCGCCGGCGCCGACCGCCAGGTCGAACGCATCGTCGAACGGATCGTTGGCCGTCACGTTCGCTCGATCGTGCCGCCCGACGGCGCCGGCGGCGTCGCGGTGGCCTTGCGCATCGAAGGCCAAACGCTGTTCTTCAATTACGGCTGGGCCGATCGCGCCAACAAACGGCCGATCACCACCGACACGCTGTTCAATCTCGCTTCGCTGCGCAAGGTGTTCGAGACGACGCTGCTCGCGCAGGCGGTGGGCAACGGCGAACTCAGGCTCGACGACCCAGTCGCCAAATACGTCGTCGAGCTGGACCGGGACCGCGATATCGGCCGCGTCACGCTCGGCCAGCTCGCGACGCACACGTCGGGGCTGCTGCTGCCGCAGGACCATCCGCCCTGGCCGGACTGGGGCTACACGCTGCCGGAGTTCATCCGCACGCTCAATGCTTGGAAGGCGGACAAGACGCCCGGTCAGCAGCATCTTTATACCCACGCAGGCTACGTGCTTCTGCAGCTTGCGCTCGAGCGTCGATACGGAATGCCGATCGACGAGCTGATCGAGCAGCGGCTGCTGCGGCCGCTCGGTATGACGTCGACGGCGCTGCCGCGGCAGGATGACAGCGCGCGCGGACGCCTCGCCCCCGAGCGCAAGCGCCGCGCGGTGCAGGGCTACTCCGACGATGGCGAGCCGATCGGAGAGCCGGGCAGTCAGGAGAGCTATTACCACTGGCCGGGGACGGGCCAGATGTATTCTTCTGCGCGCGACATGGCCGCCTTTCTCGCCGCCAATCTCGGCGAGTTGCCGGTCGAGCGGTCGCTGCGCGAGGCGATGAGCTTGGCGCAGCAGGACGTCTGGACCATCGGCCCGCGCAACCGGCAGGCGTTAGCCTGGGAGGTCCTCGTCGGAGACGCGCCGACCATCACCGAAAAGTACGGCGGTCTCAACAACGCATCCGCCTATATCGGGATGATGCCGCGCCGCAAGCTCGGCATCGTGATCCTCGGCAATCGCGGCAACCAGTATCCCAACGAAATCGGCCGCCGGATCCTGCTCGAGCTCGCAGCGTCCCGACGGCTTCGCGCATGACATGCGGGTGGACGTGCTGCGCGCACAGAGATCAAGCGCCCGGTGGCGGTCCGTCATATTCGTGCACGCGCAACTTGCGCACCGTCAGCTCGTCTACTTCGAGCGCCTGGAAGCGCGCCTTCTTGACCGTTACGCGGCCCCGAACGCGGCCGCGCCGATGGCAAGCGCGATTATGCTGGTGGCGGGAACGGCTTCGGCTCGGCGGACGATAACACGCGGCATCGATGGTCTCCGTCAGGCAGCTGCTTTCTCGTCGTCGGCGGGGTGAGATCACGCCGGCGTCCCGCCAGCATATCGGACGTCTCGCGGACGAACCGCAATGCCCTCCCCGCCGGCGGGGGTGCCAGTCCGATCTCCGGCGTTGTGGCGAACAAGTCTTCTCCCGCTGTGTTAATATAGGTTCGGGTCGCGGCACGGCGTGACCAAGACCGGCATGGCGACCCTGATGCTCGGGAGGTACGACCATGGCGCAGCTACACGTTCTCATGGGGGCGGATACGATCCGCGCGCGTCCGACGGTGCGCCGCATCGGCCTCGCGGACCTCAAAGACGCGCTGGCACGCGGCCTCGCCGATTTTTCCGCCATACCGACCCATGCGGTGTTCCTGTGCCTGATTTATCCCATCGTCGGTCTGGTCCTGGCGCGGGCGATCCTGGGTTATGCGCTCTTGCCGCTCTTGTTTCCGCTCGCCGCCGGCTTCGCGCTGGTCGGCCCGTTCGCGGCCATCGGCTTTTACGAGCTGAGCCGGCGCCGCGAGCAGGGTCTCGATATTTCCTGGGAAGACGCCTTCGACGTGCTGCACTCGCCGTCACGCGACGCCATTGCGGCGCTGGGCTTTCTGCTGCTGGTGATCTTCGCGATCTGGATTGGCGTCGCGCAAGCGATCTACATCGCCAATTTCGGCTACGAGCCCGCCGCCTCGATTCCGCATTTCATCCGTCAAGTCTTCACCACGCCGGCCGGCTGGATGCTCATCATCGTCGGCAACTTCGTCGGCTTCCTGTTCGCGGTCACGGTGTTGATCGTCAACGTGGTGGCGTTTCCGCTGCTGGTCGACCGCGAGGTCGGCGCGGTCGAGGCGGTGCTGACCTCGGTGCGAGCGGTCGCCGCCAACCCGATCATCATGGCGGTCTGGGGCTTGATCGTCGCCGCGCTGTTGGTGATCGGCTCGTTGCCGTTCTTCTTCGGGCTGGCCGTGGTGGTGCCGGTGCTCGGCCATTCGACCTGGCATCTCTATCGCAAGGTCGTGGAGCCGGACCCGAGCCCCCGCGAAGACCATCCGCGTCCGCCGCAGAAACGTCGTTATGCGGCGCAGTTTCCCGCCGCGCTGTTCGCCGGCGAGGACAAGCAGCCTCCGGGACAATCGTAGAGGCGGCGCCCACTCGCCATCGCCACGCTATTCGCGCGCAGGCTGGTGGCCGGCCGACGCCGGCACGGCGGCTTGCTCAGGGCTGGGGCCAGAAGCGGTATGGCGGTGCGACCCGCGCGGCGCGGTGGTGTCGTGGCACGACCCAGCCGTTCCAGCCGTAGGTGCCGCCCCAGCCGACGCCGGCATAGGTGCCATAACCGCACCAATACCAAGCCGCGCCCGCCCATCCGTAGGGGTACCAGCAGTACGGCTTGCCGCGGTAGATGAATTGCGCCGGTTCGGCGAGCGCAAGATCGGTCGCGATCGCGCTCGGCGCAACCGGCGCCGCGTGGGCACGCCCGCCCGCCAAAGCCGCGGCCAACGCGGCAACGGACACAAGACGCAACGCCACCTTGCGCACGGCTCCCCCCCTGTTCGCGCAGACTGAGCGAACGTTCCTCCCATTGGAGGCAAGAAACATGTCGAAAATATTTTCACGCGCCGCGCGCTCGAAGAAAATCGGCGCCAGCCGCTCACGCCGCAACGCCGGCTACAGCTAATTCGCGAACCTGCGTCGCTTGCTGCGGAAGCGCGCTGCCCGGCTGCGACTCGTAGCCGACCGCCCGCAGCGTTCCGTTGGCCGCGCACATCTCCACCGCGATGCGGGTGAAGGGATTGAGCACGGGCGGCGTCACCCAGGCGAAATCGGAGCGCGCGAACGGCTGCGGCCAGGACGAGAGCGCCTCGCGCCGGGCGCGGCTGTGCGCGGTCGCCTCTTCGCGCGAGCTCTTGAGCAGGAGCGTGGCGCACACCCGCGCCTCCCATGGCGTCGTGCTCCGGAGCCAATCGTTGGCCGTCGACGTGTCCTCGGCACGACTGGCAAAGCCTTCCTCCGTTCGCTCGATCACACAGCGCTCGCCACGCTCGCATCCGATGAGCGTGAAGATCACCGGACGCGCCACCGGCACCGTCTCGAGCTGGCGCTTGGCCTCGCCGAAATGGCGGCAAGTCTCGAACACCTCGCGCAACAGATGGTCGGGCGGGCGGAAGCGGATCGGCCATGTCCGCAATGCGTTCACGGCGAGGTCGTAGGGCCGCAGCCATGGCTTGCGGGTGCGGCGCCAGAGCGGCGCCTGGTTGATGGCGGCCGCGAACCGGCCGGGCGCCAAGGCGGTCAGCGCGCCCGCGTAGCCCGGCCAGGTGACGTTGATGAACTCGCCCGCGGGGCCGCGCATGCGTGCGATTTCGAGATGACGGCCGAGTCCCGGGAATGGCCAATCGAGCGTGCGCGCGAGCCAGGGCCCGCCGTCCTCGTCGCGAGCAACCGCGGTGCAGCCCCATTGGTAGGTGCCGTTGAGAAACCAGATACCGGGAAAACCGAGCGCGACGGCGATCGCTTCGAGGTCGGTGACGTAGGGGGAATGCGAGCGCTGGAGCCAGCGGCGCGTCACCGCGTCCATGGCGGGAAGCAGCATGCGCGCCCCGCGCGGCAACCAGGTCACACAATCATCCCGCAGCGCGCGCGCCCGTGCACACGCGTCGACCGCGTGGCGAACGGGTCCGCCCTCGCGCACATCCACGACCGGAATGGGAACCAGCTCGGCCTTGCTCATGGGGCGCGATGCTTACGATAGTTCCAAGGCCGGCGCTACACCCGCGCGTCATGCCGACGTGCCCGCGACCGGGTGCCGCGGTGCCGGCGGAATTGATCATTGGCCCCTTCCGCGACATTCTTTACAGTCTTCAAAGGCACCAGCGACGGTTTCGGGTGTGGAGGGGCCAAGTGGTCAAGCTTGCACGACGCGTGCTCAGCATTCTCGCGCTGGCGGCGCTCGCAACGCCGGTGCAGGGGGAGGACGACTTCCCGCTCGTCGGCACCTATACGGAAAATCAAGCGTGCAAGACGGACGGTTCGGACCCCGGCGTGTCGCGCGTGAAGATCACGCCCCGCGACATCGACTCCGTGTTCGGCTTGTGCACGATCCTGAACAAGAAGCGCGAGGGCGCCACCTTCGTCGTCCATGTCGAATGCAAGGGCCCGGGCGGCAGCCAAATGCTGGGCGACGTCATCTTCACGCCGCGCGAGGACAAGACCATCGACTTTTCAGATCAGGACCAGACCTACAAGGCCGTGCTTCATCGATGTCCTGATTGAGCGGCTCGCGCGCCCTCCCTTCTCCCAAAGCTCCAGTCCCGGGCCCACCCGGCGGCCATTTTCGCTCCATCCGTTCGCGCAACCGTATGTATAATCGTGCCCGCGGCACGGCCTTCGAACCGGTGAGGAGCGCCATGACCTACGAAAGTATGCTCGCGGAGACGGTCGCCTTTCGCGGCCACAAGGGGGATGTGGGCGAAGCCTATTACGCGCGTCCGCTCGGCGGCGGACCATGGCCCGGCGTGGTGCTGATCCATCACATGCCCGGGTGGGACGAATGGATCAAGGAGGCGACCCGCAAGCTCGCCCATCATGGATTGGCGACCATCGCACCGCACCTCTATTTCCGCGAAGGCCCCGGCAGCCCCGACGATGTCGGCGCCCGCGTGCGCGCGGCCGGCGGCGTCGCCGACGAGCAAGTCCTGGGCGACGTCGCGGGCTGCATGGAGTTCTTGCGCGCCCAACCTTATGCCAACGGCAGGGTCGGAGTGATCGGCTTCTGCTCGGGCGGGCGTCACACCTATCTCGCCGCCTGCTCGCTCGACGGCATCGACGCGGCGGTGGATTGCTGGGGCGGCAACGTCATCGTCGACGACCCCAAGCAGCTCAATGCCAAGCGGCCGGTCGCGCCCATCGATCTCACGGCGAAGCTGCGCTGTCCGCTGCTCGGCCTGTTCGGCAACGACGATGAAAATCCCAACCGCGACCAGGTGAACCGCACCGAAACCGTGCTCAAAAAGCTCGGCAAGAGCTACGAGTTTTACCGCTACGACGGCGCGGGCCACGCCTTTTTCAACGCCGCGCGGCCCGCCTATCGCCCGGAGCAGGCACTCGACGGCTGGAACAAGGTGTTTGCATTCTTCCACAGGCATCTCGCTGCGACGGCCGCGGCCCGCGCGGCCTGACGTTCGAGGAGATCATCCATGTGCTCATACATCGTCGAGAAGGCCAAGCTCCTGGGCAGCGCCAAGGGGCCGAACGGCTGGATGCGGATCGACACCGCCAACGTCTACTACGATCATCCCTTCCACGCGCCGCTCGATCATGCGCTCGGCATCGACTTCATCAGCGAAGCGGATGGCGGGCGCGAGCGCGTCGCAGTGGAATTGAGCGCGGCGTCCGCGCGCGAGCTGGTTGCGAAGATCCTCGCCGCCTTGGCCAGCGGCGAAGTCGAGCACGGCAAGGCGGCCCGCCACGCGGCGGCACCGGTCGCGGCGGAATGACGCGCTCGGTTTGATGCCCAGGATGACCGCGGGAGAACCGCCATGACGGTCATGACCCGAACCAGGTTCGACGTCGTTCCGCTCAGCAAACATATCGGGGCCGAAATCCGCGGCCTCGATCTGCGCGAAAAGCCCGACGACGAAACCGTTCGCGCCATCTACCAGGCCTGGCTCGATCACCTCGTCATCGTCTTTCCTGGCCAGAAGCTGTCGCAAGAAGATTTGATCCGCGCGACCGGCTATTTCGGTGAGCTCGGCGAGCTGTCCCGGCCGCCGAAATATTTCCCCAAGGGCTATTCGAGCCTGCTGCCCGGGATCATGTTGATCTCCAATATTCGCGAGAACGGGGAGCCCATCGGCGCCCTGCCCGACGGAGAGATGATGTTTCATCACGACATGATCCACGCCGAGGTGCCGAGCAAGGCGACGTTGCTTTATTCCGTCGAAATTCCTTCCACCGGCGGCAACACGCTGTTCGCCAGCGGCTACGCCGCCTATGACACGCTCGATCCGGCGATCCGCGATCGGCTCGAAGGCCGCAAGGCCATGCACCACTACAACTACGGATCGACCCAAAAGGGTGACAACCGCGGCACCGTGGCTTTCGCCGAATGCACCCATCCGGTGTTTCGCACCCACGAGGACACTGGCCGCAAGGCGGTCTACGTCAACCGGCTGATGACCATCGGCATCGTTGACATGCCGCCGGCGGAAAGCGAGCCGCTGCTCAACGCCGTGTTCGACCATTCGGAGAAACGCGACTTCGTCTACGAGCATGTTTGGCGCGTGGGCGATCTCCAGCTGTGGGACAATCGCTGCTCGTCGCACGCGCGCACCGATTTTCCCTCGAGCGAGCGCCGGCTGATGCTGCGCACCACGGTCAAGGGCACGGTGCGGCCGTATTGAGACGCCGGGCGCGCATCGCCGTCATCGCTTGTCGAAAACCATCACTTTGGAGACGAAAGCGTTCACGTCTCGGATATGAGCGAGGCCGCAATCTGCGGCGATGCTGCGGAAGTCCTCCTTGAGGTAGCTCCTGTAGTAGGGCTCGTGATAGCTCTGCGGAAAGAGTTCGAGCATGCCGTCATAGTCAGGCTCGTCGCCGATTTGCAGCGAGTCCACGACGACGACGCGACCGCCGGACTTCAACACGCGGGCGAACTCGTGAAATACGACGCGGCGCACCTTCGGCGGCAATTCATGAAACATGAACATGCTCGTCACCGCATCCTGGCTCGCATCCTTGACGGGAAGCGCCTCCCCATTCGCGACCATGAGGTTGAGCCAGCACCACCGCTTCAAGTGACGCTTGGCCTCCGCGAGGTAAGCTTCCGACAGATCGATGCCGAGGGCCGGCAGGCGCGGCCATGTCTGCTTGAACGCATCGAGAAAGCGCCCGGTGCCGCAGCCCACGTCGAGCAGCCGCAGGCGCCGCTGATCGCGTCCGGCGAAGACTTCGTGCAGCGGTAGCAGCGCTTGTCGGCGCGTCGCATTCGCCGAGCCGTTGAAAAGCACCTCGACCTGCGTGTCGTATCGCTGCGCCGAATCCTCCGTCAGCCAGCCGCCCGATTGGAAGTGGAAATTCTGCAGATAGTAATCGGGCCGCTTGCCGCGCGTATCCTCGGTCATCACCTGCCGGAACTGTCGGTTCACACGTCGGCGATGCACGTCCGGCAAATCCTCGAAGAAGAGGCGCGAACGGTTGAGCACGAGCGGCAACGTGCCGTCATGATCGGCGGGCAAGGGATAGATGCCGGCCTCGACGTTGGCGAGGTCTTGCCGGAACAGCACCGCCATATCGGCGTAAAGGCGTCGCCGGTCGGGCACGGGCGCACGGGTGTGAGCGCGCGGCCGCGTGCTTGCACCGGCGCGCTCGCGCACGGCTTGGGACAGGCGCCGCATCACCATGCCGTGCCCGACATACCAGGCAACCCGCGGCAGCTGCCTTGCGCCGTATGCGATGCGGGTAGCGAACTGGGAGACGGGATCGGCCATGCCGTCGCTCCTCAGCAAGGTAGAAACCTTATTTCCCAACAGCGGCAAAGAGTAACTGTTCCGTCATCGCCGCCTTGAGCTTTAGCACTTGGCGGCGCGCGCCGACGTCACGCGCCGAGCTTGACGGCGAGATCCTCGAGATTCGCCGCGGCGACGTCGACCGGCGCCTGGGGAGCGGCTTCCCCGATACCCGGCCCGTGCTCGTTCGGTCGTGCGATGTGAGCCGTGCGCAGCCCGCATTTGGCCGCTTCCAGAAGATCGTTGGTATGCGCCGCGACCATCATGCAGTCGCCGGGCGGCAGATCGAAGGCCTCGCAGGCGGCGAGGTAGACGCGCGCCTTGGGCTTGTAGTCGCCCGCGATTTCCGCGCCCAGGATCGCGTCCCACGAAAAATTGTTGCGGCGGGCGAGGTCGACCATCAGCGAGATGTTGCCGTTCGAGACCGGCGCCAGCAGGAAACGGCGCTTGAGCCGGGCAAGGCCTCCCGGCACTTCGGGCCAGGCGGGAAGGCGATGCCAGGCGAGATTGAGATTGCGCGCCGCGTCCTCCGCCAGCCCGGAAATCCCGAACCGCGGCAGGATGCGATCGAGATTTTCCCGGTGCAGCACGTCGACCTTGCGGAACGCCATCCGGCCGGCGCGCACCTCCTCCAAGGCGGGCTGGTACTCCTTGCGCTAGGCATCGGCGAACGCGGGCCAGTCGAGCTTGTGTCCGGCGGAGCCGAGGATGGCCTCGGCCTCGCGCGCGACGCCGGTGCGAAAATCGACCAACGTACCGAACACATCGAAGAGCAGCGCTTTGACGTTCATCGCGTTGCCATTAGTCGAGCATCATACCCGATCGGCTTGCTTCAACTCATCTAACTGTCGTTCCCGCGCAAGCGGGAACCCATAATCACAGGCCTCTGGAATATGGGTCTCCGCTTTCGCAGCCGAACTTGGGTTTACCCCAGTTCGGCCGTTCATATGTTGGCCGAAGTCGGATGAATCCGACTTCGGCTGACGACCGGCAGCTAATGTCATGCCGAGCAATCAGCCGGATTCGCGCTCACGATCCCGCCGGCTCCATGCCTTTCGACTTGAGCACCTCGGCGGCGGCCGGGCTGGTGAGCGTCTTGAGCAAGGCCTTGGCGGCGTCGCCATCCTTGGCCTGGGCGCCGAGTCCGGCCGCGTAGACGGTGTAGTTCTGGATCTCCGCCGGCAGCGGACCCACGAGCGTGACGCCTTTCACCGGCAGGATTTCGCTGATCTGGTGAATGCCGAGCTCCGCCTCGCCCTTGGCCACGTGCTCCGCCACCACGCCGCCCGGAATCAATTTGGCCTTGGGCTTCACCTCGGTGGCGATCCCGAGCTTGTCGAGGAGACCGGCGATGTAGATGCCGCTCGAGCCGCCGGCGGCGGGATCGATATACGCCACGGACTTGGCCGCGAGCAGCGCCTGCTTGAACGCGGCGACCGAACCGATGTCCGGCTTCGGCGTGCCGTCCTTGACCACGACGCCGACGGCGACGCGCGCGAGGTTTGCCCGGCTGGCGGCGACGAACTTGCCCTCCTTCGCGAGGTCATCGACCGCCTTGGGGGTGAGCACGGCGAGGTCGAACGCCTCGCCGCCCTCGATCCGCTTGGTCAGCGCGCCGACCGTGTCGTTTTGGACGGTCACCTTGTGGCCGGTCGCGCGCTCGAAGTCGGGGACGAGCGCCAGCAGCACCTGCTTGAAAGCGCCGGCGGTCAGCACCTTGATTTCCGCCCCCGCGGCTGCGCGCGGCGTGCCGGCGGCCATGAGCACCATCGCAAACCCCAGCAACACTGTTCTCATCACGTCCTCCATTGCTTGCCACATCTTACCGCAAGTGTCGCGCGGATTACCGTAAGTGCCGCGCGGACAATGACTTCTCGCTCCGGCATCGGCTGCTTCTGCGCTCGGTCCTCGGCGCAATGGTGCAATGCAATATCTCGGGATATATTCTAGCCCCATTTAGGTTTATACTTCGAAATCAAGGGGTTGATTCGCCGACGGGGTCGGGAGACCCGCCCCCACGGTTGGGTTATCCACAAAGCCGCGTGCGGAGTTGATGTCTGCAACCGGCGCTATCCGGGAACCAAGGAGAGTGCGCGTGATTTGATCGGCTGCCGGGCCGGGACAACGAAAGGGGTGTACCCATGTTCGGAAGTCTTGCACGGTGCGCGCTCGCCCTTGCCGGCCTCGCCTTTGTCATTCCCGATACCCTAGCCCACGACAGTTGGATCTCGCGCGGCGGCCACCGCAACGCCGCCGGCGAATGGTGTTGCGGCGAAGGCGATTGCTTCGTCGTCCCGAAGGAGCGCGTCATGATGACCGGCGAAGGCTACGTGATCATCCATGGTCCGCTCGCCGGCATCGGGCCGTCGATGTACGAGGCGATTCCGTTCGCCGAAGCCCAGCCCTCCCCCGACGGCGAATTCTGGCGCTGCAAGCGGCCCGACGGCAGCCGGCGCTGCTTCTTCGCGCCCCCGCCCTCGACCTGAGGCGCTAGCGACGCGGTCCACGATTTCGGTTCTGTGAGGGACGCGAGGCGGCCGACGATCGCACGCTCTGCTTGAGCGCGGCCTTCAAATCGGTTGGCCGGTCGTATTTGCGCAACAGGTCGCGAAAAGCCTCGTCGGCAAGCTCCTGGAACGTCTTCATCGAATCTCGCCCGAGCAGATCCAACGCCTGCCAGGTCTCCTCGTCGAATTCCACCAGCTTGCGCCGGGCATCGGCCGGCCGCTTGGCCATGACGACCTCCTCCGCTGGAGTAGACGACGCATCATAGACCAGCGCATCGGCACAAGCGCGATGGTGACTCCCACATTGGCCGCGGGGCGGGACGCGTGTTACCCATCGCCGATGCCGGCATTGATCCTCCCCCTGGCCGAGGCGGCGGCGCATCTGCCCGCCCGCGGCGCGTTGATCGGCCTCGACCTCGGCACCAAGACGATCGGCGTCGCGGCGAGCGATCCCGACCGGCGGCTCGCGACCGCGGTCGAAACCATCGCCCGCAAGACGTTCTCCGCCGATGCCGCGCGCCTCCTCGCCCTTGCCGCCGAGCGGCAAGCCGCCGCCTTCGTGCTCGGCCTTCCCATCAATATGGACGGCAGCGAGGGTCCGCGCGCGCAATCGACGCGCGCCTTTGCACGCAATCTCGCGCGGTTGACCGAGCTTCCGATCGCGCTCTGGGACGAGCGGTGGTCCACCGCGGCGGTCGAGCGCGAGCTGATCGCGGCCAATGTCACTCGCGCCCGCCGCGCGAGAGTGATCGATCAGCACGCTGCGGCGTTCATCTTGCAAGGCGCGCTCGACCGGCTCGCCCGCGGCGCGCTGGCGCCCTTAAGGCATTGAGGCTGCCGAAACAGCAAGCTCGCACTGATTGCGTGACGCCAATCGACCCAGAAAGGTGCGTCACCGAGTACACTAGGAGGGGTCCATGTTGGAAATAATGCGCCGGCTCGGTACTGCTACGAGCAGCTTGCATCGGGGCATGAAAGACACGGTCGACACGGTTGGCGAGCTTTTAGTCGACGCATTTCATTACCTGGCCCTATTCGCAATCGGCGCGACGACCGTTTGGTCAGCGGCTGCGGCTTTCATCGCAATGACCGCCCAAGGCCGCGCGAGCCTCGGAGACATTCTCCTATCGTAGGAGCCGAGCACCGCACAGGCATGGATATACTGGTCATAACCGGCGCAATTCTCCTTCTGTCGTTCTCCGTCCTGGTCCTAAGATTCGGATCATACAAATATCCATCCGAAAGGCCGGCAGCTGACTTAGCGCGATAAAGCTGATGCAGCGCCAAAACGACGGCTGATCGCGCTTGCGTCAAGCCGCCGGCAAGGCGCGATCGATGAGACCGCGAGCATCGTCGGGAGCAATGCGGCTCGTTCCATACATAGCGCCGTGG
>WNGL01004698.1_pt1 | contig 16332 bp, 40 predicted proteins | sample 5400591 | NCBI WGS metagenome assembly WNGL01 (sample SAMN13153377, study PRJNA577476) | soil metagenome | isolation source: 80 cm soil or saprolite under Garry oak tree replicate 1 | place: USA:California | collected 2016-06-15
GCGGAGCACGAGGCCGATCTCCCACTTGAAGTGGTCCCGGTAGGCCTGGAAGGTGCCGGTGCCAGCGGAATCGGTCACAGGCCACTCGCCCATATCCCGGTGCTGGAGGCCGGTGATCTTGCCCTTCGGGAAGGTCGCGTGGCAAGTGTCGGAGCCCCAAACCGCGACCCAGATGCTGGTGTTGGTAGACGAAGTCCCACCGCCATCGAGGACGTTGTTCGCGGTTTGGCTAGCGGTCGTGGTCTTCGTCGAGTACCGCGGGGCAAAGCCGGTGAACCGCTCAGGGTTGGTCGACTGATTGCCGTAGATCAGGGTTGTGGCCACCTGCTGCGACATGCCCTCGAGGAAGGCCTTGACCTCAGACAGGCGGAACTCCGCGGTGTTGCCGTTGAGATCGGCAATGTCCTTGTCGATGACGGAGTAGACCTCGAGGTTGCCGCAGGTATCGACGATCTGGGCTGTGGTCGACTTGGCGTTGGGAACACCGACGTTGAGCAGACGCCAAGTGGCCTGGGGCAAGCCGGTGCGGACAGTGGTCTTGTGCCCGGTTGGAAGGTTGCCTTCGACAACGAGCATGTCGTCGAGGATTTCGTTGGTCTGGGAAAGCAGCTCGATGATTGTAGCAACTTTGTAGTTGTCTTCGAGTCGCTTGGCCCAATCGGCGTAGGTTAGGGCTGTTGCCCCTAAGGTGGCCATCTAAGTCCTCACTTGAGATCGGGATACAGGGCATGGGCGGCTGAGCGAGCCGACCCGGTGGGGCTTTGGACTGGAGCAGGGCCTCGGCCAGAGACATGGCCGCCCTCGATCACTTTCTGAGCTAGCTTATGGAAGGCGCGGATGAATGCTGGATGATCTCCAGCGCCGGTAAGATCCATTGCTGCTCGGAAGTCCGTAGCCAGCTTGGCATCGCCAAGACCGTCAATGGCGCGAGCCACGTCGGCTTTGACTTGATCAAGCTTTCCACCGATTACGGGGTCGGCCTTGATCTCACTGCGCCAGCCCTCACGCATACTGGCGTATGCATCGTAAGGGGCTTGAGCAGCCGCGGCGGTCTTCGACACGTAGAAGTCTACAAGGGATTGAGCCTGAGGTTGGGTTAGGTTCATTCCCTTGAAGAGGGCGCCGGCCTCGGTCGCGACGGCCTCGTCGAGGGTGAACCCTTCGGGGACGGTGAAGTCGGCGTAGGCCTCGGGGGCGCCCGCCTTCGGCTCAGCCTTGCCATCTTGGTTGAGGAGGGATTTGCCATCGACCTCGGTCTCAGGCGCTGAAGTCTCTGTCTTCGTCGACTCCGTCGTCGTCTCCGTTGACGGAGGATTCAGCACTTCCGGCCCTGGCTTGGTTTCGGCTATCTCGGGAGGCATCGCGTTCGTTCCTTTCTTGCATCATTTCGACGTAGCGGCCGGGGCAGGCTCGCATGATATCGCCAAGCAGCTGGAGACCGATGTTCCGTTCTCCTTCGGCAAAAGCCATACTGAGGGCGTTACCTGAATAGCTTGAACTAAAAACATGGCACGACTCGAGTCGTTCGAGCATCCATTCGCGTCCAGGCGCGATGGACATAATCCCTTGGATGACCTCATGACGCTGCCTCTCCGCCAGCCTGGCGGCCTTCTCCAGCCGCTTGACGTCCTTCCGGTTGCTTGCGTCGTAGATCAAGCGCAGCCTCCTCGGCAATGGCATCGACGATGATGGAGCGGATAAGGGATGAAATGCTCAGCTTATGCTTAACGGCATTGTGCATGAGCCAACGATACTGGCTTACGGTGACGCAAGCGGAGGTGACTACCTTGGTCATTGACCAATTCCCATCTGCTGAAGCGCATTGCGACCGCCGCCGACATCGGTTTCGGACAGGGTCTTAGCCCCAGCCGCCATCTTCTCAGCCATCTCAGCCTGCTGCGCCTGGGCCTGTTGCTGAGCACGCTGTTGTCGGATCGCGGCCAGAGCCTCGGGCGAGCGGATCATTTTCGGGTCATTGTTGAGAAGCGAACTCATCTTGTCGAGGGCGTAGTCGATGTCGATGTTGTCGACAACAGATGGGTCAATACCAGCCAAGTTTCCAGCAAGGGAAAGAAGTCGCTCAATGCCGCTTGTCGCTGCAGCGGACTGAGCCGTTGCCAGCATGGAGACATACTCAATGTCGATGTTGGCGCCGGCAATCTGAGATGGCGCCGGTGGCAGAATTCCGGCCCGAGACATAACTGCGAAGGTCCGTTCGATGACAGGCGACAGCAACTCATTCTCGATCCTTTCGAGAACAGGGCCAAGCATCACGAGCGACTCGGCTCGACGAGCATCGATCTCAGTTGCGGAGACGTTCGATCGGGTCTCGTACTGTGAGATGGTTTGAAAGAGATCGTTGAAGAAGATCTTCTTGATCCGATCACGAACCTCGTTGAGGTCCTCCATCATGTCCTTGACCGGCGGCATCACGGAGTAGACGGGCGTAAAGGCAGCTCGGCCTTCTTTCATTCCGGCGACGTAGGTGACGCCGCCCGGTAAGAGCGAGGCGGGCTGATTCTTCAGCTGGATATCCGCCACCATCGGCGGGTTAACCATCTTGTCAATCGCTTGGGCCTTGCGGCGGGTTTCCATCTGGAGCTGTTTCACATCACCGAGGGCGTCCATAGCAGGGCTGCGGCCATAAGCATCGTTGCTAACCAAGTCCCACCGAACGATGATCGCGCATTGCTCGTGGTAGCCGCGCTTGCGAAGGAAGCCGGAAGCACCAGACGCTGCTTGCTGAGACTGAGTCCCGCCCCATTCCCAATAGACCTCGCGGAAGGCGAAGTGCTTGGCGATGCCGAACTTGCCGTCGTTTGGCTCAATCGCATGGGCTACGATGATCTCGCGGGTGAGGTTGGAGCCGCCTTGGTCGTAGAGTCGGCCAACGGACTCGCTAACACTGTCGCGGCCAAACTCATCAACGACCTGTGCGATAGTGAGGGTGAACTCTCGATAGAAGACAACCGGACGGAATTTTCCATCCATGTCGACGTAGTACTCGCCGAACGCTGGGTTATAACAACGAATGACATCATCGAAGTCCTCATACATTAAGACGACCGCAGTGCCGAAAACGACGAGATCGAAGTAGACCGTGGCAATGGCGTTGTAGAAGTTGGACTCTTGGAAGACGAGCATCATCAGCCGCTCGCATTCGGCGAGCCAGAGGCTAATCGGTGAGGTCTGGGTCGAATCTACTCGTCCTACTTTTAATTTGAACCAAGGTCTGGTCGGCGAGGAGATACCAGACATCATACCTGAGGCAAGGTTCCGTGCAGCTAACGTTCCGGTTGAGTCGATGATATGCTGGTTGATCGGGCTGCCCCGAGCCATCATGTTCGGCGTCACTAGCCATCGGTACCTCCTTGGCAGCAGATAATCCGCCAGCTCCCTCGCGTGGGTCCACCAGGAGTACCGATTGACCCGCAGCCCGAGCAACCGCCCCTCAACCAGCCGGCGAAGCTTGGCGTCGTCGATTAGGCCCTGGCCGGGTCCCATTTGCATTCAGCGAACCACCTTCTGGCCTTTCCGGCCCTTGAGCTTTGGCCCGGGCTCAACCCCAAGCTTGCCCATCTTATCCATGCTGGCTGCCGCCATCAGCAGATTCTGCGGGGTTGGCGAGGCCAGGGGCGAAGTGGCTACGCCGGCGGTGTTAACGGAATTCTCTGGCACGGTTGGCATCAGCGGATTACCTCGGTGATGATATAGGTAGTTCCATCGGGGCGTTTACATTCATACGTAGGAGGCGCAATCGGACAGGCTACTGGTTGTTGACCAGTGCAGAGGAGCTTGCTTCCGTCCTCAGATGGACGACATACGCCATGTGCATAGCACATTTGCAAGGTCTGTGTTGTGACAATAATCAGCATACAGATATCCATATCACTATCTTGGCGGTGGAAACCAAGTGCCTACATCCATACGGCCGGTCAGCGCCCAGATCGCAGCGAGGAGGCCGATGATGACGAAGCAGACGGTGAGAATGTGCTGGGGAACGTGGATGCCGAGTAGGCCGAGGACCCAGATGACGACGTAGTACGCGAGGACGACGAATGCGATCGCGAGGAGGATGTAGAGAATGCGGAGGAAGATGGGCATAGTGGGCTCCTATTGCCCTTCAGGAACGGTGGGTAGTTCTATTCTATGTGCCACAGCAAACCTATCTAACTCACGCAGAACAATGTCCTTCACCGTGAGCGACGGATGTACTCCAGGTCGATATGCCTCAAGCCAGTTGGCCCAGCATTCGTTAAGCTCGATTGTAACTAGCTGTTTCATTGTCCGAGACCGATATACTTGTTAGTATCACAACCTGCACAGTATTTAACCCATGCATCATGCTTATTAGAAAATTCAAACATAGCCATTTTACTGTCCCAAAAGTGTTTTCTGTCCGGTATTGGCGGGCGAGCCGCCGAGGAAGGTCGGCTGAACCGCGGTCGACTTCGGCTTGGCCTTGGGGGTCTGGGCCTGGCCAAAGGCTGGCGGCGGGGCCGGGGCCTGAGGCACGGTGGGCAAGGCCGGGGTTGGCGGGGCGGAGAAGCTCATGTGAGGTCCGTCTCAATGATGGTGGCCATGACTGGTAGGCCGCCGGCGAAGTCATCCGTGGGGATCTTGCAGGTCTGGCATGCATAGCGAGAGGCTTGCTGTACGTTCTTGTGGCCGATGCCGCCCTCGGTCTTAGGCCAGATCACTGGCCACTCACCAAGGTCTCGCATGGCATTGCCACAGCCGTTGCAAAGGATTGTAAGGCCACCGTGCTTAATGCTCATGCCGCCCTTCGGCGTTGCCACCGCTCCTTGTCCTCTGCAAAGATTACAGCTAGCTCCATTCCGGCCTTAGTTAGGAAGGTCCAGCCCTCAACTCGATCAGCCCAACCTCGATCGAACAGTTCACCTCGACTATTCTTGGAGATGATATCACCATCCCAAGTTGGACCATTGAAGAATAGCTGGCGTAGAACGGCCATCTCGCCTGAGCTTGGTAATGTCTTCATGCGGCCAACTCCTTCTGCCAAGCAGCCAGCGGATCGTACTCGTGCTCGATCAGCGGCGCCATCGGCCCATCGCGACCGGCGCTGGCATGGCCAGAGACTGGTAGGGCAAAGGTCAGCGCCAGCGCATCGGCTTGGTCAGGCGATTCGACCCCGCGCTTCATCATGTCCTCTTTCTTCTCGAGCTGGATCTCGTGGCGGAGGTTGTAGACGTAGCTGGGACCAACGAGTTCGTCGCGAAGCTCGGGGGCGTCGGGGATTGCGCCGCCGGATCGCAGCCAGGCTCGCATCGCCCCCCACATCTCCGCCCGCTTGTTGGCGTAGGCCTCGCCCTGCGAGCCGGTGGCGAAGCCTATGGCATCAGGCTTGGAGCCGAAGTTGATATCAAAGCAGTGAATATGGGCAGCCCGGACTTGATCGACAACGCCACCCCCAACGCCACCGCCGTCGATAAAGACAGCATCGGCGCGATAATGCAGGCTTGTCTCAACAACCTTCGCGGCAAGCTCGGTCGTCGATAGCCCGCGGAAACGGAGCCAAGGGATCGTTCGCGCATCGCGGCCCTTTCGGATGCAGATGACGGAGGCGTTTGCGCCGTAGCGGGCGACGTCGACGCCGAGGATCAGCGGATCATGCGGGAAGGCGAGCGCTTCGCGCAGGCCCGCGGCCGCGACGTCGGCGGAGGAGATGAACTCCATCTCACCCACGCGGGGAAAGATCCCACGGACGTGGATGCGGACGAAGTCGGAGTCTTCGCCTTCGGTTTTGATCCATTGGGAGAATATTCGCTTGTCGGTAATGGCGACGTCGCGGGAGTCGATTTGGCGGCTGTGCCACTGCGCTTCGCGCCGCTGGCCGGGGAAGCATTCACGGAACCGGCCGGTGTTCTTTGTCGGGTTGCTGAAGGCGCACCAGATCATTTGGGTGTTGGCGTCGGTGAGGGAGCCTTCAGTGACTTCCCAGATGTTATCGGGGATGCCGCTGGCCTCGTCGAAAAGGACCACCATCCGACGGCCCTTATTGTGCATGCCTTGAAAGGCCTCGGTGTTGTCCTTGGACCACCGGGCCATGTCGAAGCGCCAGACCTCCTCATGCTCGCGGGCGAATAAGGCCGTGGCTGTCATTTTGAAAAGCTCTCGGCCGATGAACATCCGAAACCACTTGCCGAGTTCGGGCCAGGTCACGGTCTTGAGCTGTGACTCGGTGTTGGCCGTGACCTTGCCCTTGGTCATTGGCAGGGTCGCGAGGGACCAGAGAATGATCCAAGCGATCAAGGCCGACTTGCCGATGCCACGGCCGGAGCTGACGGCGATGCGGATTGCTTCGGGCAAGGGGAGCCCATCGCGGATCAGGTTGAGAACCTCGACCTGCCATTCGCCTGGGCCAGTGAACTCGGCAAGCTCGCCCGGCTCGCCCCAAGGGAATGCGCCGAGGACGAAGCGGAGCGGGTCCTTCGCGCAGGAGCCGAGCCATTCGAGCAGGGTTGGGTTCACGGGCGATCGCCCCAACGGTAGGCCCGCAAGGGGCGCGGAGCCGGTCCCGGCGGTAGCTTCCCAAAGACTGCGCAAGTGGCACAGGCCACGCACAGATCGCCGACCCCCGAGTCGACCTTGAAGATCTGCTCGCAGGCTCGGCATCGGCGGAGGTGGTCGAGTTTCATCGGGCTGACCTAGCGGTGGGATGACCTAGTGACGCTCGCAAGGCAGGCTCGGGATTGACCTCGCATAGTGACGCTCGCAAACTCAACGGGTGCGGATATTGCTGACCGACGTGGCCTTGCCATGCGCGCCAAGCGTGCCGGTGCCGATCAAGGTGGCATTAGCACCAGTGCCCTGATGCGTGGAGGCGAACTTGCTTGCCGAGGGCACGTCGATCACCGAGCCGGGAAGGACGATTTGCCACTGGCCGTCGAGCTGGACGTAATGCTCGCGGGCGAGGGTGATTCGGTCGACCATTAGCCTGCTCCGAACTTAGCTTCGAGGGCCTCAGTCTTCTCGGTTTGGCCCCGCATCCACTCGGCGTAGGGGCTTGGGCCAGGAGTCCAACTTCCGCCGTCCTGAACGAGCGGCACCGATGTCATATTGTATGAATGACCGTTGCGATCAAAGACCGCAAGGTTGACCAAGTCGTCGCTCCAGACGTAGGCCACGATCGCGGCGTAGGGCTGATCGCCTCGGCTACTGAGCTCGGGCCAATACCAAACGACTCGGCCGATTGTGGGTTTGATCATTGGGCTGCGTCCTCTGGAAGCTTGACGCGGGTGGGCTGAAACACCGCTCGGTTGATCGCCATAAAGGCCTGCTCAAGGTGGGTGCGGCCGATCGCAAGCCAGCGCTTGTCTACCTCGGTCGATTTGCCAAGCTCGTCAAGGGCTCGAAGCACGGTCTCCTCAAGGACCTTATTGGCGTTGACGACCTCGACCTTGGTCGCCGATTGAGGCTTGTAGCCGTGGACGGGTAGGGTTTGGTAAACTTGACTCATTTGCCGTGTCCTCCTGCGCCGCCACCACCGCCAGCACCTCCTCCGCCACCACCACCAGCTCCACCCCCACCTCCGCCATGCCCACCACTATGACCGCCTCCGTGCCCAGCGGAACCTACTCCACCGTGTCCGCCATGAGAGGCACTGCCGTGGCCATGCCCGCCGCCGCCGTCATTTCCACCGCCATGATGGGCGTGGCCTCCGCCACCTCCGCCATGGTGGCCGTGGCCATGGTGACCGTGATGCCCTCCGTGGTGGGCATGATGCCCCTTGCTCGGAGCTAAAGCCGGGGCTGTGGCTGGGGCCAATGCCGTTACCCCCGGTACCGATCCATGTGGACAGCCATGCCGCCGGCAATCCCTGGCATCGGCTGAGCCAGCAAGCAAAGCCAAAAAGGCGATCGCGAAGATGGCGCGAAGCATCAGAATCTCCTTTTGAATTGGCCCAGGCGACCGGGAGGGTCAGTGCAATCGCCTGGGCCGTCCACAGGTACGGGCGCCTGCGGAATCGATTCGGGGCTAACGTTCTCAATCTGGGGCACGCCAGAGGTCGACCTCGGTTGGGCGCCAGGGCCGCGAACCCTATCCGCGCTCGCAAACTCAGGGGCCTGAATCCTAGGCCCAAACTCAATCACGTTGCTGCTGCCCTGCGATCGCTTGATCGCCCGATCGAGCTGGGCCGCGAAGTCGACGTTGATGTTGACGTTGGTCTGCCGCTTGCCGAAGCCGGTGCGGTCGGCGTAATCGGCGTTGACCGCAAGCATCGTCCGAATCGGTGGCCGCTCACCGCGCTCATCGAGCTCCTCATATTCCTCAAGCAGCATCCGTTGGTTAATGTCCCGGAGTTTGACAGAGTTGGCGTAGTAATCCGTCGCCTCCTCGCGCCAAGTCTGGTCGACGCAGCTGCGATAGTACGCGATCAGCTCGAGGAAGGCTGGATCGTTGCGGAACTGGTAAACCCGAGCGACAGTGTAGCCGGCCCTGGCCGCGATCTCGCGCGGCTTCAGCCCCAGCGCGCACAGCCGGGCGAGCATATGATGCGTGTCGCGGTAACGCTGCGCCGCGGTTAGCACTTTGTTCCGTCGGCCTTGGGGCCGTCCTGATCCTTCGCCGCCCATGGGTCCACTCGCTCCAGCCACTGAACCCGGGCCAAACTCGGCCGCTGCGCGGGGTCTCGGTCCCGCCGGAGGTATCGCTCGGTCTCAGCCCAGGGCATGTCCATGGTCCCATCTTGCCCACACCTCGCTTGCGATGTCAAGCGAAATCTCCGCCGCGCTGGCCCTAACCAGCTAGATGGTTAGGTATGGGTGGTCGAAACCTTACAGAATTTGTCTGAGGCCTCTACCCCGCGCCAAGCGATCGAGTTTTGGCCCCACCCCCTCGGCCCTAGCTGGGATTGTCTTGTTGCGGCGCACCATCACGAAAACGTTACTTGACGGGGCGCCGGCCCCGTGCTAGGGTGTGGACACTGAAGAGGGCAGAAGCGAGGCAAGCGGGGGCCGGTCGAAGCGAAGACGCTGCATCCGGGCTAGTCGCCCGGCGAACAGGGCTCCGCCGGCTTGCCTCACTCCTGCCCTCCGGGGAGCGAGAGATGGAAATCAGCGAGCTCAAGCGGCTCAAGGCCGCGATCGAGGCAAGGTTCTACGAGATCGATCGCGAGCAATTCGACGAAGTGCGTGGGCGGGATACGCGGACCACGACAGAGATGTGGCGTCAGGCCTGCGAGGAGCTAGTGGCCGACCCCGAGTGGCGCGAGCCAATCAGGGTCATGGTGCAGGGGTGGTGCTATTACGGTGGGGAGGATTGAGGTCGCTGGGGCAGGCAATGCTGGTGCAGCCTGCCCCATCTTCCCCGATTATCCCCGATTAACTCCGATTTTCCCTCATTCCCCGATTTCCCAGGGAGGGGTAGGGGTAGGTCTGTCGTCGGAGGGTTTTAGGGCCGAGAAGTGCGTTTCTTGCTTGTTTTAAGTAAAAAAAAAAAATACTAAAGAACAACAACAGACAGGGGACCTGGACCCACAGGACAGGACCTCGGACAGAGCGGAAAAATCGGGGAATGGGGGTAAATCGGGGAGAATCGAGGGGAATCGGGGCGCTCGCGCCCAGGCGAGCAGGCGATCAAGCGCAGGGATTGAAACAATTCGTGATTTGACCAGAGCGCCAAGCGGGGCTATGGTGAGATCACAACGGAGGGCAGGCGATGGAAGCGGAGCAAGAGCGGGTTAGGCAGGGCTGGCAGTGCCCCGAGTGCTGGGGCGCCGACGTCAGGCGCGTTGTTTACAACCAGGTGCCTAAGTTCGTGTGTCAGGAATGCGGCTGTACGTGGGGGGCAAGGCGCGATCAGGCGATTGATCGGCTCTAGGAGGGTCAGGCGATGAGGGGACTGGCGTATTGGTTGGCGCTGGCGATGGTGCTCTGGGCCGCGCTAGCGCTGGGCTTCGGCCTAGTGGGCAAGCTCACGCGCCCGGCGCGCGGCCCAGAGCCCGCGAAGGTCGTCACGTGGCGGGTTTGAGTTTGCGAGCGTAGCGAGCGCAACACAACGGAGGGTACGATGACCTTACTTGAAGCGGCGGTCAGCATAGCGCAGACGCTGGTACGGGTGCGGACGGACGACGCGGCCAATCCAGGCGTGGCAGCTATCGATGTGGCTGTGGCCGATGCAGTTTCCCTACTTGAATGGTCTTGTAACCCAGGGCCAGACTTGAAGGACCTGGCTTACTCAGAGTTGATCAGGCGATACGGCTTGGGAGGTCACAATGCGACGTACTGAAGCTTGGGCCATTACCCTTTGCGGAGGGTTCATGGTCGGGTGCGTGAGCACCATCACAGTGCTGCTTGCCGTAGGCGTTGAGACTGGGTTAAGCGGCCAAGCGATCGCCGCGGTGCTCGTCTCGGCGATGGCAGGCGGGGCGAGCCTGGTGCTGGGGCTCTGGCTCCTGTCGGAGGGCGGGCGATGAGCACGTGGCATCAGGATCAGGTCAGTGGGCGGCTATGGCATCCCACGAAATGGACGGTGGTGATTGATCCGCCCAATGAAATGCGGGCATTGATGACGTTCGCAACGCGAGCGCTGGCCGATGTCTATATGCGGGGGTTGAAAGCAAACAACCCTAGAGCTTGGCAGCATGCCTACGTGCTGAAGCCGGGCGGGCGATGATTGAGCTTGGTGGGCGCTCGGCCTCAGCGCCGCCGCGGGTTGAGCGCTCATCACCAACGCTGATGGCCCATAAAGACAAACCCGGAACACCCGTTCCATAAATGTCCGTCATGGGCCATCAGGCTGTAACAATCGATCACGCGATCGTGATTTGACACCGCCAAGGCCAGGGTGTAAGCTGGCCTCAACATCAGGAGGGCAGATGTCGGACGACGAATGGGACTTTCCGCCAGCTACGCCAAATCAATGGGTTTGCGCCGCCTGCGGCCACCAATTCACCAGCCCGTGGCCGAGCGATCGCTCGGCATTCTACGCCAAGCCACGGGCAAGGAAATGCCCAAAATGCGAAACGCCAGAGGCCGCAATGCCTCACGGCTTTTAGGAGGGTGAGAGATGGAATATCGAAAGATCGGTGGGATCCGTTGGGTCCGCTTCTGGCGATTTGGCTTCAGCTTCTGGCTTTACAAGCCCGAGCATTGCCCCAGCCAGCGCAGGCAGCGGCGGCAGCTCCGATTGGAGGTCGGCCAATGACAGAGAGCAGCGAGCGCAGCGAGTGGGTCGTTCTCGGCCGAGTAATCGGCACAGCGACGGGCTGGGATCAGGCGGAGACCTTCTTCTCGATCTACGTCTATGAGCTTGAGCCTGCCCCTGGCCTCAATATCCCACGGGGCAATGTCGCGATCGACTTCGAAGCCGGTTGGATCGAAGCCGGCGATCACAAGGTCGACCTCATCGAGGCCCTGCGAGGCCTGCCACGAGCCTGAGTTTGCGAGCGTTAGCGGGTCCACGCGGCCCGCTATCTCGCGCAATCCAGCGCGGGGGCCACAGGCCCAAAGGAGCATTCCAATGCCAGTCGCCACAATCCGAGTTTCCAAGGGCAAGGGCGTCGTCGAGATCGACACCGACAAGCTTCCTGAGGAGGTCTACGCCGCCTGCCTATTCAAGGGCCTCGAACACTTCGTCAACCTCGGCATGAGCAAGATCACGGTCGCCAAGCTCACTGGTGAGGACCTCACCAGAGCCCAATCCGCCGCGATGGAAAAGGCCGCGGAGAACGTGGTCAAGATCATGGCCGGGAATATCAAGCGCACCGCCGCTGCGAAGACGGACGTCCCTGGCAAGGTCATGACCGAGGCCCGGCGCTTGGCCAAGAACCTCGTGAAGGACGAGATGAAGCGGCAGGGGCTGAAGGTCAGCCACGTTGAGGCCAGCGAGATCACCAAGGCCGCGAACGCGATGATCGAGGCTCGGCCGGAACTGCTCGACATGGCGCGGGCCTCGCTTGAGGGCGTCGCCAAGGTCGCGAGCGAGACCTCAATCGTCTCCGCCATCCCCGTCTCCGCCAAGAAGGTCGCAGCGGCCGAGGCCGCGAAGGCTGCGAAGCAGGCCAAGGGCGCGCCGATCAGCGCGAAGCAGGCGAGCATTCCGGCGAAGGCCAAGCCGGCGAAGAAGGGGGCGGTAATCCATACCTGAGACAGGGTGAGCCCAAATCCAATGATGTACACCCGCACCAGGGCCGATGGGAAAAGGGAAACTATATCGGACTTTCCCTATCCCATCGGCAAGCGGAAGTGCTTCCACAAACACGGGAACCGTGACGAAACCCTAAAGGCGGCGAATGCCTTTGCCGCCTATATCCAGAGCAGACGTCCAAGCTCAACCGTGGAGGTAGTCGACAGTACGGAGAAACACTCAATACACGTTGTTGAGATCGAAACCTAGTGGGCCCAAACCAGGAGATACCCAATGTCCACCACTTACGAGGTGTTTAGCCCCGGCTCGACCGGAACCACGGCTACCAACCCCGTCACGGAGACCGAGATGCGCGAGTTTTTCGATCGCGTTACCAGCAGCTACGCCACGAGCTTCGTCGCCTTCTCAGAGCAGGCGAAGGTTCTCGAACGGGTCTCGGCCCAGGTCAGCAACCTCGAAACCCGACTGGCGAACCTCGAAGCCGATAACAAACACTTCGAGGAGGACAACAGCCGTCTGCAAAAGGAACGGGACGAGTTCGAGAATGATATTCGCGCTGCAAATGACTACGCCAATAAGATACGAGACGAGAGTGCTGCCGAGATCGCCCAGATCAAGGCCGAGTACGAGGCTAGGCTCGCGTCACTCCGCGAGGCACTGGCCAAGGCCGAGGGCGATCACGCGGTAACCATCGCTGACCATGCCTCAACCAATGGCTCTGTCCTCGAAGAACTTGCGGCCACTCAACGGGTGCTCGATGAAACCCGTCGCGCTGGCGACCTCGCTAAGGCCGAACGCGACTCGGCTTGGGAGCAGGCCGATCGCCTCCGCGACAGCCTAAATTCCGCCTGCAACGACCGCGATGCCGCCGTCGAGAAGTTGGACAAGATCAGGGACTTGCTCAACCCGCCCAAGCCGAGCCCGGTGTCTGAACCCTCCCCGGCATCTGAACCCGCCGGCGGCTACCGCCCCTTCCTCCCCCTTACCTGAACCCTCCTGGCCCCAGCGCAAATGCTGGGGCTTTCTTTTTGTCTAAATCATCAAATAGAGGGAAATATGTCTTGATTAATTAGGCTAGATGTGGTAGGATCTGGGTACAATAGGAGAAAGGGTCAAGACCATGAAGCTCACAGACCTCCGTGCCTACGACATTATCCAAGCCGATGTGCACTTCACTTGCATGTCGGCAGGGTTCAAAACCATACAGGCGAATGACCATGGCGAGTTATACGTACAATGTGACGAAGGCAGACATTACCTCAATGGTCAGACCGATAGCCGTGGCGAGCTCGTTGGGTTCTCCCGCGCGACCTTCTTGGCGACGGAATGAAACCTCCCCACGCCTGCTCAATCTGGGCCGACGAAGACACGTTCTTCGTCGAGATGCCATCGCCAATCGAGGGCGTGGCCCCGACCGTCGCCCGTATCCCTTGCAACGCTGTCTATCTCTGGCAGCTTCTCCGCGCCCGAGCCAATGACTTTGCCAAGGCCACCATCGCCACCCCCGCCTGCCCGACCCAGCTCCAGCTTGACGAGCTGGTCGAAGAATACCTCACCCGTAAGGGTGCCAAGCCCAAGCCCGAGTTCACCGAGGCTCAGCGGAACGCGGCGCGGGATGTGCTGCGGGAATTGGGGATTATCTGATGCACATCCGCGCAACCCTCACTGCCGCGGCCTTGTGTTGGGCACTGCTCCTCTTGGCGCTGGTGCTAGGATGAGCAAAGCCAACTGGCTTCTGATACTAACCGCCTCCGCCCTAGTCGTCGGCTACATCGCCTACTACGAATACCTCGAGGTCGACTGCCTCAGCCGCAACGGCCAATTCGACCGGGGCGAATGCCACACGCCGGGGCGTGAATAATGCAAACCCCTACAATTGTTAAAGAGCTAGCTACCCTAGTTATACGCCTGCCAAGCCTAGATGCAAACTGGCGGCGTATACGCCTAGCCGTGACATACGAAGAATATGAAATCATCCGCCAATACTGCGCTGACAAGGATGGCTACTTTACACAGCGCATTCGTGGTATGCCTCTCGTCATTGAGGCTACGCCCACCGACCCGCCTTTGATCGTGGAGCACCGATGATGCGCCCAGCCGCTATCATTTGGCACACCATCTTCGCTTTCGCCATCATCGGCGGCGTCATCTCCGCCATCAATCAGTGGACCCTCATCGACTGCCGACGCCACGCGGGCAAGGTCGAATACGGCCTCTGGACCGAATGTTTCATGAAGACACCAGGAGAGTACCAACGATGAACCCACCCGACCGCTCAATCCGCGTGATCCTTTCCGACCTCAACGCCAACGAGGAGAACGACGTCACCTTCATCACCGCGGCGGTTCTCAATCTCTACACCGAAGCCAACCGCCGCATCCATGGCAAGGTCCTATTCACCGTTGCCGACGTGCGCAATGTATTGGCGATTTGCGACACCCTCCTCGCCCCTCGCGAGCCAGAGCCGGCGATCGCACCTCCGCAACGGGGCCGCGAGCTAACCGCCGCTGAGTCGAAGTCGGTAATGGAGGCGGTTGAGGTCTCGGCGCGCCCTTTAAAGGTTTCGTGAGGAGGTTCTAATGCCCGCCTGCTGGCGTCAATCCAATGGCATCGTCGTTCGCCTTCGCGGCAGCGAGTACTTGCTTACCGAGAATGAGTTCGACGAATTCGCCGGGCTCGTCAACCGGGTTTGGTATGGGGACCGCGAGGCGGTAAGTGATGGCTACGCCGAACTCGTTGAGGGTATCGCCGCAAGGGCCAAGGGCATCGATCTTGTCGCGGCCCTGGGCCTGAAGCCCGCTTTCAAACGGAGGTTCTAATGTACTACTCCATCACCCTAGAGCCCAAGCCCAACGGCAGCGAGCGTTTGCAGATCGTCTTCGCCTCAAACTCCGAGAACGACTACGTAAACGTTTTTATTGGGGCATTCAATGATGATGCCTTCTGCATCGAACCCTCCAGCATCAAGCGGCTTCGCGATGTGCTGTGCAAAATCTATCCGGAGGATTGATCATGGGCCTGCCAACCGCTCCTAGGCTCGATACCATTATCGAAGAGATCGAACTCACCATCGCCAAGCGTTACGAATGGCTCGTTCGATCTGACCCAGATGAGGGCTATTACGCAGCCATCTATGATCACGAGGAACTCCACTACAACAACGAGGAGGGCAATACATTCGCGACCATGGAACCTAGCCCCGAGGCTGCCCTTGCGGCTGCGCTCGCGGCCTACAAGGCTTATTGGAGCAATCGGCCATGAGCCTTCCAACTCGTGGGGAAACCTTCGCCAAGCTTCTCGAACACATCCGCAAAGCCCAGGAGGAGGCCGCGACCATGGCCCATCTCACCGCCGACGACGACGCTACGCATTCGCAAGGCTGGCTCGCGGTGAGTGAGATGTTCAAGCGGACCGCGAGCCAAGTGACGAAGCTTGCAACGAGGAGGATGCAGTGATGAGCGGTAATATGAGGCCAGTAACCGATCTGCTCCGCAACATGTGGTGCTGTCTATCTTGCAGCCACAAGTTCGCATTCGGTAAGGCTATCGCTGCCGATGTAATGCGATGTCCAAAATGCCGCAGTCCTGATATTCATCCCATTGAGCAGAAGGTCGTTGAGCTCTCCGAGTACCATGGAATAAAGGAAACGGAACAATGAGCGCTGGTGACATCGATGACCGCCTTGGCCCCGAGGGCGAGCTTGCCAGCCTTCGGACCGAGTACCCGAGCCTTGATGCCTACCTCAACGAGGCCCCCAATGTCATCAATTATATGTACAACATTCCATATGGCGCCGGAATTAGCGAGAACGGCCAGACGGTATATATCGACAGCCGCTTGGACACAATGGTCAACGGCGTTAACATGTCGGATGCCTTAGCCACCCACGAGACCACCGAATGGGCTCTCCGCGAGTTCTGCCAGATTGGCACCGATTACGCCGCCGACCCACGCGGCCACCGGCTGGCAAACCGGGCGGAGTATGAAGAAGTCCACCGCCTGCTCGGCGCTCAATTCATCAACCCGGAGGCTGCTTGGGAGGCCTACGACGACGCCCTTGATCCCCAAATCCGCCGGATCGAGCACGCCGAGATCGGCAAAGCTCCAGCCGATCTCGCGCTGTACCCGTACGAAGGAACTGCCATTCTCGATAGGCTAAGAGAGGCCATGTCATGATCTATAAAGTCTCTCACAACGAGCCGAAGATTTATGAGGGTGATG
>WNGL01010573.1_pt1 | contig 16328 bp, 11 predicted proteins | sample 5400591 | NCBI WGS metagenome assembly WNGL01 (sample SAMN13153377, study PRJNA577476) | soil metagenome | isolation source: 80 cm soil or saprolite under Garry oak tree replicate 1 | place: USA:California | collected 2016-06-15
ATGAAGTTCAAGGCGCGCGCGATGAATGCCTATTTACGTGCCTCCAACCAGGCCCATATCCCGCAACAAATCGCCTGGGCAACTACCAAACGCGGCATACGTGCGAGGCAAGTCAAAAGTGCTTATTCCTCGCAAGCATGCAATATGTGCTATTATACAGATAGAGAGAACCGACCGGATCAACAAACGTTTTGTTGTCTGGTTTGTGGCTATTGCACGCATGCTGATCTGAATGCAGCGACGAACCTTGCGCATCGATGGGACGACAGTGAATTGCGCGCCTGTAAGGACAAGCAAGAAGTCAAAGCCCTCCTGATGCAACGGCATCATTCATGGCGCAAACGCCACGGTTGGTCGTAGTCCAACCGCCCGCCCAGTTCGTTCGTCAACGGGCGTAGGTCAAGGCTAAAGGCTAGGCTGCAATATTGTCTAGACTTTTAGCAACTATAGTGCATAGTGTGTACTGCAAACGACTGTGATTGAGGAGGCCACTTATGCCTATCTGCCCGATTTGTGATGATACGGGATTGCAAAATTCAGATTCTACCCAGCCCGAATTTTGTTACTGCTCCGCCGGAAAACAGGCCCGGCGCCAGTGGGAAGCGAGCCGGGGAGGAAGAAGCCAGGGAAGAAATCAGCCCAAACCCGCTAGCTTCATCGATATTGCCAACCTGGATGAAGTAAATGCCAGCGTCGATGCTATGCGTGCCTCATTGCTCGGTTCCCTCTCTCATGAGCCCAGCGCACCTACCAGGCATCCAGCCGTGCAATTGCTTTACCAGGTAGCTCACGCTAATCACGAAGTCTCGATAGCCGAAGCGACCCAGTTGTATGAACTGGCCAAAGCGCTGGAAGGATTTCTCGCCGGATTAGCGCCTATCGGACGTAATTTCAAATGAGCGGCATCGTATAGCAGTAGTAATATTGGGTAGGAACTATTGACAGATTTGCATGTTCTTGACTACTATACAGATGCGAGACCATACTCATCAAATTCTGATTGGAAGATCCCGAGGTGCGCTTGCTTCGGGTTTGTTATTATCAGGTAAATGTCCAGTAACACAGACCGTAGTGTGCAGTAGTCCAACCTGGGGGATTTTACAGTGCCAGTGAGGCACAAAGAGAGGTACACCATGTTATGTCCACGTTGTGGCGACGAATGGGATGCAACTAAGAGTTCTTGCTCAAGTTGTGGGTTTACTGTCCGCACATCCAATCCATCAGGATCGGCAGCGAATTTCTCTACTCCTCCGCAGAGGGGCAATGTATCACCTGGTAGAGTACCAGGTTTCAATCAGCAGCAGTCTGGTAGCATGCCAAAGTTGAAGCGGAAGGCGGGCAATCCGCCACCCATGGGGCAGCAATCAGGGAATATGCCAGTTGTGAGGGCACAATCGGGTGGACTATCTTCCCAGGCACTTCCCAATACTCCACGCCCAATGCATTCAACTCCGTTATCCCCTACTTTTCCGCAGCATCTGTCTAACCAGTATGCAAATTTTCCAACTTCTTCTACAGATATGACGGTGAGGCCTGCATTCGAAAAGAATGTCTTGAGGAAAGTATCAACTCCAAGAGATGTGCACGCCGGGCAAGCTTTTCCTCAAACGCCCCCTCCTGGCGCGGATACGTTGTCGTTTCAGAACCGCAGCCAGCGCCCATCACCTTCGCAGCCAGGATATAGAACGACAGATTATTTGCAACAAGACGTAACTCTTCCATCTTCGCAGCCGCGCGCTAATGGGGTTGGAAATTCGGCATCACATATGCAGCAATCCGGCATAGCTTTCCAGCAGCAAGGCATGACTTCGCCGACCAGGATGGCACCCCAGCCATCGAGCACACGTCCTCTGCTTCCTGGGGCCCTTTTGCGCGGCAACCGCTATCGTTTGCAGGAACTGCAGGAGCGCCAGGATTGGTTATCCGGCGTATTTGAGGCTACCTGGGTTGGTAAAGACTCCCACCGCGCTGGCGGGCTGGTAACGATCTGCGAGGTCATGCTGCCCGAAGGCACATCGGTCATGACACAGTCGATTTTGCGCACTGCTACTATAACCCTGGCAAATGTGGGAAGACATCCGCGTATCCCTGCATTATGGGATGCATTCAGCGACCAGGGACGCAGTTTCTTTGTATTTGAGCCCATCGAGGGTGAATCCTTATACCAACGCCTGCGCTATAGCGGACGCCCGCTCTCAGAGCAGGAGGTGATTGAATGCTGTCTCCAGATGACGGAAGTACTGGAATTGTTGTCGCAGCAGTCGCCGCAAATAGTACATGGGCTTATTCGCCCGGAACATATCGTTGTGGGGCGTAATGGGTCACATTTTCTCACCAACTTCTCCATTGTGCTGGCTGGAGGCGCGACCCAGTTCATTGCTGGTATGGAACGTTCTCGCCTTTCGCCCTATGCGGCGCCCGAATTCGTGCGCGGCGTGGTGGATGCGCGCACAGATATGTATTCCTTAATCGCGACAGCGTATCACGCGGCAACGGGGGTTGTACCCACTGGTATCAGTGGCAGCATCCCACCGGCACAGCGTATCAACCACGCCCTTTCAAGCGAATTTGATGCGATCCTGACAAAAGGTCTGCGTGCCGTTGCGAACCAGCGCTATCAACGCCCATCCGAACTGCGCCAGGATTTGTTGGCCCTACGTTCGGTGAGCGGTTCGCTGGTGTCTTCCAGCAATGGCAATGCTGTAAGCAGTAGCATACCTGCTGGCAACTACTACTCATCGGCGCCTGCTTCAAGGAATGGACAGCGAGTGGAAGAAGCTGCACAGCGCCATGCCAATGATCTGCTGCCGCCTCTACCAATCCGGTTGACTACGGATGATGCGGAGGAGGAACGGGTTCTTCTCCTACCAAGGCCGGAAGATTTGCCTCCTATGAAAGCCAGCGACGATAGGCTCAACGCAGCCCTCTTATTGAGCGCCATTCTGGTGTGCTTCATCGTCCTGGTAGTATTGAGTCAGACGTTCTCATAACCGAATGACACAAGCATGAATGGGCGCATACACTGCGCCCATTCGTTTTTGAAGCCCGGTGAATTGCCAGGGTTCAAGCGATTTGTCTGTCCATTCAAATGAAGGTTGGCCGTCCACTAATGGTTCCGTGTGATGACAAAGTCGATCAGCCCATCGAGTATATCGCGATCTGCTGATTGTGAAAAGTGATAGAGCGACTCCCGCGCCTTTGCCGCATACTGGGCAGCGTCGTCCTGCGCCTGTTGTACGCCAACCCCATTTACTACCAACTTGACGATTGAAAGAATATCCTCTTCTGTATGCGGCGTTCCGTTGAGAACGTTATGTATCTGTTGAAGACGCCCGTTTAACGGCTGCTCCTGCAAGGCGTAGATCAAGGGGAGTGTCACCATGCCCTGCCGCAAGTCGTTGCCTGCAGGCTTGCCTATGGTCGCTTGATCTTCTGTGTAGTCAAGGATGTCATCGATGATCTGGAAAGCAATGCCGAGGTTCATGCCATAATCATACAAAAAGCGTATGTCTTCATCGGAAGCCAGGCTAACGATAGCTCCTCCTTTACAACAGGCCGCGATCAGACAGGCGGTCTTGTGACTGATTTTCTCATAGTAACTTTGGGTGGTAAGATCGATGCGACCGGCGGTCATGATCTCCAGAATCGTGCCTTCGCATACGGTCGCGACCGTATCTGAAAAGAGGTGATCGATGCGGTTATCATTGATATCGGCGATCAATCCGGCTGTTTTCGCGAAATAATAGTCGCCGAGCAGAATAGCGATGTTGTTTCCCCAGAGGGCGTTCACTGTCGGATTGCCCCTGCGCGTCAAAGCATTATCAACAATGTCGTCATGTATAAGCGTCGCAAGGTGCACCATCTCAAAGGCAACGCTGAGTGGAAGCAGCTTGTCGAAGCGGTACGAATTGAGTTTCCCTGAAAGCAAGGTAAGCGCCGTGCGAAGACGTTTGCCGGGCGAGCCGAGCGCGTGCATCGAGGCTGAATTGAGGATATCAAGCCCGGAGGTAGCTCGCTCCTGAAAAGTAGCATCTACCTGGTCCAAATCAGGTTGAATACCGGCAAATAAGCGGCTCAAAGTGGCCGTGTCATTCATAGGGACTCTCCATTTCGGTGGTATGGCACTTGACTAAAAGAGAAGCGGACCGTACACATTGTACGCCGCCTCTCAAGGTACCCTGGGTTTTTGACGCTTTTTCAGATTATAGCACGCGGTAGCCATCTCTAGAGATGTCTTTAGCTCTAGACATTGGACGTTTCATCGAGTTCCATCAGGTCTTCTTGCACATACCCGGCGGTCAAATTCAAATCTTCCAACGCATCCATCGCGGCCCGGTACTCCATCCAGGTCAGGCGCCGATTCAAGATGGGGTCATTGACCGCTTTCCAGGCCGGAAAATACTGATCCATTAAACTCACGGGTGTATCAGGACCAAGTACTTCCGCGATCCAGCGCAGCACCTCGCGTGTGCCAGATATGTCTTCTGGCATTACCAGGTGGCGAATCAGTAAGCCGCGCCGCGCGATACCCTCCTCGTCGAGTTCTAATGGCCCCACCTGGCGATACATCTCACGCAGGGTGATCTGATTTGACTCGACATAATGTGGCATCTTGGAAGTACGCAGCGCGTTTTTGTTATCGGAGTATTTGGAATCGGGCAGGTAAATATCGACCACCCCATCCAACAACTGCAACGTTTCCAGGTTTTCGTATCCCGCGCAGTTGTACACTATTGGCAGGCGCAGACCTTTTCCACAGGCGATGACCAGCGCGGCCAGACTCTGTGGTACAAAATGTGTGGGCGTCACCAGGTCCAGGTTATGACATTTTTTCTTCTGCAGGTACATCATCATCTCGGCCAGGCGTTCTGGCCCGACACGATGCCCCAATCCTCCCTGGCTCAGAGAGAAGTTCTGGCAGTAGGTGCAGCGCGCCTGGCAATAGCCAAAGAAGATGGTGCCTGCTCCTCGTGAGCCGGTAATGGGTGGTTCTTCTCGCCTGTGAACGTTCCAGGATGCGACGATGGCCTCGGTACCAGACCTGCATACGCCCGTCTTGCCTGCAATACGATTACACCGGCAGTTTTGTGGGCAGATAGTGCAGCTACGCAAAACCTCCCAGGCTGCGGCTGCGCGCTCTGCCAGTTCGCCTGTTTCATAGAGATTGAGATAGCTCGGGTACAGCATGCCATTTATTCCGATGTCGGCCACTTATATCCGCGTTGTGAAGGCTTCGTTTTCGCAGGACCTGCACCCGTGGCCTTCTTGCCACCGGTTTTTCTACTGCGTACTACCGAGCTGGCAGCGCGTGTACGAGTTTTCCGCTTTTTCTCGCTCGGCGATGATTCAACCGGCTCAACTGCCTCAATGCTCTCGGAGAAGTCAGATGCGGTTTCGCGTTCTTCCGCTTCACCTTCATCTGTGTTCACCCGTGGCTCGATGTCTGGCATCAGAGACGTAGTTTCTTCGTTCACACCTGTCCAGAATTCCGCATCTCTCTGTTGTACCTCACGCGGGCCTTTCAGCACACGGCCATCGGGCAAGCGTGTTACCTCGCGTTCTTCGACCTCTGGGAGAGCATTATGCGCATCAAAATGTTCGTAATCACCTTCGAACTGTTCGCGCCCTGGCGCCGGACTTTGAAATTGCCGCGGTCGAGGCGTAAACCGCTCGGGGCGGCTCTGCCAGCGGGGATTGTGCGAGTCTGGTTGTCCTTCGCCGCGTCCCTGGCGTCTACCGCGATCATATCCACGCGGGGCGCGATTCTCCCGGTCGAAATGCTCGAAACGACGAGGTGGACGCTCATCGCGATTGTAAGGGCGCTCCTGGCGGTCATCCCGGTCGTAGCGGCGAGGTTGGCGATTATCACGATTGTAAGGGCGAGCGGGCCGTTCCTCTCGCTCGAAAGGGCGTCCTTGCCCGCGCTCGTTGTCACGGTTGAAATCACGTGCTGGTGGACGGTTATTGGGATAACGTGATGTATCACGATACCCTGGACGTGGCGCTCCGCTCGAGGGTCTGGGGGCATTGCTGCGACGCTCATCATACTGCTGCTCGTCAAACTTGCGCCCCCCAGAATCGAAAGAACGCGGACGCGATCCCTGGTAGCGATTGGGAGTGCGCTCACTCTGTCGATGATCGTCCTGGCGGTTTCCATAAGGCTTGTAGGGCTTGCGGTTATCGCGACTGTTTTGAGCGGAAGGCTGATCAGATTGCTGATGACTTCGCCAGTTATCACGTGGCGGCTGACCATGTTGAGCGTTGTTTGGACCATACGGGCTGCGCGCGCGGTAATCAGCATGGTTCTGGCGTGCGCCATTCTCCCATGCCCGGTCTACTGTATTACGGTTAAGTCGGGGTCTGGCGGGCCTGGGAGACCGCTCTTCTCCATACCTGCCGGAGGATGAATTGCGCGAGTACGGTCGCTCGTCGTCTCGCGACTGCTTGTCGAAATTTTTGGTCATGTGTCCTTTCCAAATTGGCCTAGATGAGGTTTACTTTTACGGGGTTGACGGATTGGCAAGTTCCAAACTATGAGGTTCCCGTCGGTTGTTCCGCCCTCGCTCCAAATTTTACGCGCTAATGTCCTGAAGGAATGTGTGAAGGTAGCGCCCTCTATATAGTATATCACACCCCGTCAGGTTTTATAACCGGTTTAGGAAATATGGGCATTTTGTGGCACCGAAATGCCCGTTCGCCAGGCCAAAGAGTAGGGTGTATGAATTAGTTGTAGGCAGTCAAGTGAGCACACGGGGCCGATAGGATCGGAACGCTCTCTCAGTTGGACGCAAGTAATGAAGTGGCCCCTCAAACATTTCAGTCATCCTCCCAGCAATTAAGTTGTCCCGTTGGAAGGGGAGATCAAATTTCCACTGTTGATCTCCCCTTTCTCTAAGTTGTCCTGTTCACTTGCGTGGATCCTCTTCTCGCCGAAGATGCACTAAGACCGCCCGAGCGACATTTCCCAAGTGCTTGATCAGGGTGATATGTAATGTCCATGTAAAGCGCCCCCCAGGTCGCATATGCCCCACTAATGACCAGAACAGTGCCCGCATTTCTAGTATACGTCCATCCTTCATGCGCTGCCATTTAATATGGTAAGGAATCAATCCCACTACTAGCCATATTCCTAGTTGATTTACATTCATGTTCATCGCTTTTCTTTCATGTGGTTGCGATGATGCGCATCATCCTTCGTATTGCGGTATTGATCGATCTAGGTTTATAATAAATTGCTCACTGAGCAGTTCTGCTATCCAACGACTATCCATTTTCGGATAGGAAGGTGAGCCGTTATGGATACGTCTGAGAGACAGCCGTTTGGCGAGGTTTTAAAACAGTTTCGGGAGCGCATGCAACCCAAGATGAGCCAGGACAAACTGGCTCAAGCGCTCGGAATGAATAGACGAACTATTGTCGCCTGGGAACTCGGTAATAATAATCCTAGTAACAGATCATTTGTACTGGAGATTGCCAAGCACTTACGGCTCAGTAACGAGGAGACAGACACGCTCCTCGCAGCTGCCTTGTTTCCTATTACTCTTTGGTATGTACCCCATCACCGCAACCCGTTCTTTACCGGTCGTGAAGAGCTATTACAACATCTTCGTCATACGCTTGTTCCAGATACAACGGCAGCTTTAACTCCTCCACAAGCGATTAGTGGTCTAGGAGGCATCGGGAAAACTCAGACCGCCGTAGAATTTGCTTATCGCTATCGCCAGGACTACCAAGCAGTATTCTGGCTTCATGCTGACTCGCGTGAAATCCTGTTCGCGCAGCTTGCGCAGCTTACTCAGATATTGAAGCTTCCTGAACGAAACGAGCAAGATCAAACCCGCGCGATTCATGCCGTGAGACATTGGCTTAAAGGACATAACAAATGGCTGCTTATCCTTGACAATATCGAAGATCTCCTCCTCGTCGAGGAACTCCTACCATCAGGTCATTGCGGTTGTGCTTTACTCACGACTAGAGCACATGTAACAGAACCAATAGCCTATGCCAACGAACTCAGAGCGATGACTGAACAAGAGAGTGTGCTCTTCTTGTTGCGGCGTAGCAAGGTCCTTAGGCGGGATATGTCCCTAGACGCGGCTTTGGAAGACGATCGCGTCACAGCAAAGAAGATTTGGGAGTTCATGGATGGTCTACCCCTTGCACTCGATCAAGCAGGAGCTTATATCCTTGGAACAGGATGCGGCCTCTCACGCTACCTTGACTTGCTCCAGCGACGACGCACCGAACTCTTGAGACAGCGTGGAGGGTATCCATCCGGCCATCCTGAATCTGTCACAGCGACTCTCTTCCTCGCCTTCGAGAAGATTGCAGCAAAGAATAGAGCAGCCGCCGACCTGCTCAGATTCTGTGCCTTTCTCCACCCGGAAGCTATTCCCGAGGAACTCCTTACAGAAGGGGGTGATGCTTTCAGTTCAGCCCTTCAGGCTGTTGCAAATGATCCAATAAAACTGGACAAAGCTATTGAAGCACTCCGCAAGTACTCTCTTGTACATAGAGACCATCGTGCGAAAACCCTTACAGTGCATACCTTAGTGCAAGCAGTATTAAGAGATGAGATGGATGAGAATACACCAGGCAAGTTGGATGAGCGTGCGGTGCGAGCAGTCTACCAAGCGCTGTTGTCCATTATCAATCGGCCTCTACCTCCACCTAATATGCTGTTGAAAGCGAAATGGATAGAGCGGCAACGGTATTTACCGCATATGCGAGCTTGTGCAAGTCTTATTGAACGGTGGGACATGCAGTTCATAGAAGCCACCCGTTTACTCCACGCGACAGCCGACTATATTCAATTTAATTTGGAGAAAGAAGAGGAGGCAGAGCCCCTCTACAGAAAGGCATTAGCCATGTGGGAAAGAATACCGGGAGCAGAAGATGATGTGGCGAACTGCCTCAATAGTTTGGCAATACACTATCTCACTCGAGGCAAATATGAAGAAGCCGAGCCAATGTGTCAACGTGCGCTTGTCATCTATGAACGGCTGCAAGGACCTGAAAGCCCGGACGTGGTCAATATGCTAGAGCTTTACGCCATGCTCTTACAGCTTCAGATCGTCCTACTATCACATACTCATCGCGAGGGTGAGTTGAGTATACTAAGGGCACGTATTCAAAAAATACGCTCCCAAGTATCAATCTAAAAGAATCTGCTTCGCTGATTTATTTATAATGGATTAATTAAAAATCTATGGGGATAACTCACTCGTCTCTCATATTCGCTGGAATTTGGCAACCAAACGTGCCAGTTCGCATTCTTAAAAAACTCATCAGTTGACTTTGTCAAGAGGCTCATGGTACTTACGGCATGGCTATTTTTGAGGGTTAAAGTTTTAGCGCTTAAAACTTTGTCTGTGGATGAGGTCTATAATACAGGGTATTTATTTCATCACCGCTCTCAGAAGTAAAGAGATCAGTACACATAATAATTGAATAAGGGTCAAGTTTATCCAAAAAATATTCCGCATTTTCCTGGGCTGAACGTTGAAAAGGGAACATAGGTTTATCACCATCACCATCACCAATAAAACTTAAATCAGTCCTCTTCACTTCCTCATCCTCTAATACACTGTGTTCCGATTTCGTAGCCATTTCTAGGAACGCTGTACGGTTTTTCTGAATGATACGTACTGATATGATTTCAGGGCGTAGCCATCGAGGATATTTATTCTTCAATTCGGGAAGCATATCCGATGATATGCTGTAGGTCTGCACAAAATGTATTGCCTGTCTCAATTGTGCGATCAGTGCCATAAGTTCTTCTACTGAAGTTAAAGTTTGATCTCCATGAACGATTTTGTTCCTGAATACTATTACTTCCTCAACATCCTTCATATACTCCTTAGAGGAGGCTCCAACTTGATAGATAAATATGCGCCACATGGCTAGTGCCGATTGAAATGCTTTCTTGGGAACGGCACCCCCATGATCTGCAAAGAGGTGCGTAAAGCACTCTCAAAGTCCATGAAATAGCTCATAAACATAGACAAAGCATATGCATAAGCATCTGTCAGATGCGCGAAAATCTCATATTTTCTTAATAGGTTCAGCTTATCTAAAGACAACTTTTCGAGTCGAGGTCTTTCCCAATACTTTATTTTGAAACTCGGTTTGTTATTTCTCATGTAGTCAGTAAGAAAGTCTTTTGTAGGATTGGACAAAAAGTTCGAGGCAATAATCAGCAGTTTGTCTGGCCGCTTTGACGTTGCCCATGATATTGCGCCTTGGAGTGCATCGGGCGGTACCCCTTGCTTGTAGTGTTTACATTCAACGAACCACGTTTGAAGATAAGTATCCCCATCAACATCTTCCTGAACAAGCTGACATTCAATATCACGACCTCGGTCAGCGGGGCTTGATGAAAGACCAGTACCTTTTCTCCAATTAAGGTTAGTGAATCCAAGCTCTGCGAGGAGATCGTAACAAAACTCTTCAAATTTTGTATCCGTAAGGTGATCGAGTGAAAATGGCTGCACAGAACCGCCTCCTGAATTATCGCCACAGCTATTTTATTGCTCAGCTTCCTTAAGCCACTTCTTCATGGACACACGTAGCAAGTCTTATCTACTTGTCGGTACAGGAAACTGGTGAGCGATAGAACGTCTAAAGCATAAGATGTAGGCCCGTCGATCATATGGAAACTTTTGCCTCTGGATGCCAAGAAAGTTCATATAGTTGTAAAGAGTTGCCTTGCTGCATTTTACTTCTGACATTGCCTGCTCTATGGTCAGGCAATCGTCTTTCGTCACTTTCGCCATTACGATCATAGACTCCTAACCCCGAAGTCTGTCCTCCATGTGTTTTCGCACCTCCAGACAGCTATCTACTTTTACCATCAACCAGAATTTTTGTCAATCAGTATCTTGACAACTGTATAGAAATATTCTATTATCTAACTAAGATATAGTCAAGGATAATTCTAAACTCATTGATGCGTTTTCGTCGCGCGTCTAAGTAGTCGTCATGTCAAGTGTCAGAAAATAGTTCTAGGGGCTTGCCGAGACACATGGGTCAGATGTGCCTCGGCGGTGAGAGCCTCGTCGCTGTAAGCCGAACCGAGACTCTCGGTAGTAGTGTTGCTGCACGAGGGTCGCATGTCAAGCACAGAAGGAGCTTGAAGCATGTTAGACTATGCAAACGTTAGTACCAATGTCCCATTGATCGACATCCAGAGCGTCGAGTTCGCCAAGCAGTACGAGTATCGACTTGCTGGCTGATGAGCAAGCGTCCTGTGTAGCAGATAACATGCTGAGCCTGGATGCCTGTGAGACCTATCGCCTGATGATGTGTCTGCTAGAGGTCTTCAAGCAGGAAACGGACCAGTAGCGCGTTGTGAGAGGGAGACTGAGACGCTTGGTATCCCTCTTTAGTACAGGAAGGCTGTGAAATCCTTGCTCATGCAGCGTCATGAGGCATGGAGGGAGCAGCACGTTTGACCTTCACCTACGCCCAGTTCGTCAACGGGCGTAGGTGAAGGTCAAGAGGCTAGGCATGCAATACATGTCTAGACTTTTGGCAACTATGACGATCGAAAAAGCTTGACAAGAAGAGACAAGGACAGTACACTGGAGGCATCAAGAACCTTTGTTCTCATCAGGAGCACCGTTGTATGGGACAGGCGACACGCACCACCAAACTCTTGCTTGACCTGGGCAAGCGCGACCAGGGAGGAGCCAACACGGACAAACAGGCCGCGCTCACTGCGACGGTCGAGGTACTGAATAGGGCGCGCGCCTTCTATATCCAGTTCTTTCTGGCTCACCCGGACAAGCTTGCTGAGCGCGTGAGCTATTTCTCAGAGAAGCATCAAGAGGAACGGGAGCGGCTCATCTCCCCCAACGAACTGCTGACCTGGGCTGAAGCCCTCACCGTCACCACCCGCGACCATCCCCATCCGCTGCCCTCCTACAACTTCAGCCAACAGTTCCCCGAGTTCCCGTTCATCTACCGCCGCTCGGTGATCAAAGATGCCATTGGCAAAGTGCGTTCCTACCACTCGCATTTGGCCAACTGGCAGGCCTCTGGCAAGAACAGGGGGCAGCCTGGCAGCCCGGGAGCCACCAATCACCCCACCCTCTATTCGTCCGCGTTCTGCCTGGACCTGGACGCAGCAGACCTACGGCCCGGCCCAGGCAGCTGCTTCGCCCGCCTCAAGGTCTACACAGGAGTGGTATGGCAATGGCACCACTATCCCGTGAAGCTGAGCCGCTACTTTGAAGCGCGCTGGCGTGATCCAGCCTGGGAGCAGCAAAGCCCCAAGCTCATCTTGCAGAAACAGTCCGCGGCCTTGCACTTCCCGCAGGTCAAAGCGATGCAGGCGAAAAAGGTCAAAGAAAGTAAACAGGACCCGCACCTGGTGACCGTGGCTATCGATCTCAATGTCAAGAATCTGGCGGTTATTACTGTGCGCCAGCATGACCGCATCCTCGAAACAGTGTTTGTGCGAGATCACGGTCTCGATCAGCAGCGCTATCGGCATTTGAGGCGCATTGCGAAAAAACAGTGGCAGTCGGGCAAGCCGGTCAAGGGCGAGCACAGCAACCAGCAGCTGTGGGGGCATGTGGGCCGCATGAATGAGGATGTCGCCCACAAGGTCTCCCGCATCATTGCCAACGTGTGTGCCAAGTATCCTGGCTGTGTACTGCTCTTTGAACGCTTGCGCACGATCAAGGCCAAAGGGGGAAGCAAGTCGCGGCGCATGAACCGTAAACGCGCGAACCAGCTGCGCGGTCAAATCAGAGAGCGGGCGAAAGACAAAGCCTACGCGCAAGGCACGGTCACCGTCGAAGTCAATCCCCATGGGACATCCCAGTATTGCTCGCGATGCGGCGCCAAGGGGGAGAGGTTCTCCTACCGAGGCGGCAAGCGCATCACAGTGAAATGGGGAAAACTGTTCGCCTGTCCCGTCTGTCACTATGTAGCCAATGCCGACTTTAACGCCTCGGTGAATGTGCATCGCTCGTTTTATCGCGAGTGGCATTGGCAGCCGCGCAAGAAACCGCCTCCTCAAGCTGCGTAGGCAGTGGTGGAGGCGACTCGCTCTCTCTGGCTACAGGTCGGAGGGAAAAAGCCTGTGGAGGGACACCCCATCGAAGCAGGCCAGGCCCGTCTGCAGATGAGCAGACACGTCAAGGTGGTGGGGCTATCGCTGGTCCAACGGGGGCACGCTCCAGCCCGCATGCCCTCTCGGACATGACCTGGTTCGATAGCGTCCTGGAATGCGGCAGGAACGCCGGGAATGCTGGACGGAATCAGGGCGGCGAGAACGCCGTGTCCAAGTTTGTCCTGCAAATTTGGATACTGGTGATACCACAGTCTAGCACTATTGATTACCCGCCTCGCGGCGTTGGCACTGGCCCTTCGTGGAGTGGTATGCCGGTATAGCTTAATTCCTCACTGCCCAGCATGGCGACCATCCTTTGCGGTAATTCGTCGGGCAATAATGGCCGTAACGCCACAGCGTAGTAAATCCCTCCTTCAAGAAATACGCCTTGTTGTTGGCCGTGCATCAGTGACGTAATCGCCTGCATTTGTTGTGTACTGAGTACTACCACATTACGAGGAGGAGTATAGGTCAGGCAGCCCGAATCGGCATTAGGGCCGTTGATATCTGGTGGCGTCACACCGCATTCATAGATGGCGACATCACCCAGGCGAAAATCCTGGAATGCCCAATAAGGAATGCTTTGTGTCAGGTCGGGGCTAAAATCCTGGTGGACGAGTAAGATCATGTTCTGGCTGGAATAGGCATGGGTTGAGCCATTCAATGCATCTCGAATGCTCGTTAAAGCCATGCCTAGTCGCCGGTACCCGTCGATATCCTGCGCGCTCTCCTGAAGGTTGCCGAATGCGCCATACAAATAAGTAAAATGGGTGCCATTGAGCGTCAATTGCAATTGTGTCGCATTCTGGTCCGGAATATCGTAAAACTGCTGGCGACTGAGCTTGAGTAATCCATCCGTATCGACCAGGGTGTGCAGGAGTTGTTGCAGCGCCGCGTTATTCAATTGTCCCTCGTGCAATTGCAGCCCTGGACCAAGAAGATAGCTTCCATCGCCGTAAATGCTGATCTCAGGACTGAGCTCTAAGGTTCCCAGTTTGCCCCCGCCATAAAATGTGCGTATGAGGACATCCTGCGGACTGGCGCTATAGGTAATGACACCATTGCTGGTGGAGATGGACTGGCTCTTTTTAGGAGTGCTTGTCGATGCATTAGACGCGGAACTGCTGGCGGTGACTAATAGCATAACCATACATAGCAGTGAAAAGAAAATGCCCCTTTGTATCTCGGCAGCCCGTCTCTTTTTTCCAGAAATGGGTCGAATGGTATCCTGAGTCCCCATGCTATGGTCAGAATCCATAAATGCGCTCCTGTGCCAACATATCCTGTTGATATCATTATATATAATACGCAGGAGCCAATACAAAAGCATCCTGCTGGCATGGCAGGATAACGTACTTTATTCGATCATCGAGCGGCGTATCTCGATAATCTGGTCGCGCAATTGCGCCGCCTTCTCAAATTCCAGTTGTTTAGCCGCATTACGCATCTGAGATTCCAGGTCTTTAATCAGGCGGAGCGCCTCATCTTTTGGAATGCCTGCCAGGGCTAACGCAACCGCTTTGCCATCAGACGCTGCCTCGACGTTCACGCCACTCATAGCCTTGATGCGTTCCGAAAGGGTCCTGACATCTTTCGTAATGCCACGCGGGGTAATGTTGTTGCGCTCGTTGAAAGCCGTTTGTCGTGCGCGGCGGCGATTGGTCTCATCGATTGCCCGTTCCATCGACTTAGTTATAGTGTCGGCGTACATAATCACGCTGCCTTCAATATGACGGGCGGCGCGCCCTATGGTTTGGATCAGCGACCTATCCGAGCGCAGGAATCCCTCTTTATCAGCGTCGAGAATGGCGACCAGCGAAACCTCTGGCAGGTCGAGACCCTCACGCAGCAAGTTAATGCCTACCACCACGTCGTAGACGCCCAGGCGCAAGTCGCGCAGAATTTCGATGCGCTCAATCGTGTCAATTTCAGAGTGCAGGTAATGCACCTTGATATTGAGCTCTTGCATATAGTCAGCCAGATCTTCCGCCATCTTCTTGGTCAGCGTAGTGACGAGTACACGCTGCTTTTTCTCGGTACGTTTGCGAATCTCTGTCAGAAGGTCATCGATCTGTCCCTTTGTGGGGCGTACGCTGATCTCAGGATCGAGCAACCCGGTCGGGCGAATGACCTGTTCCGCAATGGCGGCGCTGTGTTCGTATTCATAGGGGCCAGGAGTCGCAGAAACGAAAAGCGCCTGGTTGATCTGCTGCTCGAACTCCGTATAGGTGAGGGGGCGATTATCAAGCGCGGACGGCAGGCGAAAGCCATAGTCAACGAGTACCTGCTTGCGCGAGCGATCGCCCGCGAACATGCCGCGCACCTGTGGCAATGCAACGTGAGATTCGTCTACCACCAGCAGGTAATCATCTGGCATGTAATCCATGAGTGTCCAGGGCTGGTCTCCCGGTCCGCGTCCTGCCAGGTGGCGCGAATAGTTCTCGACACCAGAGCAGAAGCCAGTTTCGCGCAGCATCTCGATGTCAAAATTGGTGCGCTGCTTCAGGCGCGCCGCTTCCAGCAGCTTGCCCTCTGACTCCAACTCTTCCAGGCGTTCCTGTAACTCGGCTTCAATCAATTCGATGGCCTTATTCAGACGCTCCTGCGTCGTAACCCAGTGCTTGGCGGGGTAGATATCCAGCCGTTGTCGCTTCCCTAGCACTTCGCCCGTAAGCGGGTCGATCTCGGTCATACGCTCGATTTCGTCACCGAAAAATTCGATGCGCACCGCTACATCCTCGTAGGCAGGGAATATCTCCAGCACATCGCCGCGCACGCGGAAGCGTCCACGTATGAAATTTGCGTCGTTGCGCTCATACTGAATCTCGGTCAGATGCCGTAAAATCTTATCCCGGCGGCGTTCCTCTCCCACCTTCAGGGTCAAGACAACTTCGCCGTATTCTTCTGGACTGCCCAGGCCGTAGATACACGAGACGGAGGCTACGATCAACACATCTTTCCGCTCAAATAAGCTGCGCGTCGTCGAGAGCCGCAGCTTTTCGATCTCCTCGTTGAGCATACTCTCTTTTTCGACGTAAGTATCGGTACGGGGAATGTAGGCTTCCGGCTGGTAGTAGTCATAGTAGGAGACAAAGTACTCAACGGCATTATTGGGGAAAAATTCTTTGAATTCACTGTAAAGCTGCGCCGCCAGCGTCTTGTTGGGCGCCAGCACCAGCGTCGGTTTTTGCACCTGCTCAATTATCTT